>Ga0302154_10001883_pt1 | contig 16582 bp, 15 predicted proteins | sample I_Bog_N2_3_FD_193507 | JGI IMG/M metagenome (GOLD analysis project Ga0302154, IMG submission 193507) | Peat permafrost microbial communities from Stordalen Mire near Abisko, Sweden - I_Bog_N2_3 | ecosystem: Environmental > Terrestrial > Soil > Wetlands > Peat | place: Sweden: Abisko, Stordalen... | reverse complement strand
CAGGCGCTGACCGAGTGGCTCGGACGCAACGCCCGCGACGTCGATCCGAGCACGTTCGGGGGGTCGTCGATGGCGTCGCTGCTCAATGCGGGTGGTTTCGGCCCCATCGGACAACCCAACACCGATGGTTTCAATCAGGGCTACGGCGCGCAGCAGGCCAATCTCGGCAAATCCATGGGCGAGGACTCGGCCCAGGCGCTCGCTCGCCAGCACCAGCTCACCGAAGCGACATCGGCCGGCGCGTCCTCGGTCGAGGAGCTCACCACCGCCTGGGCCGCCTATGACGGCGCGCTGGCGAAACACGCGGATCCCGCGAACGCCAACGTGGCCTCCGAACAGGCCCTGCTGCTGTTGACCGAGCGGCGGAAGACGGCGGCGCAGGATCTGATCAACACCCTCGAAAACCAGACCAGGGCGCAGGCCAAGGTGAGCGCCGCACTCTCGGCCTCGGGCAGCAGCCTCCCCAGCGATCGCGCCGGCACCAGGGCGGTCGTCGGCATCTACAACGACCTCGACGCGGAGCATCTCAAGAATCCGGAGCTCAGCTCGAACGCCTACATCACCGCGCGTGCGAACGCGCTCGGGCAGAACGCGACGGATTCAGCCGGCGATCAGCTCGCGTCCACCCAGCACGATCTCGATCTGCAGCGGCAGCTCCTTTCGGTGGCCGGCCAGCGGGCCGACGTCCAGGCGAAGATGGTTCGCGATCAGGCGGTCGACAAGCAATTCTCCGGGGCGCTCGGCAGCGCGCAAGCGGCCGATGCCGCGTTGGGCGGTCACACGACCGCAGCCGACGCCATCCGCGAAGCGATTGCGCGCGCGAAAGAGCTCAATGACGAGCTGGCGACGGTCAATGCCACGGCCGCCGCCTTCAAGATCGGCAACGATGCCAATCAGAGTGCGGCCAACGAAAACTGGGTCCGCAGCCAGCCCTATAACATGCAGGGCCGGGCCCGCGCGCAGCTGCAGGCCTTGACGCCGTTCCAGACGATCCCCCTGCCGGGCGCGCCCGGTGTCGACCCGGGCACCGGCGGGGCGCCCGCAAATGCAGCACCCAGCTCGCAGCCGAACACCGCCGGGACGGCGGCGTTGGGAGCCAATCTTGGCGGCCTCGGCTATCTGAGCGGCGGGGGAGCTGGCGCCATTCCCGCCACCCAGCGTCTCGCATTGCTTGGCGCGGCGGTGGCGGGGACGATCATTCCACCCGACCTGCTCGGCGCGCTGGTGATGCAGGAAAGCTCGTGGAATCCCGCCACGCCAAACGGCGGATTGACCCAGATCACACAGGGAACCGCGGGAAATCCCGGCTACGGCATGGCGCCGGGGAACTACGCCGCATTGAGCAACCCGACCAATTATGCCGCCAACCTCGCCTGGGGTGCGCAGTATCTCCAGGCGCGCGGCACCAATCTCGGGATGACCCAGGCGTCGGACTATCAGGACCAGACCAAGGTCGCGCAGGTGCTCCGCGCCTATAATGGACCCGCCAGCATCGCCGACCCCAACTACATCCCCAACGTCGAGCGCTATCTGCCGTCGGGCTATTTCTCCGCCGGCGGCACGCCCGGCGCCGCCGTCTCGCCCAATGCCGCCCTCGGCGCGGCGCAGGCCAACCCCGGCGGCCAGGCGGCGCTTGCCGGCATCAACAACAATGTCGATGCCGGGATCGCCGGGCAGATACAGGATCTCAACATGCGCCAGCAAGCCCAGGCGGCGCAGGTCGGGGCGAGACTGCCTTTCATCGCGGCCAACGATCCTGGCTCCGCCGCCATGGCGGGCGCAGGCGTGAACATGAACCCGAAATCCGAGCCGGCGCTGGCCAACGCGCAAATCGGCGCGGCCCAACAGAATGTCAGCCTGGGCCAGGCGACCGCTCTCGCGGGCCAGGTGGGCGGGCTCGCCCAATCGACGGACCAGGCCAACCAGCTGGCGGTGGCCTACTCGCAGGGCCAGGCGGCGGTTGACGCGCTGACGGCATCCTTCAAGGCGCAGGCGATCGTGCTCGCCAACACCGTCGCCGGCCCGCAGCGGGACGCGATCCTCGCGGGGGTCACCACCACGGTCACCAACAACCAGGCGGCGCTGGCCAACGACAAGACCACCCAGACCCTGAAGGCCATGAGCGACGCCAACGACACCGCGCAGTACCAGAACTCGCTCGGACCGGCGATCGGGGTCAGCGGCCAGCAGAACCAGGACGCCCTGATGGCGCAGTACCGGCTGCAGCAGACGATCGCCAACACGCCGGGTGGGGTTTCGGCACCGAGGCAGCAGGACCTGGTGGACGCGACCGCCCAGAAGAGCCAGACCGACGCGGCCACTGCGAGCATGAAGAGCCTGTCCTCCGGCTTCACCCAGATGGAATCAGCCGCCAACAGCGCTTTCGCGTCCGCCATCACCGGGGGCGGCAATCTGCGCTCGGTTCTCGCCAGCCTCACCCAGGATATCGCCAAGATCGCGATCCAGATGGCCCTCAAGCCGGCCGAGGACTCTCTCGGGAGCAGCATCAGCAGCCTGTTCGGCGGTCTCTTCGGCGGCGCCGCCTCGCTCACCGGCACCGGCCTCGGCATCGATGGCATGGCCGGGACGACGGCTGCCGCGCAAGCCTCGTTCAACGCCTCCATCCCGCTGATGTCGCCGGGGGCCGCGATCGGGTTGTCCACAGGCGGTGTGCTCTCGCGCGGCCGCCTCCGCCGTTTCGGCTCCGGTGGCGTGCTCAACCAGCCGACCACCTGGATGATGGGGACCGGCGACATCGCCATGGCCGGCGAGATGGGCAACGAGGCGGTGATGCCGCTGACGCGCCTGCCGAACGGCAATCTCGGCGTCAGCAGCGGCGGGTCGAGCGGCGGGAGCGGCAGCGTGACCGTGAACACCCCGATCACCATCAATGGCGGCCAGTCCGGCTCCGGCGGGACGATGGACCAGAAAACCGCCGTTGCGTTGCAGAAACAGATCGAGGCCTCGGTCCGCGCGGGGGTCAAGAACGTCATCGCCAATGAGCGCAGGCCGGGCGGTGACCTCTATATCTAGGACAAACACACTGGCGGATGATATGGCCGGCGCGCAAAGTGCGAAAACACACCAGGGAGGGACGGGATGCTGGCCTTCGTCTTCGAGAGCACGAAGGTGCGCGTGGTGGTGCGCGATGGCCAGCCCTGGTTTTTTCTGGTCGATGTCTGCCGCGTGCTGGAGATCGCCAATCCATCCGATGTCGCCAGACGTCTCGATGACGACGAAAAGACACGCTTAGATAAAGCCGAGGGAGCCAAATTCAGTGACTTAGGCTCCCTGTGTGGGTCGATGCCGACTCTCGTCAACGAGAGCGGTCTCTACAGCGTCATCATCGCAAGCCGGAAACCGTCGGCCAGACGGTTCAGGAAATGGGTCACCGGCGAGATGCTGCCCGCCATCCGCATCTAGGAAAAACACACTGGCGAATGATAGGGCCGGCGCGCAAAGTGCGAAAACACACCGAGGAGGGACAGGATGGCGACCGAGGTCAACACCGCCGCTCGCGCAGGCGAGCCGACCAGGCTTATTCCTTTCGTCTTCGAGAGCACGAAGGTGCGCGTGGTGGTGCGCGATGGCCAGCCCTGGTTTTTTCTGGTCGATGTCTGCCGCGTGCTGGAGATCGCCAATCCATCCGATGTCGCCAAACGTCTCGATGACGACGAAAAGGCAACCCTATCCCGTGCCGAGGGAGCCAAATTCAATGACTTAGGCTCCCTGTCGGGGGCGATGCCGACTGTCGTCAACGAGAGCGGTCTCTACAGCGTCATCATGACGAGCCGGAAACCGTCGGCCAGACGGTTCAAGAAATGGGTCACCGGCGAGGTGCTGCCCGCCATCCGCCGCACCGGCGGCTACCTGGTGGCCGCACCGCACGAGACGTTCGAGATGCTTACCCTGCGCGTCCTGAACGTCCTCAAGGCCACGGTCGAACAGCAGCACGGCGCGCTGCAGGCCCTGGAAGCCGAGGCGGTGCAACTGCGACCCAAGGCGCTCGTGCTGAAGCAGCTGGCGGACGCCGACGGGAGCTTCTGCGTCTCGGACGCTGCAAAAGCCATAGGCATCAATCCCGACAAGGTCTTCGACTATCTGCGGACGAACAAATGGATGCTGCGCCGCGGGCGGGGTCGTCAAAGTCGGGAATATGCGGCACAGGACCAGTTAAACCGTGGCTATCTGATCCATAAGATGCGACCCTACACAGACCGGAACGGGGTCAGTCAAATGGGACAGGATGTCCGGGTGACGCCCAAAGGAATTGTTCGTCTTGCGGAAATCTTCCGCAAAACAGAAAAACCAAGCGCATCTTTGGAACAGGGAGTTCTGTGGTGAACGAGACAGATCGCGTGATCGGCGACCGCTACGAAGTGTGGTCAGCGTTCTGCAATGACGAAAAGAAACTGACCTATTTCGCCACTATATTTCAGGATGGTCATTATACAGTCATGTGGGACGGCCCAAGCCTGGAAGCTGCCGTCGCGGCGACCCGGGACGATGATATTCCGGTCCTGATTCTCCCCAAAGGGGTGTTCCCGGACGCGTATCCGGACGAAACGCTGCACTGACGGGGGAACCACACCGAGGGTTCCCTCCTCGGCATGGACACCTTCACCCCGGCCATCAACCCCTCGATCAGCGGCACCCAGATCGCCATCACGCCGCGCATGATCATCTCGACGTTTGGCGACGGCTATAAGCAATCCTCCCCTGACGGCCTGAACCCGATCGCCCTGCTGCCGACCCTGGCCTGGGCCTCGATCGACGCGACCGACGGCAACAACGTCATCGCGTTCATGAACGCCCATCTCGGGATCACCTTCTACTACACCCTCCCGAACGAGACCACCGCGCGAAAATTCCAGTGGCTGTCAGGGACTTATGGATTCCTGTCGGCTGACGTGCTGACCCTGAGCTACTCGCTGGAGGAGCGCTTCGACCTTACTGGCTGACGCGGGAACCAAGCGGTTGGCCTCGTCTGGCCATGACGCTTCCGACCCAGATTGCCCAGGCTGCCTATTCCGACGCGCTGATCGAACTCTACGAGCTCGACACCACGCCGCTGACCGCTGTCTACGGCGTGGCCGATGCCGGAGCCGCGGTCTATTGCTGGACCCCGGGCACCATCGGCGATGCCGCCGTCTATTATGGCGGGGTCGAATACGTGCCGCTGCCGATCGAGGGCAGCCAATTCGAGTGGAATGGCCAGGGCAAGCTCCCGGTCCCGCAGATCGCGATCTCCAATATCGGCAACCTGGTCTCCGCTCTGGTGCTGCAGTTCTCCGATTGCCTCGGCGCGCAGGTCACGCGCTACCGGGTGTTTCAGCGTTTTCTGGACGGGCAGCCGGATGCCGATCCCTCCGCTTACTTCGAACCCGATATCTATATCGTAAATCGCAAAGTATCACAGACCAAAACCGCAGTAACGTTCGAGTTACGCGCTCTCATGGACGCCCAAGGGGTCCAGTTGCCAAGGCGGCAGGTGATCTGCAATACATGCACCCATACCTATAGGGTATGGACGAGCAACGGTTTTGTTTACGGAAGCTGCCCTTATACGGGAAGCGCCTATTTCGATCTGGCGGGCAACAGCACCGACTCGATCGGCGACGTGTGCGGCAAGCAGTACCGGGACTGCGTCCTGCGCTTCAATGCCGCCCCGCTGCCGACCCGGGCGTTCCCCGGTGTGGCGATCACGCCCACATGATGCATCCGGACACCTTGCGGCTGATCGCCGACCGTGCGGTCAACGAGGCAATCAAGAAACATGCCCTCGCTGCCTTCCCGCAGGAAAGCTGCGGCGTCATCACCCCGGACGGCTACCACCCGCTCGACAACGTGGCTGCGGAGCCGGAGCGGTCGTTCGACTGCGATCGCCAGATGATGCCGCTGCAGATGGACGGCCGGGTGCTCGCGATCGTCCACAGCCACCCCAACGGTCCGGAGGGACCGAGCGCGCACGACCAGAACCAGCAGCGCGCCTTCGGCGTCCCCTGGGGCCTGCTGATGTGCAACAACGAAGTCGCCAGCACGCCTTTCTTCTGGGGCGACGCGCTCGAACCGCCGCCGCTGGAGGGCCGCCCGTTTCGCCACGGCCCGTCCGGCACTGACGGCAAAGGCGATTGCGGCGCTCTGGTGCGTGACTGGTACAGGATCAATCGTCGGGTCATCATCAAGGACTATGCGCGCGACGACAAATGGTGGAACCACGGTGAGCATCTCTATCTCAACAACTATGAAGACGCCGGCTTCGTGACGGCCGACATGAATACCCCGGAGGTCGGCGACCTGATCCTGCTTTCGGTGGGCAACAAGGTGCCGACAGCAAATCATGCGGCGATCTATATCGGCGGCGGGCTGATGATCCATCATCTCGAGCGGCGTCTGTCGCGCGTCGATCCGTTCCTCGGCTGGCGCCGCTGCGTCCGCGCCTGGCTGCGTCATGCCCATTCTTGAACCCCAGCGCCGGCCGGCCCGCGATCCGGAATCCAACATCACGACGGTGGTGCTGCATGGCCGCCTCGCCGGCTTCTCCGACGGTCCGATGCTGGTGCGCGCGGGCACCACGTCCGGTGCGGTGCGCGCGCTGTGCGCCATCAAGCCCGGCTTCGGCGCGGCCTTCAGCGAGGGAAACTACCGGCTGATACGCGGCGATCTCGACCGGGGCTTCGACATCGACGAGACGATGCTGATGCTGCGCACCGGCGGGCGCGTCCTGCACATCCTGCCGATGGCCGCAGGTGCCAAGAGCGGCATGGGCATCGGCAAGATCGTCATCGGCGCGGTGATCGTCATTGCCTCGCTCTTCACTTACGGCGCCGCGGCCGACGCTTTTGGGCCAGTGCTCCAAGGTGCTGTCGCCTCGGTCGGCATAGCGACGGGCGCGTTGGCGGGATTCGCCACCTACGGCCAGATCGCGATTTTCGGCGCCGCCCTGGTACTGGGTGGCATCTCCGCACTCCTGAGCCCGCAACAGAAGAAAAACACCGGACAGTCCAACGCCTCGTTCGGTCTGTCCGGGCGCATCAACACGGTCTCCGAGGGCGCTCCGGTCCCGATCGTCTACGGCCGGACCCTGGTCGGCTCGACCGTGATCTCGGTCGGCTACGCGGCCGAGGATCTGCTGACCAATCTCAACGCGGTGTCGGACAACAACACGACCACAGCAGGGAATTACGGCAGCACCGGCACCGCGAATTACGTGACCGGCTACGGTGGCGGCGGCAAGGGCGGGGGAGGCGGCAGCGAAGCCCAGAACACGCTGCAATCGGACGCCGTGGTGCGGATCATCGACCTGTTGGGCGAGGGCCAGCTCAACCTCGTCAACGGCGCGCAGTCGATCTTCTTCAACAACACGCCGCTGCAGGCGAATGACGGAACCTACAATTTCCAAGGTGTGAACTGGGAAGTCAGGATCGGGCTACCCGACCAGGACCCGGTTTCCGGCTATCCCTCGGCGGAAGACACGATCGCCGACGGACGGACCGTGTCCTACGCGACCGGGCCGATTGTGAATACCGTCACTGCACCCACCGCCAACGCCGCCAGCGTGACCCTGCAATGGCAGTCGCTCTACTCCGCCGACACGACCACGGGCTATCTCGGGGCCGGGCCGAGCCAAAGCTACATGATCGAGGTGCAGCCGGTAGACGGCGCCTGGGTGACGGTCGTCGACACGACGCTCACGGGCATGAAATGCACCGCGCCCTACCAGGTCACCTACCGGTTCGACCTGCCACTGGCCGGCACGCCGGGCCTGAGCAGCTGGATCATACGCGTCAGCCGCCTGACGCCCGACAACACCTTGACCAATGTCGAGGACACGTTCGTCTGGTACAGCTACGACGTCATCACCGACCACCCGATGATCTATCCCGACAGCGCCTATATCGCGCTGACGATCGATGCGGCCTCGTTCGGCAGTTCGATTCCGACCCGCACCTACGAGGTGGAGCGCCTCGACGTGCAGGTGCCGTTGAACTTCGATCCCGTCGCGCGCACCTACGCCTCGACCGGACCCGGCACTTCGGGCGGCACCTGGGACGGGGTGAGCTGGCAGACCGCCGTCACCGACGACCCGGCCTGGTGCCTGCTCGACCTGATCAGCAACACCCGTTACGGCCTCGGCCTGCCGGCTGCCGCCACCGAGCTGACCGCCTATGACCTCTACACGATCTCGCAGTACTGCGCTCAGTCGGTGCCGGACGGGTTCGGTGGCAGCGAGCCGCGCTATACGCTCAACGTCGTGATTGCGACCCAGGCCGACGCCTATGTGGTGGTGCAGAACATGGTCAGCGCCTTCCGCGGCATGACCTACTGGGGTGGGGGCACGGTGGTGGTGACCGCCGACATGCCGACCACCCCGACCGCTCTGGTCACCCAGGCCAATGTCATCGGCGGCGTGTTCACTTACGAGGGGACGGGGCTCAACACGCGGCACAATGTCTGCCGGGTGACCTGGATCGATCCCGGCAACCGCTACCAGCCGGCGGTCGAGGTGGTCGACAACATCGCCAACGTGGCACTCAGGGGAATCGTGCCGACCGACATCGTCGCGTTCGGCTGCCAGAGCCGCGGGCTCGCCAACCGGCTCGGAAAATGGATGCTCGACAGCGAGCAGAACCAGACCGAGACGGTGACGTTCTCGGCCAGCTTCGACCAGATCTCGGTCCGGCCCGGGATGATCTTCGCGCTGTCCGACCCATCGTCCTTTACCGCCACGCGCATGGGCGGGCGGGTACGCATGGGAGCGACCACCACGTCCGTCCCGCTCGACGCCTATCTCGAGCCGACCGGCTCCAATGACAGCTACCAGCTCACGGTGCAGATGCCGGACGGCACGCTCGCCAGCAATTACGACCTGGCCGGATTCGCCGCCGAGAACGATGCCAACGGCGTGCTGTACTCGATCCTGACCCTGTCCGAACCGATGCCGATGGTGCCGGACCCGGACGCGGTCTATGTCGTCACCTCGACCTCGATCGCGCCGACCTTGTGGCAATGCGTGGGCATGACCGAACCCAACCGGGGCACCTATCAGATCGTCGGCCTGTCCTACGACTCCACCAAATACGAGCGGGTCGAAGATGGCATCCAGCTGCAGAAGAACGGCTTCTCGTCGCTGATCGGACTGCTCGCAGCACCGGTCCCGCCGCCGCAGAACGTCTTTGCGCAGGACTACCTCGTCACCCACGGCACAACGACGACGATACGGGTGACGGTGTCGTGGTCGTCCCCGGTGGGCGACCCGCGCGCCGTCAGCTACCAGATACGCGCCGTCTCCAACATCTACTCCGGCCAGTACAGCACCACGTCCACGACCTACGACATCGACAATCTTGCGGTCGGGCTCTACATCTTTGGGGTGCGCACCGTCGGCTCGGACGGCCGCACCAGCACCTGGATCGACGGCGCGGGGGTCGATGTCAACGGGGTGAGCGATCCGCCCTCGGCGCCGACCTCGTTCACCGCCCTCGGCGGCACAAGGCGCATCCAGCTCACCTGGGTATCGCCGATCAACCCGGACATCCTGCATTACGAGCTGTGGCGCAGCAATTCGTTCGACGCGCCACCGTACGACGGGGCCAGTCTGCTGCTGACCATCATGGCCAACAGCTACACCGACAACGACAGCCTGAACCTGCAGCCGCTCACCACCTGGTGGTACTGGATACGGGCGATCTCGACCACCCTGGCGCAGGGCACGTTCGCGACCCCTGTGTTTGCCGAGACCACCGATCTGATCGCCGACCAAATCGCCGACGGGATCCTCACCACCGCCGCGTTCGCCCAGAGCATCACGCCGGTCGCCCTGATCCCTGACGTCACCGCGGTGTTCGGCCAGTTCGACGGCCAGATCGCCTATGACGAGGCCAGTGCGGCCCTCTATCGCTGGAGTTCCGGCAGCACCGCGACCGACCCGCCGACGCCGGGCGGGTGGAACCTGATCCTGCCGCCCGGCACCGCGCCGGCCTACTACAATTCGATCATCGCCGGAATCGGCAGCTTCGGCGGCTTGAAATCGGCCCAGATCGCCGCCGGCGCCATCGAGGCCGTCAACCTCGCCTCGGTGGACCTGATTACCGAAAACGCCCAGATCGGCAACGCCGTCATCGAGACCGCCAACATCGCGGATCTCACCATCGGCGCCAACAACATCGCCTATAACGGTGTTTCGGAGAGCTATGTGAGCCAGGCCATGGACACCGTGACGACGCCGCAGGGCGAAGCGCTCTCGGTCGTCGTCAATGTCGGTGATCCCGGTCAGAACTGCGTGATTTTCATCCGCCTGTCCCTCGGTGCCAATATACCACCCGCGTCGACCCCGTCGGACGGCGGCGGCACCGGCGGCGACGGCGGCGGCTCCGGCGACGGCGGCGGAGACGGCGGATGAGCGAGACCTCGACCACCTCCCCGCTCACCATCACCGTCAATCGCTATGTGATGAGTGCTGACGGCACCACCCGGATCGGCGACCCGACGCCGATCCTCTACATCTACACCTCGGTGGGCAGCCTGTTCGACATGATCGTCGATTCACCGGGCGAGGGGGTCTTCGGCTACGCCCTGGTGGTCAACACCAACCTCGCGAATGTCGGCGAGGGCGAGACGATCACGGTTTCCACGCGGCGACTGCTCGTGTTGCTCGCAAAACGGTAGAGGAGGGCACATGAGCAGCACCATCATCACCCAGACGGGCACCCAGACGGGCACCGAGGCTGGCACCGGGACGGGCACCGAGGCTGGCACCATCGCCAGCCCCGGCACCATCGCGGCCAGGCCGGTCCCGGTCCCGGGGTCGGTCTATTACGTCGTCGCCAATCCCACGACCGGGGCGATCACCCAGCACGGGCACGTTCCGGCCGCCAACGCCGCCTTCACCCTGGGTGCCATGCGGGCCACCGCGATCAGCGTCGAGCAATACGCGCAGGTGCAGCGCTCGGCCGGCGCCGTCGCCCTGGTCGGCGGGGCGATCGTCCCAGTGGCGGCGCCGAAGCTCGACCTGGTCCGGCTGCGGGCCAATTTCACCGCCAAGGTCGACGCCAGCGCCGAGAACGCCCGCGGCAAATTCATCTCCGGCGGCGCCGGCCACGCGCTCGAGTACCTGGCGAGCCTGGCCGAGGCCCACGCGATCACCACCGCCCCGGACCCGCTCGATCCGGCGCTCTACCCCTGGCTCAGCGCCGACGTGGCGGCGAAGACCACCGCGGCAACCCCCTACACCTTGCGCGAGGCCGCTGCCGCCGCGATCGCCGCCGCCGCGGCCTGGAACGTGGCCGGTGCGTCGATCAAGCAGCTGCGCCTCGCGGCCCGCCAGTCATTGGCTGCGGCCACCACGGCGGCGCAGATGCAGGCCATCCTGAGCGGCCTGAAATGGCCGGCGGCGGGGCCATAACAGGGGAGCGCCAGGTGACAGCAAATCCCGAAGACGACCAGGAGCCCAACTCGACCAGGGAAAACATCCCGATCGCCGCTTTGCGCCGCGAGATCATCGCCCGGCTCGAAGGGTTCATGACGGTCCTGCGGACCCGGCTCGACGGGATCGACAAGGCCACGGAAGTGTTCTCGGACAACCTCACGCGGGTGCCCACCGAGACGGACAAGCAGGTGTCCGGACTCGCCAAGCTAGTCGACGAAAAGCTGCTGCGCCTGCACGACAAGACCGAGCAGGCGGATGTCCGCTACGAGCAGCGCTACATCGCCTCCCAGGCCGCCCTCTCCGCCGCGTTCCTGGCCTCCCAGAGCGCCGTCAACGCCGCCCTCGCCAGCGCCAAGGACGCGGTGCAGGCGGCCTCGGTCGCGGCGGAAAAGGCGGTTTTCAACCAGAACGAGGCCAACACCGCAGCCATCGCCAAGACCGAAATGTCCGTCGCCAAGCAACTCGAAAGCATCATGAATTCCCTTCGCGTTGCGGCCCAGACCCAGGACGACAAAATCACGCTGATCAACGCGCGCCTGGACCGCGGCGAGGGTGCCGACACGAAACAGAGCGCAAACCACGCCAATACCTATTCTTTGGCCGCCATTGCGGTGGCGGGCGTGCTGGCGGTTCTATCGATACTCACTTACGCGCACAGCCTCATCCCGGGCGCCGCGCCGGCGCCGAGCGTGGTCTATGCCGACCGTCCCCTCGTGGTGGCACCCGTCCCTCCGACCGCGCCGCCGGCGACCCGCTAGACGCGGGAACCAATCCGCCCCTGTTGTCGGCGCATGGAAAACCTCATTGCCCTGATCACCCCGTTCGTGCCGGCGCAGTATCTCGCGATCCTGGTGGTGATCGTCCCCTCGCTGGTGACGGTCTGCTCGGTGATCGATGCCACGATCCCGCAGCCGACCGCCGGCTCGAAATGGGTCGGGATACGCAAGGTGATCAGCACGATCGCCCTGTCCGTCGGCCACGCCGCCAACGCCGTCCCGGCCGGCCTGCCGACCAGCGTGGCCGCCTTCACCAAGGACGCGGCAGCGGTGGTCGCGGCGGCACCGGCGATCGCGGCGGTCGGGGCGCAGGCGACCCGCCTCGCCAATGACATTGATCCGGGGATCAAGCTGTGAGCCTCGCCACCCCGTCGCATCTGCCGCTGTTCCTGGCGTTCACGCTCCCCGAGGAGGGGGGCTATTCGAACGATCCCGGCGACCCGGGCGGGCCGACCAATCTCGGGATGACGATCGGGACCCTGAGCGACTACAACGCCGCCCACGGCCTTGCTGCGCCAACGATCGCCACCGTCAAGGCGCTCACGCTCGCCAAGGTCCAGCCGATCTACAGCGAGCTGTTCGACCAGGTGGTCGGGTCCGAGCTGATGCCGGTCGGCGTGGGTCTGATGGCCTTCGATTTCGCGGTCAATGCCGGCCCGGTCCGCAGCGTCGAGGAGATCCAGGAGGCCGTCGGCACCGACGAGGATGGCGGCTTCGGGCCGCTCACCCTGGCCGCGCTGCAGAAAATGGATCCGACGACGCTGATCGCCAGGCTGGCGGCGGCGCATATCGCCTTTTATCAGAGCCTGTCGACCTTTGGTCAGTTCGGCTCGGACTGGGTCGCCCGGGTGGGCCGCTGCCAGGCCAACGCACTGGTGCTGCAGGCCGGCACCGGCGGGGCGATCCCGACCACCACGCCGACCGCCGGCCCCAGCAAGCCGGCACCGCCGCTGCTGATCGCGGGATCGACCGGCAGCCTCGTGTCACGGATGCAGACCGCCCTGCAGAAGGCCGGGTTCTACCTTGGCTACCGGGTCGACGGCGATTTCGCGGCCGGCACGCTGGCGGCCGTCGAGGCCTATCAGCGTACGAAGGGGCTCCTGGCCGACGGCGAGGCAGGCGGCATAACGCTGGCCGCACTTGGCCTCCTGACAGTGGAGACACACTGATGACCCTACGGAGAGCCCTGCTCGCCGGCGCGTTCACCCTCGCGCAGATCGCCCAGGCGTTCGCCGACCCGGCCACGGTTCCGATGGGCGCCCCGGTCGTGGTGATCCCTGCCATCGTGGCCATCGCCTCCGAGCCGAGCCCGTTCGGCCTCGGGCGGACCTATTACCGGGTGCTCAACCCAGGCCTGGTGACCGACGGCACGGCCTGGTGCGCGCGCGGCACCGCGACCCCGCCAGGTGTCAATGCCGCGGGCAGTTTTCCGATCGCGCCTCTCGGCAACGCCCTCGGGGCCCCCTGGAAGGAGGAATTCAACTCGACCACGGGCGGCTACGTGCCGCAGGGGGCGCTGGTCTGCGTCTCCGACGGCGGGCCCGGCGGATCGGCGGCGGCCAAACTGACAGTGGAGACACGCTGATGACCCTACCGAAATGGGCCGCTGTCATCCTGGTGGCGATCGCCTATGGCACGCTGACCGGGCGCGCCCTCGCGGTGGAGGGGGGGATGACCTACGCGGTGCCATACGGGACCCCGGTCACGGTGATGCCGAACGCGGTCAGCACCGGCCCCGTCCAGGCCGGCTACACCCCGCTCCGGTTGTGGTCCAGAGTGTTCAACAACGGGCCACCGAGTGCGCCCACTTTGTGGTGCAGCCGCTTCGGGGCGCCCGTCGCGGGCGGCGGGAACGCCAGCTTTCCGCTGGCCGCGGCGGGTTCGCCCGACAACATCAATGGCTGGCCGTGGTACGAGGAGTTCGGCACGGCGATTGCGCTGCCGGTGCCGCAGCTCGCGCTGCAATGCACCTCGGCCGGGAGCAACACGGCGGGCACCGCCGGCACCGCCGCCGGCTCCATCACGGTGGAGTATCGCTGATGCGCGCGATTTGGCTGCTATTTCTGGCCGCCGCCCTCGCCGTTCCGGTCCCGGCATCTCTCCCAGCCTGGGCCAGCTCCTTCGGCGCCGTCAGTAGCGGCGGTAGAGGCGGCAGCGGCGGCAGCGGCGGCGACCTGCTGCTGACGCCGTCTCGTTTTAACCGCACCGTTAATCTTGCCAAAAGCATAGCGGCCGGAACAGGCGCAAAGTATTGCGCTGTTGGTGATAGCACCATTACCGGCCTCGGCGGCAATACCGGGAGCTTGCTCCCGTATGCGAACAACATAACCGCGTCTGATGTCCTATGGGGCCGGTTACAGCAGCGCATCAGGCAGGACGAAGCCGCGAACGGGATTGCGCTGACGAATGCCAACTTCCTCAACTTCGCGATAGGTGGCACCACCCTATCCGAGATTTCTGCCGGGCAGTCTGGCGGCTCGTCGTCCCTGGCGACATCAGGGATTGCTTATCCTTCGTGGTGGACGACGACGACAGCCACCTGGCTTTCGTATCTCAACACGGCGGGTTGCACGACGGTATTTATCAATACCGGCGTGAACGATCCGGGTTATGAGGCGGTTGCTACCTGGACGGCGGTATTTACACAGCTTGCGGCGTTCACTGCCATACCCGACGTTGTGCTCATAACGAACACTGTTGCAAATGTGGCGGCGGGCGGCACTTACGCGTTGGCAAGCTCGCAGGCCGGTTATCAGGCCAACATGGCACTGCAAAGAAGCTTGGCGTCCACACAAAACAAGCTCGGTTCTACGACACTCGGCTCTATCGGACTGATTGATATTGGAAGATATTTTGACGAAGCGGTTTTAGGTTTTGATCCAACTATTCAGAACCTTTCTTACAATATACCACTGACGGCGCCAATTACTGGTATAACGACGTTTCCTTATACGCTGCCGATGACCCCGGGAGGGGATTTCTGGGTATCTATTACACTATCGGGAGCTCCTATTACGTCTTCTAGCATAGTGAAATTGTTTTACAGTGATAGTCTTGGTGGTAACGGCGGATCGCCCGCCGTGCAGTTGTTGAATATGCAGACGACCAATGGGACAAATACTTACGCAACTTATTATTACGGCGGGCCGGCGGCTATACAGGGCAACATTACGACTGGTTGGGGAACTGGCCCAGTTACTCTAACCTTCGCGTTTCAGGGGGATCACGTTACCGCATATATCGGCGGGACCATTACGGCTGGTGTTCTGTCTAATGAAGTGCTGGTAGCGGACCTTTTGCTTCCGCGCCTTATTACTGGCTTTTCTCCGACTATAAGCGTAACAAATCCGCCAGTTGGCCTAACTATGACTATCAACGGTTACGCTGTCGGCGTGCAGCGCGCTACTCCTGTGGTTGTTCAGCCAAGCGTTTGCTACGGAACCAACAACGGAACGCAGCAAGCCAATGGCATTAACCATGACAGTAGCACTTGCTTAAATCAGGTGTATTTCCCGGTTCTTCAAGCTACTCAATTCTAGAGCTACTGACAGTGGAGACACACTGATGACCCTACGGAGAGCCCTGCTCGCCGGCGCGTTCACCCTCGCGGCCCTTCTGGCAGCCGTCGCTGTCCTGCCTTTCCCGGCCTGGGCGCAGGATTCGGCGGGAGGCGGCAGCCTGTCCCGCAACAGCGGCAGCACCTACACCAACCCGCTCACCTATCTCACGCCGTCCGGCGGCGACGACACCGCGCAGATCGCGGCAGCGTTCAACACGCAGCCTTTGGTCGCGTTCCTGCCGGGCCGGACCTACAAGATCTCCACGGCGGGCGTCATCGTCTGGAGCCCGCTGCAGACCCTGGTCGAGGGCAACGGCGCCGTCTTCGACCTCAGCGCCATCCCGCAACCCGCGACGGTCGCGGCCGGCGACGAGGTCCATTTCGCCACCGCGTTGCCGGTGATCGCCTCCGGCACGGCCGTGCGCCAAGGCGACGGCTCGATGACCTTTGCGGGTGGCTATGCTGGCTATCTCATCACCGCCCCGCCTTATGCGCAGGTCTCGATCGCCGCCACCTCGACCGGGGGCGCATCGCTGGAGATCGACTCGTACCTGTCGGCGACCCCGTTCCACCCGCAGAGCGCGCCTGGCACCAACACCAATCACTCCCTCGGCGTCCTGCCCGGCACATTCAGCTATTCGTACCAGAACGAGACCGCCTATCCGAAGCAGTACTGGCTGACCGTCAACAGCAGCGGAGCGACCGGAAACCTCACCGCGCTGACCTACACCACGCCGTCCGCCTGGCAGCCGATCGTCACCGCCATCCTGGTCACCACCGACAACACGCCGACGCCGGTGCCGTCCGCGACCGGCGGCG
>Ga0302154_10001869_pt1 | contig 16641 bp, 15 predicted proteins | sample I_Bog_N2_3_FD_193507 | JGI IMG/M metagenome (GOLD analysis project Ga0302154, IMG submission 193507) | Peat permafrost microbial communities from Stordalen Mire near Abisko, Sweden - I_Bog_N2_3 | ecosystem: Environmental > Terrestrial > Soil > Wetlands > Peat | place: Sweden: Abisko, Stordalen... | reverse complement strand
CGTGTTGTCTTACCAAACTATCCTCATCACATTGTTCAGCGAGGGCACAATCGTCAGGTTGTGTTTGCGGAGGCTGGTGATTTTCAGCGTTATTTGTACGATTTGCGTGAGCTTAAAAACGCATTCGGGGTCAAGGTCTACGCGTACTGTCTGATGACTAATCATGTACATCTGTTACTGGCTCCCGATGAGTCTACTGCTGGTCTAGGGCAGTTGATGAAAGCTTTGGCTGCACGAATGACGCGCTATCGAAATAAGCTGGAAGGGCGTTCCGGCACGCTGTGGGAAGGTCGTTACAAATCAAGCCTTGTGCAATCAGATTGCTATCTGCTTGCATGCAGTCGTTACATTGAGCTAAATCCAGTTCGCGCTAGAATGGTTTCTCAACCCGAAGATTATGTTTGGTCAAGTTACTCGTTACGCTTTGGTGAGCAGACTCGCGATAATTGGCTTGACACGGATCCTTGTTTTGAAGCTTTCGGTCATACCTTGGAGGAACGGAGACTTAAATATCGGGACTTTGTGAGTCAGGGTGTTTCATCTGGAGAGTTGAGATTGATTCGAGAAGCTTTACAGCGCGGGCAGCTGACTGGGAGCACTCGTTTTATTGATGAAATTGAGGCGGCTATGGGCTTACGAATAGAGCTGCGTGGGCAAGGAAGGCCAGCCCGTCGCATCTAAAAATAAATCTGTCCCCTTTTTCTCAGTCCCCTTTTTCTCTTCTTTTTCTCTTTTTCTGCGAAAGAAGAGCTTGACTGGTTTAATAGTATTAAGTGGGATTAGGTTGTGATTGATTTGATTACTGGTCAAAGAATTGTGGTTTTGATTGATAGCGTCTATGGACCATATGTGAGGGTTTCAAGCTATCAGGATGCGGGGGCGTTGGAAGATATTCTGGATGAGAAATATTATGTTCCTTACTGGACAAAGGCACCGGTAGAGTTGAGGGATGCTGGAGGATGTGAATACTATTTTGGGCTGGCGGCGGATCCTGAGAAATTACAAAAAATCCTTGATGACATAGAGTTTGATTAATCGTCGCTCTTGGATCGGCTAAAGAAAAGAGGACTAAAGAAAAGAAAGAAAAGGAGGCAGATTTGAATGGCACTTCCTTAGCGGTCAAGTATCTGAATTAAATCAGAGGAATTAAGAAGGGCTGGTCTTGGTCTACGATGAGCAAATGTCAAAAAGAAGCACAAAACGGGGAGCCTGACTCCCCGTCCAGCCTTCTACACAACGTCACCCACTGACGTTAGCCATACGCTTATCCAGCACCGAATCCACCCACAACTGCGCCAGCTCAATCAGATGAACCACACCCATCGCCACCTTGCGGTTGGTGCCGGTCTGATTGTCGGCGTTTTCATAAGCTGTGGCTGCTGCGGATTGCAGTATGGAATACGCGTTGACCAAGGCGTCTTCATGGCTTTGCGCTTCAGGCAACAAGTCTCGCATCGATGTCGCACGGGCGGATTTCGCCTTTGTCCCAGGCATCAGGTTGTAATGAGCAAAGGCCCGCTCTGCCGCCTGCGGATCGATAGCCTCGGCACTGGATAGGACGGGCGGGTTGGGTGTGATCTTGAACATATCGTATAACTCCCTAGTTTGATTGGAGCCGCCGCTGATCGCGACTAAACGATGGGGTGGCGGCCGCGCGCAGGTTAGTCGACCGGAAACTAGGGAACCGGCGCACCCGAAGATGCCCTGCGCACGACCACCATAAAGTGCAGGCGATAAAAAAGCGCCTGTCTCAAGGATGGCGCTGTGCGCCGTAGTTTCGCGGGCGACTAAACCCGATCACTGATGTGCAGTGACAAGGCTGAGACTAGCCAGCGGAATTGGCAGGCGCAAGCGAGTTGGATTTTCTAGGAAATTTCAGTCAAGGGAAAGGGAGATGTCCTTCCTGGACTCCCATGACCGTATCCCTCGGCAGCACAATCGCCGGCAAGCCGGGTTCCTACAGGACTGCGCCGCACCGCAGCATTGGGCCTCGTGAAGCTCCAGCCACCTATCTTCAGACCTCCGCCGCCGATCCCAAACCACCCCACAATTCCAATACATCTTTTCGATGGGCGATCTGTAACAAAGATTGTATATTCACTGGTACAGTTTCGTTACATGATCCTACTCATCCCTTATTTCCACCTTTGACAGGACTCAGCTTATGCCCGCCTTGCAAGGACCTCAGCAGCACGGTGATACCCCCCGCGGCCGTATGGCCGGAGGTCAGGCATGAGCGGCGGATCAGTAGTCGCCTGGGCCACGGCGCTCAGCACCCGGGTCTTTGAGCGCAAGGCCGCCGATGCGAAGAGCGCCAATATGCAGGAAATCAAGAACAAGCAGGTGCTCAACAACATCCCGAGGGATCCGACCGCCCTCGACACCACCAAGATGCAGAAGGACAAGCTGCAGTCGCAGTTCCAGGGCTTCGACCCGAAATCGGTCACCCCGGATCAGTTGGCCAAGTACAGCACTATCCTCCAGGAGAATGGCCTGATCAGCGCCACCACCGCCGGCCTGCTGTCCAGCGCCGGGGCGAAAGGCAAGGCAGGCGAGAAATTCAACGCGCTGGACTATTTCGCCAGCCAGATCAGCACGCTGCAAAGCGGCAGTTCGAGCGATCAGTTCTCCAACCATATGATCCCGGAATACAAGAAGGCGATTAACGTGCTGCTGAACCTGCAGCAGTTCGCCAGTTCCGGCGCCAGCATGTCGATCAATACCAAGGTCTGAAACCCTTGCCGTATTGATGGCCGTCTTCGTCGGCCAGGCGCTTGCGCAACGCAAGCGCCGATCAAACACGATCCATGTTCCCAGCCATCACCCTCCCGCCATTGATGGTCCGTTCCCGCCGCCTATGATGACTGTGACGTCTGTCGGCCTGCCGCCGTGATCCGACAGCCTCGCGTACTTTCATTTCTGCGAGCGCCACCATGACTCAAACAAGAACCCTCTACGACAAGCACATCGATTCCCATACGGTGTGTCGCCTCGATGACCAGGGCCATGTCCTGCTGTATATCGACCGTCAGGTCATCAATGAATACACCAGCCCGCAAGCTTTCAGTGGCCTGCGCGAAGCCAAGCGGGGTGTCTGGCGCGCCGAAACCGCGCTGGCCGTGGTCGACCATGTGAATCCCACCGCGCCCAAGCGCGTCGCCGCCATGCCGGACGCCGGTGGTGCCCGGCAGGTGTCGTACCTGGCCGAGAACTGCGCCGACTTCGGTATTGAATTGTTCGATGTGCTCGACAAACGCCAGGGCATCGAGCATGTGATCGCCCCGGAGCAGGGCTTTATCCTGCCAGGCATGGTGGTCGCCGCCGGTGACAGCCATACCACCACTTATGGCGCTCTCGGTGCATTTGGCTTCGGGATCGGTACTTCGGAAATCGAACATCTGCTGGCCTCGCAGACGCTGGTCTACAAGCGCCTGAAGACGATGCGGGTGACGGTCAGCGGTGAGCTGGCACCGGGGCTGACGTCCAAGGACGTGATCATGGCGCTGATCGGCAAGATCGGCGCTTCCGGGGCCACCGGTTACGCCATTGAATTCTGCGGTTCGACCATCGATGCCCTGAGCGTCGAGGCGCGCATGACCATCTGCAATATGGCGGTGGAGGCGGGTGCGCGCGGAGCCTTTATGGCGCCGGACGAGAAAGTCTTCGCCTACCTCAAGGACAAGCACCGGGCGCCCAAGGGCGAGCTGTGGGAGCAGGCCGTGGCCCGTTGGCGGGAGCTGCACACGGATGCCGGTGCGCAGTTCGACCGTGAAGTCGAACTGGATGCCGGTGTGTTGGAGCCCATGGTCACCTGGGGCACCAGCCCGGACCAGGCCGCGCCCATCGGGGCGAACGTGCCGGACCCGCAAGACATCAGCGACCTGATCCTGCGCCAGGACATGCGCCGTGCCCTGAACTACATGGGGCTGGAAGCCGGCATGCCGCTGAACGAGATCGTGATCAGCCATGCGTTTATCGGTTCCTGCACCAATGCGCGGATCGAGGACCTGCGTGACGCGGCCCGTGTGGTGCGTGGCCAGCACGTGGCCAAGCATGTGCGGGCGATGATCGTGCCAGGGTCGACCCAGGTACGCGATCAGGCCGAGGCCGAAGGCTTGGCGGCGGTGTTTATCGACGCCGGTTTCGAGTGGCGGCAATCGGGTTGCTCGATGTGCCTGGCGATGAACGATGACGTGTTGGAGCCCGGCGACCGCTGCGCCTCCAGCACCAACCGCAATTTCGAAGGGCGCCAGGGCGCCGGGGCTCGCACGCATTTGATGAGCCCGGCGATGGTGGCCGCGGCAGCCATTGCCGGACACCTGACCGATATTCGCCACCTGGAGCCAAGGCCATGAGCATGCAGCCGTTTTCCCAAGTCACCGGCAAGGCCGCGCCGATGCTGGCGGCCAATATCGACACCGATGTGATCATGCCCAAGCAGTTTCTCAAGGGGATCGATCGCAACGGGCTGGATCGTGGGTTGTTCTTCGATTTGCGGTTTTTACCTTCGGGTGAACTCAATCCCGAGTTCGTGCTGAATCAGCCGGCCTGGAAAGGCGCGAGCTTCATGGTGGTGGGACCGAACTTCGGTTGTGGTTCCAGTCGTGAGCATGCGGTGTGGGGGTTGAAGCAGATGGGGGTTCGGGCGTTGATCGGCAGCAGTTTTGCCGGGATTTTCTACGATAACTGCCAGCGTAACGGGGTGTTGTTGATCACGTTGGACGAAGCGACTGCGCAGCGTCTGGGGCAGGTGGTGAGCCAGCCGCAGGGGGCCGAGATCAGCGTTGACCTTGAGAGTCAGCAGATCCGTTTGCAGGATGGCAGTGTCATCGAGTTCCAGATCGATACGTTGCGCAAGACGGCGTTGATGCTGGGGTTGGATGCCATTGGCAGCACCTTGCAGCGTAGTGAGGAAATCAGGGCGTTCGAGCGGGCGCATTTGCAGGCCAATCCCTGGTTGAGCTGAAACCAGGGGCCTGACATGACGGGCCAAGTGATGAGCTTTTGAGCATCACGCCGACCTGTAGGCGCCTGGCTTGCCAGCGAAGCCTTTAGCGATCTTGAGGGCCTATTCGCGGGCAAGCCCTGCTCCTACAGTTTTGCGCCGTTTGTGAGGGTTGCGAGCGACACCATTGGTAGAAGCCTTTAAATCGACAGCTGTCGAAAGTGTTCCTGCAAAAACTCCACGCAGACCCGCAGTTTCCCCGAATACGCCAGCCGTGTCGGGTACACCGCCCAGACATTCGCGCTCTGGGTGTAGTCATGCAGCACCCGCACCAGTCGGCCCTGTTCCAGCAGCGGTTTGACGTCCCATAGCGAGCGCAGCAGGATGCCGCGCCCGTCCAGTGCCCATTGCAGGACAATCTCACCGCTGTTGGACGACAACGGCCCGCGCACCCGCAGGCTGTCCTGGCTGCCGTTGCGCTCCAGGTTCCAGATGCCGAAGGCGTTGTCGCGCTCCTTGAGCACCAGGCAGTCGTGTTGTTCCAGGTCGCCCAGTTGCTGCGGTGTGCCACGTCGTTCCAGGTAGGCCGGTGCCGCGCAGAGTACCCGGCGATTGCTCACCAGGCGTCGGCCGATATGCTGGCCGGGAATGTCGTCACCCACGCGGATCTCCAGGTCGAAACCCTCGCTGACGATGTCCACCACGCGGTCGAACAGGTCCAGGCGAATCTCCAGGTCCGGGTAACGCTCGGCCAAAAGTGACAGTGCCGGGGCCACGTGATTGCGCCCGAAACCGAAGCTGCTGCACAGGTGCAGGCGGCCACTGGGGCTGTCGTGGGCCTCGGACAGTTCGTCGTTGAGTTGCTGGAAATCTTCGAGAATGCGCACGGCCCAGCGTTGCACCCGTTCACCGTCTTCGGTCAAGGCGATACGTCGGCTGGTGCGGTGCAGCAGGCGGGTGGCGAGGGTGGTTTCGAGAATCTGGATACGTTTGCTGACGTAGGCGGGCGACAGTCCCAGCTCATCGGCCGCGGCGGCAAAACCGGCCTTGCGGATAACGGTGAGGAATACGCGCAGGTCTTCGGGCAGGGGCACGGTGTCTTTCTTTTGGTTCATGGGAAAAGCAACGAACGCTGGCGGCAGGAGCCGCCAGAATAGCATTGGATGAGCTGGGCCGATGATCGTCGCGCCAGCGAGATTTCGAGAACTGCACGAACCCTGTAGGAGCCGGCTTGCTGGCGATGGGATCGACGCGGTGTCCTGTCAAACCGTGTCGTCTGAATCGCCAGCAAGCCGGCTCCTGCAATGACCGCGTTAGCCGTGGACGGTATCAGCAGGTTTATGCGCTCTGTTTGGCGGCATCGGCCGCCGCCTGGGCTTCGAGGGCCTTGCGCCCACGCTTGAGGGCAATCGGCGCCATCTTGCTGCGGTCCAGTTCGCCTTCCCAGGCGGCCACCACCAGCGAGGCGACGGCGTTGCCGATGATATTGGTCAAGGAGCGACATTCGGCCATGAATCGGTCCACCCCGAGGATCAGCACCATCGCCGCCACCGGTACGGTCGGCACCACGGCCAGGCTCGCGGCCAGGGCGACGAACCCGGCACCGACCACCGCACCGGCGCCCTTGGAAGTGAGCATGGTCACCGCCAGCAAGGTCAGCTGCTGCTCCAGGGTCAGGTCGATATTGGTCGCCTGGGCCAGGAACAGCACCGCCAGGGTCATGTAGATATTGGTGCCGTCGAGGTTGAAGGTGTAACCGGTTGGCACCACGATGCCGACCACGCCCTTGGAACAGCCCAGGCTTTCCAGCTTCTGGATAAGCTGCGGCAAGGCCGACTCCGACGAGCTGGTGCCGAGCACGATCAGCAGTTCCGACTTGATGTAGCCCAGCAGGCGGAAGATGCTGAAACCGGCATAACGGGCGATGCTGCCCAGTACGCAGGTGATGAAGATGAAGGCCGTGAGGTAGAAGGTGCCCACCAGCTTCATCAGCGGCAGCAACGAGCCCAGGCCGTATTTGCCGATGGTGAAGGCCATCGCGCCGAACGCGCCGATCGGTGCCACCCGGGCAATCATGCCGACGATGCGGAAGAACACCTCGCTGGCCTGGTGGATCACGCCAACCAGCGGACGGGCTTTTTCACCGACCATCACCAGCGCCAGGCCGAACAGGATCGAGACGAACAGCACCGGCAGGATCTCGCCCTGGGAGAAGGCGTCGAAGAAGGTGGTGGGGATCACATGCAGCAGGAAGCCGGTGATGCCTTCGCCATGCTGGGCCTGGCCGACGAAGTTGGCGATGGCCGAGGTGTCGAGGGTTTTCACATCGACATTGAAACCCGATCCGGGATGCAGGACGTGGGCGGCCACGAGGCCGATCGCCAGGGCGAAGGTGGAGACGATCTCGAAGTACAGCAGGGCCTTGCCGCCGACCCGCCCGACCTGTTTAACGTCGTGCATGCTGGTGATGCCGGAGACCACGGTGCAGAAGATGATCGGGCCGATGATCATCTTGATCAACTTGATGAAACCGTCGCCCAGGGGCTTGAGGTCGATGCCGGTCTGCGGCCAGTGGTGGCCGATCAGCACCCCCAGCACGATGGCGATGACCACCTGGATATACAGGGTTCCCAGCAGTTTGCGGATTGTCATTGTTATTGTCTCGTCGCGGGTTTCGGGGGGAGAGCGGGCAAGCCGATCCCGTCCTGGGCCGTTGGCGGCAGCCCAGGGGGAAGGGGTGGATCAGGTCCTTTGAGTCAGGCTGTTCAGCGCAGGAAGGTCAGGACTTCGCCGAGCAGCTGTTCCGGGATTTCTTCGGCCAGGTAGTGACCGCCGGGCAACGCCTTGCCCCGTACATCGGTAGCAACCTGCTGCCATTCGTGCAGCGGGTTGAAGCAGCGACCCACGGTGCCTTCGGCGCCCCAGAGCGCCAGCAACGGCATATTCAACTGGCGTCCGGCCTCGATATCGGCACGGTCGTGTTCCAGGTCGACGGTGGCGCTGGCGCGGTAGTCTTCGCAGATGCCCCGGGCGCTACCGGGCAGGCTGATGCAGCGCAGGTATTCGCTGAAGGCTTCGTCGGTAAAGGGCTTGAGGCCGGCACTGCGGCTGCCCATCACGCTGCGCAGGTACTGTTCCGGATTGGCTTCGATCAGGGTTTCCGGCAGTGGTGCCGGGCGGATCAGGAAGAACCAGTGCCAGTAGGCGCGGGCGAAGGCTTCGTCGGTCTGGGCGTACATCGACAGGGTCGGGGCGATATCCAGCAGCACCATGCGTTGCACGGCCTGAGGATGGTCGAGGGCCAGGCGATGGGCAACGCGGGCGCCGCGGTCGTGGGCCAGGACCGAGAATTCGCTGAAACCCAGGGAGTCCATCAGGGCCACGCCGTCGCGGCCCATCTCGCGTTTGGAATAGTTGAGGTGCTGCTCGTCGGCCGCTGGCCGGGCGCTGTCGCCATAGCCGCGCAGGTCGGCGGCGACCACGGTGAAGTGCTTGGCCAAGTCGCCTGCGATCTTGTGCCAGATGACATGCGTCTGCGGGTGGCCGTGCAGCAGGAGCAGGCCCGGCCCGCTGCCGCCGATGCGGTAGGCAATGTCCACACCGTTGACGTGGCGCTGGTCTTTCTGGAATCCGGCGAACATGGAGTGACTCCTTATGATTGTTGTGTACATCCTAAGACCCACAGCGCACGGGGCAAGGCGCAAAGCGTGGTGCGCCTGTTCATGAAGTGTGTTGGGTCGCGGCACTGTTAAGATAGCCGGCACACGGATCAGTACAGGGCTTGAGTGACGGCCAATGTCGGAAAAAGACACCATCTCCATCCATCTGGTGCATGAGGCACTGTTGCAGAGTTGCGCCCCCGGTGCGGACACCGTGCAGGTGCTGGACAAGGTCGGGATCGACTCGACGCTGCTGGAACAGCCTGATGCCCGGGTACCGGCCAGCGACTATGCGCGCTTGTGGCGTCTGTTGGCGCGGCGCAACGATGACGAATTCTTCGGCATGGACCCGCGCAAGCTGCGCGCCGGCAGCTTCGCCTACCTGTGCCGCGCCGGCATGGCGCAGCCGACGGTGGCAGCCGGGTTGGACTCGGTGCTGGATTTCCTCTCGTTGATGCTTGAACGTCTGCCGGCGCAACTGGTGCGCCAGCAAAGCCTGGCGGAAATCGTCCTGCTGGAGCCGGAAGGCGAGGGGCGACGGCCGTTTACCTATTTCGCCTACTGGATGATCGTCCATGGCGTGGCCTGCTGGCTGGCCGGGCGGCGTATTCCGATCCTGGCCATCGAGCTGCACTGCGCCGAGCCGGATTACTGCGAGGACTATCGGGTGATGTTTTCCGAGAACCTGCGTTTTGACCGGCCGCGCACCCGGATGATCTTTTCCGCCGACTGCCTGGACCTGCCGATCAAGCGCAGTGCCGAGGAGCTGCAACGCTTCCTGGCGCTGGCGCCGGCCAATATCCTGGTCAAGTACCGCGATGCCCAGAGCCTGGCCAGCCGGATCAAGCTGGACCTGCGCCAACTGCCGGCTGAAGACTGGCCGGAAACCGAAGGCCTGGCCGTGCAATTGTGCATGTCGGCCTCGACCTTGCGCCGGCGGCTGGCGGAAGAGGGGCAGACCTACCAGGGCCTCAAGGACAACGTGCGCAAGGAGTGGGCGATTGCCTGGCTGGCGGAGCCGTCGATCAGCTTCGCCGAGATCGCCACCCGGCTGGGCTTCGCCGACGCCAGTTCGTTCTACAAGGCCTTTCGCAAATGGGCCGGTTCCAACCCGGGGCATTACCGCAGCCTGATTCTCAACGAGGCGCACTAGGCCGTTATTGGCCAAACCAGTCAATCAGGTTGAAAGCTTTGACCATTGTCCCAAGTCCCTGACAGCGCGACTATTTCCAGGATTTTTCTACGGTTCCTTCCAATAACAAGACCGAGAGATTCTGGATATGCGCGACTATCAGACCGCCACCGCGGACTTCGATTATCAGCAAGCGGCCCAAGCGGGCCTCAAAGGGACTTTGACGGCGCTCAACGCCTGTGTCGAATGCTGCGACCGGCATGCCTTGCCGGGGCGTATCGCGCTGTTCTGGGAAGGCCGCGACGGCAGCAGTGCGATCTACACCTTCAGTGAATTACAGGACAAGGCCGCGCGTTTCGCCAACTTCCTGCTCACCCAGGGCGTGCGCCGTGGCGACAAGGTCGCCGCGCTGTTGCCGCGCAATGTCGAACTCTTGATCACGCTGTTCGCCACCTGGCGCATCGGCGCCGTCTACCAGCCGCTGTTTACCGCTTTCGGCCCCAAGTCCATCGAGCACCGCCTGAGCGGCTCCGGGGCCAAGCTGGTGGTTACCGACGCCGCCAACCGCGACAAACTCAGCGAAGTCGCCGACTGCCCGGCCATCGTCACGGTCGGCGGCCCCAAGGGGCAGGGCATCGTGCGCGGTGATTTCAGCTTCTGGGCCGAACTGGACAACTACCCGGCTTACTGCGAACCGGTGCTGCTCACCGGTGAAGACCCATTTCTGCTGATGTTCACCTCGGGCACCACCGGCCCGGCGAAACCCCTGGAAGTACCGCTCAAGGCGATCATCGCGTTCCAGAACTACACCCGCGACGCGGTCGACCTGCGCCCTGAAGACGCGTTCTGGAATGTCGCCGATCCGGGTTGGGCCTACGGCCTCTACTTCGGCATCACCGGGCCGCTGGGCATGGGCCACCCGATCACCTTCTACGATGGCCCGTTCACGGTGGAAAGCACCTGCCGGATCATCGAGAAATACGGCATCACCAACCTCACCGGATCGCCCACCGCCTACCGCCTGCTGATTGCCGCCGGCGAGGCCTTCGCCAGCAAGATCAAGGGCCGCCTGCGGGTGGTCAGCAGTGCCGGCGAGCCGCTGAACCCGGAGGTGATCCGCTGGTTCGCCGACAACCTGGGAGTGACCATTCTCGACCATTACGGCCAGACCGAAATGGGTATGGTGCTGTGCAATCACCACGGCCTTGAGCACCCGGTGCATATCGGCTCGGCGGGGTTCGCGTCCCCTGGGCATCGTATCGTGGTGCTGGACGAACAGCAGCGCGAGCTGGATATCGGGCAACCGGGGATTCTCGCGTTGGATCGTTCCCGGTCGCCGATGTTCTGGTTCAACGGCTACCAGGGTTTCGAGACCAGGGCTTTTGTCGGCCAGTACTACCTCAGCGGCGATACCGTGGAACTGAATCCGGACGGCAGCATCAGCTTTGTCGGGCGCAGCGATGATGTGATTACCACCTCGGGCTATCGGGTCGGCCCGTTCGATGTCGAAAGCGCCCTGGTGGAGCACCCGGCCGTGGTGGAGGCGGCGGTGGTCGGCAAGCCTTGCCCGGAGCGCACCGAGGTGGTGAAGGCCTTTGTCGTGCTCAACGCGCGCTACCGTGCCGAGCCACAGTTGGCCGAGGAGTTGCGCCTGTATGTGCGCAAGCGCCTGGCGGCCCATGCCTACCCACGGGAAATCGAATTCGTCGACGAGCTGCCCAAGACCCCGAGCGGCAAGTTGCAGCGTTTTATCTTGCGTAATCAGGAAATCGCCAAGGCCCAGGCCGGGACCTGAATACACGGTCATCAGAATTATTGACGGTTTTAACGAAGGACAATGCAATGGACATCAAAGACAAGGCTTTCATGGTCAGTGGCGGGGCTTCCGGCCTCGGTGCGGCCACCGCCGAAATGCTGGTAGCCGCCGGCGCCAAGGTGATGTTGGTGGACCTCAATGCCGAGGCCGTCGCCGCCCAGGCGAAAAAGCTCGGTGCACAAGCCCGTAGCGTGGTCGCGGACATCACCCAGGAAGCCCAGGCCCAGGCGGCGGTCCAGGCGGCGGTCGAGGCCTTCGGCGGCCTGCACGGGCTGGTCAATTGCGCGGGCATCGTGCGTGGCGAGAAGATCCTCGGCAAGAACGGCCCGCACCTGCTGGAAAGCTTCAGCCAGGTGATCAACGTCAACCTGATCGGCAGCTTCAACCTGTTGCGCCTGGCTGCTGCCGCCATCGCCGAGACCGAGGCGAATGCCGACGGCGAGCGTGGAGTGATCATCAATACCGCTTCCGCCGCCGCCTATGACGGGCAGATCGGCCAGGCCGCCTACGCTGCGTCCAAGGGCGCCATTGTCAGCCTGACCCTGCCGGCCGCCCGTGAACTGGCGCGTTTCGGCATCCGTGTAATGACCATCGCCCCGGGCATTTTCGAAACCCCGATGATGGCCGGCATGAGCCCCGAAGTCCGCGCCTCGCTCGCGGCCGGCGTGCCATTCCCGCCACGCCTGGGCAAGCCTGCCGAGTACGCCGCGCTGGTGCGGCATATCATTGAAAACAGCATGCTCAATGGCGAGGTGATCCGTCTCGACGGCGCCTTGCGCATGGCCGCGAAATAGGAGAATCGATCATGACTACCCACGATCCCATTGTTATCGTCAGTGCCGTGCGCACCCCCATGGGCGGCTTCCAGGGTGACCTGAAAAGCCTCACAGCGCCGCAACTGGGCGCCGCCGCGATCCGTGCCGCCGTCGAACGCGCGGAAGTGGCGCCGGACGAAGTCGAGCACGTGCTGTTCGGCTGCGTGCTGTCCGCCGGCCTCGGCCAGGCCCCGGCCCGCCAGGCAGCCCTCGGCGCCGGGCTGGACAAGTCGACCCGCTGCACCACCCTGAACAAGATGTGCGGTTCCGGCATGGAGGCGACCATTCTCGCCCACGACATGCTGGTGGCCGGCAGCGCCGAGGTGGTGGTGGCCGGCGGCATGGAAAGCATGTCCAACGCGCCGTACCTGCTGGACCGCGCCCGTAGCGGCTACCGCATGGGCCACGGCCAGGTGCTCGACCATATGTTCCTCGACGGCCTGGAAGATGCCTACGACAAGGGTCGCCTGATGGGCACCTTCGCCGAGGACTGCGCCGAGACCCACGGTTTCAGCCGTGAAACCCAGGACGCCTTTGCCGTGGCCTCACTGACCCGTGCGCAAGCCGCGATCAGCGAGGGCCGTTTCCGCGCGGAAATCGTGCCCCTGACGGTTACCGTGGGCAAGGAGCAGCGGCTGATCAGCGACGACGAACAGCCGCCCAAGGCCAAGCTGGACAAGATTGCCAGCCTGAAACCGGCGTTCCGCCCGGGTGGCACGGTCACGGCGGCGAACTCCAGTTCGATTTCCGACGGCGCGGCGGCGTTGGTGCTGATGCGTCAGTCCGAAGCGCAGAAACGTGGTCTCACACCCCTGGCGGTGATTCGCGGGCATGCGGCGTTCGCCGATACCCCGGGCCTGTTCCCGGTGGCGCCGGTGGGTGCAATCCAGAAACTGATGAAGAAAACCGGCTGGTCCCTGGATCAGGTCGATCGCTTCGAAATCAACGAAGCTTTCGCCGTGGTCACCCTGGTGACCATGCAGAAGCTGGAACTGCACCACGACAAGGTCAACGTTCACGGCGGCGCCTGTGCCCTGGGTCATCCGATCGGTGCATCCGGCGCGCGGATCCTGGTGAGCCTGCTCTCGGCCCTGCGCCAGAAAGGCCTGAAACGCGGGGTCGCGGCCATTTGCATCGGTGGCGGCGAAGCCACGGCCATCGCCGTTGAGTGCCTGTACTAGGAGTTGTCATGTTACCCACCGATGAACAACAACAGATCGCCGAAGCGGCCCGGGATTTTTCCCAGGAACGCCTGAAACCCTTCGCCGCCGAATGGGACCGCGAGCACCGCTTTCCGAAGGAGGCCATCGGCGAAATGGCCGGGTTGGGTTTTTTCGGCATGCTGGTCCCGGAACAGTGGGGCGGCTGCGACACCGGCTACCTGGCCTATGCCATGGCCCTGGAAGAGATCGCCGCCGGCGACGGTGCCTGCTCGACCATCATGAGCGTGCACAATTCGGTTGGCTGCGTGCCGATCCTCAAGTTCGGTACCAAGGAGCAGAAAGCCCGTTTCCTGCCGCCACTGGCCAGCGGCGCCATGCTCGGCGCCTTCGCCCTGACCGAACCCCAGGCCGGCTCCGATGCCAGCGGCCTGAAGACCCGCGCCAGGCTTGAGGGCGACCACTATGTGCTCAACGGCTGCAAGCAGTTCATCACTTCCGGGCAGAACGCGGGGGTGGTGATCGTCTTCGCCGTGACCGATCCGGCCGCGGGCAAGCGTGGTATCAGCGCCTTTATCGTACCCACCGATTCGCCGGGCTATATCGTCGCCCGGGTCGAGGACAAACTCGGCCAGCACGCCTCCGACACCTGCCAGATCCTCTTCGAGGATGTGAAGGTGCCGGTGGCCAACCGTCTGGGCGAGGAGGGCGAGGGCTACCGCATCGCCCTGGCCAACCTGGAAGGCGGCCGTGTCGGTATCGCCGCGCAATCGGTGGGCATGGCCCGGGCCGCCTTCGAGGCCGCCCGTGACTATGCCCGCGAACGGGAAAGTTTCGGCAAGGCGCTGATCGAGCACCAGGCCGTGGCGTTCCGCCTGGCGGACATGGCCACCCAGATCGCCGTGGCCCGGCAGATGGTGCACTACGCGGCAGCTCTGCGGGACAGCGGCAAGCCGGCGCTGGTGGAGGCCTCCATGGCCAAGCTGTTCGCTTCGGAAATGGCCGAGAAGGTCTGCTCCCAAGCCTTGCAAACCCTGGGCGGCTATGGCTATTTGAGCGACTTCCCGTTGGAGCGGATCTACCGCGACGTGCGGGTCTGCCAGATTTACGAAGGCACCAGTGACATTCAGCGCATGGTCATTTCGCGCAACCTGTGATCAAGGAATCTATCGATGAGTTATGAAACCATTCTGCTGGACATCAAGGACCGTGTCGGCCTGATTACCCTGAACCGCCCGCAGGCGCTCAACGCCCTGAACGCGCAGATCGTCAGTGAACTGAACCAGGCGCTGGACACCCTGGAAGCCGATCCGAACATCGGCTGCATCGTCCTGACCGGCTCGAGAAAAGCCTTTGCGGCCGGTGCCGATATCAAGGAAATGGCCGAGCTGACCTACCCGCAGATCTACCTGGACGACCTGTTCAGCGACAGCGACCGGGTGGCCAACCGACGCAAGCCGATTATCGCCGCGGTGTCCGGTTTTGCCCTGGGCGGCGGCTGTGAGCTGGCGCTGATGTGCGACTTTATCCTGGCCGGTGACAACGCCAAGTTCGGCCAGCCGGAAATCAACCTCGGCGTGCTGCCGGGCATGGGCGGCACCCAGCGCCTGACCCGCGCGGTGGGCAAGGCCAAGGCCATGGAAATGTGCCTGACCGGGCGTTTTATCGATGCGGTGGAAGCCGAGCGTTGCGGGATCGTGGCGCGGATCGTGCCGACCGATGACCTGCTGGAGGAGGCGCTGAAGGTGGCGGCGTTGATTGCCAGCAAGTCGGTGCCGATCAGCATGATGGTCAAGGAAAGCGTCAATCGCGCGTTTGAAGTCAGCCTGTCGGAAGGTGTGCGTTTCGAGCGCCGGGTATTTCACGCGGCGTTCGCGACCCAGGATCAGAAGGAAGGCATGGCGGCGTTTGTTGCCAAGCGTGAGGCGCAGTTCAAGGATCGTTGAGGCGTCCTGTTCCCGTCAGGGATGGGTCTGGATTTACGCGAGTAAACTCGGACCTGTCCCACAATCTTTGAAGATAGGTCTCGTTGAGGCAGTAACGCCTTCGTAGAAAGATCGCTTGTTCACTACAGGCGGGTGTCATCGGCACCCTTCGATCTCTCTATCTGAAGGACGTTGCTATGGATGTTTTTGCCAAGTGGTCACGTATGTTCTGCAGGGGCGGTTTTGTCGCGATTGTCCTGTTGAGCGCCTCTACTGTTTGTGTGGCCGCCACAAGCCCGGGGGCCGAGATCCGTTTTGGTGTCGAAGCCCTGGTCCCGCCGTTCGAAAGTCGCAATGCACAAGGCGAGTTGGTTGGCTTGAACATCGAGCTGGGCAATGCCCTCTGTTCGGAGCTCAAGCGCAGCTGCGTCTGGGTCGACCAGGACTATGGGGGAATGATTCCGGCGCTCGAAGCCGGAAAATTCGATGCGATCATGCCCATGACCCCGACGCCCGAGCGCCGCCAGAAGATCGACTTCAGCGATCCGCTCTACTCGCTGAGCAGCCGCCTGGTTGCGCGCAAGGGCAGCGGCCTGCTACCGGATGTCACCTCGCTCAAGGGCAGGACGATCGGTGTGTTGAGGGGAACCAACCGTGAGGCTTACGCAAAAGCCCGGTGGGGAGCGCAGGGTATTGCCATTCGCAGTTACGCCTTGAACGATGAACTTGTTCGCAGCTTGCAGGCCGGTGAAATCGACGCCACGTTGCAGGACACCCTGGAAATCACCGAAGCCTTTTTGAAAACACCGCAGGGCAAGGATTTCGAGTTTACCGGCCCCGTGGTGATCGATGAACGCCTGGGCAGCGCGGTTGCCATCGGTGTGCGTCAGCAGGACCGGGAGCTGCGCGAAGCACTGAACCGGGCGTTGCAGTCGCTCAAGGGTTCAGGCCAGTACGCGGCCATTGTTTCCCGTTATCTGCCGGATTGGCCTGCTGCCACGCGGCGGCCCAAGCTGCAATTTCTGGGCGAACAACCGAGTCTGCCGTTTTCCGAAGTGGTCCGTGTCGGCGAGTGGCTGTACCTGTCGGGTGTGCTGGGTAGCGATGATGCCGGCAAGCTGGTGAGTGGCGGTATTCGGGGGGAGATGGAGCAGACCTTGAAGCGGATACGCGGGACGCTGGAGCGCAA
>Ga0302154_10001853_pt1 | contig 16703 bp, 15 predicted proteins | sample I_Bog_N2_3_FD_193507 | JGI IMG/M metagenome (GOLD analysis project Ga0302154, IMG submission 193507) | Peat permafrost microbial communities from Stordalen Mire near Abisko, Sweden - I_Bog_N2_3 | ecosystem: Environmental > Terrestrial > Soil > Wetlands > Peat | place: Sweden: Abisko, Stordalen... | reverse complement strand
CATGGCTTTTTCCCGGTGACGTTGCGATCGTCATCCGGCGGCAAGCGACACGCCCGCGCGTCAGTGCGCGGGCGCGAGTACCGGCGCGGCCGCGCGCTCGGCGGCGAGCGTCCCGGCCGACAGCAGGTGTCCGAACAGCGCGCGCACCGCGAACAGCAGGACGCCGCCCGCCGCGACCAGCACCGCGTGCATGGCCCAGAAGTCGCGGTTGGACCACACCTCCATGAAGCCCGCCAGCCAGCCCGCCAGGCTGAACGACGCGAACAGGTGCAGGTAGTAGATGCCGATCGCCAGTCCGACCATCTGGCGCGGCGCGACCCGCGAGAACAGCGCCAGGCTGACGGCCAGGACGTTGGCGAAGCCGATGTCGTTGACGACGGTGAAGGCCAGCGTCCAGACCGGCCCCACCTTGCCGTGCGTGGTGTCGACAATGGCGCCGGCCACGGCCATCAGCGCCGGACCGCCGGCCGATATCAACGAGCCGATGGCCATCTTGACGAGCTCGTCGGGCTCCTCGCGGTGCCGGCTCCACCACAGCCAGAACGCGATGGTCGCGGCGCCGGTGACGGTGCTCACGACGGCGTCGACCATCGCGAGCCAGGTGACGGGCACCTGCCAGCCGAACATCATCAGGTCCATGTGCTTGTCCGACCACACCGAGAAGCCCAGGTTCAGCTGGGAGTTGCCGACGGTGGACAGGAGCATGACGGGCAGCAGCCCGACAAGCAAGACGATACGCTTGCGCTCCGCGGCCGTCAGCGGCGGTTGCTCCACCGTGCCGGAACCGGAGCGTGGCGCCGGCTCGGGCGGCAGCCAGCGGCGACCCGCCAGGTAGGTCGCCAGTCCGATCAGCATGCCCACGCCGGCCGCGCCGAAGCCCCAGTGGAAGCCCACCTTCTCGCCCAGCGTGCCGCACACGATGGGCGCGGCGATGACGGCGATCTGCACCGCCATCAGGAAGATCTGGAACGCGGTGGCATTGCGCTTGTCCTCAGGCGCGTAGAGCGCGCCCACCTGCGCGGCGATGTTGCCCTTGAAGCAGCCCACGCCGGCCAGCAGGCAGGCGATGGCGATGAAGAAGCTGGCCTCGAAGGCCATCATGAAGTGTCCCAGCGCCATCAGCGAGGCACCGAGCACCACCGTGCGCGTGCGGCCCAGCAGCCGGTCGGCCACGAGGCCGCCGAAGATGGGCGTGAGGTACACGAGGCCCGAGTACAGGCCCGCGATGAACAGCCCCAGCTGCAGCGGCGTGCGCGGCCCGAGGAAATGCTCGACGACCGCGCGGATGGCGCCGATGCCCATCACGCTGCCGATGTGCTCGGGCAGGAACAGGTACTTGGTGAGGTACAGGGCCAGCAGGATCTGCATGCCGTAGTACGAGAAGCGTTCCCAGAGCTCGCAGGCCGAGAGCCAGGCCAGGCCGATCGGATGGCCCAGGAACGCGGTGTCGTCGCGCGAGTGCAGCTTGCCTTCCGGCAGGGTGGTGGAAGTCACGGGCATTCCTCGATCAGCGCTTGACGAGTTTCACTTCGAACACCTTGGGCCACAGCTTGCCGGTGAGCCACAGCCGCTTCGTGGCCGGGTCGTACGCGATGCCGTTGAGCACGTCGGTGTGGCCGGGGATGAACTCCTTCTTCGGCAGCAGGCCCCTGCAGTCGATCCAGCCCACCACCTCGCCCGTCTTCGGGTCGATGCGCGCGATGCGGTCGGTCTGCCAGATGTTGGCGTAGATCTCGCCGTCCACCCATTCGAGCTCGTTCAACTGGTCGACGGGCTGGCCCTGCGCGGTGACGTGGATGCGGTGCGACTCGATCAGCGTCGTCGGGTTCAGGAAGCGGATGTCGGCCGTGCCGTCGCTCATCACCATCTCGGTGTCGTCGTGCGTGAGGCCCCAGCCCTCGCCCGGATAGCCGAACTGGCCCTTCGTGTCGAAGCTGTCGAGATCGAGCACGTAGCCCACCTGCGCCTTCCACGTGAGACCCACGAGGCGGCCGTTCCACGGCGCGATGCCCTCGCCGAACATGTCGGCCGGCAGCGTGGCGCGCTGTACCACCTGGCCGGTCTCCAGCTTGACCTTGCGCACCGACGAATGGCCTTCGAGCCCGGTGCTCTCGTACAGGTACCCGTTGAGGTAGAACAGGCCTTCGGTGAAGGCGTTGATGTCGTGCGGGTAGGCGTGGACCACCTGCACGCCGTAGACGGGAATCGGCTTCGCGCCGGCGGGCGCCGCGTGCGCGGGGGACGCGAGCCAGGTGCTCGAGGCGAGCAGCGCGGCGGCGATCAGGGAACAGGCCTTCATTCTCGAAAAATCCAGTGCAATCGTTTCAGGAAGCGAGTGGCGCCGGGTAGCGGACCGAGAGCACCTCGATCGTCTCGACGCCCACCGGCGTCACCAGCTGCAGCGTGTCGCCCTCGCGCGATTTCAGAAGCGTACGCGCGATGGGCGAGACCCAGCTGACCTCACCCTGTAGCGAGTCGGCCTCGTCGATGCCCTTGATGGTGACGGTGCGCTCGTCGCCCGCGTCGTTCGCGTACGTGACGGTGGCGCCGAAGAACACCTGGTCGCTGCCGTGGTGGGCCGACGGGTCGGCCACGACGGCGATGTCCAGACGCTTGATCAGGAAGCGGATGCGGCGGTCGATCTCGCGCAGCCGCTTCTTGCCATAGATGTAGTCGCCATTCTCGCTGCGGTCGCCGTTGGAGGCGGCCCAGTGCACGATCTCGACGATCTTCGGGCGCTCGTCGTCGATCAGGCCCAGCAGCTCGGCGCGCAGGCGGTCGTGGCCCGCGGGCGTGATGTAGTTCTTGCCCCCGGCGGGCAGCGCGGGCAGCGACGGGCCGTCGTCGTCCTCGTCGCCTTCGGGTTCCTTGGTGAAGGCCTTGTTCATGGCTCGCGCGCCTTGTCCAGGTACGACGCCAGCGTCTGCTGCAGCTGTTCGCGCACCTGCTCGACCAGCTCGGGCGGCGACACCACGCGCACGTTGGGTCCGTGGCGCAGCACGTCCATCACCAGCTCGGTGTGATCCGAGTACGGAATGCGCATGCGCAGCGAGCCGTCGGCCTGGGCTTTCAGCTGCTGCTGCGGATGCCACTCCTCCTGCGCCACCCATTGCGCGGCCTCGGCGGAGAAATGCAGCGTGGCCTGGCGCAGCCGCGCCCCGCCGAAGATGCCGTAGCCCTGGTCGAGCGCCGCTTCCACCTCCGGCATCGGCAGTTCGCGTGCCGGCTCGTCCAGCACCTTGGCGGCGCGCACTGCGTCGAGCGCGAAGCGGCGCAGGCCCTCGCTGGCGTGGCACCACGCGTCGAGGTACCAGGTGTTGCGGTAGTGCAGCAGGCGCTGCGGCGACACCACGCGCTCCGACTCGCTGCGCTTGCTGCGCGTGTAGTAGCTGATGGTGAGCCGGCGCCGGCTCAGCACGGCGCTGACGGCCTCCTCGAACCAGCGGCTGGCCACGGCACGCTTGGCCGGGTTGACGATGCGCACGCGCCGCATCAGCGCCTGCGCCTCCTCGCCCGAGGCGCCCAGCATGCCGTGCAGCTTGTCGAGCAGCGGTTGCAGGTGGCGGCCCAGCACGCCGCCGTCGTCGAGCCCGGCGATGAGCTGGTGCATCGTCAAGAGCGCGTGAAGTTCCTTTTCCGAGAACCACACGCCGGGCAGCTCGTGCGTCTTCGCGCCGGGACGCGGGGAGGCGCCGCCGTCGGCCGCCGCGGCGGCGTCGTGCGCGAAGCGGTACACGTTCTCGTCCCGGGCGTAGACGATGGGCGCGTCCATGCGGTCGCGCAGGTACTGCAGGTCGCGCTTGAGCGTGGCGGGCGACACCTCGAGCTCCGAAAGCAACTGCTCGAAGCTGACGCCGGACTGCCGCTTGATCAGCAGTTCGATCCGGTAGAAACGTTCGGTTCTGTCCATGGGCCTGCATTTTGCCGTACCAGCTCATCGTATGAGCTTGTGGAACGCCAAACTGCCTTCACTGTCAGATCAAACCGAGGACGACACCATGAACCAGGCCACCTTCAACTTCGCCCCCAAGCGCCAGCCCGCGGACATCGCCGCCCGGCATGCGGCCGCCGCGAAGCCGCCGGTTCGTGAGCAGGCCCCGGCCAACGACGTGGACCCCGGCGACGCGATCGGCTTCGAATACGCCCGCTACGGCATGGTGCCGCCGGCGCCCTGCCTGTGGCCCGGCCACCCGATCCGCGAGGGCTGGGAACGCGGCCGGCGCCTGATGGCGCGCCGCACGCGCCCGGCCACGCTGGCCGTCACGCGCTGGCTGGCGCTGCGCCTGGCCGCCTGGCGCCGCGGCGAGGCCTTCGACGACCACCAGATCACGCCGCAGGTGCTGCGCTCGCTGGAGGTGGCCACGCACTGCCCGGTCACCGGCCGCGCGCTGCAGAACGACGCCTGCGTGGCGACCATCGACATCCGCCGCGGCTGGACCGCCGGCAACCTCGTGCTGCTGAGTCCCGGCATCGCCGAGCGCTGGATGACCATCGACTGGGAAATGGCCAGGGACGCCCTGGCGCGCGCAGAGGCCGAGCCCGAGGCGCTGGTGGACGGGCTGCCGCTGCGCCACTGGCGCCGCGTCGTGGCGCTGAAGTCGCTGGCCACGCCGCTGCCCCACGACGAGGCCGCCCGTATCCCGCTGCACGTGCTGCCACCCAACCGCATCCGCCTGGTCAATCCGATCCAGGAACTGCAGGCCGTGCTGACGCTGCAGCTCGCCGTTCCCGGCTGGGGCCAGCGCGCGCGCGGCCTGGCCGACTCGATGCCGGTGGCGCTGCGCAACGAGTTCAACCTGTTCTTCAATTCGCTGCTGGCCGAGGCGCTGCGCCAGAACCAGGGCAGCGCGAAGGCGGAGATGCGCGACGCGCTGGCCACGGCCTGGGGCGACGCGGTGGTGATGCGGCGCTGGCTGCGCTTCACGGCGCTGGCCGACGCGACGCTGGCCGAGACGCTGGTGGAGCGGCTGACGCGCGAGCCGATGCCGGGGCTGTACGTGGTCCGGCATGGCGAGGTGGAGGCCAAGCAGGCGATGGCGGCTTGAGGACTGCGCGAACGCAAATACCCGACCATGGCGCATGGACGTCAAAGGTGGGAGACTCCGCCGCACCACCCGACAAGGACATCGGCGATGCGGCGACTGGCAAGAGCACTTGCAACACTCCTCGGTATCGTCGTGCTGGGGCTGGTCGTCTTCACGATGTGGGCCTGGCGCTCCGCCATCGAGCCCATCACGCCGCCGTCGGCCGCATCGTTCGACCCGGCCCTGGTCGCCAAGGGCGAGAAGCTCGCCGACGCCGGCTATTGCCTCACGTGCCACACGCCGCCCAGGGGCAAGCCCTATGCGGGCGGCCTGCCGATGGTGACCGCCTTCGGTACCATCTATTCAACCAATATCACGCCCGACGCGGCCACCGGCATCGGCAACTGGTCTCAGGAAGCGTTCACCCGCGCGCTGCACGAAGGCGTCGCGCGCGACGGCTCCCACCTGTTCCCGGCGTTTCCGTACGACCACTTCACCAAGGTCTCGGACGACGACGCGAAGGCGCTCTACGCGTTCGTGATGACGCGGCCGGCGGTGGCGCAGACGGCGCCGCCCAACACGCTGCCGTTTCCCTTGAACGTGCGGCTGCTGCAGGCCGGATGGAAGCTGCTGTTCTTCAAGGAAGGCCGCTTCCAGCCGGTGACCGAACAGAGCGCCGAATGGAACCGCGGCGCCTATCTGGCTGAAGGCCTGTCGCACTGCGGCGCCTGCCATACGCCTCGCAATGCCCTCGGCGCCGAGAAGAAGGGGGCCGACGCCCACCTGGCCGGCGCCGCGATCGACGGCTGGTTCGCGCCGCCGCTGACGGCAGCCAACCCCGCGCCGGTGCCCTGGTCGGCCGCGGAACTGCACGACTACCTGCGCAACGGCGGCACGCCGTACCACGGCGTCGCGGCCGGGCCGATGTCCAACGTCGTGCGCCAGGGCTATGCGCTGCTGGACGACGCCGACGTCAACGCGGTGGCCAGCTACATCGCCAGCGGCAACGGCTCGGCGGATCGCAAGGCCGATGTCGGCCAGATCGTCGGCGATGCCCTCGCCAGGTCGCGCTACGACGCGTCGCAGGGCGGCGACCACGGCGCCGCCCTCTACACGTCGGCCTGCGCCGCGTGCCACTACAACCCGGTCTCGGGGCCGCTGCTGGCGCGTCCGGAGCTCGGCCTGAAGAGCTCGATCAGCGCGCCCGATCCGACCAACCTCGTCCAGGTGGTCTTGCACGGCATCGGCGTCAAGGACGGCCTGCCGGGCACGATGATGCCCGCGTTCGGCGCGGGGATGTCCGACGACGACGTCGCCGCGATCGCCACCTACCTGCGCAAGTCGCGCACCACGCTGCCGCCCTGGACCGATGTGCCCGGCGTCGTCGCCAGGGTGCGCAGCGGCAAGACGCCATGACCGCACCGATGCCCACCCCGCGCGCCCTCCGCAACCCCGCCTTCGAAGAACCTGCCGCATGACGACCACCTTCACGCTCAATGGCAAGCCGATGTCGGCCGAGGTGCCCGACGACACGCCGCTGCTGTGGGTCATCCGCGAGACGGCCAACCTCACCGGCACCAAGTTCGGTTGCGGCATCGGCATGTGCGGCGCCTGCACGGTTCACATCGAGGGCCGCGCCACGCGCTCGTGCATCACGCCGGTGAGCCTGGTGGACGGCGCGGCGATCACGACCATCGAGGGGCTGTCGGCCGACAACTCGCATCCGTTGCAGAAGGCCTGGGTGACCTGCCAGGTGCCGCAATGCGGCTACTGCCAGTCCGGCCAGATCATGCAGGCGGCGGCCATGCTCAAGGACATCCCGCAACCGAGCGACGCCGACATCGACGGCGTGATGAGCGGCAACCTGTGCCGATGCATGGCCTACGTGCGCATCCGCAGCGCGATCAAGATCGCCGCGGTGGAGATGCACGGCGTCGTGCCGCCGACGGCCGCCTCCGCGCCTGCGGCGCCGGCTTCAGCTCCGGAGGTCGCCAAGCATGTTTGATCGCCTGATCCGCCCCGCCGCCGCCGGCATCTCGCGTCGCGGGTTCCTGGTCGCCTCCGCCTCCACCGGCCTCGTCTTCGCGTTCACGCGCGACGCGTTCGGTGTCGACAGCCCGCAGGCCGCGGCGCAATCGGGCGACTTCGAGCCGACCATGTGGTACCGGATCGATGCGGCCGGCATCGTCACCGTCAACGTGATCCGCGCCGAGATGGGCCAGCACGTGGGCACCGCGCTGGCGCGCATCGTCTCCGACGAGCTCGAGGCCGACTGGACGAACGTGCGCATCCACCACGTCGACAGCGACCCGAAGTGGGGCCTGATGGTCACCGGCGGCAGCTGGTCGGTGTGGCAGAGCTTCCAGATGCTGAGCCAGGCCGGCGCCGCCGGTCGACAGGCGCTGGTCGCGGCCGGAGCGAAGATCCTCGGCGTCGATCCGGCGGCCTGCACCGCGCTGGCCGGCTTCGTCCATGCAGGCGCGAAGTCGGTGAGCTACGGCGACATCGTCAAGCAGGGCGGCCTCAGCGCGAGCTACACCGCCGACCAGCTCAAGGCGATGCCCGTGAAGAAGCCAGCGGATCGGCGCCAGGTGGGCGTCGACACGCAGGCGATCGACATTCCCGACAAGACCGACGGCAAGGCCCTCTACGGCCTCGACTCGAAGGTGCCGGGCATGGTGTACGCCGCGCCGAAGATGCCGCCGACGCGCAATGGGTCGACGGTGGTGTCGGTGGACGACTCGAAGGCCAAGGGCCTGCCCGGATACGCCGGCCACCTGGTGCTCGACGACCCGAGCAAGACGGTACCGGGCTGGGTGCTCGTCTTCGCCGACAGCACCTGGAACGCGTTCCGCGCGGCCTCGCTGGTGGACGTCACGTGGAAGTCGGACGACACCGCCGAGGTGTCCGAGGACGACGTGATCGGCTTCGGCGCCAAGCAGATCGAGTCGGGCGAGGAAGGCGCGCTGGTCGTCAACGACGACGGCGTGGACGCGGCGTTCAAGGGCGCGGCCAACACGCTGGAGGCGACCTACAAGACGGCCAGCGTGCTGCACTTCCAGCTCGAGCCGCTCAACGCGCTGGCGTTCATCCAGGACGGCGTCTGGCAGATCCACACGGGCAACCAGTGGCAGTCGCTGGCGTTGCCGGTGCTGGCCAAGGCGCTGGGCGTCGACGAAAAGAAGATCGTCATGGTCACCTACCTGCTGGGTGGCGGCTTCGGCCGGCGCCTGAACGGCGACTACGCGGTGCCGGCGGCACTCGCTTCCAAGGCCCTGGGCAAGCCCGTGAAGGTGGTGTTCACGCGGCCCGACGACGTGCAGTTCGACTCGTTCCGCTCGCCGTCGATCCAGAAGCTGCGCATCGCCTTCGACGCCGCCGACAAGGTGGTGGCGATGGATCACGCGGCGTCCGCCGGCTGGCCCACCCAGGTGATGATCCCGGCCTTCCTGTCCAAGGGCAAGAACGGCGCACCCTACGACCCGTTCGCCATCTCCGGCGCCGACCATTGGTACACCGTCGGCGCCCAGCGCGTGCGCGCGCTGTCCAACACGCTGGCCAACCGCGCGTTCCGTCCCGGCTGGCTGCGTTCCGTCGGGCCGGGCTGGACGAACTGGGCGGTCGAGTCGTTCGTCGACGAGGCGGCGCACGCGCGCAAGATCGACCCCGTGGCGTTCCGCCTCAAGCTGCTCGACGCCGCCGGCCGCAACGCCGGCAACTCGCCGTCCACCGTGGGCGGCGCCGCGCGCCAGGCGGCCGTCGTCAAGCGGGCCGCCGAGAAGGCCGGCTGGGGCGGCACGCTGCCGCCCGACACCGGGCTCGGGCTGGCCACGACGTTCGGCCAGGAGCGCGACATGCCGACCTGGGTCGCCTGCGTGGCCCAGGTGCACGTCGACCGCAAGACGGGCTACGTGAAGCTGCAGAAGCTGACGCTGGTGGTCGACGCCGGCACGCTGGTCCACCCCGACGGGGCGCTGGCACAGATCCAGGGCGGCGCGCTGTGGGGCGCCAGCATGGCGCTGCACGAAGGCACGCGCTTCACGAAGGGCGTCGTGGCCGACACCAACCTCGACGGCTACACGCCGCTGCGCATGGGCGACGTGCCCGAGATGGACATCGAGTTCGTCGCCAGCACCGAGATGCCCGTGGGCCTGGGCGAGCCGGCGACGACCGTCGTGGGCCCCGCGATCGGCAATGCGATCTTCAACGCCACGGGGCTGCGATTGCGCGACCTGCCGATCCGGGCGGCGGACGTGCTGGCCGGGCTCAAGAGCTGAATCCGTTCGGGCGCGCGGCGAGCGCGCCCTCCGGCCCGGTCACGCCGGCCGCGCCTCCAGCAGCAGGTGCCCGCGAAAGACCAGCGTCCTCACGGGCGATGACGCGCTGACGCTGCCGAACGGCACGTCCGCCACGTAGTCGCGCAGGGCGTACGTGCCCTGGCCGAGGCCGCGGAAGGTGACCGGACCATTCCAGTCGTCCGCGTAGAACGCGAAGTACAGGCGCCCCTGCTTCTCGGATTCATTCTAAAAACCGCAATAGGCAACCGCAATGGCTTTCTCTTCGAAAGTTTCGAAAGTCGGTATGCGATCTCATCCATGGTCCGCAAGACGGTCGCGTCCTGCGAGAATCGAGGCTGCTTGACGAAACAAGGGCTTCCCGGTGCTGGACGAGGAATTGCGCTCGCTTGATGCTTCCGCCGAAGAGGTGGGTGGTGCGGCGCTGCCCGCCATCCAGGCCGCGGCCATGCGAATGCGCGAGCGCGACGAGCGCGAGCGGCTCATGTGGCTGTCGCCGTCGCTGGCGCGCGCCCTCGCCTTCCATCGTCAATACGACGCCACGGAGGCCGTCGCCAAGGAGGCGCTCTCGCACTTCAGGCAGGTGGGCTCCGCGCGCGGGCAGGCCATGGCGCTCATCGTCCAGGGACTGGCCCATGTGATGCAGGGCCGGTCGGCGGCGGCGCTGGACGCCGTGGTGCGGGCCAATGCGCTGGCCAGGGCGGCCGGGGAGTTGTCCCTGCTGGCGCGCGCCGCCAACGTGCGCGCGATCGCGTTGATGGACTTCGGGCTGGCGTCGGAGGCGATGCAGGTGCTCGAGGAGGCCCTGCACCTGACGGCGCGGCATCCCGAGGAGCCGGCCACGCTGCGCCTGCACTCGAACATGAGCTGGATCCTGGCCAGGACGGCGGTCGACGCGCGCGAACGCGACGCGCCCGAGCCGACCTGGAAGCCCGTGGCCCAGCGCGCCCTCGCGATGGCCGAGGCCGTCTCCGCGGCCTGGATCGCGCGCGGCAACCTGCACGAGGCCTCGGCGGCAGGCGACAGCCTGGCGCTGGCCCACGTCGCGCTGGGGCAGTTCGCGCAGGCGCATGCCGCGCTCGACGCCAGCAACCAGCGCCTGCAGCAGGAGATGCCGGCGCTGTCCGTCGTCCCGTTCCACGCCATTCGCGCACGCGCCTACCTGCAGGCGAACGAGACCGCGCAGGCGATGCGCGCGATCGAGCAGGGGCTGGCCATGGCCGGCGAGCGCGACAGCGCGATCAACGTCGAGGAGCTCTGGCGCCTGAGATCGGCCGTGCACGAGGCGCAAGGAGAGCCGGCGCACGCCCTGCAGGCCCACAAGCGCTTCCACGAACTGCACGAGCGCCAGGTGTTGCAGCGCGTCGAGCGCATGCAGCTCGAGGCGCGGCACGACGCACTGACCGGGCTGGCCAACCGCCGCCGCTTCGACGAGTACCTCGCGGGCGTGCTGCCACGTGCCGGCCTCGAGGCACCCGTGTGCCTGGCGCTGATCGACGTCGACTACTTCAAGGCCATCAACGACCGCTTCGGCCACCCGATCGGCGACGCCGCGTTGCGCTGGGTCGCCTCGCAGATGGAGGCCCTGAGCCGCCCGACCGACCTGGTCGTGCGCCTGGGCGGCGACGAGTTCGCGTTCGTGCTGTCGGCGCCGCTGGCGCACGCCCAGGGGATCTGCGAGCGCCTGAGGGCCGGGATGGCCAGGAACCCCGGCGAGCTGCCGCGCGACGTGGCGATGACCCTGAGCATCGGCATCGCGGAGACGTGCGCGCCGTGCGCGGAGCACGAGCTGATCCAGCGCGCCGACCTGGCGCTGTACGGCGTCAAGGCGCAGGGGCGCGACGGCGTGGGGCTGGCCCACGCTTTTTGACGAGTTCGACTACTCTGCGTCGAACGCGCGCAACTCGTGCGCCAGGCCTTCGACGGCCAGCCGCACCAGCGCCCCGCCCTTTTCCGGATCCGCCAGCGTGGGGTCCGAGCCCATGCGGCCATCGGGATAGCGCCGCCTGAAGTCGATCGCGTCATGGATCGGCCCGTCCGGCGCGATGCGCGGCGACATGGGGGCCGTCTTGCAGGCCTCGGGGTAGGCCCACTGCGTGACCGAGATCTCCGACGGCTCGGCGTGGCTGCCATGGCCCACCGGGAACTGCTGCCGGGCCAGTTGCACGATGCCCGGCAGCTTCCACCAGTTCGCCAGGCGCAGCACCACGGGGCATGGCTCGCCCGCGAGACTGAAGCGTGCGTAGTACTCGGTGAAGGCCGACTCGATCGGCGCGATGTTGCCGCCGTGGCCGTTGAGGAAATAGATCCGCTCGAAGCCGTGGCGCACCAGCGAAGCGACCCAGTCGCCGATCGCGGCGATGAACGTGGACGGCCGCAGCGACATCGAGCCCGGGAAGCCCAGGTGATGCTGTGCGACGCCCACGTTGAAGGTCGGGGCGACCAGCACGTCGGCGCCGCTGCGGTGAAGCTCATGCGCGATGATCTCCGCGCACAACCAGTCGGTTCCGAGCACGCCGGTGGGCCCGTGCTGCTCCGTCGAGCCGATCGGAACCACCACCGTCCTGGAACGCTTCAGGAAGGCCTCGATCTCGGGCCAGGTCGAAAGATGCATCAGCATGTTTTGTCCTATTTGGAAAGTTTGTCCATCATAATGACAATTTATCCATTCGGACCAAAGAAGGTTGCCCGAACATGACATCGACCCTCTCGCCCGCCTCGCTCCATCGCCTTCCCGCCGGCACGTGGCCGCAGGGCGCGGCCTTCGTGGGCGGGCGCTACATGCCAATGGAAGAAGCCAGCGTGCCCATCGGCGACTGGGGCTTCCTGCATTCCGATGCCACCTACGACGTCGCCCATGTCTGGGAAGGCGCGTTCTTCAGGCTGGAGGACCACCTCGACCGCTTCCACCACGGGATGCGCGAACTGCGCCTGTCGCCGGCCCTCGGTCGTGACGAGATGCGCGGCGTGCTCGCCGAGTGCGTGCGCCTCTGCGGGCTTCGCAACGCCTATGTGGAGATGATCTGCACGCGCGGGATGCCGGCGCCCGGCTCGCGCGACCCGCGCAGCGCCGTCAATCGCTTCTACGCGTTCGCCGTGCCCTTCATCTGGCTGGCCGATCCCGAGAAGCAGAAGGTCGGCCTGCACCTCGCGGTGGGCAGGACGGTGCGCATCCCGCCTGGATCGGTGGATCCGCGCATCAAGAACTACCACTGGCTGGACCTGGTCAAGGGCCTGTTCGAGGCCTACGACGAGGGCGCGGAGACCACCGTGCTGACGGATGGCGACGGCCACGTCGTCGAAGGCCCGGGGTTCAACCTCTTCGTGCTGCGCGGCGGCGTCCTGCTCACGCCGCGCACGGGCGTGCTGGAAGGCATCACGCGGCGCACCGTGCTCGAGATCGCCGACGCGCTGGGCCTCCCCGTGGAAGTGCGCGCTGTGCGCACCGAGGAATTGCGCGACGCCGACGAGGTGTTCGCCACGAGCACGGCGGGCGGCGTCGTGCCGGTCTGCCGCGTCGAGGGCCGGCCGGTCGGCGCGGGCGTGCCTGGCGCGACCACGCGCCTGGTCCACGAGCGCTACTGGCAATGGCATGGCCTGGACGCGCTCCGCACCGAGGTCGACTACGCATGACCGGATCGCGCGTCGCGCGGCGCCTGGCCGAGCTGGGCATCGTGCTGCCGCGGCCATCGGTGCCGCCGGCGCTGTACTCGCCCTGGCAGCGCGTCGGCGGCCGCGTTTGGGTGTCGGGCCAGCCGCCCTACCTGGACGGCGAGATCCGCTGGCGCGGCAAGGTGGGCGTGGACCTGACGCTGGACGAGGGCACGGCCTCGGCTCGGCTGTCGGCCCTGAACGTTCTCGCGCATCTCCGCCACGCCTGCGACGGCGACCTGGACCGGGTGGTCTGCTGCATCGACATGATCGTGTTCGTCAACGCCGCCGCCCACTTCCACGACGTGCACAAGGTCGCCGACGGGGCCTCGTCCCTGCTGCACCAGGTGTTGGCCCCGCTGGCGCCGCCGACGCGCAGTTCGCTGGGCTGCGCGGTGCTGCCGATGGACATCGCCACCGAGGTGCAGGCGAACTTCCAGCTTCGGTGAGTCGGGCGGCACGTGCGGCCGCCCGGCCGGCTCAAGGGTGATTGCCCTCGAGATCGAGCACCGCCTGGATGATCACGTCCGGGCGGTCGTGGGCGACGTCGTGGCTGCTGCGTTCGGCCACGACCAGGCGACGGTTGGGCGCGGCCTTCGCGAACTGCGCGTGCGCGTCGCGCCACCATTGCGCAGCGGCCGGCGCCTCGAACGGCGTCTTCTCGGACACGATCACGATCACGGGAATGCTGTCCGGCCAGGTGGTGCGATGGAATGCATGGTTCACCTCCGCGAACGAGGCGGCGACGGCGATGAGCTGGCGCGACTCCGCGGCCTCCGGATGGGCCTTGGCCGCCTCCACCGCCGGCGCATAGGCCGCGCCCAGCGTCGTGATGATCTCGTCGGTGAAGAAATCGGGCACGTTGGCGTCGACGGAGACGCCGCCCGCCAGCCAGGTGGGGTGGCGGCGCGCCAGCGTCAAGGCGATCTCGCCGGCGATCGAATGGGACACCAGGATGACCCCGTGCGTGGCGCCCAGCTTCTTCAGGCCGGCTTCGAGATCGTCGGTGGCCACCTGCAGGCTCCAGGGCCCCGGCACTTCCTCGCTCGCGCCGAAGCCGGAGCGGTCGTAGGTGATGATCTCGCGGCCCGTGCGCTTGGCCAGCTCGGGCACCAGCGTGTTCCAGTAGGTGGAGTCGAGTCCGCCTCCGGCGTCGAGCACGATGGCCGGCAACTTGCCCGGCGTGACGTGGAACGCGATGTGGTGCCCGTCGACGGCGACCGACGTCGTCTGCGCGGACGGCGCCTGCGCGCAGGCCGCGGACGCGGCGATCGCCAGGAGGCTGGAAAGAAGAGCGTTTGCGGTTTTCATGGATTCCGAAGGATGTGGCCCAAAACGCCAATTTATCCTTATTGGACATCTTTGTCCATTACGGAAAAATAATCCAAGAGAAAATCTGCGCGCCCGCCGGCGCGTCGCTCTACTTGCCGCGGCCCGCCTTCGCCCGCACGACGCGCGCAGGCGCTGGCACCGCCTGGGCCTGCCTGCTGGCGTGCCGCTCGGAGGCCGAGATGAAGGGCTCGACGCGCAGCTCGACATCGCCGCCGCGCGGCAGGCACACGCAGACGACCCTGCAGAGCTCGTCGGAGGCCTTCAGGTAGGCGTGTCCCATGCCACTGTCGAAGTACACCGAGTCGCCCTTCTTCAGCAGCACCGGCGCGTAGAACTCCGTGTGGAACTCGATCTCGCCATCGAGCACGAGACCGAACTCCTCGCCGGGATGGCGGATGAAATCGCCGAATTCGGCCACGAACTCCGCGATGGTGCGCGCGTTCACCTCGCCCAGCAGCGGCGTGAATCCCTTGTTGAGGAACTCGGTGGCCAGGTAGAGGTACTTGTAGCCGCTGGTCTCCACCCGCTGGCCCTCGCCCGCGCGCTGCACGGTACGGCGCCCGCCGCCGCTCAACTCGGACGACGCGTTGTCCGCCGAGGGCGCGCTGACCGCAGCTCGCGAAGACGCGCCCAGCACCTGGGCCGCGTCCACGCCGATCGCCTTGCTCAGGAGCATCAGCTTGTCGTACGACAGCGAGATGCGTCCTCGCTCCAGCTTGGAGATGGTGGAGATCGTCAGGCCGGTCCGGCTGCTCACGTCACTGAGCGTCATGCCCGCGCGCTTGCGCAGTTCGCGAAGGGCCTCGCGGGCGGACGACGATTCGAGAGCCGGGCTGCTGTCAGTGTCCATGAGCGACAATTATGTCACCGGCACCCTCGTCGGCCCGGGTCACGCCGGCCGTTCGGCGAGCGGCTTGGCCTGGCGATCCACCCGGCCCAGCAACGGCGCCGTCGCCAGCAGGATCAAGGCCGACAGCGCGGTGATCGCGGCCATCGCCACGAAGAAGGCCGCGGGGCTCATCACGCTCCACCAGGTGCCCACGACGCCCGACACCAGGTAGCCCACGAAGGACGACAGCAGGAAGCCGGCGATGGCCGTCGCCTCGCGACCTTCGGGCGCGAGGCGCACGAACAGGCTCAGCGCGACGGGCAGGATGTAGAGCTCCGCGGCCGTGTAGACCGCGAAGAACAGCACCAGCCAGCTCCAGTGGACGAGCGTGGCGTTGCGGCTGGCCAGGTGGGCCGCCAGCGCGAGCAGCAGGTAGGACACGCCGACACCCAGGGCGCCCAGCACCATCTTGCGGATGGGCGAGGGTTCGCGGCCGACACTGGCGGCGCGCCGCCAGGCCGACACGACGATCGGCGTCAGCGGAAACACCATCAGCGAATTGAGCGCCTGCACCCACGTGGCGGGAATCCTGAATCCGGACGCCGTGAGGTCGACGGACTGGTCCACCCACACCGACAGCGTGTTGCCGCTCTGCCCGTAGGCCACGCGAAAGACGATCACGGCCAGGCTCACCAGCAGGAAGACGCCGGTGGTGCCCGCCACGGTCAGCGTGGCCTCCCTGACGACGGCGGGCCGTGCGGCCTTGCGCGCCGCGTCCGACAGGAGATGACGCCGCCCCGCCAGGTAGACCACCAGGCCCACGCACATGCCGACGCCGGCGGCGCCGAACCCGTAGTGCCAGCCGTAGACCTCGCCCAGCGTGCCGCAGACCAGGGGCGCCAGCAGGCCGCCGATGTTCACGCCCAGGTAGTAGATGTTGTAGGCGCCGCCGCGCCGCGTGTCGTTGGCGGCGTAGAGATCGTCGATCTGGCTGGCGAGATTGGGCAGGAACAGCCCGTTGCCCAGCGCGATCACCCCGAGCGCCGCGAAGAACAGCGACTCCTGGGTCAGCATGAAATGGCCGGTCGCCATGAGCAGGCCGCCGATGACCACCGCGCGCTGGCGGCCCAGCCAGCGGTCGGCGATGTAGCCGCCGAAGATCGGCGTCAGGTAGACGCCGCCGGCGTACAGGCCGAACAGCAGCGAGGCGTTGGCCTGCGAGAAGGCCAGCTGCTTGATCATGTAGTAGACCAGCAGGATGCGCATGCCGGAGAAGGAGAACATCTCCCACATCTCGGTCAGGAACAGGATCGTAAGTCCCCTGGGCTGGCCGAACCAGTCGCCGGTGGGGTGCCGCCGCGGCGCAGGTGCGGAAGTGGAAGTGGAAGCGATGGTCATGTCCGATCCACGACGTGCGTCGTGCAGGTTGGTCGTCATTGTCGATTCAGCAGCTCGAACAGGCTGCGCGCGATCACCTTCGTCGCCTTGCGCAGGTCTTCCAGGTCCAGGTGCTCGTCGGCCCGCTTCGCGTTCGACTCCAGCACCGTGCGCGGCCCCGCGCCGTAGATCACC
>Ga0302154_10001847_pt1 | contig 16727 bp, 16 predicted proteins | sample I_Bog_N2_3_FD_193507 | JGI IMG/M metagenome (GOLD analysis project Ga0302154, IMG submission 193507) | Peat permafrost microbial communities from Stordalen Mire near Abisko, Sweden - I_Bog_N2_3 | ecosystem: Environmental > Terrestrial > Soil > Wetlands > Peat | place: Sweden: Abisko, Stordalen... | reverse complement strand
TGTTGCGATCGGCAGCGCACCCGGCGGCAATCGATTGCCGGAGAAAATTTCCGCGAGCGTCCGCTCGTCCTCGTCCTCGCCCTCGCCCTCGCCCTCGAGGATAAATCCAAGTTCCGCGGCGAGGGGGCGATTGAATTCGATGAGCCGGGGTTCGGCGACGAGAGTCGGCGCGAGCCGCGCGAAAAATCGCTCGGGAAGTTCCGCGTAGCCTGACCTTAAGCGGATGCCGCTCATCCGGTCGACGGCGTGTCCGCAGCGAGCGCGCGGTGGTATCGCGTGAAGAAGCGTTTGATCGTGAAGCCCTCGAGCGCCGGCAGGGATGCGATCTCGTCGAGGCACTCGGTACAGACCGCCAGCGCCTCGAGCGAGGTTTGAGACTCCTCCCCGAGCAGCACGTTCACCTGGAACAGGCCGTCCTCGCGCGCGGATACCGCGTGCTGCGTCGTCATGTCGGCGCTGCGCAGCCGCCGCACGATCGAGCAGTGGGCCGGATGAAAAGGCGGCAGTTCGAACTTGCGCGCGCGGCCCTTGACGGAGAGCGCCACGTCGCGACGGTGCAGCAACACGCGCCGGTCCTTGTAGCACAGCGTCCCGTCCGTGAGCGGACGCAATTCCTCCCAGTGCCGCAAGTCGATGCCGCTCGCAATCAGATCCTCGAGTTCCGGGACCGTGAAACGCCGCGCGTTGGTCGACAAGCGGAAAGACCCGAGTTCCTTCGCGCCCATCCGGCGTCGCAGCTCATTGAGATCCGCATCCTCCAGGAAATTCGGCAGCTTCATGACGCCTCCGTGCGCACGCTATTGGGTAAATTCCAGAATCTTCGCGATCCGGGTTTCGGCGTCGGTGCGGACGCGGAACTCGACGCGGCGCGAGCGCTCCGGATCCTCGTTGTGCTCCGCATCGAGGATCGGGTGCGAAGAGGACAGACCGTTCGCCGTGAGGTACTGCGTGAGCCAGGGCCGATTCGCGGCGACCGAGGGCAGCGCGAGCAGGTAATTCAGGGTCGTGCGGGTTCGCGCCTGCGAGAGCTCCATGTTGTGCGCATAGGCGTCTTCGGGCGAGGTCTGCAGCGTCCAATGCGACGAAGTATGGCCCTCGATGCGGATCTCGCTGATCGAGTCCCGGTAGCGCGGCGAGGTGAGAATCCGCACGTAGCGCGGAAAGAAATCCGCGAGGATGGCCTTGAACTCCGGTTTGAGCTCGCTGCTGCCGTTGGCGAACAGGATTTCCGGCTCATTGAACCGGATCGTCAGATCGTTGCGGAGGATTTCCGCCTTCCACGGCACGAGGTCCCGCTGGAATTCATTGTGCAGATCGATGAACAGCGTGTCGCGGATTTCGTGATAGGCGATCGCGACGCGCCGGATGCGGTCGGCGTCGGCCTCGACCTTGAGCATGTACATCACCGCGATCAGCAAGAAGATCACCATGAGCCCGGTCATCAGATCGCTCAACGGGATCCAATGGGTCTCCTGCGATTCGGACTCCACGGCGTGATCGAGGGTATGCAGTGCCATGTCAGGACAACTGGGTCGACTGCAGGACGCGCTGCAATTGTACGGTGAGCGGCGTGTAATCCTGCACGAACTTTTGTGAGAGCGCCGTGAGCTGGCGCCCGAGCGACTCGATCGCGCGGCGCAATTCCTCTTCGAGCGCCTTGTCGAGCAAGGCCACGTGCTGCTTCGAGTCCTCCGTCGCCTGACGCAGATGGGCGTCGAGACTCGCGCTCGCGGCTTGGAAGGTGGCGGTGAGCTGCTCGTGATTCGCGCGCACTCCTGCTTCGATCTGCTGCGTCATCGCGACGATCCTGCCCTCGATCTGCGGCAAGCCGCCCGCCGCCGTCTCGACGATCCGCGCGAAGCCGCCCAGGGACGCCTCGAGATGCGTGCGCTGCGACTCGAGGCCCACGAGCACCTTCCCGAGCTGTTGTGCGACCTGGACGAAGACACCCGACTTGTCGACGAGTTCGCCATAGCGCTCGGCGGCCGCGGTCATGTTGTTGCGCGTTTGGGTCTCCTGCTTGATGAGCGCATCGAGCTGGACCTCGTGGGACGCCTGCCACGAGACGAGCTTGCCGACCGCAAGGTTCAACTGTTTGAAATTGTCGCCGAACTGCTCGTTGATCTTGGCATTGAAATCGCGGATCACCGCCTGCAGCGCCTGGATGAGCGCCTTCGAGTTCGACTCGGCGACCTTCGCGGCATAGCGTTCGAATGCACTCGTGAGATCGTCGAGGCGCACGTTCGATTCCTCCCGCGACTGACGCATCTCCCGCGCGACGGCCGCGTGGCCGCCGGCGGCGGTCTCGTTGAGCGCACGGATTTCGCCGATCAGATCGTCGATGCTGCCGCCCGTCGCGACGGGCGCGGCTGCCGCGGCATCGCCGAAGAGAATCTGGCGCAGCTTGATCGTGATCGCGAAACCGATGCCGGCGACCGACGCCCAGAAGGAGGTGCGAATTCCCTGGAGCAAGTGCGGGACGCTCGACTTGACGTCGTTCGTATCGAAATCGAGAAGTCCCCAGGCAATGCCGACGAAGCAGAAGAAGATACCGAGCGTCGTCAGCAGCGTCGGACCCAACGCGGCGCTACGGCGCGACCAACGGAGGTGAAACCCGAGACCGGCGAGGGCGATGAGAACAATGGCGACTTCAGTCAGCGGGCTCAAGTTGGCCCAAATTCGATCCATGGTCCGATCCTACGGGAGCGTTCCTGTCAAGGCAATGAATGAAAAAAATCGGGGGTTTCCCCTAGAAAATACGCTGGGTCGGCCCCGGCACACCGGGTGCTTCATCTGTGACGCGCATCACGACGCGGCGCTTCAGCGCTCGGCTTGGGGGCCGACTCTGCTCGGACCGCCCGAATTCCTGGAGATGCGCAGGCAGTCTTTCGAAACCTCGTTGGCGCTGCGCAACCTCATCATCGAAACGGACGCGGCGGCTCAAAGCAAATTCGCCGACGCCCTGGCCGCGTCGTTCACGCAATTCGACGTCGAGGCCGCTTTGCGCGCACTCCATGCCGCGAGCGCCGCTACCACGGCGGCCGAGACCCAGTGTTTCGATCGCGTCGAGGAGTCTTACAAGAGGATGCGCCCCTTCGCCGAACAACTGCCGCCGCTCGCGCGCGCCGGCAAGACGAAGGAAGCGTCGGCGCCGCGCTCGTCGTCACGCGCAGCATCGTCGGTCAGCTCGGCGGCGAGCCGGCGCACGTCGCTGCGATCATGGACAAGGTGCTGGCAGGCGACTTCGAGCAGCAGATCGAGCTGCGCCCCGGCGACCGGGGGAGCATGCTGTTCACGATCAAGGCCACGATCGAACGGCTCAAGGAAGTCTTCGGCGACCTGAGTGCGAGGTCAGCACGACGTCGCAGAGCTTGTCCCAGGCGGCGACCGAGCAGGCGGCCGGTGCCGAGGAGACCAGCGCCTCGATAGAACAGATGACCGCCTCGATTGCGCAGAACAACGACAGCGCCAAGATCACCGACACGATGGCGACGAAGGCAGCGGGTGAGGCGGCCGAGGGCGGCGCTGCGGTCAAGAACACCGTCACCGCGATGAAACAGATCGCCCAGAAAAGCAGTCGGCCGGCAGTGTCGAGCTCGCGGAGCGGGCGGGTCAACTCATCGACTCCATCGTTCCCGCCATCAAGAAAGCATCCGATCTCGTCCAGGAGATTTCGTCTGTTTCCCAGGAACAATCGGCGGGCGTCGCACAGATCAACAACGCGGTGAGTCAGCTGTCACAAACAACGCAGCAGAACGCGGGTGCTTCCGAGGAACTCGCCGCCACCGCGCAGTAGATGAATTCGCAGGCCGCCTCGCTGCAGTCGACGATGGCCTTCTTCAGGGTGACGGGCTAGGGCGTCACGAAAGCCGCGGTGCCGCCCGGCGCCCGAGCGGCGCCCCACAAGAGCCGCGAGACGCCCGCGGGCATCGTTCAATTCCACGCACGCAGCGTCGGCAGCAACGCGGTGGGGGCACCCGACGAGAGTCAATTCACCAAGTTCAAATGATCGAAGCGATGACGATCCCCCTGCGCTAGCGTAGAATCCCCGCGCGACCAGTTAGGGGGGAGATTCGCATGGTGAGGCTGGAACACATATTGAGTGCCTTCGCGGCCGGCGCGCTGCTCGCCGGCTGCGGCGGTTCGAGTTCACAAACGTCCCCGGTCGCTACCGCGACGACGCGCGGTACCCTGGCGGACAACCCGCCGCTGCGCATCGCAAGCCTCGATGCGTCGACGTTCACCGCCAAGCTCGGCGCCACGACGAGCGGCGCGAACCTGCTGCAGGTCGCGGGTAAGCCGATTTGCGGCGTCGACTTCTATTACATCAAGTATTGGACCGTCGGCGGCGCCAACGAGGTGACCGAGTCCTCGGGCGCCCTCATGATTCCGACGGGCGCCGCGCCGGCTTGTTCGGGGCCGCGGCCGATCCTGCTGTACGCGCACGGCACGGACACGGACAAGACCACGAACCTTGCCGACGTCACGAATGCGAACAATACCGAAGGCGCCCTCGTCGGCGCGATATTCGCGGCCCAGGGCTTCATCGTCGTGGCGTCGAACTATGCGGGCTACGACATCTCGACGCTCGGATATCACCCGTACATCAACGCCGCACAGAATTCGAACGAGATGATCGACGTGCTCGCGGCGGCGCGTTCGGCGCTGCCGATCGCCTTGAGCGGCTCGACCAGCGACAGCGGCAAACTGGTGATCACGGGCTATTCCGAAGGCGGCTACGTCGCGATGGCGACGCAGCGCGCGATCGAGGCGGCCGGCGGCAAGGTGACGGCCGCGGCGCCGATGTCCGGCCCCTATGCGATCGAGGCGTTCTCGGATACCATTTTTTTCGGCGCCGTGAATCTCGGCGCCACGGTGTTCTCGCCGCTGCTGAGCGAGAGTTACCAGCATGCCTATGGCGACATCTACACGGCGACGACGGACGTGTACACGCCGTCCTTCGCGAACGGCATCGATACCCTGCTCCCGAGCGCGACGCCGATCACGACGATCGTCGCGCAAGGGCTCCTGCCGCCGACGGCGTTGTTCGACATCGACTCGCCCACCGTGACGGTGCCCGGCAGCCCGACGCTGTCGGCCGAACTCACGGCCGCTCTGAAGCCGCCGAGCAATCCCGCAAATCCCTTCACGCCCCTGTTCGACCTGGGTTTCGGTACGCCGTTCCTGATCACCGACGATTTCCGTGTCAGTTACGCGGTCGGGGCGGCGTCCTTCGTCGACGGCGCGGGCCCCGTTGCAGCCGCGAATTCGGCGCCGACCGTGGCCGATCTGCCGAGCGCCGTGCCGGCGAGCCTGCCGGCCGCCGAACAACAGGCGCTCGCGCTCGCATTCAATTTCCGCCTGGCCGTCAACAAGAACGATCTGCGCAATCCCGTGTGGGAGCCCCGCTCCCCCACCCTCCTCTGCGGCGGCAGCGGCGACCCGACCGTGTTCTTCAGTGTCAATACCGGCACGATGCAGCGCTTCTGGAGCGCCTTGCCGGCGGGACTCGTGAACGTGCTCGACCTCGATGCTGCGCCGTCGGGATCGTATGCGGACCTGCAGGCGGGTTTCCAAACGGCCCAGGCCTCGCTGCTCGCCTTTTACCTCAGTGCGGCGGGCGGGGGACTTTCGCTCAGGGCCGCCGAGAGCGAGGTCCTGCAGCAGACGCATACGGCCGAAGCGCCATTTTGCGCCGTCGCGGCCCGCGGGTTCTTCAACACCGTATTGGGGGAATGAGTCATGCCACGTATCACCTGCAATTGCCTCCCGCTCCTGGCTGTGGCGGCAGCCGTTTTTCTGAGTCTGGCCGCGGGCGCGCAGGCGACGGAAGGTCTCGAGAACGATTTTCGCATCGGCAGCTACACCGTGTTCTACCATTCTACCGTCGCCGACGATCTGTCCGGACCCTACGTTCCGGCCGGCGTGAATTTCAAGACCGATAATCTGGAGACTCTCTACCTCGGCTACGTGCGCACGTTCTCGACCCACTTCGTCGGCGAACTCGCCTTGGGTGTGCCGCCGCTCACGAAGACCGAGGGCCGCGGGCCCGCCGCGCTCGGCTCGACACCCTACTCCGGCCAGGTGATCTCGACGGCGCGCTGGTTCGCACCGACGGTGCTCCTGGAATACGTGTTCTTCGACGACTCGGCGGCCTTGCGCCCGTTCTTCGGCGTCGGCGTCAACTACACGAATTTCTACGACCGCAATTCCACCGCCGCCGGCAACGCGGCAAGCGGCGGCCCGACCAGGATCTCATTGCCCGCCTCCGTCGGCCCGGCCGCGACGATCGGCTTGAGTTACCGGCTGGGACTGCGCTGGCATGCGTATGCGTCGTACTCCGCCTCGAAGGTCAATACGCGCCTGACTGCGGACACCGTCGGCGAGATTCGCACTTCGCACATCGAGTTCAATCCCCAGGCGCTCATCGTCTCGATCGGATACGCGTTCGAATGAACCGTGCGGGATCGATGGCGGCGCTTGCGCTCGCACTCCTTGCCCTCGGATCCGCCGCTCATGCCGAGAAGCTGCGCATCATCAGCTGGGCCGATTACGTGCCGGCCGAGGTCATCGCGGCGTTCAAAAAAGAGACCGGCATCGACGTCGAAGTCACCTTGTCGAACAACGAGGAGATGATCGCGAAGCTGCAGGCCTCGCGCGGCGCGGGTTACGACCTCGCGCAGCCCTCTCAGGATCGCATCACGGGTCCGCAGCGAGAGTTCGGCATCTACAAACCGATCGATATGAGCCAGGTCAAGATTGCGCAATTCCAGCCGGCGCTGCTCGAGATCGTGCGCAACAACACGATGCTCGACGGAAAGCAGTACGGCCTGCCCTATCTTTGGGGCACGGACGGACTCGTCGTCAACACCAAGCGGGCGAAAGTCGCGGATTACGGCGATCTCTGCAAGCCCGAATTCAAGGGCAGGATGTCGCTGCGGCTGCGCCGGCCGACGCTCATGGCGTTTGCATTCGCTTCGGGTCACGACCCGTTCGCGCTCTACGGCGATCCCAAGGCCTACGCGGCACTCATGGAGCAAGTCGGCGCGACGCTCACCGCCTGCAAGCCCAACGTGCGGTTCTATTATGACAACAAGGACCAACTGCTCAACGGGATCCGCAGCGGGGAGATCGTCGCGGCGATGATGTGGGACACGGGCGGCTGGACTTTGAATCGCGAGAATCCCGACATCGAGTTCATCGTACCGCGCTCCGGTGCGCTCGGCTGGCTCGATACCTTCGCGCTGCCGGCCCGCGGCCGCAATGACGCGGCAGCCTACGCGTGGATCAATTTCACGATGCGGCCCGATATGGCGGCTAAAATCACGAAATCGGTCGGCAACTTCACGGCGGCGGTCGGGACCGAAGCGCTCGTCGATGCGCGTCTCAAGGCCCAATTCGCCGCCGCCTTTCCGGCGAGCGTCGTGAAGGGCATCCACTGGTACCCGGCAATTCCGCCCGGACTCGAGGAACTCGAGGGTCGGGTGCTCGATCGGATCAAGGCCGCGAACTGAACAGGCGCGCGGCGCGCCGGGCAAGCGGATAGAGCACCCCCGCCCAAGACAGGAGCCGCACCAAGCGACGCGTCCGTCCGGCGAGCAGCAGCGCCACGCCGCCCGCGAGCAGGAGCCGCACAGGCCCCGAACGGCGGCCGATCTCGATGAACCGGTCGACCCCACGCAGGCGGAGCGCGATCCGGCTCGCATCGCCGCCGATTTCCCGCCGCAGGCGCTCGCTGCGCGCGAGCAATTGGGCGCGGCGTGCGGCGAGCAGCCGGCCGCGCATCAAGGGTCTTGGTCCACGGTGTCCGCACCGAGTGCGGCGGCATCGCGCTTCAGTTCGGCGGCGGAATCGGCGAGAAATTGCGGCCGGCGACGGAGCAATCCGCGCACGGTGAGCGCGGCCACGATCGCGATGACCGCGAACGCGCCCGTGATCAGGCCGGCGGCCAGCAGACGGTGCGTGTCCCAGAACACGATCAGAATGGTCAGGGCGAACAGCAGCACGGTCAGCGACCCGAAGAAGATCGCGGTGACGCCCCACAACAGCAGGCCGGCGGCATATTCGATCTGCTCCTGGATCTCCACCGAAATGAGCGAAAGCCGCGTGGAACCGAGTTCCAGCATGGTCGCCAGCAGCCGCTTCACGGAGGCGAACAGGCCGGCTTGCAACGGTCGCGCGCTCACTCAGACAGTCTCCTAACGTCGGTTCAGCAGCAGACCGATGCAGATTCCGACGGCCGCCGCGATACCGACCGCAGGCCAGGGATACTCACGGATGTAGTCTTCGGCGTCTTCCGCCAGCTTCTTCGCGCCCTCGCCGAGTTGGGCTTCGAGCTGTTCGAGTCCGGCACGCGCGCGCCGCAGGGTTTCCTCGGCCCGACCCTCGGACGGTGTACCCGCCTCGGTCTCGGCCGGGGCGAACGGCGCGACGAGCGCCTCGGCGTCGGCGATCACGGCCCGGAGTTCATCGATGAGTCTGCGCGTCGAGGTTTCAGTCATGTTGACCGCTGCGATTTTCTGAACCTGCCCATATGTTACCCCGAACGGCGCTGCAGGTATGATGCCATGAGACGACATTCAGCCTGCGACGTCGATTGGAGAGGGGATTCTTGAAAGCGAGAACAATATTCGGCCGCACGCTCGGCGCCGGCCTCGTGCTGATGGCGATCGCGGTGGCGGCACTGGCGGTGCGGCCGCCTGAATTGCTGCGCGTCGCGTCGAATTATGCCGCCAAGATCGTGTGCTCCAACGTTTTCATCGCGAACCGGGATGCCGGAGAGGTCCTGAGAACCGACGTACAGTCGATCGGCAATCCGCTGCTCAAATTGCTCAGTGTATCGGTGGACCGAGAGTCGGGTCTCGTGCATGCCGGCTTGTTCGGCTTCTTGGGCCATGGTCTCGCCCTCGGGCGACCGGGCCTGGGGTGCACCGTGCTCCCGGATGGCAATTTGCCGTCCCCGACGGGCGGCGGCGGCAGCGGGGCGACCGTCGGTTCCGGCATGGCGTCGAGCGCCGCGGCGACGGCGTTGTGGCCCGACGGGGACTCGGTGAGCACGGATCCGCGACTCGATCGCGTGCTGGGGGATGCGGCTCTCGTCGGCGGAGGGATGCGCGCCATCGTGATCGTGCATGGCGGCCGCATCGTCGGTGAGCGCTATGCGCCCGGATTCACGGCGGCGACCCCGTTGATCGGCTGGTCGATGACGAAGTCGGTAACCGCGGGTTTGATCGGGCTGCTCATACAGGATGGGCGTCTGACGCTCTCACGATCCGCCGGCTGGCCGCCCGCGACCGGCGACGATCGCTCCCGGATCACGATTGCCGACCTGCTCGCCATGTCGAGCGGCCTGCAATTCGACGAGAACTATGGCGCCGTCTCGGACGTCACGCGCATGCTCTATCTCGAGCCGGACATGGCCGGATTTGCACGCAGCAAGCCGCTCGAACATGCGCCGGGCACGGTATGGAGCTATTCGACCGGCACGACCGTGATCCTCTCGCGCCTCGTCCAGGAGACTGCGGGCGACGGCGCGGACTTCGTGCGCCGACGACTGTTCGAACCGCTCGGCATGAGGAGCGCGGTCATCGAAACCGATGCCCACGGCACGCTGGTCGGATCCTCCTACATGTATGCCGTCCCGCGCGACTGGGCGCGCTACGCCCAGTTCCTGCTCCAGGAAGGCGTTTGGCATGAACGGCCCCTGCTGCCGCGGGGCTACGTGAGCATGATGCGCACGCCGGTGGCGGCTTCGAAGGGCCAATACGGCCGCGGGCAGGTGTGGCTCTCGGGGCCCGGGTCGGCGACCCCGGGCGAGGATGCCGACAAGGTTTACGCCATGCCTGCGGATGCCTTTTGGATGGAGGGCTTCGACGGTCAATCGGCGACGATCATCCCGTCGCGCGATCTCGTCGTCCTGCGCATGGGACTCACGCCCAGCAGCCTCTACTACCTGCCGCAGGCACTCATCCACGCGGTTTTGGAAGTCCTGAAATGAGCACGCTGGATCTCGTCGCAACCGATCTCGTCAAGCGCTTTCATGATCACGTCGCCGTCGATGCCCTGTCCTTTGCCGTCGCACGCGGCAGTTTTTTCTCGATCCTCGGTCCCTCCGGGTGCGGCAAAACGACCCTGCTGCGCATGATCGCGGGCTTCATCGAGCCCGACGGCGGCGACATCACGATCGGCGGACGCGCCATGCGCGGCATCGCGCCGAACCGCCGGCCGGTCAACATGGTGTTTCAGCAACTGGCGCTCTTCCCGATGATGACGGTCGGCGAGAATGTTGCGTTCGGCCTCGCGCGCCGCGGTTTGCCCAAACCGGAGCAACGTAAGCGCAGTCTCGCGATGCTCGAACGCGTAGGGCTTGCCGACGCCGCCGAGAAGCGCGTCGACCAGCTCTCCGGCGGCCAGCGGCAACGCGTTGCAATCGCCCGCAGCCTCGTGCTGGAACCGACCTTGCTGCTGCTCGATGAGCCGCTCGGGGCGCTCGACCTCAAGCTGCGCGAACACATGAAGATCGAGCTCAAGCAGCTCCAGGCGGACTTCGGCACGACGTTCGTCTACATCACCCACGATCAATCCGAAGCCTTGGTGCTGTCCGATCATGTCGCCGTCATGAGCCGAGGCGGATTCGAACAGCAGGGCACACCGCAGGATCTCTACTATCGGCCGGCGACGCCGTTCGTCGCCGGTTTCGTCGGCGCGAACAATCGTGTGCCCGGCCGGGCGACCGCGGTCGATGCGACAATCATCTCGCTCGACACCGCGGACGGTTGGTCGATTCGCGCCCAGGCCCAGGGCGCGGTCCGCGCCGGCGATGCCGTCGAGGCTTTCGTGCGACCCGAGGTCATGAGCCTGGGCCGTGCGGCCGGCGAGTTGCCCGCCGGGCAACCCGTCCATGCGGGCACCGTGCAGAGCCTGCTGTTCGACGGCGCCAATTCGGCGGTGCTGCTCAAGGAGGCCCGCACGGCGCGGGAAATCCGCATCGCTTTGCCGCAGACCGGGCGATTCTCCGACCTGAAGGTGCAGGAGTCCGTGGTCTTCAGTTTCGACCCCGCGCGGGCGATCTGTTTTCCCGTTGCAAGCTCGCCCGCTGCGGTGCCGGCCGATGGCTGAATCGCGCGCCGCACGCCGGCGGGCGGCCTGGATGTTGGCGTGGCTGCTCGCGCCGGCCTTGCTGTGGCTCCTCGCACTGATTTTGCTGCCGCACGTGGAACTTCTGGTCATTTCCTTGCGCGAGCGCACCGGCGCGCGCGCATTCACGGCGAGCCTCGCCCAGTATCGGACGTTCTTCGCCGAACCGCTCTACTGGCACGTCTTCGTGCGCACGGCCCTGATGTCGATTCTCGCGACCCTGCTGACCCTGGGATTGGCGTTCCCCGTCGCGTGGATCATCGCCAAAGTGGCGCAGGGAAGGGCCGCGTCGCTCTTGTTCGTGGTCTGCCTGATCCCGTTCTGGGTCAGCGAAACCGTGCGCACTCTCGGCTGGATGATCCTGCTGCGCGAATCGGGCGTGATACCCCAATTGCTCGTCCACCTGGGACTCACCGCGGTGCCGGTGGAATTGCTCTACCATGATGCGACGATACTCGTGGGCCTGGTCTACACGTCGATGCTCTTCATGGTCGTGCCGCTGGTCACGAGCCTGGAAAGTCTCGACAACTCGCTCATCGAGGCCGCTTACGACCTCGGCGCGAACGGGTTCGCGGTATTGCGCACGATCGTGATTCCGCACGCCGCGCCCGGCATCACGGCCGGTTGCATCGTCGTCTTCATGCTGACGCTCGGAAACTATCTCACGCCGACCCTGCTCGGCGGCAAGAACTCGCAGTGGTTCACCGAGCAGATCTACACGCAGTTCATCACGCGCTTCAATTGGGAACAGGGCGCGGCCTTCGGTTTCCTGCTGCTGGGACTCTCGACGTTGATCGTCGTCGTGGGACTGCGCTTGAGCGGTCAGCGCTTCGGCGAAGTGATGCGCAGCACATGATCCCGTCCCTGCCCCGGCCGCGCTGGCTGCGCGCCGCGACCGCCGCCTACGTGGTCGCGTTTCTCACGTTCTTGTTCCTCCCGCTGATCGTCGTCGCGGTGTTCGCATTCAATGATGCCTCCTACCCCGCACCGCCCTGGCGCGGCGTCACGCTCGATTGGTTCTTGGGCAACGCGGCGCTAGGCCGCGTGGGACTGTTTCAGGACTCGGAGCTGCTCACGAGCATCGCGACGAGCGTTCTCGTCGCATTCTGCGTCACGCTCCTGTCGGTCGGCATCGGAACGACCAATGCGTTCCTCATCGAGCGCGGCCGGTTCGCCGGCAAACAGGTGCTGTCGATGCTCATGCTCGCACCGCTCGTGATCCCCGGCGTGATCCTCGGCATCTCGATCCTCGCGTTCGCCAGCCGCGTCGCCGACTGGGCGGACGCCCTGTTCTCGTGGGATCTGGATTTTCTGCGGCCGGGATTGCCGCTCGTCGTGCTCGGCCAGTTCTCGTACATCGCCACGATCGCGACGCTCACGATCTCCGCGCGGCTGCGGCGCTTCGATCGCACGCTCGAGGAGGCGGCGCTCAATCTCGGCGCCTCGCAGGCCGCGGTGTTCGGGACGATCCTGCTGCCCTACCTGCGGCCCGCGCTCTTGGGGTCGGCCGCCATCTCCTTTCTGATGTCATTTGCGGACTTCAACACGACGCTGATGCTCGTCGGCTCCGATTCACCGCTGACGGTCATGATGTACGGACGGATGCGCGAAGGCGCGACGCCCGTGATGAACGCGGTCAGCCTGTTTCTCATGCTGGTTTCCGCCCTGTTGGCGCTGCGGCTGATCCGGCGCAGGCCGGCTTAAGCCGCGGCGGCGAGGACCCCGAGCAGCGCGGCCGCGACACGCTCGTCGATGTCCGCGGTATGCGGCGCGTGTACCGGATAGCCGATCACGGCCTCCATGTGGCCGTCGGCAAGTCGCATCTGCACCTTTGGGGTGACGTCGTTCGCCGCTCCGGTGACGGTCTCGGTCGCGATACGCCGGGCCTGGCGCACTACGTCGGCGTCATAAACCGCCGTGACCGCCGTGACCGCCGCGCTCAGGCGGTCCTTCAGAGCGGCGTAATCGGCGCCGTCGGGCAGGCGCAGAGTCGTCTCGTGCCAGGACAGATCCACGCCTGGAATCTGCTTGAACAGGCCGCCCGATGCCTGGAAGACGATCAGATTCGCGAACGCCACGACGCGTCCCGTGGGACCCAGCGGACCCGCCGCATTGAGTTCGAGCAGATGCATGCGCACCAATCCCAATTCGACGACTTCGCCGACGACCGTGCCGATCTGGATGCGATCGCCGACGCGAATGCCATACTTGCCGATCAGGAAGAAGTATCCCACCACGGATACGAGCACGCTTTGGAGCGCGACCGCCAAGCCCGCGGTCAGCAGCCCGGCGAAGGTCGCAAACGTGCTGATTTCCGTCGTGATGCTCAAGGCGACGATCAAGACGGCGGCGAGCCAGGTCGCTATTCTGCGAAACAGCAGCCATTGCGCGCGGCGCCGCGGCTCCTGTACGAATCGCAGGACCGCGCGGCGCCAGAGCTCTCCCAGCAGGAAAATGCCCGCGAGCAGGCCGAGCAGCATGCCGAATCGGGCGGCGAGCGCCGCCAGGGCGTCGCGGTATTGGCGCTCCGCCGTACTGCGCCAATCGGACAGGTTGTGCCGATACTGGCCGAGCAGCACCTGTTCCTTGGTGAGGGGCAGGAGGATCGAGGAAGTCTGTTTGAACAGCCACGCGAGCGTGTCGAAGTCCCTGCGCAGGCCGGCGGCGCCGGCCTCCCCCACGGTGGTGGCGCGCTGCGCGAGCCCATCACTTTCGGCCGACAGCGCCTGAAGCCGCGCGAGGGGTTCCGAACTCTCCCGTTTGAAGGTCGCGGCGAGTGCGGCGGTGCGCGCATCGACGGTCTCGATCGTGCGGAGCTTGCCGCGCATCTTGATTACACTGGCGGCAAGGTCCCAGATTCCGAAGCGCACCGGCGCGGCGGCGGCCGGCGGCGGATTGGCGGCGGGCGCAGCGGCGGCCGGCGCAGCGCCGTGCGGTACGGTGGCGGCAATGGCATCGATGTGCGTCTTCAAAGCGTCGGCGCGCGCGCGCACGGGATCGCTCGCGTCGACGAATTCCACCATGGCATCGAGCAGATTCCGTCGGGCATCGACCATCGCCAACTCGCCTTGCAGACCGGACAGCTTCGCCGCTTCGCGCCGGTGGTCGCGGCTTGCGTCGATCTCGAGCGCGAGCGACCGGTGTTGGGCGTCGAGATCGCCGCGCTGCTGCGCCAAGGCTTGTGGGGCTGCGGCGCGTGCGGCGTCGGCCTCACTGCTCAAGAGTTCGGCGTTCGCCCGTGCGATCTGGAACGCCAGATCGACGACCTGATCCGCCGTCTGTCGATTGGCGAACAAGATCAATTGATCGCTGGGCTCGAGGGCGTTTTGCTGCTGCACTCCGAGCGTTCGGTACCAGTCGACGGTTTGATCGAGAATCTGCACGACCGCGGGCGCCGTCAAGACCGACACGTTCGCGGTCGTAACCGGATTTGGGACTGTCGCAGCGCCTGCGCCACAGGCCACGACAAGGCCCGTGCCAAGCCACTTCATTGAAGCTCCATTCCACATCGCTCGACTGCCTCCGAATGTTGCGTCGCACCATTCGACGCCTAAACCGTAGATCAAGTATGCAACGCCGAAGCCGATACCAGAGGGTATTGCCAACCCCCAATTGCCGATCGGATAGCAAGGATCCTCGTATGACGTTCAATCCCTTCTCTTCACGCAAGAGTTCCGCACGCATGCTGGAATTGGAGGCCATGTGGGCGGCGATCAACAAGGCGCAGGCGGTGATTGAATTCGGTCTCGACGGCACGGTCATCACCGCGAACGACAATTTCCTGAAGACCTTCGGCTACACGCTCGACGAAATCCGCGGTAAGCCGCACAGCCTGTTCGTCGACGCTGCCTACCGCGGGTCCGAGGACTACCGCGACTTTTGGGAGCAACTGCGCACCGGCCAATACCATGCGGCTCGCTACAAGCGCATCGACAAGAGCGGCCGTGAGGTCTGGATCCAGGCGAGCTACAATCCCCTGATCGGCAGCGACGGCCAACCCTACAAGGTCGTGAAATTTGCAACCGATGTCACGGCGGAAGTCGAAGCCGCGGCGGCCTTGGATGCGGCCGTCGCCGAAACCCAGTCCGTGGTCCAGGCCGTTCTCGACGGCGCCAGCGACCGTCGGATCAGCGTTGTCGGCAAGCCGGGGCAACTCGGGGCGCTCTCGACGTCGGTGAATTCACTGATCGAAGGCGTGCTATCGGTCTCGAACGAGGTTCAAAGCGTGGTCGGCGGTGCGATCGAAGGCAATCTCAAGCTGCGCATCTCGGTCGACGACAAGGGCGGCATTTTCAAATTCAGGACGCTCGGGACCGCGGTCAATGATTTGATCGCCAACATGATGGAAGTCGTCAAGGGCCTGCAAGTAACCTCCAGGGAGGTGCAGACAGGCGCCGAGGAGATTTCCCGCGGCAACGCCGATCTCAGCCGACGCACCGAGCAGCAAGCCTCGAGCCTCGAGGAGACCGCCTCGTCGATGGAACAGATGACGGCCTCGGTGAAGAACAACGCCGACAACGCCGCCCAGGCGAATCAGCTCGCATCGGCGGCGCGCGAACAGGCGGAACGCGGTGGCCTCGTGGTCGGATCCGCGGTTGCAGCGATGAGCGAGATCAACTCCGCGAGCAAGAAAATCGCCGACATCATCGGCGTCATCGACGAGATCGCGTTTCAAACCAATTTGCTGGCGCTCAACGCCGCCGTGGAAGCGGCGCGCGCCGGCGAGCAGGGCCGCGGTTTCGCGGTCGTCGCCTCCGAGGTGCGCAACCTCGCCTCGCGCAGCGCGCAAGCCGCCAAGGAGATCAAGGCGCTCATTCAGGATTCCGTGGGCAAGGTCACCGAAGGCACGAAATTGGTCGACGAATCGGGTCGCGTGCTCGGCGAGATCGTCATGGGCGTCAAGAAAGTCACCGACGTGGTCGCCGAGATTGCCGCATCGAGCCGCGAACAGGCGAGCGGCATCGACCAGGTGAACAAGGCCATGACCGCGATGGATGCAACGACCCAGCAAAACTCCGCGCTCGTCGAGCAGGCCTCGGCCGCGGCCCAGGCGCTGACCGAACAGGCGACGAACCTTTCCCACCTCGTCGCCAAGTACGACGTGGGCGCGGATGCCTCGTTCGGACGCGCCGAGCGCGCCTCCGCGGCCGTGCGCTCCAAGGCTGCGACGAGCGTCGGCGGCGAGCGGCGCGCGGCCGCGCGTCCGTGGAGCGCCAAGCCCAAGCCGGCCGCCGCTGCCGCGACTGCGGCGTCGCTGCAGGCCGGCTCGGGCGCGCATTCGGCCGTCAAGCAAGCGGCGGCGGGAGGTGACGGCGACCAGTGGACGGATTTTTGACGGGAAATCCCGCGGCCGGCCCAGCGTCGGGGTCGGATTCAACATCGAATATGCGCACAAGCTCTTCGGAGTCTTTCAGCGCTTGCATCGCGCCGATGAATTCTCGTTCAACCTGCCGCGCGACGCCGCCGGTGTCTGAGCCGGCTCTATCAAAGAAATCAATCGCTTGCAAGGACTGGGGTATACCAGTCGGCAAGGCGGCACACAGATTCTCGGCCACGAGCACCCGGAATCAGGTTATTTTGCTCGATTCCAT
>Ga0302154_10001833_pt1 | contig 16788 bp, 10 predicted proteins | sample I_Bog_N2_3_FD_193507 | JGI IMG/M metagenome (GOLD analysis project Ga0302154, IMG submission 193507) | Peat permafrost microbial communities from Stordalen Mire near Abisko, Sweden - I_Bog_N2_3 | ecosystem: Environmental > Terrestrial > Soil > Wetlands > Peat | place: Sweden: Abisko, Stordalen... | reverse complement strand
AGCTTCCGTGCAGGATCGCCAGGCTGGCGGCGCGGCGGAGAAGCACAACTTGATGGATGCGTTCAAGACGCCGATGATCTGGCTGCTCGCCGCCATCTGCTTCTTCGACCAGGTCGGCGTGTACACCGTGAACCTATGGATGCCGCTGATTCTGACAAGTTTTCTGCACGGAAGCTCCGCTGCGAGCGGTACGCTCTCGCCCGCAGATGCGAGCCGCATTGCAAACTACTCGACGATCCCCTACTTCGCGGCGGCTATCTTCACGGTCGCCATCGGTTACAGCAGCGACCGCAGCGGAGAGCGACGCTGGCATATCGCCGGCTGCCTGATTTTGAGCGCGATCGGCTTTGCGTGGGCGGGCACGACGCACTCGCTGGTGGCAGCGCTGATGGGATTCACGCTGGCGGCGGTCGGCTACTGGAGCATCATGGGACCATTCTGGGCGCTCCCCACCAGCATGCTGGGAGGCCGCGCCGCTGCTGGCGGAGTCGCCATCATCATGATGATCTCCGGGGCCGGAGGTTTCGTCGGACCGTATCTCACAGGGCGGCTACGGGATCTGACGCACGGCTTCTCGGGTGGACTCTACACGATTGCCGCGTTGACGCTGGTGGCTGCGGCGATGTGCGGCCTACTCTCCAACCCAAGGGCGAATTCCGCCCGTGCATCGGACGACGCTTAAGACATCCCGATGATCTCGCCGTCCTCATCGACGTCGATGTCGAGAGCGCGGGAGACTTTTGGCAGACCGGGCATGAGCATCATGGAGCCAGCGATGACAACGAGGAATCCCGCGCCAGCGGAGAGGGCGACGTCCGTAACGTGCAGCGTCCAGTCCGTGGGAGCTCCCATGCGCTTCGGGTCGTCCGAGAGCGAGTACTGCGTCTTCGCTATGCAGACAGGCAGGTGGCCAAAGCCCCAGCGCTCGAAGCGTGCGAGATTTTCCTGCGCGCGTTCGCTTAGCTCGATACCGTCAGCACCGTAGATCGAGCGTGCTACCTTGGTGATCTTCTCAACGGCCGAGTCTTGCGGCACATAGGTAGTTGTAGGTTCGACGTCAGGATTTGCGTCGAGGACCTCAACGATCGTTTTCGCGAGTTCGACAGCACCTTCGCCGCCTTTTGCGAATGCCTCAGAGAGCGCGAAGGAAGCGCCGTGAGCCTCGCAGAATTGATGCAGCATTTCAAGCTCGGCGGGTGTGTCATTCGGGAAGCGATTGATCGCGACGACGACCGGCAGATGAAATCCTCGCACGATCGCGATGTGTTTTTCGAGGTGTCTGAAGCCGCGATCGAGATCTCCTTCACCCTGGTTCCGCAAGCTCTGCACGGTCGTCACGAGAACTGCGGCAGACGGCTTAATACCCGACGTCGGCATGACGAGATCCATGTACTTCTCGAAGCCGAGGTCGGACGCGAAGCCGGTTTCGTTGACAACGTAGTCGGCCAGCCGCAGGCCAATCTCGTGCGAGATGACCGAGCTGGTTCCGTGCGCAATATTGGCGAAAGGACCGCAATGAACCATGGCCGGCGTGCCTTCGGTAGTCTGCGCGAGGTTGGGTAGGAGGGCTTCGCTGAGCAGCGCGAGCATGGGGCCGGTGGCGCGGAGGTCAGCAGCAGTAACGGGATTGCCCTTGCGATTCTGGCCGATGACAATTCGTCCAATGCGGCGACGCAGATCCTCACGGCCTGAAGCCAGTGAGAGGATTGCCATGATCTCGGACGCCGCCGTAATGAGAAAGCCGGCGGCACGATTGCTGCCATCACGCTGGCGCTTGTCCGGTGGGGTGACGCTGACGATGATGTTGCGCAGGGCGCGATCGTTCATGTCCACCGCGCGCGGCCAGGTAACGGCGTCGGGATCAAGATCGAGCTCATTGCCATGGAAGAGGTGCGAGTCGATGAGCGCAGAGAGTAGGCTGTGCGCCGAGGTGATCGCGTGAAAGTCGCCGTGGAAGTGCAGGTTGATCTTTTCGGCAGGCTCAATCTGCGAGCGACCTCCGCCAGCGGCGCCGCCCTTCATGCCAAAGACTGGGCCAAGCGATGGCTCGCGCGAGGTGATGATGGCGCTCTTCCCAATCTTCTCCAGGCCCTGTACAAGGCCAATCGAGGTGACAGTCTTTCCTTCGCCCGAGGCGGTCGGCGATGTTGCGGTCACCAGGATCAACTTGCCTCGATGATCGCCGCGAGGCGACTGCTTGAGCAGGTCGAGGCTGAGCTTTGCGCTGACGGGTGTCCGTCGTTCGTAGAGGTCTTCGGTTAGGTTGAGCTTTGCGGCGATAACTTCGATAGGCAGCAGATTCTTCTTCAAGACGTCCTCAGGCTGTGCGTTTGCATCCACCGCGAATCATCATGATCCGCACGCGATGCGACACATCCCAGCATATCTTTCGCGGTGAGGAAAACGAATCCCAGCGCGAAAGTTGAGAGCCAGGTTAGAAGGACTGCGACTTGAGCCACTCGCGAAATGCCGGACCGAGGCCATTGTGTTTCAAGGCCAGATCGACCGTGGCTTTGAGGAACCCGAGCTTGTCGCCGGCGTCATAACGCCGTCCAACGTAGTGAAATCCGTAGACTTGCTCAAACTGCAGAAGTGCCTTGATCGCGTCCGTAAGTTGCAGCTCGCCCCCTGATCCCGGGGTAAGCTGCTCGATCATCTCGAAGATCTTCGGCGTGAGGATATATCGGCCGATAATCGCATTCTGACTAGGCGCCTCGCTCGGCTTCGGTTTTTCGACCAGGTTGTTTACCGCAACCAATTGAGGATTGGTGGGATGCTGAGTGCAATCCAAGCAGCCATACATGGAGATCGCATCGCCCTCCACCACCTCGGTGCCAAGAATCGTCGATTGAGTCTCGTCGAACGCTCCGACCATCTGTGCGAGGCATCCCCCTTCAGCATCCACGATGTCGTCAGGCAGGATGACGGCGAATGGTTCGTCGCCAATCATCTGCTTGGCCATAAGGACCGCGTGTCCGAGGCCGAGGGCTTCGGGCTGGCGAACGTAGCTGATGCGCGCAAGACTGGAGACGCCGCAGGTGATCTTCAGCAGGTCCATGCGCCCCTTCGCGCGCAGCGCGGATTCCAGCTCCGGCGAGCGGTCGAAGTGGTCCTCCATCGTGGTCTTGCCGCGACCGGTGACGATGATGATGTCAGTGCAACCTGCGGCGACAGCCTCCTCCACGCTGTATTGAATCAGTGGCTTGTCGACCAGGGGCAGCATCTCCTTGGGAGTAGCTTTGGTGGCGGGAAGAAAGCGTGTGCCGTAACCGGCTGCGGGAATGACTGCCTTGCGAATTTTTTGAATCATGAAGGTCGCTATCTCTCTACAGTTTTACCCTCTTGAGCGTCGTCAGGTCGAGACAGCAATCCATCAAGAGGAATAGTCGCGCTACGCCCCTAAGGAACGGACGCTACTGGCATGTTCTGGCTGAGATGATCAAACGATTCTGACAGGTTGCCGCCCGGGCTACAAGGAAAATCTGCATGAATCAATTCCAATGGACGACCACGCGATGCGTGCTCACTTTAATATCCTCGAGCGGACGAGGACACTGAACCGTCGCTGCGCCACGCAGAGATTCGCGACGGAAGGCACGGCTAGGCGTCGCAGCGTCGTCATTCCATCAGACGTGAGGAGACGGGCGCGGCTCGTGGTCTAGAGAACGGGGCTATCGTTATGCAGCATTGCCCTGCGGATCACCTTAATCGGCGCAAAGCCCTGGCGCATGAAGTCGTCGTGAAATTTCTGCAGATTGAAGGCCGCGCCCTGCTTTTTCTCGACGTCGGCGCGCAGCTTCAGGATCTCCAGCTTGCCCAAGGTGTAGTACAGATAGAGCGCATCCGCGGTTCCTCGTTTCGTCTCGACTTCCGCGATGGGCCTCGCCTGGTAGCCTTCCTTGACGAAGAAATCCTCCGCCTCCGGGATCGTCAACGCTCCTCCAACGCCGGTGTGCATGCGGATGCCGACGATGAATCGTGCATCGCGGAGCAACGCGTCTTGCAGCTGCCCGAGGCGGATGAGTTTCGCCTCGCGCTCGGTCGTCGCGGCAGCACCCGGCTGGCCATAACCTTCGTCCAGCATCATCTGCTCGCAGTAATGCGCCCAGCCTTCGATGTTGGTATTCGACCCAAGCACCTTGCGAATGGTCGACGGAAATTGCGGCAGCCACAGGAACTGGACGTAGTGTCCTGGATAGGCCTCATGCACGCTGGTAGAAACGATGGTGCCGATATTGAACGCGGCCATATACTGCGATGTGCGTTCCGCTGACCAGCTAGACTCCGGTAACGTTACGTTGAAATATGCCTTGTTGGAGTTCTTCTCAAACGGCCCGGGAGGGTCCATCGATGCCTGCGTGGTGGCGCGCATGAACGGCGGCGTCTCTTCCAGCGTTGGCTGCACGTCGCTCGGAATCGTGATGATGTGGTGGGAACGAATGAAGCCGATCTCCGAGTCGAAGCGGTCGTGGAAGGCTTGCAGTAATTTGTCCGGCGCCGGGTGCATTGTCGCGAGTTCGGCGAGTTCCTGCTGCGGAGTCTTGGACGGATCGATTTCCTTCGCGATCCGAGCAAACTCTGCCTGATTCTTGTGCAGGTCGTCATAGCCGATCTGCAGCAGGTGATCGAGCGGAATATCGACCATCTCGTTGTACGACAGCGCCTTGGAGAACGTGTCCGCTCCATAGCGGAAGTCACCGTTGGAACGCGGGAGCAGATCCGTCTTCATCCATGCGCCATAGCTCTTTAGCGCATCAATCACTGCGGCATTGCTCTTCGCAAAGTCTGCCTTGGCCTCCGGATCCGTGGCAGCGGCAAACGCGCTCGGCACATCGTTTTGGAAGAAGCTGACGTCGTCGTCGATCTGTTGCAGGGCGATTTCGGTATAGATGTGCGGCGGATTTTTGAGGTTCGAACGGGCATACTCGAGCGCATGGGGAATCTGACGCTCGCGATCAATCGCCGCGCGGAGACGGACATTTACCGATGCATAAGGCCGCTCCATGATCACGAAGATCGAGTTAGTCACGCCGCTCGAATAGAGGTCAGGATTTTTCTCCCAGCCGCGAATCACCTCCAGTTGCAGCAACTGTCCGCGGACATTGTTCAGCAGGATCTGATAGTCCGCGGCGGGCTGCGCATCGAGCGACCTAGGGTCGATCGCTTCGAGCTTCTTCTCGAACTCGTGCAAGGCCGCGACCTCGCGCTGCGTGCCTGCAGCAGAATAATCCTCCAGTTGCGAGTCGTACTGATGCAACCCAGCGCTGGTTCCCGCCGTCGGCGCGAACTTGAAGTAAATGTCCTCAAAGTATTGGCTGCTCAGATAGTCAAACGTCTGGTTCCCGCCGTCGGCCGCAAGGCTTTGCGCGTGTGCAGGAGAGTTCGTCATAAGGGTGGCAAGGAGAGGAAGAGCAAGGAGACCGCGGAATTTCATGATGGGCAAAGTGTAGCGCAGATTGCGAGCGCTTACATGTGGCGTTCGCTCTAAGAGGCGGCAACGCCCTGCGGCCGAAGCATTTCTAGCAGTTCTCGCGTTTCGGCCAGCACCACGTCCGCCTGCGCGCTTGAGAGCGGCCAGCGCAACGTTCCCTGCGGCGTCAGCTGCGCTCCATTCTTCGCGTTGCGCGCTACCAGCTTCATTAGCGCACCGACATTGACGCCCTTGCCATCCTCCTGCGGCGAGGCATGCAGCTTCTCACTGAAGGTAATGTAGAGCATCTCGCGCATCGGCCTTAGCTTGCCGGCCTGCCCGGCGGGCGCGTTCGCCGGGCGCACGGCGGCGGTCTCGCGCAGCGCAACCGTCGCATTCGTCACAGGGCGAGTCGCCGCCGCACGCGTGGAGAACTGCAGATTGGCCGTCTGGGGAGCCTGCCCGTGACGTCCTGCCAGGGGTGCGCGCTGCGGCTGAGTTGTCGACCAACTGCCAAAGCTCGGACGCTGCACATTCGGTCTCGCAGCAGCCGGAGCCGGCGCAGCCTTCTTGGGCTCCTCGATCAACGTTCGCTTGCGCTCGATCTGCGCAATGCCGAGCATCTCGCACGTCAGCCGAATCTCTCCGGCAATCAGCAGATGCAAAACGCTGTCGGGTGGCTTGCCGTAGCGGTCTTCGAGCTCTGCACGCACCTCGGTCAGCGCACTCATCGACTCCGCACCGGCGATGCGCTTGTACATGCGAAGACGCTGGCCCTCCTCGGGAATGTAGGTGTCGTCGATACGCAGCGAGATGCCGAGATTCACCGTAACCTGTGGGCGCTCCTCGCGGCCCTCACCCTTGAGGCGGCTCACCGCCTCTTCGAGCATGGTCGTATACATCTCAAAGCCAATGGCCTCGATATGCCCCGACTGCTCGCCGCCCAGCATATTGCCGGCCCCGCGCAGTTCGAGATCAAGTGCGGCGATTTTGAAGCCTGCGCCCAGGTCGGAGAACTCCTTCAAAGCCGCCAGCCTTCGCCGCGCGATCTCCGTCAACTGCTGCTCCGGTGGAATCAGCAGATAAGCATACGCCCGGCGATTTGACCGCCCAACGCGCCCTCGCAGCTGATACAGCTCACTCAATCCATGCCGGTCCGCGCGGTTGATGATGATGGTGTTCGCGCGCGGAATATCCAACCCGTTCTCGATGATCGACGTAGCGCACAGCACGTCATACTCGCCATCCATAAAGGCGAGCATGGTACGTTCGAGCTCGGCTTCGGGCATCTGTCCATGTCCAACGACGACACGAGCGTGCGGCACCAACTCGCGAATCTTCGAGGCGAGTTCATAGATCGTTTCGACGCGGTTATGTACGAAGTACACCTGGCCCCCGCGCTCCAGCTCAACTTCAACGGCCGTGCGAATCAGCTTCTCATCGAACTTCGCGACGATGGTCTGGATGGCCATGCGGTCCTTCGGCGGAGTCTCGATCACGCTCATGTCACGTAACCCGACGAGCGACATATTCAGCGTGCGAGGGATCGGCGTTGCCGACATACTGAGCACATCGATCGCCGCGCGCATCTGCTTGAGCCGCTCCTTGTGCCGCACGCCGAAGCGCTGTTCTTCGTCGACCACCAGCAGACCAAGGTCCTGAAACTTCAAGCCCTGGGACAACAGCGCGTGCGTGCCAATGAGGATGTCGACCTTGCCCTGCTCGGTGCGTTCCAGAACTTCTTTTTTCTCCTTCGCGGTGCGAAAGCGTGAGAGCATTTCGATCACTACGGGGAATTTACTGAAGCGGCGTTTGAAGCTCTCGAAGTGCTGGAAGCAGAGCACAGTCGTCGGCGTGAGCACGGCCACCTGCTTGCCATCCTGCACAGCCTTGAACGCCGCGCGCATCGCAACCTCCGTCTTGCCGTAGCCCACGTCGCCGCACAGCAGCCGGTCCATCGGCTGGGTCGACTCCATGTCCGCCTTGATGTCAGCAATCGCGGTGAGCTGATCGTCGGTCTCGTTGAAATCGAAGGCGTCTTCGAATTCACGCTGCATATTGTTGTCCGGAGAAAATGCCGTCCCCACCGCCGCTTTGCGCTGAGCGTAGAGCTTTAGCAGCTCCTCGGCCATATCCTGCATGGCCTTCTTCACCCTCGCCTTAGTCTTGGCCCACGCCGGATTTCCGAGCCGATTCAGCTGGGGTGACGGACCGGTTTCGGTGGAGCGATACTTCTGGATCAGGTCCAGCCGGGTGAGCGGAACGTACAGCTTGGACTCTTCCGCGAAGGTGAGAATCATCAGCTCAAGCTGCGAGCCGTCGGGCTGCTCGATGCTGCGCAGACCGTCGTAGCGTGCAATGCCATGCTCGACGTGTACGACGTAATCGCCGACCGCGAGGTCACGAAAGTCCGATACAAATGCAGCTGTCTTCGACCTCCGTCGAGCTGGCCGCGCCATTACATCCGCGTCGTCGTTGATATCGTTCGCGCCGATGACGATGACCTGCCTCGCAGTCTTCCGGTCGAGGTCCAACACCTGCACGCCGTTCGCGATGGCCGCACGCACGATTACAGGCGTACTGAGATCGCCCGCCATGTAGCTGGACTCCGAGTACACATTCGCAGAGCCTTGTTCTATGCGGGATCCGATGCGATAGGCCACGCCATACTCCTGCATTAAGCCGGCCAGCCGCTCCACCTCGCCCTGATTGGGGGCGGCGATCAATACCCGCGCCTCGCTCTCCATCAACAGCTTCAACTGGTCGATCAGCGCTGGAATCGATCCATGAAAGCGCATGGTCGGGCGTGTCGCAAACTCAATCTCGCTGGCATCGCTGCGATCGCCCTCGAGCACGTCAATGGCACCCAACTGATCGAGGTCGAAGCCGTTGAATGCGCGAAGGCTGTCCTGCAGCTCCCACGGCGACAGGTAGAGATCTTCGACACGCACCAGCGATCCAATGCCGGAACGTTCATGGCGCTGCTCGAGTTTGTTCCACCAACGCTCGCCCTGGTTTTGCACCATGGCCGGCTCTTCCACCAGCACACGCGTCTGAGCGCCCATAAGCTCGAGCAGCGAAGACTTCGCGCCGGCCACAGCCGCATAAAACTCCCATCCAGGGAAAATCGTCGCATCTCCGCTGCGCGAGGATGCATGCGAAACACGGTTCACCAACTCGGCGGGTGTCTCTCCACCTTCGAGCTCCGCGCCAGCCGTTCCACTGCGCGTAAGCCGCGAGTTGATGGCGCCCAGCAGCGCCTCGGTCGCCGGCGTTTCCGTCAGCGGCAACAGCAGCACCTCGTCCACGGCCGAGCTCGAGCGCTGGGTCTCAGGATCGAACCTCCGCATCGACTCGATCTCGTCGCCGAAGAAGTCGATGCGCACCGGCCGCTCCATCTCCGGTCCGTAGACGTCGAGGATACCCCCGCGCATGGACACCTGCCCGGGCATCTCCACCACCTCCACGCGTGTGTAGCCGACTGACAGGAGATGTTCGACCAGCATGTCGGGCAAGTGCTCTTCGCCCACACGCAGCCGCAGAGCGAGCGCCGCATAATAGTCGCGCGAGAACAGCCGCATGCACGCGGCTTCTACTGGCGCGATAACGAGCTTCGCCGAGCCGCTGGCGAGCTTCCACAGCGCGGACGCACGTTGCTCCTGGATCTCACTGTGCGGCGAAAGATTCTCAAACGGCAGCACATCATGAGCCGGAAGCCGCAGCACCTCGTCGGCATCGAGAGCTCCGCTCAACTCGCAGGCAGCCAGAACCGTCGCGTGGAGCGCCTCCGCCGCCTTGTTATCCGCAACCAGGATCAGGACAGACGCCTTTGAACTATGCGCTGATTGCGCGGCGCGGACGAAATAAGGGATGTACAGGGCACGAGCGGTGGCAGTCAGACCGGACACACGTCTCCGTCCCGTGCCGCCCGCCAGGTGGCGACGCGCACGCTCGAAGGCGTCGGAGTGCTCCAGGTCCGCGACCAACTCGCGGACGAAGGGAAGAATCATGCAGACTCTATCTTACGGCCTGCGCTTACGTGCGGGCTTGATCGTCAGAATCCATCTGAATCTCGTCGGGGGTCCGGCTCAGGATTGCCTGTCCATATTCCAGCAGCGTAACCATCACCACTCCTCCGCAGATGTTCCCTGCCACCGCCGGTCCGAACCAATGGGGGTAGGCGATCCACGGCAGCTGATGGGTCAACACGGCGGTAAGAATCTCGCCCGACGTGGCAATGCAATGAGCGAAATTTCCCAGCCCCACAACAAACGTCAGAGCCCAGATCACCATCACCGAACCCGTAATGGAGTGTGATCCGGAAACCAGCCACGCCGCCGTCGCGATGATCCATCCAGCGACGACTCCGCTCCAGAAGATGGTGCCTGCAGGCTGCTGCACAGCAGCCAATCCCAGGCCGGCGATTGCATGCACCACGTCCGCCGGCATGGAATGGGTCAAGCCGGCCAGTGCCGCGAACGCGAGCGCTCCCAAAACATTTGAGGGCAAAACAGTGAGCCAAAGCCGCAAGGTGTTCCAGATCTGCCGCGGTTCGGTGAGCACCAGCGCGACCGGGTATAAGGTATTTTCCGTGAACAGTTGCGACCGACCAAGGATCACCACGATAAACCCCAGCGGATAGAACATCCGCGAGACGAAGAAGGAGCTCGGCGAGTGGCTCAGCCGGGCAACCGCGATTCCGACGCCCAACGCGGACAATCCCATGAAGATCCCGCCTGTAAAGCCGGAAATCGCCAGCGAAGCGCTGGAACGCTTCAGCTCTTCCTTGGCGTTCTTCGCCACCTGCTGATAGATCTCATGGGCGCTCGGCCGCGAGAGGTCCTTCTGCAGCGATGCAACGATATCCGGTTCGGAGACCGGGGCACCGGCAGGCTCGTCGGGCGTGGCCCATCCGCTCTCAGCCTTCTCTTCGGGGGCTGCGTTCTTGTTTTCGTCTGCCATTTTTGTCCCTTTGGGCCGCTTCGAAGGTGAGATGCAGCTTCCGCCGAAGCGAGGGTCCGGCGCGTTGATAAAATCAAGACAATGTCCGCAGCCCTCGCACTCTCGCCGGAAATACTCGCCAAGTACCAGCCCGTCATCGGCCTGGAGGTCCACGTCCAGCTGCTGACCAAGTCCAAAGCCTTCTGCGGCTGCAAGAACGAGTACGGCGGCGAGCCCAACACCCACGTCTGCCCCGTCTGCCTAGGCCTACCCGGAGCACTGCCTGTTCTGAACAAGCAGGCCGTCGAGTTCGCCGTGCTTGCTGCCAAGGCCATTGGCTGCGAGATTCGCGAGACCAGCATTTTTTCGCGGAAAAACTACTTCTATCCCGACTCGCCCAAGGGCTACCAGATCTCGCAGTTTGATAAGCCCATCGCCGAGCACGGCGTTCTCATCATCCCCGACGCCAACGGCAATCCGAAGCACATCGGCATCACCCGCCTGCACATGGAAGAGGACGCCGGCAAGAGCCTCCACGACGGCTTCCCCGACTCCGCCACACGCACCTATATCGACCTCAACCGCTGCGGCACGCCGCTGGTCGAGATCGTCTCCGAGCCCGACCTCCGCACGCCCGACGAGGCCTTCGAGTACCTCACCAAGCTCAAAGAGATCCTCCTCTACACCGGCGTCTCCGACTGCAACATGGAAGAGGGCAGCCTGCGCTGCGACGCCAACGTCAGCGTCATGCTTCGGTCGGACTGGGAGGCACGGGGAGCCGACGCCTACGGCACCAAGGCCGAGGTCAAGAACGTAAATTCCTTCCGTTACATCCGCGCCGCTTTGGAATACGAGATCGAGCGCCAGATCGGCGTGATCGAAGACGGCGGCCGCGTCGTGCAGGAGTCGCGCCTGTGGAACAACGCCGAAGGCCGCACCTACTCCATGCGCAGCAAAGAGCAGGCCCATGACTACCGTTACTTTCCCGAGCCCGATCTTCCGCCGCTCATCGTCGGAGCGGAGTGGCAGAAGCAGATTCTCGCTGCCATGCCCGAGCTTCCCGAAGCCCGCCGTGCGCGCCTCGTCGCCGACTATGGCCTCAGTGCGCAGGATGCCGCTACGCTTACCACCGATCGCACCCTCGGCGACTTCTTCGAGCTCGCCGCTCGCGCCGCAAAGTCTCCTAAGCGCGTCGCCTCCATCCTGCTCAGCGAGATCACGATGCGCCTCCGCGCCTCCGACATCACGCTGGATAAGAGCCCAGTTACCCTCGACGGCCTCGTCCTCGCCGCCGACCTCGCCGAAGCCGGAGAGATCAGCAGCAAGCAACTCAAACAGCTCTTAGACGCCTGCTTCACCGAAGGCTGCGACTTTCTGTACATTTACGACCGCGACAAGCCACAGCAGATCTCCGACACCTCTGCGATAGAAGCCATGATCGACGAAGTCATCGCCGCGAACCCAGCGCAGGTCGCACAGTTCAAGGGCGGCAAGCGCACGGTCGCCGCGTTCTTCGTGGGGCAGGTGATGCGCGTAAGCAAGGGCCAGGCGAATCCCGCGTTACTGAATGAGCTGGTGGTGAAGAAACTCGACGCTTGATTAACAGTTAGCAAACCCTTTGGTTAATCCGCTTTAACGCTGTCCTTTCGATACCTCGCTATGATCTAATGGCGCGGTGAAACTCTGCGCCCTCCTCCTCGCTCTCTGCACCGCGAACATCGCCGCCGCGCAAGCCCCCACCATCCAACGCTTCCCCGGCGACGGCTCTGGCGCCTACGCGACCCACCACTACCGCGACCTCTTCTCCGAAGCCGGCCACTCCCCCGCCGACACTCAGGCCAAGATCGACCGCGCCTTCCAGCAGCTCTTCCACGGCGACGCTCTCACTGAGCGCGTCTATTTTGAAGCCGGCAGCAACGCCAACGGACCGCTCGCTTACATGACCGATTGGGCCAACAACGACGCACGCACCGAAGGCATGAGCTACGGCATGATGATCGCCGTGCAGCTCGGCCACAAGCGCGAGTTTGACGCCCTCTGGAACTGGTCCAACACCTTCATGCTCATCACCGACCCCAAGAACCCCAACCACGGCTACTTCGCCTGGTCGATGAATACCGACGGCACCCCACGCTCCACCGGCCCCGCACCCGACGGCGAAGAGTACTATGCCATGGCGCTGCTCTTTGCCGCCCGCCGCTGGGGCAATGGGCACGGCATCTACGATTACCAGGCACAGGCTGAACGCATCCTTCACCTCATGCGCCACCACGCCGTCGAAACCGACACCGGCCCGTTCCGCATCCATCCTGACGACCCGCCGTTCGTCTTCGATCCTGCCAAACGTACCAGCCCCAACATCACCGAGCAGAAGCAAGCTCAGACCAACATCGATCTCGAGCTCAAAGGCGAAGGCAAGACACCCCCTCCCCCGCCCCACTGGCCGATGCATCCCGATCGCCCCGAGACCAGCGGCCCGATGATGGACGAAGCCCACACCATGGTCCAGTTCGTTCCCGGCCCCTACGGCAACTTCACCGACGCCAGCTATCACCTTCCGGCGTTCTACGAGCTCTTCGCCCGCTGGGGTCCGGCCGAAGATCGCACCTTCTGGCTCAAGGCCGCCGACGTCAGCCGCAACTTCTTCCACTGCGTCGCCAACCCGCAAACCGGCCTCGCTCCCGATCGCAGCCACTTCGACTGCAGCGCTATCCTCGAGAGCTACGGCGCGGACCGCGGCCAGCCCGTCCCCTTCAGCTACGACTCATGGCGTACCGCCAGCAACTGGTCCGTTGACTCGAGCTGGTGGCACAAGGACCCGCGAGAGACCGTGCTCTCGAACCACATCCAGGCCTTCCTCCTCACCCAGGGCATCAGCACCTTCGTCGACCGCTACACCCTCGACGGCAAGCCGCTCTCGGTCCGCCATTCCACCGGAATGCTCGCGGCCACCACGGTCGCGGGCCTCGCCGCAACGCCCGGCCCGACCGAGAAGGCCTTCGTCAACGAACTGTGGAACACGCCCATCCCTAACGGCGAGCAGCGCTACTTCGACGGCATGCTCTACCTGATGAGCTTGCTCCACGCCAGCGGACACTTCCGGATCTCGGACTGGGACTCGAAGGCTCCCTGACAAGCACCATCGCTCCGCACTACGCCCGTTCCGGCACCACAATCCCCAGCCGCGCAGCTACCTCTTCGCCCTCACTCAAGGTCATCGTGATCGGGCGGCCTTCGCGGACCCACGCGTCCAGTCCACCCTCCAGCACCCAGACGTTTTTGATCCCGCGTTTCTGCAGCGCCTCCGCGACGCGAGCGCTGACGAATTCGTTTCGTGACGAGCAATACAGCACGATGTCCACATCGTCGGGCACCACAAAATGTGGAGCGGAGCGAAGGCGGGCAGGATCGATGCGGACGGCACCCGGAATACCGGCTATCTCTCCTTCGCGCGCTTCGTAGTGGAGAAGATCGAAGATGGCCACGCGATCGCTTTCGTTCAGCTTGCGCTGCAGCAGCTCTGGACTGATACGCCGCAGCCGCAGATGCCGAACCATCCGTACCAGGTGGGCAAGACGCCATACGATATAGAGCACCAAGGGAACACCCAGCACGACCGCGAGCAGCGATCCAAAGCGCTCGGCTCCGTGGACCGCGCTCTCCAGTTGATGGGAGAAGACAAAGCCAAGCATCACATAGGCCGAGGTCCACAGTAGCGACCCGGCACCGTCAAACGAGAGGAAGGACGTGACCGAAGCTCCTTCCGCTCCCACCAGCGGCGGCATGGCTCCGTCCAGCCCTGGAACGAACTTCGCCACCACCAGGATCCGCAGACCCCACTGATCGAAGATGTGCCGCGACCGCTTCATGCTGGTGCGAGGATCGAGCGTCAAACTGCACACCAGACGGATCATCTGGCTTCCCCAGCGGCGCCCCATCCAAAACCAGACTCCGTCGCCCGCCAGGCAGCCGAGCACTCCCGCCACCAGCAACAACGAGATATGCAGTTGACCTTGCGCTGCAAGGGCTCCCGCCGTCATCAGGAACAGCACGGCCGGCACCGGAAGGCAGAGTTGTCGAGCAAACACCGCCAGCCCAATCCCCGAATACGTAAGTTGTGTGACGGCAGTCATGGGCATTCGCTGACCAACAATCTTCTGCTTGATTTATCCGCAATCTGTATGACGTTCAGATGTGCCAGCTGTCGACACTGATGCAACACATTCGCGAAACGACTATGCTGCGTCTAACTCCCTCATGCGCCTAACCCTCAAGCTCGCGATTCTCGGCACATTAATCGGTCTCTCCGGCTGCCATCGCACGTACGTGGTTCCCGAGACGCCGATGCCGCCCAACACCATCCTCCTCTCGCAGATGATGCGGCAGCTCTCGGCGCAGCCCGGCTTCACCAACGCCTTGCTTGACCAGATCGACAAGGGCGGAAAGAAGGGCCCCGCCCTCCTTACGCCCAGGCTCATCACTGAGCTCCGCAAGCGCATCCTCGGCAGCGATTGGCAGGGCCTGGACCGCTTCCCCGGCTGGACCATGAGCGAGATTAATCCCACCGTTCGTGTCGTTGGGCACCTGGCTGGCAAGGATCAGAAGCTCGAAGACGCCTCGGCCGTGCACCCCGGTTCGCCCCTGTCGGCCGCCCAGACCATGCAATATCTCGACCTCGGCCCGTACGCACTCAATCAAGCCGAGACTGTCTCGCTCGACCACCCTTCCAGACTGCCACCATTTACCACCGACGGCCTCGTTACTCCTCTGGGCGACGGCGTCACCCGCGGCGACGGCCCGAACAACCTCGCCCCCGAGCACGCCGAATCGCAGCGCCTCGCCGATGTCCTCAACCGCCTAGCCGCCAACAAACTTGATGGCGCGCAGCCCTTCGCTGTCACCACCGAAGGCCGATCCAGCACCACACCCGAGCAACTCATCGCCTCGCTTGCCGCCGGGGGAGCTACCGTCACAGTCGACGACGCCCGCTACTTTGCGAACTTCGCGCATCTGCACTTCAACGGCGAAGACGTAATGGCTCCCTTCTGGGTCGACTCTAAGATCATCGTTCCGCACTCCGGCGGCCGCCACCTACTTGTGCCGGTTTCGCACGCCGAATACGAGTGGCATGTCCATGGTCCAAAAATCAACGCAGATATCAGCTACTACTTTGGCATCGACGGCAAAGCCGAGTGGCGCGTCATGGATACCCTCGACCAGGCCTGGGTCCTTGAGCGGAACGCGCACGAGTACACCGGCGCCCAGGCCACTGAAGTCACCCGCCTCGCCGGCTTGATGACCGTTGCGTACATGCATCTCCACGCCGCGCACCCCGCGCTTCCCTTCGGCGGCTACTACGCACTCGGCGTCTGCCAGGATGGCGTCTCCGCCATCGAGCACAAGCTCACCGGCAACGTCACGCTCTTCCCCAACACCGCCGACATCGCCTTCTTTAGCGATCCGCGCGACGCCGAAATCAACTCCCTCATGGCCGCCATCCCCAAGGACCGCGACGGTGCGTCGCCAGGCCCTGCGCGCATCTTCGGATCACTGCCCGTCGCTCCCGGCCCCGATCCCGCGACTGCCTTCAATGCCGTCACCATCCCCGGCCTTGCTACAGACCTCAACCTCACCTACGCCGCCTGGCGCAACGGAAATCTCGACCGGTCGCACAGCCGAGTATTCTACGTAGCGCTCGGCATCGGCTTGCTCATAGCCCTGTACATCATTCTGCGCAAACCACGCAGTTCCTGATGCAACGAAGTTTGGGCCCATGCGCTCAAACGTGACGGGAGGTTCCACCCACATGGCAACCAAAAAGGCAACGAAGAAGTCCGCGGTAAAGAAGTCCACCAAGAAGGCAGCAACCAAAAAGTCTTCGACTAAGAAGTCCTCAGCAAAGAAAACAGCAACCAAGAAAGTTGCGAGCAAGAAGACGGCGAGTAAGAAGTCTTCCGCAAAGACGTCCGGCCGCAAGTACAGTCCATCGGCCGGCAAGCAGGTCAAAACCGAGATGCACGAGATGCATGAGGGCAAGCTGAAGAGTGGTCGCAGCGGAAAGAAAGTGACCAACCCGAAGCAGGCCATCGCCATCGGCCTCTCGGAAGCCCGCAAGAAGGGCGCCAAGGTTCCACCAAATCCGAATGAATAATCGAGAATGGGGGAGGCTGCACCCCTGTAGCCTCCTCTCAAGATGCTTATCGATCGAGGCGCTACTGGTCTTCGTCAGTCTGCCCTACCGACATCTGCACCTTCGCAAGATCACTATGCGGATACCTCCGGCGCAGCGGAATATCCGGCGCATAGGTGCGATACACGCTGATGTGGAAGCAGGCCTGCTGAAATTCCTCTTCCACATCCACCTTGCCATCGCGCATTAGCGGCCCCAGATACAGCCGCATCCACGCAACTTCCGCCCTGCTCATCCCATGCTTACC
>Ga0302154_10001820_pt1 | contig 16871 bp, 17 predicted proteins | sample I_Bog_N2_3_FD_193507 | JGI IMG/M metagenome (GOLD analysis project Ga0302154, IMG submission 193507) | Peat permafrost microbial communities from Stordalen Mire near Abisko, Sweden - I_Bog_N2_3 | ecosystem: Environmental > Terrestrial > Soil > Wetlands > Peat | place: Sweden: Abisko, Stordalen... | reverse complement strand
CGGCCGGCGACGCCAACGGGTGTACGCGGCGATGGCGAGCACGGCGACGAGGAGTCCTCCCACGATGAGCGGGTCCGGCCCGGGCCCCGACCCGCCGGAACCCCCGGAATGGACCTTGTTGACCAGCCCGCTGTCCGTGTCGGGTGGGAACGTGGTCGTCGGAAACGTGGTGGTGGCGGTGGCCGGGGCCGACGTGGTCGTGGTCGTGGTCGATGCACCCGTCTTGCCGGCGACCGCGGTCGCTCCCTTATGGGCATGGGTCCGGTGGGCGGTGCCGCCCGCGCCCGTGCCCGCACCCGTGCCCGTGCCCGCACCCGTGCCTCCGCCCTTGCCGCCCTTGCCGGTCGACGTCGGCTGGGTCGTGGACGTGGTGGTCGAGCCGGATCGGCAGATCGAGTCGTAGTGCCACGTCGCCCTCGGCGGCGGGTCGTTCGGGCGGCCGGTGCCCGGGTCTTGGAAGCGCCACCCTTCCACGTCGTCCGTCCCGACCTGGCCGAAGGCACCGGTCGACGCGTAGACCCATCCGTTCGGACCGCCGGTGAAGTAGGACCAGTAGATGTAGCCACCGGACACCACCTGGCCGCATCCCGACGACGGCACGACGTTGATCGAGCACAGGAGTCCACTGGAGGCGTAGGTGGGTGGCGCCATCCCCTCGTGCGCCGTGAAGGCCGACAGCGCCTGGTAGCGGTTGTCGCTCGCCGGCACCTTGACGCAGCCGACGACCGGGGTCGAGCCCGTACCGAAGTCGATGACGAAGGCCACCGCCACGTCACCGGCCGCACCCGCCGCACCGGCGGCGTCGACGAAGGGACGGAGGGCCATGGGGCCGGCGAGGGCGAGCGCCGCGGTCCCGGCGGCGACGATCAGGGCCGCTCGGCCCGTCCGGTGCCACAACCGGGCGCGCCCGGTGACCTGCCGCTCGGCGGTGTCTCCATCAGTGGCTGCCGGGGACCGGCGCCTGGTGACGGACATGGGATCTTCTCAATTCCGGGCCGCGACCCGGGAGCACCGGGAGACGTGGAGCGCTCCTCGATGACCGAGTCCGTGCCGCTGTTCTCGACGGGCGGGACTCCTCAAGCACCCGAGCGGCATCCCGGCTCGCAGCCTGTCCCCGAGGGGACTCCTGGGCTGCCTACGGTTGCGGACCAGCGCCGGATTCCGACCGGCTTCCCCGCCCGGGGACTTCATGCAACGCCTGCGATGGTAGCAGCCCACCGTCGGCGACCACGGGCCGCCCGATGGGCTCGGCCACGCCCACGCTGAGCAGGAAGTACCCGTATTTCAGTCCGGCGACGACCCCAGCCACTCGGCGGTGACCTCGGTGACACACGCCACGGTCCGGTCCATCGCCGAACGCGCGCCGAAGCGGTCGGTCAAGGAGACGACCCGGCAACCGGCGGCCCGGGCCCGCTCCTCGCCGTCGGCCGTACTGCGTCCGGCGACCACCAGGGTGGCGATCCCCCGGGCGCGCGCCGCGGCGATCACCCCACCGACCAACTTGCCGGTGAAGGACGAGGCGTCGAGGGACCCCTCCCCGGTGACCACCCGATTCGCGCCGTCGAGGGCACCGGCGAGACCGACGAGTTCGGACACCACCTCGAAGCCCGAGACCAGGGTCGCACCGACCACGGACAGTCCTCCACCGAGCCCGCCCGCGGCGCCGGCGCCGGCCGACGACACGACATCCACGCCGTACCGGTCGCGGTAGACCTCGGCCAGATGCTCCAACCGCTCGCCGAGCACGACCACCTGGTCGGCGTCGGCACCCTTCTGCGGTCCGAAACGCCGGGCGGCGTCGAGGAACCCGACGTCCACATCACACGCGGCGATCAGTGTCGTCCCACCGAGGCCACCCGCCTCCTCCACCGCCTCGACGGCCCCGAGTCCTCCGTCGGTGGTCGCCGAGCCTCCGAGACCCACGATCACCGTTCCGGCGTCCCCCACCTGGCGGGCGGCGACCACCACCAGCTCGCCGGTCCCACGCGAGGTGGCCGCCAACGGATCGTTACGGCCGACGCCCCCGGCCAGGGTCAGACCCGACGCCTGCGCCGACTCGACCACCGCGATCCCGTCGCCGTACCGCCACCGCGCCGCGACCGCCCGGCCGTCGGGACCCGTGACCGTGGTGGTCACCAGCGACGGGCACCGCACCGAGGCCGCGTCGAGGAAGCCCTCACCCCCGTCCGACATCGGGAGCGGCGTGACGTGCCAACCGAGGCCGGTGGCCGCGGTGGCCATCGCCGCCGCTACGTCGGTGGCATCCGCCGTGCCCCGGAACTTGTCCGGGGCGAGCACGACCCGGGGCATCGACCGGCTCATCCCCGGAGCGCGGCGAGCGACTCGCGCACCCCGGCGGCATCGATCGCGTTTTCCGGGACGATGCCGGCGAGGAACTGCTCGGGGTCGGTCACGACGGATCGGATACATGTGGCGTCCCCATCCCGGCATCATCGCGTCGCGCCAACCCGTGCGCCACCATCCACCTGGAGTACCGCCCCCGCACGGAACGGCTGTGTAGGGTCGCCTCGTGCCCGTCCCGAGCGACCCGTCGACGCCTGGACGCTCCGGCACGCGGGCTGAGCTCCCGACCAGCCTCCGGAGCGCCGTCCGGACCGAGTACGCACGGGTCTTCCATCTGCCGTTCGACACCCTGCTCACCGTCTCGCTCAACGCCGCCATGATGAGTTCCGCCTGGTTCTTCCTGCCCACCGACCTCGTCGACCAGATCTTCGATCTCCACGGCAGCGTGGCCTTCGCCTTCGTGCTCTCCAGCTGGATGTTCTCCGACGTCCCGGCGACCAACGTGGTGGCCGTCGATGCCCCGCAGTTCCTCCGCGCCATCGACGAGCCACGGGCGCTCCGCCGGATCCTCGACGCCCGTCGCATCGTGCTCTGGAGCATCGTGGCCCCCTTCTGCATCCTGATCTCGTTCGTCACCGGGTTCCGCGGCCACGACCCGTTGGTCACCGTGTACTCGGCCGTGGCGATCGGCGTCGTCCCCTTCGGTGTCCTGGCCGTGTCGGGCTGGGTGGGGATCCTCTTCCCCTACCACCCGGTGCCGCTGCCGTACCGCTGGCGGAACCGGCGGAAGTGGTGGCCGATGATCGTCCGGTGGGGGACGCTCGTGCTCCTCCCCTACGCCGTGGTGCCCGCCCTCACGATCGTCTTCCTGGCTCCCAGCCTCCTCGTCTGGGGCCTCACGTCGAAGTCGGGTCTGTCCAAGCAACTCCCCGACAACGACGTGGGGCTCGGGATCGCCCTGGCGTGTGCCATCGCCATCGCCATCGTCTACCTCGGACAGCACGTCTCGCTCCGTCTGATCGCCCGGAGGCGCGACAAGCTGGTGTCCTACCTGTCCGACCCCCTCCTCGGCTGACACGACCCGGGCGGGGCACCCAGGGTCCGTCCCCGTCCGTCCCCTGCCTGACAGGCTGGGACGATGGCCACGCACTCGATCACCGGCGTCGGCGAGGTCGAGCGACGGGAGTTGATCGGGGCCGGCCTGCGCGCCGGCCTGAGCACCGCGGTCCTGCTCGCCGCCTACTACCTGTTACCGATCACCCACGTGCGGCTCCATGGACGCCCCACGTTGGCGGACCTCAGCACCCTGTTGCGCCTGAGCGTGGCATTCGCCATCTTCATCGCCGTGCTCCTCATCGAGATCCGGGCCATCGCCAAGGCCAAGCACCCCATGCTGCGGGCCGGCGTGGCCATGGCCGTGGTCATCCCGCTGTTCCTGCTGTTCTTCGCCTGGACGTACCTGACCATGTCCCACGCCAATCCGGGCACGTTCAACGTTCCCCAGGGCCAGATGGACCGCACCACCGCCCTCTACTTCACGGTCACGATCTTCTCGACCGTCGGATTCGGCGACATCACGCCCCACACCGACCTGGCCCGCATCGTCACGATGATTCAGATGCTGGCCGACCTGGCCGTCATCGCCATCGTGATCCGCCTCATCCTGGGCGTCGCCACCCGCTCGACGGCCGAGCGGCAGTCGGCCCCGGACACCGACGGCGACCAGGCACCGGCGGCCGGCACCGGCTGAGGCCACCGCGCACCCGCCCCGTCAGGGGCTACATGCCAAGATTCCCGGATGCTGCACAACCGGGTCACCGAGCTCCTCGGCGTCGACATCCCGATCGTCCAGGCCCCGATGGGCTGGATCGCCCGATCCCCACTCGCATCGGCCGTGTCCAATGCCGGTGCCATGGGCATCATCGAGACCTCGTCCGGTGAGCTCGACGCCGTCCGGGACGAGATCGCCAAGATGAAGGACCTGACGGACAAACCGTTCGGCGTCAACATCGCCCAGGCCTTCGTGGCCGACCCCACGGTGATCGTGGAGTTCGTCATCTCCCAGGGTGTCCGGTTCGTCACCACCTCGGCCGGAAGCCCTACCAAGTACACGGCCCAGCTGAAGGACGCCGGACTGACCGTGTTCCACGTGGTGCCGACCGTGCGGGCCGCCGCCAAGGCCGTCGACGCCGGGGTCGACGGCCTGATCGTCGAGGGCGGCGAGGGCGGCGGATTCAAGAATCCGCGACCGGTCTCGACCATGGTGCTGCTGCCGGCGGTCACCCGTGAGTTCGACGTCCCCGTCGTCGCCGCCGGCGGATTCCTGGACGGACCGACGATGGCGGCGGCACTGGCCCTCGGGGCCGAGGGCGTCCAGCTCGGGACGGTCATGGTGTCCTCCCTCGAGTCACCGATCCACCCGAACTGGAAACGGGCGATCCTGGAGGCCGACGAGACCGACACCGTCTTCCTCAACCGGCACGCGTCGCCCGCCCTGCGGGCCCTGCGCACCGAGCGGACCTCGGCACTCGAGTTCGACACCGGACGCAACGCCATGGGCGCGTTCGGCAATGTCCGCGATCTGTACTTCGGTGGCGACCTCGAGGCCGGCATCGCCCTGTCCGGCGAGGTGGCAGGCCGCATCACCCGCAGCCGCCCCGTCGCCGACATCATCCGGGACTGCGCCGAGGGGTGTGAGGCCACGCTCGCGGAGCTGTCCGGGCGGTACGTGACACCCTGACGGACGCCGTGCGTCCGGGTGGTGACCCGTGGGCCGGCGTCACCGAGGTCCCCTCGCCCGGCGGAGTGCACGGAGCTCGGCGTTCGATTTCCGCAGGGCGATCTCCGTGGACGCGGCCGCCGCCAACGTGGCGAGCACGTGGAGATCGAGGTCGCACCACTCGTGCGGATCCGAGCCCATGACGCAGAACGTGCCGAGGATCGCGCCCTCGCGGTCGAGGAGGGGGTATCCGGCCCACGCGATGGCCGAGAACGCCTTGATCGCCGGGTCATCGACGGTCCGCAGATCCGTGGCGGCATCGGCGACCACGAAGGGGCGGCCGGAACCGACGACGAACCGGCAGAACGACTGGTCGATCGGAGCGAAGAGGGCCAGGCCCTCGGGGAAACCGACGGCACTGATGGCGGTGGTGCGCACGGCGTCCACCAGGGCGATGACTCCGCTGCGCGCCCCGGTGAGTTCGACCGCCAGTTCGATCAGGCGGTCGAACTGATCCTCGGGGCCGATTCCCACCAGTCCGGAACGCTCCACGGCGGCGAGGCGGACCGGTGACTGGACCTCCAGGGACCAGGCGGCGGTCATCGGACACCTCGGGCGTCGCCGTCGCCGTCGCCGGTGTCGTCGCCGGTGTCGCGCAGCGACCGCAGACCGCGGTTCCGTTGCAGGCGGCTCAGTCCGGAGCGGATCCGACTCTTCACCGTGCCTTCGGGTAGCCCGAGACGGAGCGCGACCTCGGTATAGGTGAGCCCCGAGAAGTAGGCCAGCACGATCGGCTCCTGCTCGATGGCCGGGAGCAGGGCCAGCGCGGCCTGCACCGCCAGGGCCGACTCCGCCCCCACCAGGCCGGCATCGGCGCCGGCCTCTGCCCACCGGGGCCACGACGTCGTCTCCCGCCGTGTCCTCGCCTCTTCCTTCCTCACCAGGTCGATGCTCCGTCCCCGGGCCTTCAGGCGCAGGTAGGCGAGCAGGGTGCCACGGGCCGGATCGAACTTCTCGGGAAAGAACCACAGCGACACGAAGACCTCGGCGACCACGTCTTCGCAGCGCTGGTCCTTGACCAGGATCATCCGGACGGCGGCCGTGACCGAGGCCGAGTGACGACGGTAGAGCTCGGAGTAGGCGTCACCACTGGGGTCACCGAGGCTCGAGACGAGTTCCAGATCGGATCTCGCACCGAGTGGGATCTCGCCCACCACACGGGCGGGCACCGGGGTTCGGTTCCCCGCCTCGGCCCGGACCGATCCGTCCGGGGTCGATGTGTCAGGGTCCCGCTGCTTCTCGATCGCCACGACGCCGTGCACCAGCCTTGAGCCTGGAGACCCGCAGGGGCTGGGCGGCACTCGTGGACCCTCCATGCATCGAAGGTCCCTCCGGCAACCTACACCGCCGGGCGGCCGACCCGACCGGAGCGACTCCCGGACCGACGAGGGGAATCCGGCTCACGTACCTGGTCGGGCCGTCGGGTGTCGGTCTGGCGGGTGTCGGGCGGACCGGTGTCGGGCGGACCGGTGTCGGAGTGGATCAACCCGAGCGGTCGGCTGCGGCCGGGTCGTCGATCGTCCGGAGCGCCCGGACGTCCCCGCACGTGAACCCGAAGGCCAGGGCCGCCGCGACCAGCGAGTCACGCCGCCCGATGGACCGGATCGCCGCCAGGCTGACCACGGTGTCCAGGGCATCGCTGGTCATCGCCGCCCGGGTCCACCGGCGGCTGTCCTCCGCCCGTGCCGATCGAGCGGCGGACACCGTTCCGAGTCCCAGCACCAGGTCACGGATACCGATCGTGCGCATCAACAGCAGGGCCGCCCCGGTGGGGGCCTCCGTGCCGGCCAGGCGCATCGGTGCACCCGGCGCGGCGAGGAGGGCGACGCCGACCGACGCTCGTAACCACCCCATCACCTCGGAAGCCGACGTGGACACCTGCGCAGCGTAGCCAGGCGGCTCGCCGCGATCCGGGTGCTCCGAGGTGGTCACCCGGGAGAGTCGGCGCCGAGCAGCAGATCGGACAACCGCTCGAGGGCCATCCGTGCGTAACCGAGCCACATCCTGGCGATCACAGGAAGCACCACCGCGCCGGCACGGGTCGGGTACAGGGTCCAGCGCCAGGTGACGAGGGTGCCCGTGCCGATCGACGAGAACTCCCACGAACCCTCGATGTGGTCGACCAGTGGTCGCATCGGACCGGTCAGTTCACCGAGGAGGTAGCCGAACGAGTGCGGCGGATCGACGGCAACCAGCTGCTCGCGCATCGTGCCCCCGTCGGCGGTGGCCACCACCCGCGTCCTTCCGACCGCGTCCCATGGTCCGCTCTGGTCACGCACCTCGGCGATCGGAGGCAGCAACAGGTAGCGACGGTTGAACAGGGTGGTCAACGGGGCGGGCAACGTGAATGCGAACGCCTCGTCAACCTCCACGGGGATCGCCCGGGACTGCTCGACCACGGTCGGTCCGCTCATGGAGCGAGGCTAGCGCTGCAGGGAGATCCGGCTCATTCGGAGTACCGGAGCCATCGCCGGTGGACCGACGCACGGCGGGCCCTGCCCTCCCCTCGCCGAGCACGGGCCCCGTTCAGCGCTGATGACAGGCCTTGGCCTTGCGCCCACTGCCACAGGGACACGGGTCGTTCCGTCCAGCCGCGGCGAACACGTCGCGGATCTCGTCGGCGTATCGGCCGCTACGGAGGAGCTGGGCCATCAGGCGCATCGGTCCGTCGATGTGCGTGAAGAAGGACTTGTACCCGGCGCAGAGGTAGTTGAGGCCGGGCTCACCGTCCGGGGTGAGGGTGAACCGGTTGCGGGGGCACTCGCCGTTGCAGGCGGACCGCACCTCGCACGAACGGCAGTAGGCAGGGAGCGAGCTCTCCTTGGCCTGCCCGAACGCCCGTTGCTGCGGACCGGTGATCAGCTCGACCATCGTCGTCGTGGTGATGTTGCCGAGCAGGTGGTCGGGCTCCACGAAGTGGTCGCAGGAATAGAGATCGCCGTTGTGCTCGAGGGCCACCGCATCGCCACAGGTCTTCCGGAAGATGCAGAGCGTCGAGGGGAGGTCGCACCACGAGGCGAGGGCGGCGTCGAACATCTGGACGAACACGGTGCCCACGTCGCGCACGACCCATTCGTCGAACACCGCCTCGAGGAAGGAGCCCCACGCCTCCGGATCCACCGAACGGTCGGTCACCGTGTCCCCCTCCTGGAATCCGGTGTCGTTCTCGCGTTCGACGATGGGGATGAATTGGATGAAGGAGATGCCGAGCTCGTCCCGGAAGTAGCGGTAGACGTCGATCGGTCGGTCCTGGTTGGCGGCGTGGACGGTGCACAGCACGTTGACGTCCACCCCGTGGGCCTGGAGCAGCCCGAGTCCTCGCAGCACCTTGTCCGACGTGGGACCGCCGCGCTTGTCGACCCGGTAGCGGTCGTGCACGGCGGGCGGCCCGTCGATGCTGATCCCCACCAGGAAATTGTGGGAGGCGAACAACTCGCACCACTCGTCGGTCAGCAGGGTGCCGTTGGTCTGGATGGTGTGTCGGAGGATCTGCCGCGGACGGCGGACGGCTTCGGCCAGGGCCACCGCGCGACGGAAGAAGTCCACTCCCATCAGGGTGGGCTCGCCGCCCTGCCAGGCCACGGTCACCTCGCCGTCGGGCTGGGAGGTGATGTACTGGCGGAGGTACTCGGCCACGAGCTCGTCGGCCATCCGGAACCGGTCACCCGGGTAGAGCGCCTCCTTGGACAGGAAGAAGCAGTACTCGCAGTCGAGGTTGCAGATCGGCCCGGTCGGCTTGGCCAGGACGTGGAACGGCGCCCGCAGGGTGCTGGGTGGCAGGGCAGGACTGACGGGTGTGGTCCCGGAACGGGTCGGTCCCATCTCGACCGGTGAGGACATGAGCGACACCCCTTTCGTCCGGCACGCTAGTGGGAGCTCGCCCCCGGACCCGGCCGCGGGCGACGAGTCCCGCTCCCGTCGGGCAACCCCAACCCCGGCGGTCCGCCGCGTGCGGTGTCCGGTCACTATGGTGTCATGTGGACTGACAACACCGGTCCATGCCGTCCGGAACCGACCCTCGCACCCCGGACGGTCCCGGCCCCTACGGTGAGGACGACCATGGACATCGACGACCTTCCCACCCTCTCCTACGGCACCATCGACGTCGACTACGCCCGTTCGCTGGCCTCGGTCCCGCCCGAGGACGACGGTCCCGTCTGGATGGTCAACCTCATGCGCTACCGCGACCGGGCCGTCTACGCCGACGGACGGGACAGCGACCTGACGGGACGTGAGGCCGACGACCGCTACGCGCCGTTCGGACCGTTCCGCACGGTCGGTGCGGAGCTGGTGTTCCTGGCCGACGTCGAGTCGCAGTTCCTCGGCGAGGACCAGGACTGGGACCGCATCGCCGTGGTCCGGTACCCGACCCGGCGGTCGTTCCTCGACATGCAGGACCTGCCGGAGTACGTCGAGCTCCACGAGCACAAGGACGCCGGCATGGCCTCCACGTTCGTCATCGCCTGCCGGCCGGCCGAGTCGCCCGAACTGCCCACCGACGCTCCGGTCCTCGACCAGGTCCCCCACCCCTCGACCCCCGATGACGGGCCGGTCGTGATCCTCCACGTGTTGAAGTACCACCCCGGTCAGACGTCGCCGGACATGGACGTGTACTCGGGCGAGGCCGCCCGCATCGCGCTCCCCCACGGCGTGCGCATCGGTGCCTGGTTCGACGTGGAAGGTACCGTCGTGGGCGACGGTCGGGGGTGGGACGACGTGCGCTTCCACGTGTTCCCGTCGAGGGAGGCCTTCCTGGCCGTGGCCCTCGATCCCGATCGGATTGCCGCCCAGGCCGACCACCTCGAACCGGTCATCGCCGATTCGTACACGCTCATGCTCCGACCGGTCATCGATCGGCTCGCCGAGTCGCTCCGCCCCTGACTCCCGCCATCACCGAGACGAGGTCCGACGTGCACCAACCCGCTGCCATCCGCTGCGTCCTGCAGATCCAGGTCCACGACGTACCTGCGTTCATCGAGGTCGCCGCCCGCTGTGCCGAGTACAGCAGCACCGAGCCCGGAACCCTCTATTACGACTGGTTCCTCGACGAGGGGACCGGACAGGCCCGCCTCGTCGAAGGCTACGACTCCTTCGAGTCGATCGTGGCCCACGCCACCGGTCCGGTCTTCACCGAGATCGGCCCCCAGCTCCTCGAGATCTGCACGTTCGTGCACATGGACGCCTACGGCGACACGGACCGGCTGGCTTCGGGACCCCAGCTGTGGCCGTCGACCTATTGGGGCAACGCCATCGCCGGACTGACGGACTGATGGACTGACGGGCTGGCCCGCCGGTCGGTCGCCTCAGGAGGCGTACCGGCCGAGCTCGGCGCGGGCCAGCTGGCGGCGGTGGACCTCATCCGGGCCGTCGGCGAAGCGCAGGGTGCGCAACCCGGCGTACATCCGGGCGAGGGGGAAGTCGTCGGATACCCCGCCGCCGCCGTGGGCTTGGATGGCCCGGTCCACCACCCGCAGCGCCATGTTCGGCGCCACGACCTTGATGGCCGAGATCTCGGTGGCCGCGCCCTTGTGGCCCACGGTGTCCATCAGGTAGGCCGCCTTCAGGGTCAGGAGCCGCGCCTGCTCGATTTCGATACGGGAGTCGGCGATCCACTCGCGGATGACGCCCTGCGCAGCGAGGGGCTGGCCGAACGCCACCCGCCCGAGTACCCGGCGGCACATCAGCTCGAGGGCCCGCTCGGCCATGCCGATGCAGCGCATGCAGTGGTGGATACGGCCCGGCCCCAGTCGGGCCTGGGCGATGGCGAATCCCATCCCCTCCTCGGCGATGAGATTGCTCGCCGGGACCCGCACATCCTCGAAGCGCAGTTCGCAGTGTCCTTCGCGGTCGGTGTACCCGAAGACGGGGAGGTTGCGCACGATCGTGAGTCCCGGGGTGTCCCGGGGCACCAGGATCATCGACTGTTGCTGGTGGCGGGCCGCTTCCGGATCGGTCTTGCCCATCACGATGAAGATGGTGCAGCGCTCCGAGGCGGCACCCGAGATCCACCACTTGCGGCCGTTCAGGACGTACTCGTCGCCGTCACGACGGATCGACAGCTGGATGTTGGTGGCATCCGACGAGGCGACGTCCGGCTCGGTCATGGCGAACGCGGAACGGATCCGGCCCTCGAGCAACGGGACCAGCCATTCGTCCTTCTGCTCGTCCGTACCGAACAGCGCCAGGACCTCCATGTTCCCCGTGTCAGGGGCCGAGCAGTTCATGGCCTCCGAGGCGAGATGGCTGCGCCCCGCCAACTCGGCGAGGTACGCGTAGTCGAGATTGGACACGGGATCGGGCGTCCAGGGGGTCTCGTGGGGCATGAACAGATTCCACAGACCCCGCTCCTTTGCCTCGGCCTTGAGGTCTTCGATCACATGGGGGTGGGCGTGGGGATTACCCAGCGCCGTCATCTGCTGCTCGTAGATCTCCTCGGCGGGGAGCACGGTCGTCTCGATGAACTCGCCGACACGCTGGCGGAGGTCGGCACCTCGGGGGCTCGGCTCGAAACTCATCGCACACTCCTCTGTCCGTCGGTCGGGCGCCGGACGACCAGCGCCCTCCGAGGGTAGCCAACCCAGACCCGTGCCACGTGCGGTTCCGAAGATGCCGTCCTCCACCGGAGCGACTCCGGTCGACTCCGACAGTGTGTGACAACTCACGCACGGTGGTGACCGGCGGCACGGTTCGGCACTCAGCGCGGGATCTCCCACTGGGTCCCAGGGGCGAAGGTCCCGAATCGCCCGGTCGGCATTCAGTTGGGCCGGCGACGCCCCGAAGACCAGTGCATGGAATCGAGACGGCGATCCGGACGCTACGTGGCGGCACTCGTGGTGGCGACGGTGTTGGCCGTGGGCGCCGGCGGGGTCGCCTATGCCTACTTCTCCTCCAGCGGTACCGGGACCGGATCGGCGATGGTCGGTTCGGCCGCCGTCCACGGATTCGACGTGACCACCGACGGCGTCGCCACCAGTGTGCTGCCAGGAGGCGGGCCCGAGGGATTCGACATCGATGCCCAGAACGTGACGGGCCAGTCCCTGTTCATCGGCACCGTGTACCTGGAGGTCATGACCTTCGCCGGCACCGGCGACGCGGCGACCTCGACCGGAGCCGACATCCCCGGCTGCAGTGCCTCCTGGTTCGTCGTCACGCCCTCGTGGGCGTTCGACCGCCTCATCCCCGGACTCACCGCCGTCTCCTCCACCACCTCGGACACCCCCGCACCCACCATTGAGATGCCTGCCGGGCTGATCGACCAGAACGCCTGCCAGGGCGCCGACGTCGGAATCGACTTCTCCACCACCCCGTTCGGCACCTAGGCGCAACTTCACCCTCGGGAGCACCCGGGCGACCTCTTCCCCCGGTGGTCGCCCGGGTCCCGAGGGGACCGTCACACCGACCGGGCTCGTCCCGGTCGGTCCCACTCCTCGACACCGGAAGCGGACATGCAGACCTGCGAAGGACCGACCACGCGTTCCCCCCGCCACCGCCGGCTACTGCCTGCCCTCGTCGGCGTCCTCGCCCTGGTGGCGGCCGCCGGAGGCGTGGCTGCTGCGGCGTCGGGCGTCGGCTCGGGGACACCGTTGACGGCGCATGCCCGTGTCGCCCAGCAGACTGCTCCGGTCGGCTACTGGCTGGTGGCGTCCGACGGAGGCGTCTTCGCCTACGGGCAGGCCCACTTCTACGGTTCGACCGGGGCCATGACCCTGAACCGGCCGATCGTAGGCATGGCCTCCACCCCCGGCGGTCACGGCTACTGGCTGGTCGCCTCCGACGGCGGGGTCTTCGCCTTCGGGGATGCCCACTACTACGGCTCGACCGGTGACGAGCACCTCAACCAACCGGTGGTCGCCATGGCGGTCACTCCGAGCGGCGACGGCTACTGGCTGGTCGCCGCCGATGGGGGGATCTTCGCCTTCGGCGATGCCGTCTTCCACGGTTCGGCCGGCGCGGAGCATCTCAACCGACCGATCGTGGCCGTCGCCGCCACCCCGACGGGGGGCGGTTACTGGCTCACCGCATCCGACGGTGGGGTCTTCGCCTACGGCGACGCCGTCTTCCACGGTTCGGCCGGCAACGTGCGCCTGACCAGTCCGGTGACCTCGATCGGCGCCACCGGCGACGGGTCGGGCTACTGGCAGTCGGCCGGGGACGGTGGGGTGTTCGCCTACGGCGACGCCGGATTCCACGGTTCGGCGGTGGGACTCAGCACCGGGGGCGCGGTCGTCGACCTCTCCGGTATCGACAACGGTTCCGGCTACTGGCTGGTCTCCTCCGACGGCGGAGTATTCGCCTTCGGTAACGCCCCGTTCTTCGGTTCCGCCGCTGCCGAAGTGCTCACCCGACCGATCGTCGGAATGTCCCAGGTGTCCGGGTCGACGATCAATCCGATGGACTACACCATGGGTGGACACGCCGACACGCCGGTCACCCCGGGGACGTCGGTGGTGATCGATCTCCAGATCACCAATCCCAATCCCGAGCCGATCACCCTCGGCTCGGTGAGCACGTCGGTGACCACGACGAATGCCGACTGCACCAGTGCCAACTTCCCGGTCACTCACGCACTCCTCCGACCCGTCACCGTCCCAGCGCTGAGTTCGACCACCTTGTCGGAGCTCGGCGTGGCCCAGTCGGACTGGCCCACGGTCGCGATGCTCGAGACCGGGACCGACCAGGACGGCTGTCGGAACGTGCCCCTCACCCTCCACTTCACGGGGGAGGCCACCGGATGAGGCGCTACCGGTTCCTCCTCGTGCTGATCACCCCGGTGGTGCTGATCGCCATGGCCCCTTCGGCTTGGGCCTACTTCACCTCGCAGGCTGCGGGCCAGGGCACCGCATCGATCGGTTCGTTGCCGGCACCTGACGACGTCACCGGTGCGGCGGTCGGCAACACGGTCGCGGTCACGTGGACCGATGTGACGGCTCCGGGTTCAGGGACGCTCGGGTACTTCGTGACCCGCACCCCGGTTCCCTCCGGACCGACCGTCGACGTCTGCGGCTCGGCATCGGTGCCGCTCGCCGCGGACCTCGCCGGGTGCAGCGACGGATCCGTGCCGGTCGGCACCTTCTCCTACGCCGTGACCTCCACCTATGCCTCGTGGACCTCGGTCAGTACCCCGAGCGCCGATGTCACCGTCAGCCCGGCCGCCACGACGACCGCTCTCGTGTTGTCCTCCCCCACTGCCACCCAGGGCGGTGAGCAGATGGAGAGCCTGGCGGCGTCGGTCTCGTCATCGATCGCCCAGATCCCCACCGGGACGATCGTCGTGACCGCCGGCGCAACGACGCTCTGCACGATCAGCCTGCCTGACAACTCGTGCTCACCCGGACCCTCCACCATCTCCGCCTCGGGTACGCCCTATGCCGTCACCGCCACCTACTCCGGTGACAGTTCGTTCAGTGGGTCGACGTCGGCGGCGTCCGATCTGACGGTCTCCAGTCCGCTCGCCATCATCACCCCCTCGTTGGCCCCGGCGTGGGCAGGCGAGACCGGCTACTCCCAGGCCCTGACTGCCACCGGAGGATTCGGTGCGTATTCGTGGGTCATCGAAAACGGGGTCCTGCCGCTCGGTCTCAGCTTGAATCGCAGCAGCGGGGTCATCACGGGGACGATCGCTGACGATGCTTCACCTGCCACGGTTGCAGTTGCGGTCACAGATTCCAATCGAGCAACGACTGTTCGCTCCTACTCCATTGCGGTAACCGCCATATTGGTGAGTGAGGCATCGACTGCTCCCACTGGCACGAATAAGACATTCCCGGTCTACCTGTCTGACGGAGTCGGTTCTGGTGACGCCCTGGTCCTCACCGTGGCCCAGGACTGTGCGACCGGGACGGGCACCCCGGTGAACTCGTACGTGACCTCTGTCACCGGCGACTCGCTGACCTGGGTCCGGGCCGCAGCCACCGGCTGCTCCTCCGGTGGCGACACCGAGATCTGGTACGGACTCGGCACCACTGCCGGCGGATCGGACACGACCATCTCGGTGACCCTCGCCGCACCCGCCCTCGTGCAGTTCGCCGATGTAGCCGAATACGCAGACGTCACCGGATGGGACGCCACTCCTGGAGCCACCGCCTCCAGTTCCGGAACGGGCGTACTCGCCAGTTCGGGCACGTCGAACCCATCGGCCGCCGGGGAACTGGTGGTGGGCGCGGCGTTCGTGACCGAGCCCACCCCCGAATCATTGGACGGACTCATCGACCCACTCGTCGGTCTCAACACCGTCGAACCGAATCAGGGCATCGCGGGCTATGCCGTGGATGCCACCAACGGTCCGCTCGCTCTCGACTACACCCAGACTCTCGGTGCCACCCCCACCGCCGGACGCTGGTCGGCCGCGATCACCGCCTTCACCATCGCCCCCTGATCGAACCGGGCCGAGCGAAGGAATGGCAATGAGATGCGGCCAGTGCGAAGCGTCGTGGCTCACGGAGTCGCCCCTCACGGGACCTCATGCGTGGGTCTAACCCGCGAGAGCGTCGCGACCCCGGAGACCTGATTCGTCGGCGCAATGAGTTCCACAACAGGCATGACCGCGACGGCCTGCTCTCACTCGTCAGGGGGTCGATCCCCCTCAAGCGTGCAGAGACGGAACCCCTGTTCGGGTCGGCGCTCCGCGCCCCGTCGTCGGGTCATGGCGGATCGCGTGCCGACTCAGGACGCTCGCCTACGGGAATGGGCCACGGCCCGGATCACCAGCGTGATCGCCGCCGCGGCGACGATGCAGAGCGCGATCGCCCAGGGCAGCGTGGACGACGAAACCTCGTGCCCATGCAGACTGCTCTGGTAGACGAGGGTGGACGTCGTGACCGTGGTCACGCCCGGGATCGTACAGATCAACATGGGCGGTCGGGCACTGTCCGGTGGCATCATGCCCACATGGACAATCTCGTGGCCCAGTGCAGTGAGGCGATCGCCGATCCGGACCCCATCGGAGCCGTCCGTGACGTCTTGAGGCGGGCCGTGTCGACCGGCCGGCTGGCCGAGTCGCTCCCACCACCGGAGCCTGGTCTGAATGTCCTGTTCAACGACGCCGACCTGACCATCCTCAATGTCGTGTGGCCGCCGAACTTCACACTCTTTCCTCACAACCACCTCATGTGGGCCGGACTCTGCATCTACGGCGGACGTGAGGACAACACGTTCTTCCGCCGCCAGGACGACGGTCTCGCCCTCTCGGGTGGCAAGGAACTGTTCGAGGGCGATGTCCAGATGCTCGGGGCCGACGTGATCCATTCGGTTCGCAACCCGGGTTCCTCCCACACCGGAGCGATCCACGTCTACGGCGGCGATTTCTTCGCCGTGGAACGCAGCCAGTGGGACGCGGAGACGTTGAAGGAGCAGCCCTACGACATCAACTCGGTCAACCGGGCGTTCGCATCCGCAGAGCAGGCGTTCACGAGCAAGCAGCGCTGACGTCGACGACGTAGAGAAGACCCGATTCTGTCCAGGGCACCACTCCGACCGCGAGGGTCGAGATGCGTGCATGGACGAATCCGATGTATGCGTACCGAGCGAGCGAATCGTGAAGGGGCGTGCCGGAATTCACGGGCGGCAACTCCTCGGATCCCTCATTCCCGGCGTCGTGAGGCAAGCTGAGCATGTGGGGGCAGAACGCCAGGACGCGACCGGAACGGCTCGATCAGGCGTTCGGGCCCTCGACCTTCGTCGTGACGTCCGTGCCGACTACCGCGGGTCGGTGGCGCAACCTCGGCCCGGCTATCGTCAGGCTCGGTCGGCAGGCGGATACTGACGAGAAAGGTCGGAGACAATCTCCCCG
>Ga0302154_10001817_pt1 | contig 16885 bp, 17 predicted proteins | sample I_Bog_N2_3_FD_193507 | JGI IMG/M metagenome (GOLD analysis project Ga0302154, IMG submission 193507) | Peat permafrost microbial communities from Stordalen Mire near Abisko, Sweden - I_Bog_N2_3 | ecosystem: Environmental > Terrestrial > Soil > Wetlands > Peat | place: Sweden: Abisko, Stordalen... | reverse complement strand
GTCATCCGCCTCGGCATGAAGCTCAATCTTCCCGGCGCTGGGCAGCGAGCGGAAAATCACGCGATTTACGCCGCCCTCGACCGGAAGCGTCTTAGAGAGAATGTAGTTATCTTCGTGCAGCAGCGGCGTTGGGTTGATGCCGTCTCTAGCGCGGTCACTGGCGGCTATATCGGCGGGCACCGGGGTAGCGGAGCCTTGCGCTATGCCGCCGCGCCATTCTGCGGCTCCGGTCAGAGTGAAGTGAACCTTATTCAGCGCCGTCGGGCAGCGATTCCCTGCCGCGTCCACCACCTCAACATCGACCAGCGCCAGGTCCGCTCCGTCCGCGCGCAATCCTCCAGGCCCGGTATGTGGCGTAAGCCGCAGAGCAACCGCAGGTCCAGCCGTCCGCAATTCGGTACTGGCAATCTGCTTGCCCTGCGCATCGTAGCCGATGGCCTGAAGCGTGCCCGGCTCATAAGCGACCTTGTCAAAGGTGAACAGGAACCCCGTCGATTGAACGCCATCGCCCAGCGACTTGCCATTCAGTTTCAATTCCACCCGGCTTGCTGAGGAAACCACATACACCGGCTTCACGGTGCCTTCCGCATAGTTCCAGTGGCCGACAATGTGGATGCCTGGATGCTCGATATCGACCCATCCATCCCACATCAACTGGTTGACAAAGTACGCGTCTTTGGGCAGGCGCATGGCGTCCACTCCGCCGCTGCGGCGGTAGTTGTTGTCGCCGCGATAGTGCGTATTCGAGTCGGAGAAGATGATCTTCGCTCCGCCCGAGTTGACGCGCGTTCCCGTGCCTGGGCGCGCCGCCCAATAGTCGTACCAACGGCGCACATTTTCAATCGCAAGCGAATCCTGATTGCGGTTGTAGTCGGGCGAATCTTTGTGGAACGGCGGCGAATCCTCATCCCAAAACAACCGCGAGCCTTCGTCGCGCGAGTACTCATGCATCCACACCGGCTTGGTTGCGCTCTTGTCCACATAGAGCATTTCCCCACCGTATTCCGCGATCTTGCTTGACAGCATCTCGCGCGCGCCGATGGCCCGCCCCCCGTGCGGATCGTACTGATCGCGCACTTTCTTCATCTCAGCCATGTGGTCTTCGCTGATGCCCTTATTGCCGCACTCATAGAAAAGAATGCTAGGGTTGTTGCGGTTGTAGATGATGGCGTCGCGCATCAACTCGACCCGCTGATCCCATTGCCTGCCCTTTGAATCGCCTTCCGCATCGCCCGCCGGCATCGACTCGATCAATCCCACACGGTCAGACGATTCCACATCCTGCTTCCACGGCGTCACATGCATCCACCTCACCAGGTTTGCGTTGCCGTCCACCATCAGCCGGTTGCTCAGGTCGCTCATCCATGGCGGCACGGAAAGGCCAATGGCCGGCCATTCGTTGGTGGTTCGCTGGGCATAGCCGTGGAAGTCGATCACCCGGCCGTTCAGCCGCACCATGCCGTTGGCAAATTCAGTCTTGCGAAAGCCAGTGCGCGTGTTAACCACATCCGCCGTTTGATGGCCAACCACCAGCTTCGTCGTGACCATATAAAGATAGCCGTAGCCCCAACTCCAGAAGCGGAGGTCATGCACAATGGCCGAGGCAGTCAGCGTGCGCGTCTCCCCGGCTGCGAGCGTAGCGGATCCGCCATCAAAGCGGCTCATCAATCGCCCCTCCATGTCTTTGACCTCGACCTGATAATCAACCGCCCTGGGTGCGCTCTCTTCGTTGCGCACCTGCGATTCCACGGTAACGCGGGCGCTCTTGCCGGGAATGTCGAAGTCGCTGGCCCACACATAGACCCCGGTCGTCCCAAGCTGCGAGTAGAGCGGCAGCGTCTGGTAGAGCTTGCCCGTCACATGCAGCCAGACGCTCTTGCTGATGCCGCCATAGTTGGCGTAGAAGTTGTTGTTGTTCCAGTGATACGAGGCGCCGGTGGCCTTTTCCTTGTAGTCCCAGCGGTTGTCCGTTCTCACCGCCAGCACGTTTTCGGCAGGCACCGGTTTCACGGTCTCTGAAATGTCAAAGCCGAAGGCCATCACCCCGTCTTCGTGCCGTCCGATGAAGGTTCCGTTCAGGTATACCTCGCCGGCCTGGCGAATGCCCTCGAATTCGATGAAGACCTTTTGCCGCGCGCTCCCGGCCGGCATGCGGAAGGTCTTGCGATACCACGCCACGCCCACCGGCAGGTCGTGAATGCTCACCCGGAAAGCTGAGTCCTCATTCCACGCGTAGGGCGTCGTGACCCGTTTCCACTGGGAATCGTCGAACTCCGGCTGATCCGCCCCTTGCGCATCACCCACCAGTACTCGCCAACCTGAATTGAAGTTGTATTTGATGCGGCTTGCCTGAGGCTGACCAAGACACTTGCCTGGCAACAGGCCAAGCGCCACCAGAACCATAAAAAAACACGCAAACCGTCTCATCGACTCTCCTCGATACAAGAAACCAGCCACAGCAATGCAATGGAAATAGTAAACTCGTTTCGATAGGAAAGACAATTCTATCGAGAAATCGCCGCTCTGGGAACCGACGGCACGGAGCCGATCTTGCAAAAGGATCTTCCATGATGTTCGGGCTTAATCCGGCGCTCCTCGGCCTTACCGCAAATGCGGCAACGTCAGCGCGGGCTTTGGCGCCTGTGGGATTGTTATGACACGGACGGAATCTGCGCGGAGATTTCAGCCTGCAAACACGCACACCGCTGTTGGCGCGGCATCGCTATAACTACTTTATTGATTAACCCTTACAGCCTTATATGCTCAGTCTCATGCGCTCCCGCATCGGCTCATTGTCGGCATACACACGCCACTCCTCCACTTTGCCTTCCTTGATCAACGCCCGGAACGCCGCCGGCGTTTCCCACCGGTTCTCTGCCTTTAGCCACCCATCGGGAGCGTAGGTCCCCTGCGCCATACCCAGCAGCATCACCACAGGCCCTTCGCACACCGTCTCCTGCGGGGCGATTGCATAATCGGGAACCATGTGGAAGTAACTGCCCCACGCCATACGCATATTCTCGCGTCCCTCGACAACCTTACCTAGCGAGTCTACAAATCGGTGGTTCGGCGTCATCAATGCCGTCATAGCCTCAAGATCGTGCCGGTTGATGGCCCGCACAAACGCCAATGCCGCAGTCTCCACCGCTTTGCCCATGCCGACATTGTACCCGCACTCGGCACGAGTTCCCCGATGCCGGCAACTCGAAACCCTCTGTCAACCTGAATTTCACAAAAAGTGTTGCCTGCCGGAGCGGAGGCCGCCTGCCTGGGGCAGGCCAAGTCGTTGATTTTCTATCTCCGATTCCTGTCCCAGCCGCCCTCCATGGTGAAATAATGGGCGACATGCGCACTGAACTGACTTTCCCTAACCTTGCTGAAATTGAGACTGAACTGCTGGCCGTCCTCGCCGCCGACACGCAGTCCTCGAAAGTTGCCGACGCCAAGCCCGAACCTGTGCTGCTGACTTTAAACGAAGCGGTCAAGGCCGCTGCGGCAGCCGTGCTCGCCAGCGGCGAATACAAGGCGGGCGCCAATGAGACGCTGCTGCTGCACGCCCCAGCCGGCCTCAAGGCAAAGCGGCTCTTGCTTGTTGGCCTCGGCAAACAAGCAAAGGCGACAGTGAACGGAGTGCGCAATGCGGCTGGAACCGCTGTCCGCTTCACCAAGCCGCGGGGAATCCGCGACCTGACCTTCGCGCTGCCCGAGGCGGAGCTGCTGCCACCGGGGCCTTGCACCCGCGCCGCTATCGAGGGCGCCTTTGTGGGGGACTACGACCCCGACACCTATCGCAGCGACCGCAAGGACCAGAGCGTCAAGTCTTTCACCCTGGCTGTGGCTGAAAAGGCCGACAAAACCGTCCTTGAAGCCGCCTTCGCCGAGGGTGTTATCGTGGGCGAGAGCCAGAACTTCACGCGTTCGCTGGTCAATGAGCCGGGCAACAAACTCACGCCCACCGTCCTTGGCCATCGCTCCGCGCGCATGGCTGAGGAAGTAGGCCTGGGCTGGTCGGTTTTCTCAACCGATAAGCTGCACGATTTGAAAATGGGCGCATTCTGGAGCGTCTCGCAAGGCTCGGCGGAGCCTCCCGCCCTGATTGTCCTGCGGTATCAGCCAGAGGGCGTGAAAGAAGGACCGGTTCTGGGCCTGGTCGGCAAGGGGATTACCTTCGACACCGGCGGCATCTCGATTAAGCCCTCGGACAATATGGAAAAGATGAAGTACGACATGGCCGGCGGCGCTGCCATGATCGGCGCCATGCGCGCCATCGCCCTGCTCAAGCCTAAGGTGCGCGTGATTGGCATTGTGTGCGCGGCTGAAAACATGCCCGACGGCAAGGCCTACAAGCCCGGCGATGTGGTGACGGCCATGTCGGGCAAGACCATCGACGTTATTAACACCGATGCCGAGGGACGGCTCGTCTTGGCCGATGGATTGACGTATGCAAAGAGCCTGGGAGCGACGCATCTGATTGACGCGGCGACCCTGACCGGCGCCTGCGTTGTGGCTCTCGGTTACGCTAACTCCGGCGTCTTCTCAAACGATGAGGAGAGTTACGGGAAATTCGAAGCGGCGCTCGGCGTCTCTGGCGAGAAATTCTGGCGTCTACCCCTGGGCGAAGAATACTCCGAGCAGATCAAGAGCGACATCGGCGACATCAAGAACACCGGCGGTCGCTATGGCGGCGCCAGCACGGCAGCCGAATTCCTGCATGTGTTTGCGGAAGATACGCCGTGGATTCACCTTGACATCGCCGGCATGGCGTGGGTAGAAGACTCCAAGCCCTACATCGCCAAAGGCCCAAGCGGTGTTGCGGTGCGGTCGATACTGGAGTGGGTGCGGAGCTTTTAGAGGCAAGAAACTGCCTTTCTAGCTTGGCTGCCGCGGCTTGAAGTGGCACGTGCCGCCGGCGAGCACCGAGGTCCAGATCGACGGATCGACCGGCTGTTCGCTCGACCCCAGGAGCAGCACCCCGTCCGGCGCCAGAATCCGGTGAATGTTGTTGAGCAGCGTGCGCCGCGTCTCCTGCGAAAAGTAGAGCATCACATTGCGCAGCAAGATCGCGTCAAAGTGGTCGTCGGCGCGGTGGAACGGCAGTTGCGGCCCGCACAGATTGGCCTGGCGGAAGTTGCACATCTTCCGCACTTCTTCCTTCACCACCCAATCCTCGCCTGCGTGGTCGAAGTAGCGCACCACGAAGCGGGCGGGCAGGCCGCGGTTGATTTCGATGCGGTGATAGCGGCCGGCCTTGGCGCGCTCCACCACTTCTGCACAGATGTCGGTCCCCTCGATGCGAATGTTCCATCCAGCCAGCATGGGAAAATGCTCCAGCATCGCCATGGCAAGGCTATAGGCCTCCTGGCCGCTCGAGCAGGCAGCGCTCCAAAAGCGCAAACTGCGCACATGCCGCCGCGTCTCGATCAGTCTCGGCAGCACTTCGGTCCTCAGCAGTTCAAAAGGCCGGCTGTCGCGAAAGAAGCTCGTCTCATTGATCGTCATGGCCTCCGCGATGGAGCGCTCCAAGGCGGGATCCTTCCTCACCTTCAACTGCTGGACAAGTTCTTCCAGGTGAGCCATTCCCTGGTTGCGCAATACCCTGTTAAGCCGGGTCTCGAAGAGATAGTCGCGCGAGGGGTCGAGTACGTTTTGCGAAAGCCCGAAAACCAGTTCGCGCAGATAGCCGTAATCGACGCTTGGGGATATTTGCATGACTAGACCACCGATTTCAGAAGCTCGCGCGCTTCGCTGCTGTGTGTGCGGCCGGCAATCCGGAGGATTTCGGGAACGATTGCATGAAGCGGCAGCACATTATGGGCTAGGCCGGCATTCACAACCGCTCCGGGCATGCCCCACACCGTGCTGGTTGCCTGATCCTGGGCCAGCACGCTGCCGCCATTGTCGCGAACCGCGCGGCAGCCGAGCGATCCGTCGGACCCCATGCCGGTGAGCACAAGGGCCAACACACCCGATCCATAGACGGCGGCAGCCGAGCGAAACAAGGCATCCACAGCCGGCCGGCAGTGGTTTTCAAGCGGGCCTTGATGCAGATGCAGGGTTGGCGGCTGGCTGGACCGGGCCGCGCCCATTACCTCCATGTGCCAGTTGCCGCGCGCTATGTAAATGGCGCCGGCGCGCACCGGGTCGCCTTCGGCGGCCTCGCGCACGGATAGCCGGCAACGGCCGTTTAGCCGCTCGGCAAACAATTTGGTGAACAACTCCGGCATATGCTGCACAATCAGCACCGGAAGCGGAAAGTTGCTTGGAAGCGCGGGAAGCAGAATGTCCAGCGCCGCGGGACCGCCAGTGGAAACTCCAATGGCCAGGACAACCGGGGCTGAGGAAACCGGTTGCGGCTTGTGTGCTGGCGCTACGGGCAGCCCCGGCATCCGCGCCACGCCGGCAAGAATCGGCTGCGCCGGCAGTTGGCTTGTCAGCGCATGAATCTTGGGAAGCAGTTCCTGGGCCAGCGTGCGCGTGGCAACCTCGCGGCTTGCTTGTCCCGCCGGCTTGGTCACATAGTCCGAAGCGCCGCTTGCCAGCGCTTCAATCGTCACCTTGGCGCCGCGCTGCGTGAGAGAACTGCACATAATTACCGGCATTCTATGTCCTCTCGTCCGCAACTGCCGCAGTGTAACCAGGCCATCCATCACCGGCATCTCGACATCCAGCAGAATCAGGTCGGGACGAATGTTTGCAATTGCGCTCAAAGCAGCCTCCCCGTCCGCCGCCGCTCCAGTCACCTCAAGGCTCGCATCGGCGCATACCACCGAACGCAGGAGGCTCCGCATCACTGCCGAGTCGTCCACAATCAAGATGCGGGTGCGCCTGCCGTGCGCCATTGCTCAGGCCTCCACCAGACCCAGCATGGCTAGCTTCTCATTGAGCGCCTCGTCGTCAAAAGGCTTCATCAGATACTCGTCGGCGCCGGCATCCAGCGCCCGTAGAATAAAATCGTTCTCCGCCTCAGTGGTTACCATCATCACTTTGACCTCGGTGAAACCCTCCGCCCGCAGGTGTTTCAGCATCTCCAGCCCGTCCATCACCGGCATATTCCAATCCACCAGCGCGAGATCGAAGGGCGCTCCGGCTTGGAGGCGGTCGAGGCCGGCCCGGCCATCGGCAGCCTCCTCGCACTCGATGCCCCGCTCCTCGAGCAATCCGCGCAAGAAGCCCCTCACAAAACGGGAATCGTCGACAATCAAAGCTCTCATCACCACTCCCCCGATCTTCCGCTTACGCCGCTTGTGCGGCGCTCAGCCGCATCGGATCCAGCCGTTCAGGATCCAGCTTGATCAGCAGGCCGTCCTTGAGTTTGTACGCGCCGGCAAACAGCCACCTCCGGCGCTCATCCAGAATCGAAGGGTTCGGCTCGTAATCGTCCGATGAGACGGTCAATACCTCACCCACCGAGTCCACCAGCAACCCAAAGCACCCACCCGCACTCTCCAGAACCAGAATGTCCTGTGGCCCATCCCTGGGCGGAAGCGCGAGCAACTGGCGCAGACTCACTGTGGTCAATACATCGCCGCGATAGTGAACCAGCCCACCCACAAATGCCGGGGCCAGCGGAACCGGCTGCGGCCGCGCCGCGCCCACAATCTCCAAAATGTGGCTGATCGGCACGCCAAACAATGTCTGCCCCAGCCGCACCGAACACATTTCCACCAGAGTCGCCGCAGCCTTCCCCTTGCGATTCAAGGCACTCCCCGCGTCGCTCATCGCATCGCCTCCGCAAGCTCACCCCATGCGACCGGCGCATTCTGGTCCATAGGCAGCGGAGCTACGCCACCCAGGTCAACCACGCCCGTCACACGATTCTTCAACAGCGTCACGCCGCCGGTTCGCTGGCTGGTACCCGCTTCAAACAGGTCGCCGCCTGCGGCCACGTCCAGCACATGCGATACAGCAATGCCCACATGGCGATTGCCCTCGCGGCACACCACCACAATGATCTGCCGCTCTTGTTTTCCCTTGACCGCGGCCAGAACCCCGCCCGAATCCTCCACCGGCAGCAGTTGACCTTCGAAGTTCAGCACCGGCCTGTAGCCGATGTACTCGATTCGCGAGAGTGGGAGCTGCTCGATGCGCAGCACGTCTGCCAACGGCACCGCAGCCTGCCGGCCGTCAGCCTCCACCAGCAGGAACTCCAGCTTCTTCGCCGTCTCAGCATCCGTCTCTCCATCAGCCGCACGTGCTTGCTCTTCGCCGGCGCTCATGGTCACACCAGCCCTTACGGCAATCGATCCTGGGTCCAAAATCAAGGCCAGATCGGCATTGCCCAGCACCGTCGCCCCCGAGTACAGGCCGATATCTTTCAGCACCGCCGACAACGGCTTGACCGCAATCTCCTCCGGATCGGCAAGTCCATCCACAACCAGCCCGAAGCGCCGCCCGTCGGCATCCAGAACGGCGATGAAGTTGTCCCGCTCTGTCGATGGCTTGTGGTCGCCGCCGGGCATCAGCAGCCGATCGAGAAACACCAGCGGCAGCAGTTTTCCGCGGAGCCTGTAGAGCGGTGCGCCCTCCATCCACTCAATAGCCGCGGCGGCCTGTTCCGGGGGGACGTGGACCAACTCAGAAAGCGCCCCTTGCGGCAACGCGAAGCTCTGGCTCACGCTGCGCACGATGAGGGCCGGAATGATCGCCAGGGTGAGCGGAATCCTCATGCGGAGCGTGGTGCCCTTGCCGGTGCGCGAGTCGATCTCGACCTTGCCGCCGATCTTCTCCACGTTGGTGCGTACCACATCCATGCCCACACCGCGCCCGCTGACGTTGGTCACGGCGGCGGCGGTGGAGAAGCCGGGCACAAAAATCAATTGCAGCAGCTCCCGCTCGGCCAACTGCGCCGCCCGCTGCGGAGTGATCAATCCGCGCTCGATGGCTTTCTGGCGAATTCTTTCGACGGCAATACCGGCCCCGTCATCGGAAACCTCGATGACGACGTGACTTCCCTCCTGGCTGGCCCGCAGCTTCAGCACCCCTTCGGGATCCTTACCCGCCGCTTGCCGTGTTTCCGGCGGCTCGATGCCGTGATCGAGTGAGTTTCTGACGGCGTGCGTCAGCGGATCTTTGATGGCCTCGAGCAGACTCTTGTCGAGTTCGGTCTCCTGGCCCTCAAGCTGAAGCCGGACGCGCCTGCCGAGCGACTGGGAAAGATCGCGGACGATGCGCGGCATCTTGGAAAAGACGTTGGAAACAGGCTGCATCCGAGCCTTCATCACCGTCTCGCGCAGATCGGCCGTCACCATATCCAGGCGGCGTGAGAGCAGAGTCATATTGGGATCGGCGGCTGTGGCCTGAAGAACCTGGTTGCGGGTCAGCACCAGTTCGCCCACCAGGTTCATCATCCGATTCAACACAGTCACATCCACGCGCAACGTGCTTTCCGCGGCAGTTCCGATGGCCGCTGCCGGCGCCCTGAGCTTGGCGGCGTCAGGTTCCGCCTCGACGGCAGCTTGAGCGGGGGGGGCTAAAAGTGGATTCTGCGCGGACTTGATTGGTTCCCGCGCTGGCGCGGCGGATGCAGGCAATACGGGCGGCACAGGCGCGGCCGGCTGTTCGAGTTGAGACACATCGGGCGACGCCGGGGTGCGATGCGCGCCGGCCCTCACACGAACGGACTGCCCGGCCTGCGCCTTGGCCGGAACCTGCAGCGCCTCCATCAACCCGATCAGCTCGGCATCCTCGCCTTCGCCCTCGCTGCTCTCCACTTCGATTGTCTTCAGAATCGAGCGCAGACCGTCAAGCAGTTTCAGCAGCCCGGTGATCGCCGGCCCGTTGGCCACCAGCTTGCCCTCGCGCAACTGCCCCAGCAGATTCTCGCCGGCATGAGCCAGCTTCTCCAGCCGCTTGAAGCCAAGAAAGCCCGTAGTCCCCTTGATGGTGTGCACTGAGCGAAAGATGTCGCCGATCAGCTCCGCATCCTGCGGACGCTCCTCAAGATCGGTCAGGCACCGCTCCATGCGGTCCAGCCCTTCCTGGCTCTCGATCAGGAACTCCCTCGTCAATTCGTCCAATGCCATGCGCGTCCACTCATCCGCCCAGCCGGGATCAAGGCTCCCGATACAGCGAGCACCAATTTCTTTATCGGAAAGAAGAGGCTCGACTTGAGGAGAGGAGTTCAGCGTGAAGACAAGGAAATAGGGAATAGGGAGTAGGGAGTAGGAACAGCACACACTCCGCCCCATGTACAGCAGGTGCGGAAATGCATTAGCCTCAAGCTAAATGCCGCATGCGGATACAAACCCGACGCAATCACCGGAGCCCGCGCTCCTTGACCTGCATCAACAGGCACGCGAGGCTGCACTCCATTCCTACTCGCCTTATTCCGGCTTCCGCGTGGGCGCGGCGCTCAAGCTGACCAACGGCACAATCGTCACTGGCACCAATGTTGAAAACGTAAGCTATGGCCTGACCATCTGCGCCGAGCGTTCGGCACTTGTCAGCGCTGTTTCCCGATTCGGGCCGCAGATTCGCATCGAGGCCGTCGCCGTGGCTAATTTGAATGACGCCCCGAGCCCTCCCTGCGGCGCCTGCCGCCAGGTTCTCGCCGAGTTTGTTCTGCCCGATGCGCCGGTGATCTTCCCCGCCGCGGATGGGTTGCGGACGATGCCCTTTTCCGAGTTGCTGCCGCTCGCCTTCGAGATGAAATCCACATAATGCCGGAACTCCGTGAGGCACACTAGCCCTATGCCGACAGAACCCGCACCGCTTCACACCATCGACATCATCCGCAAAAAGCGCGACGGCGGCACGCTCGACGCCCGCGAAATCAGCTTCATCGTCAATGGCGCGGCCAGCGGCTCCATCCCTCCGGAACAACTCTCCGCATGGCTCATGGCCGCCTGGATTCGCGGCCTCTCGCTGGACGAAACCCGCTCCCTCACCCTGGCCATGCGCGACTCAGGCGAAAAGTTCTCGCCGGCGCGCCTGGGCAAGGTCGCAGTGGACAAGCACTCCACCGGCGGCGTCGGCGACAAGACCAGCTTCCTCGTGGCGCCCATCGCCGCCGTCTGCGGCCTCACCGTGCCCATGATCAGCGGGCGCGCCCTCGGCCATACCGGCGGGACACTGGATAAACTAGAGTCCATCCCCGGCTACCGCACTGCCCTCACACTGTCTGAATTTGAGACAGTCCTCATTCGCTGCGGCGCATCCATCGTCAGCCAGACCCCGGCGCTGGTCCCCGCCGACCGCGTTCTCTATGCTTTGCGCGACCGCACCGGCACGGTCGAAAACCCCGGCCTCATCTGCGCGTCGATTTTGAGCAAGAAGCTTGCAGCAGGCCTTAATGCTCTGGTCCTCGACATAAAGACCGGCTCCGGCGCTTTCCTGCGCAAGCGCGAAGAAGCCGAATACCTGGCCGCCCTGATGGTGGCCACCGCCGAGGCCGCCGGAACCCGCACCGTCGCCCTGCTGACCGACATGAGCCAGCCGCTGGGTTGCGCAGCCGGCAACTGGATCGATATTGCCGAATGCCTTGAGCTGCTACGCGGGAACAGACCAGCGGAAAGCGAAGACCTGCGCGAGCTTTCGCTGGTACTTGCAGGATGGATGATTCACCTGAGCTGGAAGGCCGCCACGCCGGAGATGGGCTATGCGCGCGCCGAAGCAGCGCTCGCCGACGGCTCCGCCCTGCGCGCCTTCTTGTCGATGGTCGCGGCTCAGGGCGGCGACACAGCGGTCTTCGACCATCCAGCCGCCTTCCACAAGCCAGGCGCGACACACGTCCTCGATGCCTGGGAAACCGGCTGCATCTCAGAAATGGATACAACCAAGATCGGCTGGGCGGTACAGCGGCTGGGAGCAGGCCGGGAGAAGGCTGGTGAGCCCGTCGATCCGCACGCCGGTATTCTCTTCCATGCCCGCCTCGGCGCGCGCGTCGAGCAAGGCCAGCTCATCGCCACTCTCTACGCCACCAGCGAAGCCCATCTGGCCGAGCCTATTGCGCTGCTAAAAGAGGCAATTACAATCTCCAAGACTCCAGCGCATGAAGTCCCGCTGGTCAGTCGCATCTTTACGCGCGAAAATGCCGAGGAATATCTGCGAGATGCGATAAGGTAGTTTTCAGAGATCAGGGGACAGGGGTCAGAGATCAGAACCGGCCTCTCTGAATGTAATCGCGAATACTGGGTGCCCCACCCTCGCCGCGTTCTTGTTTTTGCGGCTAGGGTGGGTTACTTGCTGATCTCTGATCGCTGACCCCTGATCTCTAAGGAGTGTTCGACTTTGGTCCGATATACCGGCATACTTGGAATTCTCGCCGTGCTTGCCGCGGCCTATCTCGGCTCGACCGACCGCAAGCACATCCGCTGGCGCACGGTCGCCTGGGGACTCGGCCTCCAGTTGACCTTCGCCTTCCTGGTCCTGCGCTTCGACTACGGCCAGCGCTTCATGGTCTGGGCTGGGGGCGTGGTCAAGTCGATGCTCGCCTCCACTTACGCCGGAACCCAGCTCGTATTCGGCCAGTTGGGTGTGCCTGGCGGTTCGTTCGGCTCCATCTTCGCCTTCCAGGTTCTCCCCACCATCATCTTCATCTCCGCTTTTTTCGCGGTGCTCTACCATATCGGCCTCATGCAGCTTGTCATCCGAGCGCTGGCCTGGGTGATGCTCAAGACCATGCGCATCTCCGGCGCGGAAAGCATGAATGTGGCGGCCTCCATCTTCATGGGCCAGACCGAGGCTCCGCTCACCATCCGGCCATTCCTCTCCGGCGCAACCCGCAGCGAACTCATGACCATCATGACCAGCGGCATGGCCCATGTCTCCGGCGGCATCATGGCCATGTACATCGCGCAGGGCATCGCGCCCGAGCACCTGCTGGCCGCCGTCATCATGACCTCGCCCGGCACCATCCTCCTGGCCAAGATGCTCGTCCCCGAGACCGGCGTGCCCGCTACCGAGGGCCGCGTCGTCATCCCCAAAGACGAGTTGCACAAGGACGAGAACCTGATCGGCGCCATCGCCCGGGGCACCATCGATGGCGGCAAGCTGGCCTTTAACGTGGCCATCATGCTCATCAGCTTTCTTGCGCTGGTGGCGCTGCTCGACAGCCTGCTCGGATGGGTTCACATGCATAACGGCCTGCACTGGGTTCCCGGCTCGCTCGGCCAGATTCTCGGCTTCCTCTTCGCGCCGGTCGCATGGCTCATCGGCGTTCCCTGGCACGACTGCACCGCCATCGGCAACCTGCTCGGCACGCGCATGGCCCTCAACGAGGTGGTCGCCTACATTGGCCTCGGCGCGCAAAAGGCCGCTCTGGCCCCACGCTCCTTCATCATCGCCACCTTTGCCCTGTGCGGATTCGCCAACCTCAGCTCCATCGGCATCCAGATCGGCGGCATCGGCGCGCTCATCCCCGAGCGCCGCAACGAGCTGGCCAAGTTAGGCCTCCGCGCCATGCTGGCCGGCACCATGGCCAACCTTATCTCTGCATCGATTGCCGGAATGTTTCTGGGGTAAGTTCAAAGTGAAGAAGGCATCAATGAAATCCTATTGGGAAGCAATTGAACCTCTCTTCGCGACTGTTGACTTCCACAATGGTCCCGATGCGTTTGCAGCCTCAATTACTTCTGTGCCGCGTTCCTCCGTACTTCTCTTTTCCGCACACATGTGTGTGGCCGAAGTTCATAACGGCGGATTCCTTCAGCTCTTCTGGAATAATACCGGTGTACTCGTCCCTGAAGCCATCGAGGGTCTTACGACGATTGGGATGCCAATAATAGCGGCCCTTGTCCGAGAGGCAGCCTCCCCGCTGGGTTCTCAGTACCCGAGGGATCGGGATGAACGTTGGGACGCCCTGCTAGTAGCATCAAGGCGCAGCTCAAGAGACCTCAAGCGAATCTTCAAGAATGCCGAAAACCTTTATCTCGCTTTTCAGAAAGCTGCCTTGACGTTACCATTCGATTCCCTGGACCGGCGATTCTGGGAGTGCGCCAAGACTGAAGGCGGAGGCTTTCAAGAGGCAGCTACGCGCTACGCCCGACACCCGCACTTGATTCAATAATGGAAGAGAACGTAATTTTCGTATTTCACTGGGATTTACATCGGAGGGCTTCCCCATGAACGACTCCAGGCATACCCGCATATTGAGCGAACTTGCTGACGGCCGTACCGAGTTGGTCTTCGACCTTCTCCAGGGCGGTCTTGCCGCTGACTACAAGGATGAAAACGGCGTCTCTCTCATCCGGCATTGCGCCTACTACGGGGATGTCAGCGCCATCCGGTTCCTTCTCGCGCGCGGCGCTTCGCTCGACACGCTAGGCGAGAACTTGGATCTCAATGGCGCGGCGTTTCATGGCCATTGGCGGCTCTGCAAATTCCTGCTGGAGCAAGGCGCGAACGTCAATCATCCCTTCCCCGGCACCGGGGAGACTCCGCTTCATTCAGCATTGTGCAAAACAGACCGGATGGTCTACGACCGCGTTCTCACGGTGCTGCTGTCGCATGGGGCGAACCCGAATGTCGCAACGAAATCGGGAGAGGAAACAGGCTGCTTTATGCGCGACTGTAGAACCAAAGGAGAAACACCGCTTCACCGTGCTGCCGCCTTCGGGGAAGTGGAAACGATCCGCTTACTCATCGATGCCGGTGCAATTGTGGATGCAAAAGATGCTTACGGCGATACGCCGCTTTCGTGGGCCAGTTGGTATGGACGTCCAACCCCCATCCTCAGAGAATTACTCTATGGCAACTTTCGCATCAATCCAAAAAATCAACCGCGCGCCAACTTGCTCGGATGGCCGCACGCCTAGCTCCGGGTGCCCAATTCATTTTTGCGTTGTTTGCGAAATGGGTGGGAAACCACAACTCTCGCATAGACCCGTATCCATTATTGGCCTGACCGAAACCGCGCCAGAATATCGTCGAGCATCGCGGGCCGATAGCGAAAGTTGGTAGCCTTCAATCGCTCGAAGCATTCTGCAAGGTCGATCAAGCCGCGCCGCGCGGCAAGATCGAGGATGCCCAGCGTTCCCGTCACCTCGAACCCTTTTTGCAGCGAAACGCGTACGCCCTTCCGCTCATCCATCAAGACCAGATCTGCGTGGATCAGCTCAGCCAGAGCAATCGCCGCGCGCTCCCCATCGTCTAGCAAGGCGGTCTCAGGATCGGCGAGGCCAGCCGCTGGCGCAATCGACAGCCAAGCTGGCGCAGTCAGCGCCCACACGCGAAGCGCCGCAGGAGCTGCCGGATGGCACAGCTCGTTTTATACGGCGGTGGGTAGATGGATTTCACCGAAGAGAGCTGGAAGAACGTCAATCTCCCCGATCAGATGCAGATAGAGGATGGGACTGGTATCGGCAACAACGACGCGCTTCACAAGTTGAGCCGGTCCAGGGTGGCTCGCTCGCGGGCCAGGTCTTGCTCGTCGTATTCGATCCAAACCTGATGCGCCTTGAGGAACCCGTCGAGTTCGTAGCCAGTCGCGAATCCGAGCGCCTGACGCAGTTCCGGCTTGGTTAGACGCCCGCTCTGGTACTCGTCCAGAGCCACCGCCTCCAGAACGCGGCGGGAGAGATCGCCCCCGGCTGCATTCATGCTCCGGGCCAGATCATCGGGAATTTGTACAGTCAGGTTCATATTCTCACCGTAGCGCGGAACGTCAGCCCAGTCAAGAATCTCAACCGGGCAGGCCGCCCGCCCGGATCCGCCTCACCCGATAGAAAATCGTCAGCGCCGTCACCGACCCGCATGTCAGCAAGCTCGCCGCCATGCCCAGGATCAGCGATAAATCCCGCTGAAACACCCCATGTACAATTCCGATCGCTTGCAGCACGCTGAATCCGCCAAAGGTAATCAGCGAAATCCCCTCATCGCTCTTCTTCCGCCAGACCGCCAGCACCTGCGGCACAAACAGCAGCGCGTTGCATCCCAGCCCCAACCCAAAAATCACAGCGACAATCTGCTTCATGCGCAACTGCTCCCACGGCTGGGATTCCGATTGCAATAGCTGCCCTGGAGCTACCCCGGATACGATCCCGTAATGTAGCCCTGCAACGCCTGAATCTGCTGCGCCTGGCCGGAGATCACCCATTTCACCAGATCACCGATGGAGATGACGCCCACCACCTTGTCATCCTGCAACACGGGCAGATGGCGAAAATGCTGCTGGGTCATGATCGTCATACACTCATCCACGGTGTGCTTGGGGCTAACAAACACAACCGTGGTGGTCATGATCTCGCGAACCTTGGTTTCTCTGGAATGGTGGCCCAGCAGGACTCCCTTGCGCGCATAGTCGCGCTCTGACAGGATGCCGACCACGCGACCGTTGGAGATCACCAGCAATGCGCCCACATCGTGCTTGGCCATCGTCTCGATGGCTTCGTAGACCGACTGCTCAGGCGTTATCGACAGCGTTCTGTTCGCGTCTTTGCCCTTCAGCACCAATCCGATCGTGTCGGAAATATTCATCGAACCCTCCTGGTTTTCCAAGTGTGGGTGAGCGCATCCCATCCCGGGGGATGCCTATGCCGTCGCGGATCAGCAGTCAATAGCAGTCAATTTCGACCCATGCGGAATGGTCGAAGCGGCAAGTAGTCAATATAGCGCACCTGGAACACGGAAGAACAGAGCAGAAACGGATTGGGCCTTGCCATGCCTTGAAACGGGCTGGAACAGTCTGCATAAGCGCCCCCATGCGGCTCACCGAGCGCCGACGCTGAACTGGCGAACCAATTCCACAGTTGTAATCAGGTCGATGGCCCACTGCGAGGTTTCCGGCGTGGCGATGGCCGGAGTGAACGAATTGTGGCCGGGAGTCTCTTTCACTGGCTCGGCGACCGATGGGCCTTCGATTGCCGTGAGAGCCACAGGAAAGCGATCGCCGTCATTGAATTTGAGGCTGGCGCGAAACATTTCGATTGCCTCACTTTCGAGCCCGGCG
>Ga0302154_10001811_pt1 | contig 16911 bp, 13 predicted proteins | sample I_Bog_N2_3_FD_193507 | JGI IMG/M metagenome (GOLD analysis project Ga0302154, IMG submission 193507) | Peat permafrost microbial communities from Stordalen Mire near Abisko, Sweden - I_Bog_N2_3 | ecosystem: Environmental > Terrestrial > Soil > Wetlands > Peat | place: Sweden: Abisko, Stordalen... | reverse complement strand
GTGAACGCGGGGATGCTCGAGGTGTATGAGGAGATTGATCCCGAACTGAAGGTGCTGGTGGAGGATGTGCTGCTGAACCGGCGTCCGGATGCGACGGAGCGGCTGGTGGAGTTCGGCGAGGCGCTGAAGACCGGTGGTGGCGCTCCCACATCTCAGAGTCGAGATGTGGGGCACCCAGCATGGAGGGACGGCACGGTCGAGGAGCGGTTGAGCCACGCGCTGGTGAAGGGCATCGACACCTATATCGAGCAGGACGCCGAGGAGGCATATCAGAAGCTGGGCAAGCCGCTGCTGGTAATCGAAGGGCCGCTGATGGCGGGGATGAGCGTGGTGGGCGACCTGTTCGGCGCGGGCAAGATGTTTCTGCCGCAGGTGGTGAAGAGTGCGCGCGTGATGAAGAAGGCCGTCGCGCACCTGACGCCGTACATGGAGGCCGAGAAGGCCAGAGCTGCGGCCGCGGGCGAGATCGTGAAGGCGCAGGGGAAGATCGTTCTGGCGACGGTGAAGGGCGATGTGCATGACATCGGCAAGAACATTGTGGGGGTGGTGCTGGCCTGCAATAACTATGACGTGATCGACCTGGGCGTGATGGTGAGCTGCGAAAAGATCCTGGAGCGCGCGAAGGAGGAGAAGGCCAACATGATCGGGCTGAGCGGGCTGATTACGCCGTCGCTCGACGAGATGGTGCATGTGGCCAGGGAGATGGAGCGGCAGGGGTTCAAGCTGCCGCTGCTGATCGGCGGAGCGACGACCAGCCGCGCGCATACGGCGATCAAGATCGCTCCGCACTACAGCGAGCCGGTGGTGCATGTGCTCGATGCCAGCAGGGCCGTGGGGACGACGACGAGTTTGCTGAGCGAGGACGGCAAGGCGGAGTTCGTCACGAAGCATCGCGCGGAGTATGAAGCGATTCGGAAGAACCACGCCGCGCCGAAGCAGCCGATGGTGTCGATTGATGAGGCGCGGAAGCGAAGGACGCCGATTGTGTGGCGCAAGGAGGATCTAGCCAAGCCGGAGTTTACGGGAGTACGGGTGTTGGAGGATTTTTCGCTGGCGACGCTGCGCGAGTTCATCGACTGGACGCCGTTCTTTCATACGTGGGGGATGAAGGGGATCTATCCGCGGATTATGGAGGGCGAAGGACAGGGTGCGGAGGCGAAGAAGATCTTTGCCGATGCGCAGTTGCTGCTGGACAAGATCATCGCGGAGAAGCTGATTACGGCGCGCGGTGTCTATGGGTTGTTTCCCGCGAATGCCTTTGGCGACGATGTGGAGTTGTACACGGACGAGACGCGCGGCGAGCTGGTGGAGCGGTTCCACTTTCTGCGCCAGCAGGCCAATCGGGAGGGCAGCGAGCCTTGCCGATCGCTCGGCGACTTTATCGCGCCGACGGAGACAGGTCTGCGCGACTACATGGGCGCGTTTGCGGTGACGGCGGGCGTGGGCGTGAAGGAGCTGTGCGACAAGTTCCGCGCGGAGAACGACGACTACAACGCGATTATGACGGAGGCGCTGGCTGACCGGCTGGCCGAGGCGTTTGCCGAGTGCCTGCATAAGCTGGTGCGCGATGAGTGGGGCTATGGGCTGGCCGAAGGGCTTACGCCGGCGGAGTTGATCCAGGAGAAGTATCGCGGGATACGGCCGGCGCCGGGGTATCCGGCGTGCCCCGACCACACGGAGAAGGGCACGATCTGGCGGCTGCTGGATGTTGAGGCGGCGGCGGGGATGAAGCTGACGGAGAGCTTTGCGATGTGGCCGGGATCGAGCGTGAGCGGGCTGTACTTCGCGCACCCGGAGTCGCGGTACTTTTCGCTGGGCAAGATCGACCGCGACCAGGTGGCGGACTACGCTGAGCGCAAGGGGATGACGGTGGCGCAGGTGGAGCGGTGGCTGGGGCAGAGTTTGAATTACGATGCGGACGGCAGAGCGTAGGGGGTAGAGTGTAGAGAGAAACTCGACCTTGGAGGCGATGGTGGAGAATCTTTGGCCGGAGCTTGAGTGGGGGCAGTGGTCGGCGACGGCCGAGACCCTGCATATGTGGACGCAGATTGTGGGCAAGACGCGGCTGGCGCTGTGTCCGCTGCAGGCGCAGTGGTGGAATGTTCCGCTGTATGTGAGTGCGCGTGGGTTGAGCACCGCAGCGATGCCGTACGGCGACGAGTTCCTGGAGGTTGAGTTCGACTTTGTGAGCCATGTGTTGCGCTTCCGGCTGAGCGATGGGCAGTCTGCGGAGATGCCGCTGCGGGCGCAGAGCGTGGCGGACTTTTATGCGGAGTATCAGCGCACGCTCGCCGGGCTGGGGGTGACGGTGAAGATATGGCCTGTGCCGGTGGAGTTGGCCAAGCCGGTTCCGTTTGCCGAGGATACAGAGCATTGCTCGTATGATCCGGATGCGGCGCAGCGGTTCTGGCGCGTGCTGATGCGGGCCGACCAGGTGTTGCAGAGGTTCGAGATGGGGTTTGTGGGGAAGGTGAGCCCGGTGCACTTCTTCTGGGGGAGCTTTGATCTGGCGGTGACACGCTTCTCCGGGAGGCCGGCGCCGCCGCGCGAGGGAGCGGACGCGATCACGCGCGAGGCATACTCGCAGGAGGTAATCAGCGCGGGGTTCTGGCCGGGGAACGGCGGCTATGGCAAGGCGGCTTTCTACTGCTACGCCGCGCCGAGCCCGAAGGGGCTGGATACCGCGAAGATCGCACCCGCGGAGGCGAAGTGGGACGCGGCGCTGGGTGAGTTCATCCTGCTGTATGACGACGTGCGTCGCGCTGTGTCGCCGGAGGATGCGCTGATGGAGTTTCTGACGAGTACCTATGACGCGGCGGCGAATCTTGCAGGATGGGACCGCAAGGCGCTGGAACGTCAGGCATCCTGAGGGGATTCTCGAGAGCGGTAAGCTACGAACTCATGAGCTTCGAGATGTCGCAAGCCGCTTCACAGGGATTTCAGGAACAGCTTCCAGCAGGCCAGTCTTCCAGTGTGCCAGCTAGGTCTTGGGGTTGAGCGCGGCTGTGTTGCCCGTGGGTGTTGTGCCGGGTTGGGCGGGGGCGTACTTGCTGGCGCACTTGGCCTGGAGTTGAGTGGCGTGGAAGGTGCCGTCGCGGCCGTAGGTGCCGATGGCGAGGGCCTGGGCGTCGTCCTTGAAGGTGTCGGGCGGAGGCTCGGCGCCTTCGTAGTCCACGCGGAGGGTCTTGCCCTGCTCGACGAGGGTGAAGTCGGCGTTGGGGCCGGAGCGGGTGATGGTTCCGGGCTTCACGTTGCCGGCGACGCGGAGGTTCACGTGGTGGGCCTTGTCGCCCATGGCCTGGAGCTCGGTGATGGTGACGTAGTAGCTTTTGGTGTCGCGAGCGCCGGAGATGGCGAGCCAGGAGACGACGCCGACGATGAGGGCACCGGCGATGAAAAACCTGATGGGGGATTTGCGAGGGGGCGAGTTGAGGACTGGCTGGTACATACAGATCTAGTTTACGCCTGAGGGGTGGAGCGGTGAGTGACGCACGTCACAGCGTCAGATGCGGGGTTACAGCATCTGGAACGACTGCAGAAACTGCGAGCTGTCCGTGCTGCCCACGGCCATGATTCGATACAGGCGATTGCCGTTGAGATAGATGTCGACGGCATATTTGTCGCCTTTGTCGGTCGTGATGGTGAAGGAGCGGCCTGGGTAGGCCTGAAGTTCTACGGAGGCATCGGTATCGAGAGTTCCGTTCAAGCTCTTGCCCATAGCCTCGGCTATCGACTCGAGAAACGATTGCGGGTCCTCGTCAATGTATCCAGCGGGATAGTCGTTATACACAACGATATAACTGACGCCACTGTCCTCGACGGTGAACAGATATGAGGTGACGGAGTCGCCATTCTGTAGTGTGTCGGTTTGCGTGGATTCCGCTGGGGTGGCAGGAAACTGAATGCTGAACTTGCCGCTATCGGAGGTGTAGAGGGGCACGGCGTTTGTATTGGTTGTGGTGTCAGATGTCGAGACTGCTGTTGACGGCTGCGCTTGGGACGTGCTGAGTGACGGGTCGGCCGGGGCGGATACGCTGGAAGAGTTGTTCGTGGCGTTGCGGTTCTGGTAGGCTTGGACGGCCTCGAAGACGCCAAATGCCAATAAGCTGAAGAGAATCACGGCAGCCACGAGGGGGAGCCAAACTGGATCGCCGGCGGAGGATGGCGGAACATCCGGCAACGCGGCGAGCCTTGGTAGGTCGGCAGGCATGCCGGGATTTTCGGCCTCGAAGCGCGCGAACTGTTCAGGGTAGGCCTGTCGGGCGAAGTCGATCAGGTCGACATAACGTGTGGTGGTGTGCGGGAAGGACTTGCCCACGCGAGCGAGGAAGGCGAAGAAAGAACCCTTGACGAGACGCTGCTGATCGACGAGTCCGGCAGGGTTGACCGAGTAGCCGAGGAGGCGGCCAACGATCAACTTCTGCATGGCGGAGACCGCGCTGGATATGTTGCCGCCAATCACGTCCAGAGCGATGCGGTCGCCGGTGAGGACCATCGCACGCTCATAGGGAAGAATGAACAGATTGAAGACAATCAGCTTCTCCGCAGCGCGGATGGTCCAGCCCCAGAAGCCGGCTTCGCGGCGGGTACGAAGATAGCCGATAAATCTTCCGATGGCCCAGATAAGCTCGTCGTCCGTTACGCCCGGCTCGAGCAGCTCCGAGTTTACAAAGACGGCGCGGCGATAGAAGAAGAACTTCATCAGGAAAAGGTTGAAGTTACCTTGTTCATAGACAAAGATGCTGACCGGCTTGTGATAGCCGATGGTGTCTTTGAGGTCTTCGCCAATCTTGTAGACGCGAGGGTAGTTGAGTTCGGAGACCAGGATGCAGTTGCCGAGGAAGTAGGCAAAGAGCGTTCGGCTGCCCACCCAGAGCAGCAGGGCGAAGAGGGGCACCACCAGCACGACGGTGCCGAAGGCGAGTGCTACTCCGATGAGAGGGAAGAGGAGCAGTGAAAAGAACAGAGCGAGGGCAAAGCGTCGCCGCTGGATGGGATGCTTGAGGGCGCGAAATTTCTCGCGGGTAATGGTCGGCTGGGCCTCTGGCATAGTAGACCTCAGGAGTTGCGGTTTGAAAAGATTTGACAGATATTAGCACGAAAGCCAATCACGCAGTTATTTACGGAGGAGTTTTCCCCGTGGCGGACGTATTTGTCAGTTACAAGCGAGAAGACGCGGAGACCGCAAGACGCATCGTGGACGCGCTCAAGGAGAGTGGCCTTTCGGTCTGGTGGGACGATGGCATCACGCCGCGCCAGGCATGGGACGCGCAGATCGAGGCGGCCATATCGGCGGCGGCAACTGTGGTGGTCTTGTGGTCGCCGCTCGCCGTGGCATCAGAGTGGGTGCGCAAGGAGGCCCACTACGCCCAGGACCGTAACAAGCTGGTGCCGGCCTTTATGGAACCCTGCACGCTGCCGCTGGCGTTTTCTCTCACGCAGACGGTGAACCTGACGAACTGGAAGGGCAATCGCGAGGATCTGCAGTGGCGCAAGCTGTTGTCGTGGATCAGCGATTTGATAGCTACCAAGCCGGGAAACGCGAACCTGCCACCCGGACTGACGCCTGCTCCGGTGGTGAATTCGCATCGCAATGCTGTAGGACAACTAATGTCGGGCGAGCCGATTTACGATGGCGCATTTATCAATCCCTCGACCCCGCCGGGGACTCTGTTTCGCGACGGCGAGGATATGCCTGTGATGCGGATTGTGCCGCGAGGGACGTTTTTGCTGGGAGCTCCGGTTTACGATCCGGACGGTGCGCCGTTTGAGAGGCCGCAGAAACGGATTGACATACCTGCTTCGTATGCCCTGGGGGTGTTTCCCGTGCTGCAGTCGGAATATAAAAAGGTGTGCGGTGCACAGCCGGCGGCTTCGGCAGCTGTAGCGCAGAAGCCAAGTTGGTTTGGCGGGCATAAGAAGGAGCCGCAGCCGGCTGCCCCGGCGACGGCAGCGGCGGTGCCCCAGAAAGATGTTCCACTGACGAACGTCTCTTACGATGAGGCGCAGATCTTTGCCGACCGGCTTTCCTCGCTGTCAACGCAGAGCTATCGCATCCCCTCAGAGGCGGAATGGGAGTATGCCTGCCGCGCGGGAACCTCGACGCGCTATTCCTGCGGGGACACCATCGAGCCGTCGGCGGCGGCCTATGGGTTGACCGCCGGGCCGGTGATGGTGGGTAAGTTTGTTCCGAATAACTTCGGGCTGTATGACATGCATGGCAATGTTCGCGAGTGGACGGCCGACCTGTGGCACGATTCCTACGACCTGACGCCGAGCGACGGACGGCCTGCACTGGACGGTTACAGCTCGATGCGGCTGGTGCGCGGCGGCGGGTGGCGTGACAGTGCAGTGATGCTGCGCTCTGCCGCCCGGATGCGCGCCACGCAATCGATCCGTGTGGATGTGATCGGCTTTCGAGTAGCGCGGGCAGTGACGTAGGACGCAGGTATGGCTGACGCGTTCCGTCAAAAGTCGATAGGCAGAGTGCGAGCCTGGGTGCTGGATTCGAGGGCGAGTTCGAGCAGGCGGATGGTACGGAAGGCGTCCTCGGCGGGGATGGCGAGTGGCGCGGCGCCGAGGATGGCGTCGCGGACGTTGGCGTAGAACTGGCGGTAGTCGCCGGTGACAGTGGGGTATTTGGTGCGTTCGAGCTGGACGGGCTCCTTGCGCTCGGTGGCGAGGGTGAGGGTGCCCCAGGCGGACTCGGGTTCAGGCAGCCAGGGTTCCTGCGAACCGAGCGTGGGTGGGCGCGCGCCGCCGAGCAGCGCGGCCTCCTGCGGGTCGAGGCCAGTCTTGGTATAGCTGCCGTGGGTGCCGTGGACGCGGAAGCGCGGTGCGGGGTCGGCGGCGAGCATGGTGGCGTGGCACTCATAGCGCAGGCCGCGGCCGTTGATATTGAAGTCGAAGACGATATCGATGGCGTCTTCGATGTCGGTCTTGTCGCGGTCGCGGCGGACGCTGGCGGTGACGTGCGTAGGTGAGCCGAAGAGCGCGACGGCCTGATCGACGAGGTGCGGGCCGAGGTCAAAGAGCAGGCCGTTGCCGACGCCGGACTCCTTCCAGGTATTGGGGCGCTGCAGGGGGCGGAAGCGGTCGTAGTGCGAGAGCACCTGGACGACTCGGCCGAGCGTGCCGTCGGTGAGGAGCTTGCGCACGGTGAGGAAGTCGCCGTCGTGGCGGCGATTGTGGAAGGGAGCAAGGACCTTCTTCTGCGCTGCGGCGAGGGTGATGAGGGCGCGGACGGCGGCAGAGCTGCCGGCGAGAGGCTTGTCGACGACGACGTGCTTGCCGGCTTTGAGGGCGGCGGTGGCGAGCTCGACGTGCGAGTCGTTGGGCGTGCCGACGACGATGAGGTCGATGGCGGGGTCTGCGAAGGCTTCGGCTGCGGTGGCGACGATGCGGATCCCAGGGTAGGCAGCTGTGGCGGCAGCGACGCGCTCGGGGGATTTGACGACGATGGCGGCTAGTTCCAGACCCGGGACGGCGTGGACGAAGGGGCAGTGGAAGACCTTGCCGGCGAGGCCGTAGCCGAGGACAGCGGTGCGGATGGGTTCGGTGGGCATAAGAACTATCGTAGGCAGAGAAAGACTTTGACGCAAAGTGCGCGAAGGGTGCGAAGTTTCGGAGTGGATGTTTGAGCCGGATTCGTTGGCGGCTATTTGCGTGTGGCGGTGACTTGCATGTACTGATTGTGGACTCGGGTATTCGTGTCTGGATGGGGGGATTCGTTGGCGCCGGACCAGAGGGCTTCAAGATCTGCGGCCAGTGCGGCCTGGCCGGGTTCATCGAGGCGCGAGAAGGCGACCTGGGTGGGGCCGAAGTACTGGCGGAAGTGGGCGACCGTGCCGGCAGGATCCATGGAGAAAGCGAATTCCAGGGGGACGAGTTCGGTCTCAATGTCAGTGAAGTTGGCGGCGAGACGTTCGCGGACGGTGGCGTCGTCGCCCCAAAGCACGGGCGGGGCTATGCCAGGAGGCGGAGGGACGTGTTTGGAGGCGACTTTAAACATCTGGCCGGAGAAGCTGGCAGGAGTCCAGTTGCCCATGGCGAGCCGGCCACCTGGTTTGAGGACGCGCGCGAACTCTGAGGCGACCAATTCGGGGCGCGGAGCGAACATAGCGCCGAACATGGTGACGATGGCGTCGAAGCTGGCGTCGGCGTAGGGAAGCTGCTCCGCATCGCCTTCATCGAAGGCGACGGTGAGGCCTTCGGCTGCGGCGCGCTCGCGGGCCTGTGCGAGCAGGTTGGGTGCGATGTCCACGCCGGTGACGATGTAGCCTTTGCGAGCGAGCGGGATGGCGGTGTTGCCGGTTCCGCAGGCGATGTCGAGGACACGAATTCCGGCGGGGAGATGGATGCGGATGGCGAAGGCTTTGGATTGGGTAGCGATGCTGCGTGCGATGACGCCGAAGTCGCCGGCTATCCAGGCGGAGCGCATGTTGGATTTGATTTCGTCAATGGTTGGCATAGGGGTCGCTATGAGGGAAGGCGGCTGCCAATGGCAGGAGAACTCTAACGCAAAGATAGCAAAGTTTGATTGGGGTCAGGGTTTGGGTGGCGTGGCCCAGGCGGTGTCGCAGAATACGGTCCAGCGGCGGAGCTTGCCGTATTGGATCTCGGCGAGCCACACGGCGGGGACGGACCAGCGTTGCGGGAGGACGGAATCGTTGACGCGCCAGCCGCCTTCAGCTTTGCCGAAGAGGGCGACGCGGTCGGCGTTGGCGAAGGTGTGGTGGATGGTGATGCAGTAGCCGGGGTAGGTGTGGAAGAAGTGCTGCCAACCGAAGAGCATGGCTTCCGCGCCGGAGAAGCTGTGGCCGAGTGCATCGGTGAAGGCGTGGTCGTCGGTCATGAGCGCGCGCAGGGCGGTGGTGTCGGCGGCGTTGATGGCGGTGATGAAGGCGAGGGTGGTCTCGAGGGGTGTCATGCGCAGTAGGAAAAAGCTATGAACGCAATGTACGCGATGTTCAGGCGCAATGGTCGCAATGTCTCAGGTGATGGACTTAAGGGCTGGGTAGAGCTTGCGGAAGTGGGTGTAGGCCTCGGCCATGGCGGGAGCGTGTTGCGGGGTGATGGTGGCGGCGGGGCGGATGGTGGCGGCGCAGGCGGCTTCGACGGAGGGCCACACGCCTATTCCGGTGCCGGCGAGCAGGGCCGCGCCGAAGGCTCCGCCCTCTTCGGCCTCGAGGACTTCGACGGGGTGGTTGTAGACGTCGGCCTGAATCTGCCGCCAGAGCGGGCTGCGCGCGCCGCCACCGCCGAGGCGGATTTTGCTTACAGGGATGTGGAGTTCGCGGAAGAGGGTGAAGGTATCGTTGAGCGAGAAGGCGACGCCTTCGAGCACGGCGCGGACGATGTGGCCGCGGGCGTGCGAGGCAGTGAGGCCGGTGAGCGCAGCACGGGCGTTGGGGTCGAGGTGCGGAGTGCGCTCGCCGAAGAGGTAGGGCGCCCAGAGCAGGCCGTCGGAGCCGGGTGGCGCGGCGACGGCCAGTGCGGTTAGTTCGTCGTAGGTGGAGCCGGGGAAAAATGTCTCTTTGATGTAGCGGAGTGAGAGGCCGGCGCCGTTGGTGACGCCCATGACGTGCCAGACGCCCGGGGCGGCGTGGCAGAAGGTGTGCAGGCGGCCGAGGTGGTCGAACGTGGGCTGGGCGGTGGCGGCGAAGACGACTCCCGAGGTGCCGATGGTAGCGGAGACCGAGCCGGGCGCGAGGATGCCCATGCCGACGGCTCCGGCACCCTGATCGCCGGCTCCGGCGGCCACGGGGATGCCTTCGTTCAGGCCGGTGGCGGCAGCGCCTGCGACGGAGATGTGGGCGCAGATCTCGGGGCCTTCAAAGAGCGGCGGCAGCCACGCCATCGGGATGCCGGCGGCAGCGGCGACTTCGGTGGACCAGCGGCGGTGGGCGACGTCGAGTAGCAGGGTGCCGGAGGCCTCCTGCATGTCCATGGCTAGGGTACCGGTGAGGCGGTAGCGGACGTAGTCCTTGGGGCAGAGGACGTGGGCGATGCGGGCGAAGATCTCGGGCTGGTGTTCGCGGACCCAGAGGAGCTTGGTGAGGGTGAAGTTGGGCAGCGCGGGGTTGGCGACGAGTTCGATTAGGCGGGCGGCGCCGATGGTTTCGGTGAGCCAGTCGCACTGCGGCTGGGTGCGCTGGTCGCACCAGATGAGTGCGGGGCGGAGGACCTGACCGGCGGCGTCGAGCATGACGCAGCCGTGCATCTGTCCGGTGAGGGCGAGGGCTTCAACGTGGATGTCGTAGCCAGCGCCGTGGGCCTCTTTGAGCGCATAGCCGATGGCGAGCTGTGCGGCGCGCCACCAGTCTTCGGGGTCCTGCTCGGCCCAGCCGATGTGTTCGGAGTGGATGGGTGCGTGCTCGGCGGAGTGGGAGGCGAGGACCTTACCGCTGTGGTCGATGAGAAGAGCGCGGGTTCCGCCGGTTCCGACGTCGATGCCGAGAAGCATGAAGACTCCCAAATGTTGCTGCAAGAGGAAGTGTAGACGCAGGCTGCGAATCCCCATTGCAAAATCTGGAGAAGAGGGATGCCGCGGTCAGATTTGCACAGGGGAAGACATGGCCTTGTTGTGCGTTTTGTGCCGATTGCAGACGTATTTGCGGGATTTTTGCATACATCGTGCCGTATAACGCATCTCTATTAGACAGACAGACTTGGTAGTGCTTCCGCGGTAGCCGGAAAGATGGGGCCGTAGACGATTTAGCATGAAGATTATGGCGAAAAAAATGAGATGCGCGTCACGGAATGCGATCGCGCTAGGGTTGGTTGTGCTCTGGGCTGGCGCAATGATGGCGCAGGGTCCGGGGAGTACAAGTTCGCCCGGAACGAGCACAGCGGGGGGCAGTTCGAACTCGGACCTGAATGAGGCGGTCAACGCGCAGACGCAGTTGGCGACTCCGGGGCCGACGTTGAACACCACCAGCAGCACGACCACGGGCGGCATCGATCCCAGTTTCAAGGGCAGCCTGGTGACCGGCAAGGCGACGGACGGCGTACTTCCGCTGAGCCTGGATGAGGCGATGCAGCGCGGGCTCAGGAGCAATCTGGGGCTGATCCTGCAGAGCAGCGATGAGCGTTCGGCGAATGGGCAGAAGTTGATCCAGTTGCAGCAGTTGCTGCCGACGGTGACCGGCTCGGCGTCGATTGAGGTGGAGCAGGTAGACCTGGCGGCGTATGGATTGAAGTTTCCGGGGATCAACCCGATCGTGGGGCCGTTCCAGGTGGAGGATTTTCGCGCGTATCTGACGCAGAATCTGATCAACCTGCAGGCGTTCGAGCAGTACCTTGCGGCCAAGCACAACTTCAATGCAGCGAAGCTGAGCGCGGAGGACGCCCGCGACCTGGTGGTGCTGACCGTGGGCAATGCGTATCTGCTGTGCGTGGCTGACCAGTCACGCATCCTGGCGGTGCAGGCGGAGTTGGACAGCTCGAAGCTGTCGTTTGACCAGGCCAAGGATGCGCATGAGGCGGGGACGAGCCCGCGGCTGGATGTTCTGCGCGCGCAGGTGGACTATCAGAGCGAGCAGCAGAGCCTGATCGCGGCGACGAATCAGCTCGCCAAAGACAAGCTGGCGCTGGCGCGGACGATTGGCCTGCCGCTAGAGCAACAATTTGAGCTGACCGACACCACGCCCTTCCAGGCGCTCGATGCTCCGGACCCGCAGACAGCTTTTGCACAGGCTCTAAAGCAGCGCAAGGATCTGGCGGCGGCCGTTGAAAAGACAAAGGCAGCCGAGGCGACGCATCGTGCGGCGGTAGACGAACAGCTCCCGGAACTGAGCGCGAACGGTAACTTCGGCGACCTGGGCACGACTGTAGCGCACTCTCATGCGACGTACGCTGCGACAGGTGATTTGAGCGCTCCGATTCTGCAAATCGCTAAGACGCACGGTGACAAGGAAGTGGCCTCAGCGCAACTCGACCAGGCCAAGGCCACGCTGAGCGACCAGGTGCAGCAGGTGAATGCGGATGTTCGCGATGCCATCCTCGATATTCAGACCGCGGCCAAACTGGTTGAAGCAGCAAAGAGCAACGTGGAACTGGCGCGCGAGGCACTGGATGAGGCGCAGCAGAGATTCAAGGCGGGCGTGGATGAAAGCCTGCCGGTGTCGCAGGCACTGGCGACCGATCGCCAGGCCGAGGACCAATATATCGCCGCGCTGTATCAGCACAACATTGCCAAGCTGGCACTGGCGAGGGCGCTGGGCGTGGCATCGAGCAACTACAAAGATTATCTGGGAGGAAAGTAAGCGTGGCCGATCCGATCGAGCAGAAGCAGGACGAAGGCAAGCCGGAGGTTGATCCGGCGACCAAAGAGCGTCGCAAGTACATCATCATCGGCGTGGTGGCGCTGATTGTGGTGGTGTCGCTGCTGTTCTACTGGCGCTCCACCTACAGCGAGACCACGGACGATGCACAGGTGGATGGCAACCTGTACCAGGTGAGCGCGCGCGTGGCAGGGCAAGTGGTCCACGTGGACGTGGAGGAAGAGCAGTTTGTTCATGCCGGCGATCCGATTGCGGAGGTTGACCCCAAGGACTACCAGGTGGCGCTGGAGCAGGCGGAGGCTGACCTGGCGAACGCGCAGGCGCAGTACCAGCAGGCCAGCGTGAATGTCCCGATTACGGGCACGAACGTGAATACGTCGGTGTTGACGACGAGTTCGGACGTGCTGGGCAGCGAGGCTTCGGTGTCGCAGGCCGAAGCGCAGGCACAGGCAGCCAAGGCGCGGGTGGACTCGGCCAAGGCGACGGCGCTGAAGGCTCAGATCGATGTGGACCGGTATACGCCACTGGTGGCCAAGGACGTGATCTCCAAGCAGCAGTATGACGCCGCTGTGGCCACGGCGACGGCGGATCAGGCCGCACTGGATGAGGCCGAGCGCAATGCAAAGGCACAGCAGGATGCAGTGAGCTATGCACGCCAGCGGCTTTCGCAGTCGCAGTCGCAGGAGATTCAGAGCCGCAAGAACGGGCCGGAGCAGGTGAAGGTGCAGCAGGCGATGGCCGATGCGGCCGCGGCAGCAGTGCAGCAGGCGCAGGCCAAGGTCGACCAGGCCAAGCTGAACCTGAGCTATACGAGGGTGGTCGCGCCGATTACGGGAATCGTGAGCAAGAAGAGCGTGTCCGATGGCGAGAACCTGAGTGTTGGGCAGTCGTTGATGACCATCGTGCCGCTCGAAGACCTGTGGGTGACGGCGAATTTCAAGGAGACGCAGTTGAAGGAGATGAGGGTCGGGCAGTCCGTCGATATCGAGGTGGATGCGCTGGGCGGCCGCAAGTTCCATGGGTATGTGAAACAGATTGGCGGCGCGACAGGGTCTTCGCTGAGCCTGTTTCCTCCGGAGAACGCCACGGGTAACTATGTGAAGGTAGTGCAGAGGATTCCGGTGCGGGTGAACTTCAACAACGTCCAGCAGGAAGATGGTGACCACAAATTGCGCATAGGAATGTCCGTTGAACCCAAAGTATGGGTGAAGGAGTAAGGAAGCCAGCAGATAACTGCAAACAGAAATTCGGGAACGGTCCGGCGATGCCGGGCCGTTTGCCTTTGGAAGAGAAATAGTTTGTGCAACTGTACGGATGAGGCATCATCTACTTAGCATCGAGTGTGTGAGGTTTTGGCCATGGGTTCTATATTGCATTTGTTGGAGCATCACACGCTGGGGCTGATCTTTGGATGGGTGCTGGTGGAGCAGGCGGGCGTTCCGGTGCCGAGTGTGCCGGTGATGCTGGCGGCAGGAACCCTGAGCGCGGCTCACAAGTTCCACGTCGCGTATGCGATTCCGGTAGTGATGGTGGCCTGCCTGATCTCGGATTCCGCGTGGTTTCTGCTGGGCCAGCGTTACGGGCGGCGGGTTCTGAACCTGTTGTGCCGGTTTTCGCTGGAGGCCGACAGCTGTGTCACCAAGACGCAGCGAACGATGGGCAGGCGCGGCGCCGTGACGCTGCTGTTCGCCAAGTTCGTTCCGGGGCTGAGTACGATGGCAGCGCCGATAGCCGGGCAGGCCAAGATGGACTACCTGGAGTTCGTCGGCTACGACATGGCCGGATCTCTGATCTGGGCCTGCACGTGGCTGTTTGCGGGGCGGTTCTTCGGCGATGTTGCCAAACGCAGCAGCGACTTCTTCGGAATCCTGTCGCACTTTGCTGTGCTGCTGGTGCTGTTGATGGTAGTGGCAGTGATCGTGTACCGGCTGATGACCCGGCACCGCTTTCGCAAGGAGCTTAGGGTGCTGCGGCTGGAACCCACGGAGCTGCGCGACATGATCGAGGAGGCGATGCGCCTGGGCGCGGAGCTGCCATTCATCGTGGACCTGCGCCATCCGCTGGATGTGTTGACGGACCCGCTGGTGCTGCCCGGCGCGCTGCGCATTGGGCCGGATGAACTGAAACTGCGTCGTGAGCTGCTGCCTAGGGATCGTGACGTGGTGCTGTACTGTACCTGTCCCAGTGAGGAGACCAGCGCCAAGGTAGCGATGGAGCTGCGCAGGATGGGGGTGCAGAGGGTTCGACCGCTGCGTGGCGGCCTGCAGGGATGGAAGGACTGCGGGTATCCGGTGGAGGTCGTTGAGGTGGTTTAGGAATTCAGCTAGGGATTCAGCACGAAGTTGATGCTGATGGTGGTCTCAACCTCGGTGGGCTGGTTGTTCAGAAGATATGGGCGATAGCGGGCGGCACGGACAGCCTCCAAAGCTGCGCTCTGGAGCATGGGTGAACCGCTGAGAACGCGGGTACTCTCAATGTGACCGGACTTGGAGATGATGGCCTGGATGACGACCGTGCCCTGGATACCGGCCGAGCGGGCGATCTGTGGGTATGCAGGACGGATGGGCGAGAGCAGCATGCCGGCAGAGACGCCGGTTGAGACATTTATTGCGCCGGTGGTGCCGGAGCTTGGCGGCCCGGCGACGACGCGCGGAGCAGTGGGCGCGGAGCCGCTAAGAATCGCCATCGGATTGGCTGTGCCATGAGGGTCGCCGAAGGACAGAAGTGGGGTGTCGACAGGCAGGGCTTCGCCGATGACCGTTGGGCGGGTGATGGTGGGCGGCTGCAGCGGAGCTGATGGCGCAGCTGCGATGCGGGCAATCGATATATGCACAGGCGGCTGCGGGGGTGGAGTGGCACGGGGCAGCGGTGGCGGGTCAAGCCGGGAGAGCTTGATGGGGCCGGGGGGCAGGACCTCGGGGTGCAGGATGGGGATGGCGATGAGCGCGGACACAAGCGCGGCCTGCGTGGCGAAGGAGATGAGCGCGGGCCAGCGGTTGTGGCTGCGCAGTAATGGCGTGGATTCGACGAGCGATTCCTGAAACATGGCGGCACCTCGAAGGTTTCGATGTGCGCATTCAGGCGAGGAACGCGTCTGGGGAGTTAGACACCGGATGCAGAGGCAATGTTCCGGGAACGTGGCGCGGAAAACGGCTTCGAGAGATGATGGACGGGATGGCCGCAGCCCCCATTCCGGAGATGCAGCGAATCATGGTAGCGCCGAAGCGCGTGGTGTCTGTCGATGTTCTGCGCGGAATCACCATAGCGTTCATGATCCTGGTGAACAATCCGGGGGATTGGGACCACGTGTTTCCGCAACTGGATCACGCGGCTTGGAATGGTTGGACGCCCACTGATCTGGTTTTCCCGACGTTTCTGTTTCTGATGGGGGCGGCGATGGTGTACTCGCTGTCGGCGCGCTCAGCGAAGGGGAACTGCCGGAAGACTCTGACCGGGCATGTTCTTGCGAGGGCGGCGAAGATCTTCGCGCTGGATATCGCGCTGGCATTGTTTCCAGAGATGCATTGGACGGAGATGCGGGTCTACGGGATATTAACGCGGATAGCGCTGTGCTACCTGCTTGCGGGACTGCTGCTGGTGGCGACGATGAAGATGCAGCGGAGGGTCACGGCTTTGATCGGGATCGTGGCCGTGCTGCTGGTGGGGTATTGGGTGCTGATGCGCTGGGTACCGGTGCCGGGAGCCGGTGTGCCGGTGCGGGAGATTCCGCTGCTCGATCCGGAGAGAAATCTGGCTTCATGGCTGGACCGCGGCGTGAGTGCTTGGATGCAGCACTGGCTGCATACCGGAGTGCTGTATGAGACGACGCGTGACCCGGAGGGACTGCTGAGCACGCTGCCGGCGGTGGCGTCAACGCTGCTGGGTTCGCTGGCAGGAATGTGGATGCGGCGCGGGCAGGGAGTAAGAGACAGCCAGGCGATGCGACGAATGCAGGCAGGATTGGCTGCGGCGGGGTTGCTGGGGGTGCTGGCCGGTGAGATATGGTCGCGGTGGTTCCCGATTAACAAGAACCTGTGGACTTCGAGCTACGTGCTGCTGACCGCGGGCATAGCGGCGGCGGCGCTGGCTGCACTGTCATGGCTGATGGATGGCCGGGCGCAGCCGTGGCCGCGCTGGCTTAGCTGGAGCGCGTGGCCGTGGCGCGTCTACGGATCGAATGCTATTGCCGCGTATACCTTTTCGGCGCTGCTGGTCGAGATGCTGGAGTTCATCAAGTTTGCTGATTCCGATGGAGATAAGCACAGCCTGTCGGGGATTCTGTATGAGGCCGTATTTGCTCGTAATGAATCGACCGACTGGACATCTCTGGCATATGGGTTGAGCCTTGTAGTGGTGTGCTTTCTGCCGGTGTGGTGGATGTGGCGGAAGAAGTGGTTCTGGAAGATGTAGCGGTGTAAGAGCAACAGCCAAAGCCTTAACGCAGAGGACGCAGAGTAAGAGCGCAAAGGTCGCAGAGGAAGGTTGAGGTACGTAGTGGCATACGAGAGTTTGCGGGACTGGGTGAAGGCGCTGGACAAGGCAGGCGAGTTGAAGCGCGTGACGGCGGAGGTGTCGCCGGTGCTGGAGATGGCGGAGATCGCCGACCGCGCTGCGAAGAGCGGGCGCG
>Ga0302154_10001806_pt1 | contig 16933 bp, 10 predicted proteins | sample I_Bog_N2_3_FD_193507 | JGI IMG/M metagenome (GOLD analysis project Ga0302154, IMG submission 193507) | Peat permafrost microbial communities from Stordalen Mire near Abisko, Sweden - I_Bog_N2_3 | ecosystem: Environmental > Terrestrial > Soil > Wetlands > Peat | place: Sweden: Abisko, Stordalen... | reverse complement strand
TCTGGCCGGGGACCTGTTCCGGCAGGCCGGCCAGCAGCAGCGCCATCCGCGCCACGTTGCGGTTGTCCTCGCCGGCCTGGTTGGCGCAGCCGAAAAACACCTCGTCGACGCAGGACCAGTCGAGCCAGGCATGCCGCGCCATCAGGGCCTTGATCGGGATCGCGGCCAGATCGTCGGTGCGAACCTTGGCGAGCGCCCCGCCGAAACGGCCGATCGGGGTCCGTACCGCATCGCAAACAAAGACATCGCGCATCGATCATCTCCTGGAAGGCCGCGTTTTGACTAAATCGCGCACCCCGAATGCTTCAGCGTTGCGTTTTAGAAGCGGCGGTGGGTGAGGTCAATTGACGGCAGCAGATGGTCGATCCCCGCCAGGCGCCATCGGACGGTCACGGCGGAATTTCCGCTCGCCGGTTCCCGGGCGTCGCCGAAGCCCGGGGAAAACAGCGTAAAGACCTGTCAAGGCGCGGCCTGATTTTGCTAGCGTCCGCCGCCATGATCCTGCAGCCGTCGATCCCGCTCCCATCAGATCCATCAGACCCGGCGACGGACTCCGCGCCATCGGCGGAGGCCGCGGCGCGGGTGTCGCCGATGATGGAGCAATATCTGGAGATCAAGGCCGCCCATCCCGGACTGCTGCTGTTCTACCGGATGGGCGACTTCTACGAGCTGTTCTTCGAGGATGCCGAGATCGCCTCGCGCACCCTCGGCATCGTGCTGACCAAACGCGGCAAGCACCAGGCGCTGGATATTCCGATGTGCGGGGTGCCGGTGGAGCGGTCGGAGGATTATCTGCATCGGCTGATCGAAGCCGGCCACCGGGTCGCGGTCTGCGAGCAGATCGAGGATCCCGCCGCCGCGCGGGCGCGCGGCAACAAGAGCGTGGTGCGGCGCGCGGTGGTGCGGCTGGTCACCCCGGGGACCCTGACCGAGGATACCCTGCTCGATGCCAAAACCAATAATTACCTGCTGGCCATCGCGCGCAGCCGCGGCTCCGCCGGCACTGACCGCATCGGGCTCGCCTGGATCGATATTTCGACCGCCGAATTCATCGTCACCGAATGCGCAAGCGGCGAACTCGCCGCGACGCTTTCGCGGATCAATCCGAACGAAGTCATCGTCACCGACGCGCTCTATGGCGATCCGGAGCTCGGCCCTGTGCTGCGCGGCTTGCCGGCGGTGACGCCGTTAACCCGCGACCTGTTCGACAGCGCCACCGCGGAGCGGCGGCTGTGCGATTATTTTGCCGTCGCTACCATGGATGGGCTCAGCGCGATGTCGCGGCTGGAGGCGACCGCGGCCGCCGCCGCCGTCAGCTATATCGACCGCACCCAGGTTGGAAAGCGGCCGCCGCTGCAGCCGCCGGCGCGCGAGGCGCAGGGCACCACCATGGCGATTGATCCCGCCACCCGCGCCAACCTCGAACTGACGCGGACGCTTGCCGGCGAGCGGCGCGGCTCGCTGCTCGACGCCATCGACTGCACGGTGACGGCGGCGGGCTCCCGTCTGCTGGCGCAACGGCTGGCGGCGCCGTTGACCGACAGTGCCGCGATTGGCCACAGGCTCGATGCCATCGCAGCCTTTATGGACGACGGCGCACGGCGCGAGGCGATCCGCGGCACGCTGCGATCAGCCCCCGATCTGTCGCGGGCGCTGGCGCGATTATCGGTCGGTCGCGGCGGCCCGCGCGATCTGGCCGCCTTGCGCGACGGCATTGTCGCCGCCGATACGGCGCTGGCGCAGCTTCCCGGGCTTGGCGAGCCGCCAGCGGAAATCGCGGCGATCATTGCCGCGCTGCGCCGCCCGTCGCGCGATCTGGCGCAGGAATTGTCCCGCGCTTTGGCCGACGCGTTGCCGCTCGTCAAGCGCGACGGCGGCTTCATCCGCGATGGCTATGAGGCCGCGCTCGACGAAAGCCGCGCCTTGCGCGACACCTCGCGCCTGGTGGTCGCCGCGATGCAGGCGCGCTATGCCGAGCAGACCGGGGTCAAGGGTCTCAAGATCCGCCACAACAATATGCTCGGCTATTTCGTCGAAGTCACCGCCCAGCATGGCGAGCGGCTGCTGGGCAAGCCATTGAATGCGACCTTTATCCATCGCCAGACGCTGTTGGGCCAGGTCCGCTTCACCACCGCCGAACTCGGCGAGATCGAGGCCAAGATCGCCAATGCCGGCGACCGCGCGCTCGCGCTGGAGCTTGAGATCTTCGAGCGGCTCAGCGCGCTGTCGACCGCAGCCAGCGATGATCTGCGCGCCGCTGCCCATGGCTTCGCGCTGCTCGACGTCACCACCGCGCTCGCCAGGCTCGCGGTCGATGACCACTATGTCCGGCCCGAGGTTGACGCCTCGCTCGGCTTTGCGATCGAGGCCGGCCGGCATCCGGTGGTCGAACAGGCGCTGAAGCGCGATGGCCAGCCTTTCATCGCCAATGCCTGCGACCTGTCGCCGCTGACAACTGCGGGCGAGGGTAGGGTGGGGGCAGGCCAGATCTGGCTGATCACCGGCCCCAACATGGCGGGCAAATCGACCTTCCTGCGCCAGAACGCGCTGATTGCCCTGATGGCGCAGATCGGCAGCTTCGTGCCGGCTGCGCGCGCCCGGATCGGCATCGTCGACCGGCTGTTCTCACGGGTCGGGGCCGCCGACGACCTGGCGCGCGGCCGTTCCACCTTCATGGTCGAGATGGTGGAGACCGCTGTCATTCTCAACCAGGCGAGCGAACGCTCGCTCGTGATTCTCGACGAGATTGGCCGGGGCACTGCGACCTTTGACGGGCTGTCGATCGCCTGGGCCTCGATCGAGCATCTGCACGAACATAATCGCTGCCGCGCGCTGTTCGCCACCCATTATCATGAGCTCACTGCGCTGTCGGCCAAATTGCCGCGGTTGTTCAACGCCACCGTGCGGGTCAAGGAATGGCATGGCGATGTGGTGTTCCTGCACGAGGTGCTGCCGGGTTCGGCCGACCGCTCCTATGGCATCCAGGTGGCGAAACTCGCCGGCCTGCCACAGCCGGTGATCGCCCGCGCCAAATCGGTACTGGCCAAGCTCGAGGCCAAGGACCGCGGCCAGACCGCCCGCGCGCTGGCCGACGACCTGCCGCTGTTCGCGGTGCCGGCGCGCGCGGCCGCGGAGCCTGCGCCGCCGAGCCCGGCCGACCAGCTGATCGCGGCGGTTCAGGCGCTGCATCCGGACGAGATGTCGCCGCGCGAGGCGCTGGAGGCGCTCTATGCGCTGAAGGCGAAATTGCCGAAGGCATAATCGTCATTGCGCGCGCTAGCGGAGGCAATCGCGAGCTGCACCGTTTCAAGTTCCAGCATCACACGCGCGTGCGGCGGCCTTACGCGGCCCTTCTTGCGCTGGGTGGGGATCCAGCGTGGCGATCCCAATGTGCGGACGGACCGTGAAGGTGTTGCGGCCCAGAGCCTTGGCGTCGTAGAGCGCCGCATCGGCCGCCTCGACCAGCGACGCCGGCGTTGCGGTCAAACGCCCCGGACACCAGGATGCCACTCCGGCGCTCAACGTCACGACGCCGAGCGCACTCGCCTCGTGGGGGATGACGAGCGTGCGGATGGCGGCCTGCAGGTCGCCGACGATGTGGACGGCGCCGGCAAAGTCCGTTTCCGGGAGCAGGATTGCAAATTCCTCGCCGCCATAGCGCGCGGCCATATCGCCAGGCCGGCGCAACACGCCCTGGATCTCGGCGCTGACGGCGCTCAGGCAAGCATCGCCCGCCGGATGACCATATCGGTCGTTGAAGTTTTTGAAGTGGTCGACATCCACCATGATCAGCGACAGCGGCCGCCCGGTGCGCGCCGCGCGCTTGAACTCGCGCTCGATCGTCTCGTTAAAGCAGCGGCGATTGGCCAGCCCCGTCAGTGCGTCGCGCAGCGCCTGCAGCCGCGTGGCCCGATTGGCCTGGTCGGCGCGATAGCCCAACACGCCGATGACGAGCAGCATGATCAGCACGATTGCGCCATGCACGCGCAGTTGGCCGTACCATTCGCTCAACACCGCCGAGCTGTTCTGGGCGACCATGACGGTCATCGGATAGTGCGACAGATGGTTGGACGCCCCGACCCGGTTGAGGCTGTCCTTGGGCGACCGGTATTCGAGCGCGGCGGCGGGCGCCGCGGCCAGCGCCGCGAGTTCGCCATCGCCGAGGGCGTCGGGACTGCCAGTGAGCAGCATGCCGTTGTCCGCGACCAGGCTGATGAAACCGCCGGACTTGAACTGGACCGTTTCGAATAGCTTACGGAAGAAGTTCATCGACACGCTCGCCACCACGATCCCGGCAAAGCTGCCATCCTTGGCATTGATCCGACGCGACACCGTGATGTTGACCGATCCGTCGATCTTGCTTTTGACGGGCTGGCCAATGTAGACGTCGCTGGTTTCATGGCTGCTGAGAAAGCGGAAATAGTCGCGTTCGCGGTAGTTCATGCTGACCGGATGCGGAACGAGCGATTTGACGATGGCATTGCCGTCCTTGTCGGTCAGGCCCATCTCGTGGATGGCTGGCAGAGCCGAAGCGAGCGACGTCATCAGCCCGTAGAGGCGTTGCATGGTCTCGGGCGTTACACCCTCGACCTCGACCCGTTGCACCAGAGTGGCAACGACGGTGTCGGCTGTCTTGAGTGTGGTCTCGATCTGCTGAGAGAGCGACTCGGCCAGACTCGCCGTCACGATATTGGCGCTGCGCAGGCTGGCTTCGCGCACATGCCACATTTGCCAGGCCTCGATCCCGACCAGGGCCGCGGACAGACAGAGGGCGAAGGCGATGGTCCAGCTCAGCCATGTCGAGCGCGGGAACGTCGATATGGCTTTGCGCGAAGCGGCTGCGCGGGCGATGATTTGCATTGTCATGATGCGTTGAAACTACGTCCAATTAGCTCAAGCAGAATTAACCCGACCGCAGAAAGTTCGGTCCGATTCTGCCCTTTAATTTAAGGTTCGCGATACCTTGTTGACTGATTAACCACCGCCTGTTCCTTGATTTCCCAACCCCAATTTCTCGTTGCACGGATCGGCGCGGCGATCGCCTGGACTCAACGCAAGTTCATTCCCGGACGTCGCTGCGCTCCCCCGGGTTAAGACTGCGGTATGGCCGCCGCCCGTTCCACCACAGTCCGAGATTCCAGCTGATGGCCGTCATCAGCGCCAGACCGAGCGCCACCGCCGCGCCGAAGCGCGGCGCGGTGACATGCAGCACCGCCACCGCGAGGCCCAAGCCGATCAGGCCAAAGCCGCTATTGGCGAGCATCGCGGCGGCGGCATGGCCGCCGATGCGCGGATGCAGAATCAGCATCAGGCTGGTGAACACCACGGGAAACAGCGCGATGGTGCCGCTGATATCCGGGCCGACCCAGTCCGACAGCGTGACAACGGTGGCAACCAGCGTTGCCACCAGGGTGGCGCGCAACGGGATATCGTACCAGCGTCGGGCGATCGGTGGCATAGCCACATCACGGAAGCGCTGCAGCTGCGGCAGGGCGATGGCAAACGCCAGCGCATTGACGAGCAGGCCGCCGGAAAGCGACCAGGGCAACTGGCGCGCCAGCGCGGCGATGCCAAGCCACACCGCCACCGCGCCGCCACAAGCGATCAGCGGGCCTTGGCGCTGCGCCAGCCGGACATAGGTCACGATCAGCAGCACCGTCGCAGCGTTGACCGGCAGGCTCGCCAGCGCGCCCTCGGCAATGAACGCCGCGTCGTGATCGAGCGCGAGAAAGACATAGGCCGGTCCGGCCGAAACCGGCAGCGTCGCCACCAGCGCGCCGATCACCGGCCCGGCGCGCTCGGTGATGATCGAGGCCGACACCACGAAGCCAGCGGTCACCGCCATGCGCAGCGCCAGCGTCATCAGGAAGATGGAATTGGTTGGAAGGTTAATGCTGTACACCGGAAGAGTTTTTATGCGCTGTCGCGCACTTTGATGCGTGAAACTTGCTCCTTCGTCATTGCGAGCCCCCTTGGGCGAAGCAATCCAGCTTCGGCGCGGCAAACAAGCTGGATGGCTTCGTCGCGAAGGGCTCCTCGCCATGACGGGGCCCCACCATCCGGTCACAGTTTGAGGAGAGCCGGTGCTGATCCGCTCAAATCCGCTGCATCGTCACCGACACCTTCGGTCCGTTCTTGATGGTCTGGTACACCACGCAATAGCGTTCGGTGAGTTTCAACAGCAAATCGAGCTTGTCCTGCGGCGCCTCGGTATCGACGTCGAAGCGCAGGCGGATGGCGGCGAAGCCGACCGGCGCCGCTTTGTCAACGCCGAGCGTGCCGCGGAAGTCCAGATCGCCCTCGGCAGAGACCAGCCCCGCCTTCAGCGCCACCTCGGTTGCGGTCGCCACCGATTTCAGGGTGACTCCCGCGCAGGCGACCAGCGCCTCCAGCAGCATGTCGCCGGAGCAAAGTTCAAGCCCCGAGCCGCCGGTGGCGGGATGCAATCCGGCTACCGCCAAAGCGCGGCCGGTCTCGACCTTGCAGGCAATGCCCTCAGGCGCGATCGAGCCTGAGGCCCGCAGCGTAATGAGCGCCGCCGCCGGATCAGATTTGTAGCGCTCCTTGAGGGGCGCCTGCGTGGCGCGAAGTTCGGCGGCGTCCATGGCGTTCTCCAGCAATCAGACCATGCCGGGTATATCAGAGCTTTGGTTGCAGCGATGCAACCGCTTTCCGCGATCGGCCAACGATCGACCGTTATGAACTCAATCGCGGCCGGTCATGCTGCATTGCGGCAATAATGGTGTGTTCTTGGGCCGAATGAAACCCAACCTTGTGTTACAACACACCGAGAATGTCCCGTGACAGCGCTGTCGCTGTCCGATATCGGGGTAGGCATGGATATAGTGGTGGCGGCGATGCGGCCCGAGGCCGACGAGCGTTTCGATTCCGAGCGGATTTCCGCCGCAGTCGATGCGCTTGCCGCCAAGCATGTCGGCCACGAGGATGTGTTCCGCGCCGCGGTCGCTCAATTGTTCAAGGCCGAACTGATCGCCGCGCGCGCCACCGCGCAGCAGGTGCTGCTCCGGGATCGTCACGGCCGGCGCTGCGCCGAACGGCTGTGTTTCGTGCAGGACGAAATCATCCGTATCCTGTTTTCGGCGGCCACCCGTCATCTCTATTATGCGCCAGTGCCCTCGGGAGCCGAGCGCATGGCGGTGGTCGCGACCGGTGGCTATGGGCGCGGCTTGATGGCGCCGGAATCCGATATCGATCTGTTGTTCATCCTGCCCTATAAGCAGACCGCCTGGGGCGAACAGGTCGCCGAGGCGATCCTGTATTGCCTGTGGGACATGGGGCTGAAGGTCGGGCATGCCACCCGATCGGTCGATGAATCGATCCGGCAGGCGCGCGGCGACATGACGATCCGCACCGCGATCCTCGAGACCCGATTCCTGGCGGGTGACCGGCCGCTCTACGACGAACTGGTGTCGCGGTTCGATACGGAGGTGGTGCAGGGCACCGCGGCCGAATTCGTCACCGCCAAACTCGCCGAGCGCGAGGAACGCCATCGTCGCGCCGGACAATCGCGCTATCTGGTCGAACCCAATGTCAAGGATGGCAAGGGCGGACTGCGCGATCTGCACACGCTGTTCTGGATCGCGAAATATGTCTACCGCGTCCGAGAGGCCGACGAACTGCTCGACCGCGGCGTGTTCGATGCGCAGGAATACCGCACCTTCCGCCGCTGCGCCGATTTCCTGTGGTCGGTGCGCTGCAATATTCATTTCTTTTCCGGCCGCGCCGAGGAGCGGCTGTCGTTCGACATGCAGCGCGAGATCGCGATCCGGCTCGGCTATACCTCGCATCCCGGCATGCAGGATGTCGAACGCTTCATGAAGCATTATTTCCTGGTCGCCAAGGATGTCGGCGATCTCACCGCGATCCTGTGCGCCAAGCTGGAGGATCAGCAGGCCAAGCCCGCGCCGGTGCTGAGCCGCATGATGGCGCGGCTGCGGCCGGGCATGAACCATCGGCGTGTCCCCGACAGCGACGATTTCATCGTCGACAACAATCGCATCAATCTCGCCGCGCCCGATGTCTTCAAGCACGATCCGGTCAATCTGATCCGGATTTTTCGTCTCGCGCAGAAGAACAATCTGGCCTTTCATCCCGATGCGATGCGTACGGTGACAAGGTCGCTCAAGCTGGTCAACACCGGCTTGCGCGAAAATCCCGAGGCCAACCGGCTGTTCATGGAAATCCTCACCTCGAACGGCGCCGAAACCGTGCTGCGGCGCATGAACGAGACCGGCGTGCTCGGCCGCTTCATCCGCTCCTTCGGCAAGATCGTCTCGATGATGCAGTTCAACATGTACCACCATTATACGGTGGATGAACATCTGTTGCGCTGCGTCGGATACCTGCAGGAGATCGAGCGCGGCGGCAATGACGAGTTCGTCGTCGCCAGCGACCTGATGCGCAAGATTCGCCCCGAGCATCGGCCGGTCATCTATATCACCACCTTGCTGCATGACATTGCCAAGGGCCGCCCGGAGGATCACTCGATCGCCGGCGCCAAGGTGGCGCGGCGGCTGTGCCCGCGGCTCGGCTTCAACAGCGCCGACACCGAATTGGTGGCCTGGCTGATCGAGCAGCATCTGGTGATGTCCACGGTGGCGCAGTCGCGCGACCTCTCGGACCGCAAGACGATCGAGAACTTCGCCGCCGTAGTGCAGTCGGTCGAACAGATGAAGCTGTTGACGATCCTGACCACCGCCGATATCCGGGGCGTCGGACCCGGCGTCTGGAACGGCTGGAAGGCGCAGCTGTTGCGCACGCTCTATTATGAAACCGAGCCGGCCTTGACCGGCGGTTTCTCCGAGGTCAACCGCGCCCGGCGCATCAGTGCCGCCCAGGCGGAATTTCGTGCCGCGTTCACCGAATGGCCGGCGCAGGAACTCGAGACCTATATCTCGCGGCATTATCCCGCTTATTGGCTCAAGGTCGAATTGCCGCGCAAGATCCGCCAGGCCCGTTTCATTCGCGCCAGCGAACAGGCCGGCCACCGGCTGGCGATCAATGTCGGCTTCGACGAATCCCGTGGGGTCACCGAGCTGACCCTTCTCGTCATCGATCATCCCTGGCTGTTGTCGATCATTGCCGGCGCCTGCGCCTCGGCCGGCGCCAACATCGTCGATGCGCAGATCTACACCACCACCGACGGGCGGGCGCTGGATACCATCGCGATATCCAGGGAATACGACCGCGACGAGGACGAGGCGCGGCGCGCGACGCGGATCGGCGAGATGATCGAGGACGTGCTCGAGGGCAAGCTGCGGCTGCCCGACGTAGTGGCGCGGCGCGCCGCGAAGGGCGGCCGGGCGCGGCCCTTTGTGGTCGAACCGGAAGTCGTCATCAACAATCAATGGTCGGACCGCTACACGGTGATCGAGGTCTCCGGCCTCGACCGGCCTGGACTGCTGTATGAGCTGACCACGGCGATCTCGAAGCTCAACCTCAATATCGCCTCGGCCCATGTCGCGACCTTCGGCGAACGCGCCCGCGACGTGTTCTACGTCACCGACCTCCTGGGCGCCCAGATCAATGCGCCGACCCGGCAGGCCGCGATCAAGAGCGCGCTGCTGCATCTGCTTGCCAATGAGGGAGCCGCGGCGATGCCGGCGGCGTGAGCCCGTTACACGATTCTCACGGTGCTTCCGGAATCTCGCCAAACGTCTTGCCCGGTTTAAGCGGCTTCAGCCGAATCAGCCGCGAATCGCTGACCGCGGCCTGGCGGTGTTTAACCGCCTCGCGATAGACCGGATCGCGGATCATCTCGACAAAGGCCTCGACACCAGGATATTCGGCGATGAAGCAATGATCCCAATGCTCCTCCGCGGGCCCGATCAGCATCAGTTCAAAACCGCCCTGCCAGACTACCTTGCCGCCGAGCCGCAGGAAGACCGGGCCGGATTCGCGGCCATAGGCCGCATAGGCTTCAGCGCCACTGGCAATCCGCCCGTCCGGATAGACCGCGCGATCATGCAGTCTGACCAGATTGAGCATGTGGATCGGTCCGGGACGATTGTCGCCGCGAAACTGCGCGAACACCTCTTTGGTCGGATCGATATGGCCGGTCATATAGTGCTGCCTCCTGTGCTGCCTGCTTTTTTGCCTCGCCCGGCGCTTTGCCGCGTCGCGGCGGCCTTCCGCGTGCTACCACGGGTAAGTGGATTTCGCGGCGCGTCTTAGGGGGTGAGCCACATGAACGCAATTGCCAATGCGATGGTCGGGCTGGTCGGCCTGCTGCATGTCTATATCCTGGTTCTGGAAATGTTTCTCTGGACCAGGCCGCTCGGGCTCAGGATCTTTCGCAACTCGATCGAGAAGGCGACCGATTCGGCGGTGCTCGCCGCCAATCAGGGGCTCTATAACGGCTTTCTCGCCGCCGGTCTGTTCTGGGGGTTGGCGCAGGGCGACCCGGGCTTCGGTTTCAAGGTCAAGACATTCTTTCTGCTCTGCGTGATCGTCGCCGGTATCTATGGCGCTGCAACCGTCAGCCGTCGGATTCTCTTCGTCCAGGCGGCTCCGGCAGCCGTGGCCCTGCTGCTGCTGTGGCTGGCCTAGACTTGTCCTGAGCGCGACGATTCGGCCGCGGGCCTTGTCTTGCTTTGCCACAATGCTTCCTCCACTATCAATGACAGCGAGGCGTCCCGGGTCGCGACCACGGCCCGGGGAACAAGACCCCGCGGCAAAATCACGGAGGGAACGCAGCGACATGAGAAACAGAATTTTGCATTGGCTCACCGCAGCCACGGTGACGATCACGGTTTCGGCGAATTCCGCGCAGGCGCAGAAGAAATACGACCCCGGCGCCAGCGATAGCGAAATCAAGATCGGCCAGACCGTGCCGTTCTCGGGACCGGCCTCGCCCTACGCCACCATCGGCAAGACCCAGGCCGCCTATATCAAGATGATCAACGACCAGGGCGGCATCAACGGCCGCAAGATCAACCTCATTCAATATGACGATGCCTACAGCCCGCCGAAAGCGGTCGAGCAGGTGCGCAAGCTGGTCGAGAGCGACGAAGTGCTGCTGACGTTCCAGATCATCGGCACGCCCTCGAACGCGGCTGTGCAGAAATACCTCAACAACAAGAAAGTGCCGCAACTGTTCGCCGCCACCGGCGCGTCCAAGTTCACCGATCCCAAGAACTTCCCCTGGACCATGGGCTTCAATCCGAACTATTTCGTCGAGGGCCGCATCTACGGCCAGTACGTGCTGAAGGAATATCCCAAGGCCAGGATCGGCGTGCTCTACCAGAATGACGACCTCGGCAAGGATTACCTGAACGGCCTGAAGGCCGGGCTTGGCGACAAGGCTACGACCATGATCGTAGCCGAGGCTTCCTACGAGGTCTCGGACCCGACCATCGATTCGCAGATCCTCAAATTGAGGGATTCCGGCGCCGACCTGTTGTTCAGCGCCACGACGCCGAAGCAGGCCGCGCAGGCGATCAAAAAGAGCTTTGAAATCGGCTGGAAGCCGGTGCACATCCTGGACATCAACGCGACCTCGGTCGGTGCGGTGCTGCAGCCGGCCGGTCTCGAGGCTTCAAGGGGCGTGATCAGCGTCAATTACGGCAAGGACCCCGCGGATCCCAGCTGGAAGGACGATTCCGGCATGAAGCGTTATCTCGACTTCATGGCCAAATATTACCCCGACGGCGACAGGAATTCGCTTTTCAACACCTATGGCTACTCGACCGCCCAATTGCTGATCTACACGCTGACCAAATGCGGCGATGATTTGACGCGCGAGAACGTGATGAAGCAGGCCACCTCGCTGAAGAACGTCGAGACCGACCTCGCGCTGCCGGGGATGCGTATCAACACCTCGCCGACCGACTATCGCGTCAACAAGCAGCTGCAGATGGAACGATTCAACGGCGAGCGCTGGGAGCTGTTCGGGCCGATCCTGGAGGATACCAGCGCCGCCGGCTGAGCCAGCGGGTCTCTCCACAGCAACGGCGGCCGCCACAGGCCGCCGTTATGCTGGCGTCGCCGCAGCTCCTAATACCGCGTTAAATTTTCGGTAACCGACCCTTAAATCCCGCCCGCTAGTCTGACGCATCGGATGGCGGGCGTGGCGTATGGCGTGGGGACAGAAGAACAGCGGCGGACGCCGGGAGCCGCGCTTTGGGCTCGCCGCATCGCTGTCGGAATTGCGCCTCGGTCCAAAGGACCGGGTCGCCGGCGGCGACAAAGCGGCCACGACGACCCGGCGTAAAGCCGCCGACGACGATGAGGAACCGGTTCCGCGCGAACCAAAGCCGCGCGCCAGCACTCCGAGCCGCAAGACAAGATCCAAACCGCGGACGCGTGGCGCCATCGCCCGGTTATTCTATTGGGGGACGGTGCTCGGCCTGTGGGCGGCGATCGCACTGGCCGGCGTGCTGGTCTGGGCCGGCGCGCATCTGCCGCCGATGCAGTCGCTCGAAATTCCAAAACGGCCGCCGACGATCGAAATCACCGGCCTCGACGGCAGCGTGCTGGCGATGCGCGGCGAAATGGCCGGCGCCAATATCGCGCTGAAGGATCTGCCGCCTTATCTACCCAACGCCTTCATCGCCATCGAAGACCGCAGGTTCTATTCGCATTATGGCGTCGACCCCTGGGGCATTTTGCGCGCGGCGGTCGCCAATGTGCTGCACCGCGGCGTCGCGCAGGGCGGCTCGACGCTGACGCAGCAGCTCGCCAAGAACCTTTTCCTGACCCAGGAGCGCACGTTGCTGCGCAAGCTGCAGGAAGCCGAACTGGCGCTGTGGCTGGAACGCAAGCATTCCAAGGCCGAGATCCTCGAACTCTATCTCAACCGGGTCTATTTCGGTTCCGGAGCCTATGGCGTCGAGGCCGCCGCGCAGCGCTATTTCGGAAAATCCGCCAAGAATGTGAACATCGCCGAGGCCGCGATGCTGGCGGGCTTGGTCAAATCACCGTCGCGGCTGGCACCGAACCGCAATCCGGAAGGCGCCGAGCAGCGCGCCGCGACCGTGCTGAGCGCGATGGCGGATGCAAAATTCATCACCGAGGCGCAGGCCCAGGCCTCGGCCGGTCACGCCGCCTTCAACGTCAAGGCCGCGGGCGCCGGCACGGTCAATTATGTCGCGGACTGGATCGGCGAAGTGCTCGACGATCTGATTGGCCAGGTCGAGGAGGACATCGTCGTCGAAACCACCATCGATCCAAAATTGCAGGGCATCGCCGAGGCTGCGGTGATCGACGAACTCGCCGCCAAGAGCATCAAGTTCAATGTCAGCCAGGGCGCGCTGGTGGCGATGACGCCGGATGGCGCGGTGCGCGCCATGGTCGGCGGCCGCAATTATGCCGAAAGCCAGTACAACCGGGCGGTGACCGCGAAACGCCAGCCGGGATCGGCCTTCAAGCCGTTCGTCTACCTGACCGCGATCGAGGCCGGTCTGACGCCGGACACGGTGCGGCAGGATGCGCCGCTCGACGTCAAGGGCTGGAAGCCGGAAAATTACAGCCATGAATATTTTGGTCCGGTGACCCTGACCCAGGGCCTTTCGATGTCGCTGAACACGGTTGCGGTGCGGGTCTGTCTCGAAGTCGGACCGAAGAATGTGGTGCGCACCGCGCACCGGCTCGGCATCTCATCGAAGCTTGAGCCCAATGCCTCGATCGCGCTGGGAACCTCGGAAGTCTCGGTCACCGAACTGGTCGGCGCCTATGCGCCCTTCGCCAATGGCGGCCTCGGTACAGCCCCGCATGTCGTGACCAGGATTCGTACCCCCGGGGGCAAGGTGCTGTACACGCGGCCCGCCGACCAGCTCGGCCGGGTGATCGAACTGCGTAATGTCGCGATGATGAACAGCATGATGCAGGAGACGCTGCTTTCCGGCACCGCGCGCAAGGCGGAAATTCCGGGCTGGATGGCGGCCGGCAAGACCGGGACCAGCCAGGATTTTCGCGACGCCTGGTTCATCGGCTACACCGCCAATCTCGTCACCGGCGTCTGGCTCGGCAATGACGACAATTCACCGACCAAAAAGGCCACCGGCGGCGGCCTGCCGGTGGAAGTCTGGTCCCGGTTCATGAAGGCCGCCCATCAGGGCATCAGCGCGTTGCCGCTGCCGGGGTCACAACCGAGCTCCGCGTTGAACAATCTCGCCCAAGCGGCATCCCAGGTCAGTGCGCCATCACCCAACCCATCGCCGTCGACCAGCGGTGCGGCTCGGCCGGCGACAACACGAGCCTCGACGCGCCCGGAAGCGGCCGGCGGCCTCGACGGCTGGCTGATTCAGCGGCTGTTCGGGAGGTAGAGCAATTCAGCGCTGAAATCGGGCCTTGGATGAACGACGTGAATTGAAAATTTGTGTCGGAGAATCTAGGCGGCAAAAACCGTCAACCCTGAGGTTTACCAGGTTAGGGTCGCGTCATCGCCGCACGATGCTGCTGCGAGGGTGGATGCACCCGCCTGATCGGGGCGCCCGCCACCGTGTCCTTGGCGATGGCCGCGACCTGGCGCATCAGCGCCGGACCGTCCCAATCCAACGGCCAGCCCTTCCACAGCCGCAGCCGGCCGCCAACCATCACGGCAACGATCTGGTCGCGGTTGCCGAATCGCACCAGTTCCCAGGTCAGGTCCCAGGACGGCGTGAATTCGGGCGTCTCGATATCGACCAGCAGGCAATCCGCCGCCATTCCGATCGCAATCTTGCCGGTGCGGTGGCCGAGGCCGATGGCGTCGGCGCCTGAAGCTGTGGCGTGATCGAGCCAAGTCCAGCCGCCGCCGCAGGAGGAATCGCCGATTGCAAGTCCGAAGGCCAGGCGCTGCGCTGTCTCGGCAGCGTCGACGAGCCGGAAGCCGTCGCTGCGGGTGCCGTCGGTGCCGATGCCGAAGCGGATGCCCATGGCATCCATCAGCACCGCCGGGGCCACCGCGTTGCCCTTCCAGGCCGAGGCCACGGGATTATAGGCCACCGCGCTATCGGTCTCGCGCAGCATCTTGAGTTCGGACGGCGTGATCAGGGTGGCGTGCGCCAGCAGCACCTGCGGCCCGAGCGCGCCGATCTGATAGAGATGTTCGATCGGCCGGCTGCCGCGATCGACCAGCGAGCGTTCGACCGCCACCAGATGTTCGTTGACATGGGTCTGGAACATGGCGCCCGATTCCGCGCACAGTTCCGCGACATTCTTCAACATCGAAACCGAAGCCACTTCCGGAATCGAGATCGCCAGCGAGGGGTGGACCAGTTCCGAGCCCGCCCACCGGGCGAGATGATCCCGCGCCTCGGTCATGATCGCATCGCCGTCGCGGCCGATATCGTTGCAGATGAAGCCGAGCACGCAGCGCAGTCCGGCCTCCTCTGTCGCCCGCGCCACGGCCGAGGTGTCGCCCGCGGCCCGGGTCCCGGCATCGACCACCGTGGTAAAACCGCCGCGCAGCGCTTCCAGCGCCGCAGCCTTGCTGGAGAGATAGACCATCTCCTCGTCGAGCACGCCCTCCATCGGCACCCAGATGCGACGGAATATTTCCGACGGCTCGCCGAAGGCGAGCGCCTTGCCGAAGCTCTGGGTAAGATGATGGTGGGCGTCGATGAAGCCCGGCATCAGGAGCCAGCCGGGCAGTTCGAGCGGGGGCGTCTGCGGATATTTTGCGATCAGGTCCGAAGGCCGCCCGATATCGGCAAACACGCCCTTTGCGATTCTCACGGCATGGCCGGCCACCGGTCCCGTCGGCAGCATCAATCGCCCGGGAACCAGCAGCAATTCCTCGGCATCGAACGAGCTTGGATTGATCTCGCCCATGGCCGTCACTGTCATGCCTGTCCCTGTCATGGCTGTCGCTGTACCTATGTGCCGTCAGGCGCGCGAACTCGTGGCGTTGGCACGGGCTTCGCCGATCTCGCTCGCCTTGACCGTTGGGGCTAGCCTGGCGATGCCGATATGATTGAAGGCGATGTTGATCAGAACGGCGGCGACGGTCCCGGCCGCCAGTCCGTTGCCGAGCACCATTTGCACGTAGAAGGGAAACTTGCTGTAGACGCCGTTGACCAGGATCGGCAGCAGCCCCATCGCCAGGCCCGCGGCGAGGGTGAACAGATTGCCATGCTGGTGCAGGTCGACCTTGCGCAACTGGTCGACCCCCATGCAGGCGATGATGCAGAACACGATCACGGCGGTCCCTCCGACCACCGGCCCGGGAATCGCGTTGATCAGGCGGCCGAGCGGCGCGAACAAGGCGAGAGCGGTCAGGATCACGCCGCTGCTCGCCGTGACATAGCGCGAACGGATGCCGGTGGCGCGCACCACGCCGATATTCTCGCCGCTGGTAATGATCAGCGAGGTGCCGAGGCAGCCGCCGACGAGCGAGATCAGGGCATCGCCGCGAATGGTCTTCGGCACTTCGCTGCGGACATCGATTTCTTTTCCGACCGCCTCGGCGATCGCCACCGTCTGCCCGGTGGCCTCGGCCATCGAGATCACGCTGAAGACCAGGAGCGGGATCGCCGCGACCAGGTCGAACTTCGGCACGCCGAAGGGAAACAGCGTGGGCACGCTGAGCGCGGCACCGGGCAGCACGCCGTCGAGATGCATGGTGCCGGCCAGAGCGGCGATGATGGCGCCTCCCAACAGGCCAAACAGCACCGAAAGCTGACCGAGAATGCCGCTGAACAGCCGCGCGAACAGCAAGGTCAGAGCGATCGTGGTCAGCGCCAGCAGGACGTGCGAGGGCGCGGCGAAATCAGGCGTGTTCGGCGCGCCGGTGATGATGCTGCCATAGACCTTGACCAGGTTGATCGCCACCAGCAGCAGCATGGTGCCGATCACGGGCTTGGGGAAGAATTTCAGGCCGCGGGCAAACACCGGCAGCACCAGGAAATAGAACAGCCCCGTCAGGATCACCGCGCCGGTGGCGGTCTGCACATCGGTCTGTTGCGCCGTGGTCAGGAAGATGATCACCGGC
>Ga0302154_10001798_pt1 | contig 16970 bp, 11 predicted proteins | sample I_Bog_N2_3_FD_193507 | JGI IMG/M metagenome (GOLD analysis project Ga0302154, IMG submission 193507) | Peat permafrost microbial communities from Stordalen Mire near Abisko, Sweden - I_Bog_N2_3 | ecosystem: Environmental > Terrestrial > Soil > Wetlands > Peat | place: Sweden: Abisko, Stordalen... | reverse complement strand
CGAATGTGGGTACGGGGAGCGCACCATGAGCAAACAGCCGGGAATTCTGAAGGTGATACACGCCGTGTCCGATGTCCAGCAGGACCCTGCGGAGGATGAGTCGTTGTTCGCCGACGGCACGCTGGACAGCTTTACGCTGCCCGACCTGGTCACCGGCCTGGAACAGGAGTTCTCCGTGAAGATTCCCGACAGCGACCTCGTGCCGGAACGCTTTGACACTCGCCGCAAGATCGAGCAGTACCTCGACACGCTGGAGAAATAACGTGAGCGGCGCGGCATACCTGCGAGCCTTCGGCAGCTACGTGCCGGAGCGGCGCGTGGACAACGCGATGCTAGCCGAACGCACCGGACGGGCCGCCGACGCGATTGAAAAGACCACCGGTATTCTGGAACGGCACTACGCCGCGGTGGACCAGAGCGTCGCGGACCTCGGCGTTGCCGCGGCGAAGGACTGTTTAGAGCGTGCTGGTATCGACGCCGCAGATGTTGGCCTGCTGCTGGTCTCCTCCGGTTCCTCGGAGCGTTGCTTTCCCGGCCCGGCGGCAAGCATCGCTGCGAAGCTCGGGCTGAGTGCAACTCCGGCCATTGATCTGCCCATCGCCAGCGCGGGCTCGCTCATCGGCATGGCGCTGGGCGCGGACCTCGTAGCCCGCTATGGCAACGTGCTGGTCGTCGCGGCGGAGATCATGTCCCGTCGCATCGACGATGCCGACGCGGACACCGCCATCCTCTTCGGCGACGGCGCGGGAGCGTGCCTGCTCAGCCGCAATTCCGGCTTCGCGCGAATTGCCGATATGGCCCTGTACACCGACGGCAACTTCTCCGAGTCGCTCGTCCTTCCGCATGGCGGCGCGCTCGCCATGCGCGGGCTCGAGGTCATCATGCAGGCCGCGCGCAAGGTGCCGCGCGCCATCGCCGACTTGTTGGCGAAGAACGGCATCGCAGCGGAGGACGTTCAGGTCTTCCTGATGCACCAGGCCAACCGCAATCTGCTCGCCAAGATCGCCAAGGAACTCAAGGTTCCGGAAGAACGCTTCTTTACAAACATCGCCTCGCACGGCAATACTTCTTCCGCGTCGCTGCTCATCGCAGCGAAGCAGTGGTCGGACTCCGCGCAGATCGCAGGCCCCATTGTCTTCGCGGCCTTCGGCGCTGGCCTGCAGTGGGGCGCTGTCCTCGCGCTGCCGGTCTAGACACAGATTCTCCAGAAGAAGGCCCCATGCTTCCAGCTCGCTGCCATTCCTTTGTTCTTGCTTTGACGCTCGCATCGTCCTCTATCGCGCAGAACGGCGCGCCAGTGCAACTCACCGCCGAGCAGGACCACCAGCGCGTGCTCGACCAACTGCACATCGCCGCGCTGCGTCCCGCCGCGGACCACGACCCCAAATCGCCCAACGCCGTCAACTACGACGAATCCAAGGCCAATCCCTATCCGAACCTGCCCAACCCGCTGCTGCTGAACGACGGCAAGCCCGTCACCTCAGCCAAAGTCTGGTGGCAGCAGCGCCGCCCGCAGATCGTCGAGTTCTTTGACCGCGATGTCTACGGCCGTGTTCCGCCGCATGTGCCGAAGGTGTCGTGGCAGGTGGTGAGCGCGACCAACGAGACGCAGGGCGGCGTCGCTGTAGTGACGAAACATCTGCTCGGGCACGTGGACAACTCCGCCGATCCGGCGATTACCGTGAACATCGAGCTCATCCTCACCACTCCGGCGCACGCGGCCGGTCCCGTGCCGGTGATGCTGGAGATCAGCTTTGAGGGTTACCCCGGCGCCAAGCCGCCCGCACTGCCGGAGCTCGGCTGGCGGCAGTTGGTGCTGGAGAAGGGCTGGGGCTATGCCATCCTGCACCCCACCAGCTTTCAGCCCGATAATGCCGAGGGTCTTACGCAGGGCATCATCGGCCTGGTCAACCGCGGCCGGCCGCGCAGCCGCACCGACGAGTGGGGAACGATCCGCGCCTGGGCCTGGGGTGCCAGCCGTGCGCTGGACTACTTCGAGACCGACAAGTCCGTTGATGCCCGCCAGGTCGGCATCGAGGGTCACTCACGCTTTGGCAAGACCGCGCTGGTTGCGATGGCTTACGACCCACGCTTTGCGATCCTCTACAGCAGCTCCTCGGGCACCGGCGGCGCCAAGCTCTGGCGGCGCGACTTCGGCGAGCGCCTGGAGAACCTCGCCGCGTCGCGCGAATACCACTGGATGGACGAGAACTTTCTGCGCTACGCCGGGCCGCTCACTCCCAACGACCTGCCCGTCGACCAGCATGAGCTGGTGGCTCTGTGCGCGCCGCGGCCTGTCTTTATCGGAGCCGGCGCATTTCAGGGCGATAACTGGGCCGATGCCAAAGGGTCGTTCGTCGCCGCGGTCGCAGCAGGCCCCGTCTATGAGCTGCTAGGGAAGAAAGGCTTGCCCACCGCCACCCAGCCGCCCATAGGAACGGCGCTGCTCTCCGGCGATATCGCCTTCCGCCAACACACGGAAGGCCACACTCCCGCGCCCAACTGGCCCGCGTTTCTGGAGTTCGCCGGCCGCTACCTGCACGCCCCGGCCGCGCCTTAGGGAACGCCCACGCCCCCGGTGCCCGCCGTGATGCTGGTGGGGCTCTTGCGCGTGAGCAGGATCACCGCCACGATGACTCCGACCACCACGCCACCGATCAGGATCGACTTCAGCACGACATGATGGTGGGTCGGCAGCCGGTCGCCCGCGCCACGCACGTTGCGCTCGTGGATCAGAGCGATGGCGGTCAACGCGCCCACCACCGCGGTCACGGTGATCACATACTTGCCGGTCTTGCGGTTCGGCATAAAGCCGTGGGCCACTGCCTGTCCGTTGGCGTCGGTGTAAAGCGACATCGTCGCCGAGCCGTTGAAGCTTCCACCCGCGCCAGTCGAACGTATGCTGAAGAAGATCAGCGCGCCGGCCACCGGCTTGTGGTTCTCGTCCTGCACCTCTACGATGGGCTCGCGTGCGGTGCGGGCTCGGATGTTATTCAGCGCTCCCTCGCCCTCGAGGATGTTGATCTGCAGCATCCCGGGCTGCGGCGCCAGCAGCGCTGCGGCGGGCGGCGCGACAGGTGCAGCCGCCAGCAACTCCAGCGGCCGCGCCAGCAGCACAACCACCAGCAGGGCTGCGAAGGCCCGCTGTAGAACCGAAGCTGCGGATTGGGCGCTCATGCTCATCTTTACTTCGCCGTAGCTGTGGCCGAGCTTCCAGCCGAGTTGGTCAGGGTGACGGTGACTGAGCCGATGGTGCTCTGGTCCGCGCTCAGGTTGAAGGTCTGGGTGTACATAAAGTTGGAGCCGTAGGTCTGCGACCCGGCCGTCGTGAACCACGCCGCGAAGAGCGGGGCCGCCGGAATCGTAACAATGGAGTTGCTCAGGGAAGAACCATTCGCCGCGATGAACTGGAAAAATGCCTGCGACATGTCGCGGGTGTTGGAGTAGCCGATAATGTTCGCGGTAATGCTGTCGCCGCTGCGTGTGAGTGTCATGCTGGTAATGACCGGCGGCGCGGGCGGAATCGTAATCACCAGCGGCTGGATATTCGCCGGTGTTACCACCTGCCCGGCCGCCGTAAGTACAAGGGTTACGGTGATGGTCCCGGCATCGGTCCCCGATTGCAGTTGGATGGTGGGAGTAGCGGTGGTGTTGGCAGGAACTGTGAAGGTCTCGGTGGTGCCTCCGGTGGCGAACTGGATGGCGGGATCATTCGCGCCGCCGACACCGGCGAAGTTCAGTGTGAGCGTGCCGGTCAGCGGCACGGGGTAGGGGTTGGTCAGCGTGAAGGTGAGCGGGGGCTGCTGCGCCGGCTGCACCGTGGCTGGGCCTGAGAAGACTGCCACCACCGGCGGCGCTGCCACGGTGAAGTTTGCCGCGGTACTGGTCTGCGCCTGGGTGGGATCGGTGACGGTAATCTTCAACGTCTGCGGGGTCACCAGCAGGGCTGCGGGGATCACCGCCGTCATGGTGGTCGCGTTGACGTAGGCGAAGGTCGCTAGCGGCGTGCCGTTTACGCTGACAGTGGAGTTGGGCAGGAAGCCTGTGCCGGTGAGGATAATGGGGGTGGCCGCCGCGCCCAGCATGGCGGAGCTGGGCGCAACCGTGGTGATGGCTAGCGAGATGACGGTGATCGTGGTGGTGCCGGTGACGGTGTTGTAGTCGGTACCGTCCATGGGGGTAAAGAGCACGTTGAGCGTCTGGTTGGCGCCGGTGGCGAGCAGTGTTCCGGATGGCGGTGTATAGGTAAAGCCGCCGAGTAGCGCGCCGCTGATGCCTGTCGCCGACGCGTTGAGCTGTGTACCAGAGAGTGGTGTGCCCACCACAATGGGCGCGGGCGCGTTCCATGTCACGTTCGGAGTGAACTTTGCGACGTTAATGTTGGCGGTGCCGGTCGCGGTCTTGAAATCAAGGGTGTCAGTGGGCGTAAAGGTCACGCTCAGGGTCTGCGTGCCCGCGCCCAGCAGCGCTCCCAGGACCGGGTTGTAGTTGAAGGTCCCCGCAACGGTGGGGAAGTACGTAGAAGCCGCGGTGGCGTTGAGCTGACCCGCGGCTAGTTGCGTACCGTAGGTGATGCTGGCGGGCACGGGGTTCCAGGTAATGACCGGCTGCGCCTGGTTGACCACCTGGGTGACGATGGTGGAGACGCCGCCGCCGAAGACGGTGTCGCCGGAGTATGAGGCGCTGATGAAGTGCGTTCCCGCGGTAAGCGTGGAGAGAGTCAGCGACGCACTGCCGCCGGTCATGTTGACCGGAGCCGCCAGTGGGACGATGCCGTCCTTGAAGGTGATGGTGCCCGTCGGCGTCCCGATGGCCGTGGTGGAGCTTATCGTGGAGCTGAACGTGACCGGCTGGCCGTAGACGTTCGGCGTGCCGCTGGTCCCCAGCGAGGTACTACTGGAGGCGGTGTTCACGGTAAGCGTGAGCTTTCCCGTAGAGCCCGTAAAGTTGATATTGCCCGGCCAGGTGGCCGTCAACGCCGGAGTGCCGGACTGAGCGAACGTGGTGTTGAGGGCGGCATTGGCATTGCCGGAGGTGATGTAGCTCTTGAGAAAGTAGTTTCCCGATATGTTCGAAAGGACCACCGGATCTGCGTAGCCGTCGCCGTTTAGGTCGGCAGCCTGCATGTCATTCACCGTGGTCCCCGTCACCGCAAGGCCGGTGTAGGAGTTGGCGAAGCTCCCCTTGCCGTCGGCCTCCAAAAACACAGCGTTGTTAGTGCTGGTGGTGATCAGCAGATCGGAGAGCCCATCGCCGTTGATGTCTGCCGATGCGATGTCATTGATCGCGACGCCAGTAGGGAGGGCCGTGGGCGTGCCGAAGCTGGCGGTCCCTGCCGTGCTGGTGTTCAGCGCGGTCACCACGCTCGCTGTGCCGCCAGGGGTGAGGACCGTGCCCAGGTCGGGACGTCCATCGCCATTGAAGTCGCCGGTGAAGAGAAACTTGTAGAGGTTGGTGGGGTACGGTTGCAGCGGGATGGAGGTTGACGGAGTGGAGATGGGGGGTGCGGACGTTCCAAACGAAGTCGCCTTGTTGCTGAGGTAGACGTCAATCGACTGTGTGCCCATGCTGAGGTTGTTCAGCTCCACAATGTCGGGGTAGCCGTCGCCGTCGATATCGGCCAGCAGCAGGTTCGAGTTGGCCCCGCCGGAGATGGTAGTCGTGGCCGCGAGCGTGAAGGTGCCGTCGCCGTTGCCGGTGAAGAGGACGAAGCCAAAGCAGTTGGCGGCGCAAGGGTTAGCCACCGCTCTGCCCGCCACCACAAGATCCAGCTTGCCATCCTTGTTCATGTCCTTCAGCACCACCTGCGTGCCCAGAACCGGCGTGACCTGGAGCGGCGGGGCGAAGGTGCCGTCGCCGTTGCTGAGCAGTGCATAGACGAAGACCGTACCGCTGCCGTTCAGGCAGTCGATGACCAGGTCGGCAAAGCCGTCGCCGTTCAGGTCGCCGGTGGCCAGGCTGTTGAAGAAGGCACAATTTCCAGGCATGCTGTAGGTTCGGTCGGTCTGGAACTGTCCGTACGGGCTGTTGCCTAGGTCCACGTGGATGAGAGCGGGATTTTGGGTGTCCACGAAGACCACGTCGGGGATGCCGTCGCCGTTGAGGTCGGCAGTCTGGAGGCTGGTGATGGGCGGGGCGGAGATGTTGGTGGAGCCGGAGCTCTTCAGCGAGGCAGTGGTCCTGTCCAGCAGCAGCTTGGCGGTGCCCAGCGTGGTCCCACCGTTGGCGAAGGTCACCGTTCCGGAGAGCGCTCCGGCGCTAACCAAAGCGTTTGGCCCCGGTGTGAAGGTCGAGAGCAGGGTGACGGGCTGCTGCACGGTGGCGGGGTTGGGAGTCGCGGTCAGCGCGCCGGAGGATGAGCTCAGCGCAACATACCCGATATTGAGGGGCGTGGAGCAGAAGCTGACCTGGTTGCACGCAGTTGCCGTGATCAGGTTCACGGTGGAAGGCACTGTCGCCGGCACCGTAGCAACTAGCGTGGTCCCGGAGGAATACTTTACGGTGCCCGCGCCGCTACCGCCGGCCCACGCAAAGTTGAGCGTCGTGCCCTTGACCAGCCCGGTCCCGGTAAAGGTGAGGGTAAGCGGCGGCGGCTGCACGCCGGTGGCGGCATTTGTGGCGGGGATGCTCTCCACATCGTACGAGCCGAGGGTCGGCACCTGCACGATTGGGTAGTTGTAGATGTTGGTGACGGTGCCGTCTATCACGCCGTTGCAGTTCGCAGCCGCGCCCCCAACCGCTTGCTGGATCACATACAGCGAGGCGGTGAAGAGGCCGTTGGTATAGGCCGTGGAGGGGATGGAGTTGAAGGTGCTGGCGGGCACATTGATTACGGTGGCGGGGACGGTCGTCGCGGGAATCGGCGCCGTGCTGCCGTAGCTGGTGTAGAAGCAATATTCATAACCGCCGGGCGCAAAATTGGTGGGTAGTGTGCCGGTCAGGGTCAGGCTGGCCCCGGTCGTGTTGGAGGCGGTCATGGTGGGTGTGACGCCGGTGATCGTGTAGGTCTGTGCGCGCAACGCCGCCGGCAGCAGCAGCGTCGCGCCGAGAAGGAAAAATGTGTCCCAGCGCCGCGTCATGGATGCACCGCCGGGATGAACACCGTGCGTGGGGTTGCGGCGGAGGCGTCCACTACCCAATTAGGGGTCGCGCCCAACGGGAGCAGGCTGAACACGGCGTTGCCCAGGAACGGTGTCAGCTGTGTCGGCTGGCACGCGCAGGCAACCCGCAGCGGCGCGGTCGCGCCGGTCAGGTCCAGCCGCACTGCGCTGGGGTCGCCGCCGTTGGCCACCACCGCCCACTTTCCGTCTTGCGATGCCGCCACGGCCACCGGTGCTTGGATCGCACTAGACGTGAATGTCTGTCCTGCGGGGGCCGTGCTGCTGTGGCGGATCACCGTCAGCACGCCCGTGGAGCTGTCGGCCAGCAGCAGGTCGTCGCCACTGGGAAGGAAGCTCATTCCGCCAAAACCGGCCAGCGGGCCCAGGGGAGAGCGGTTGCCGGTAAGCAGCGCGACACTGAGCGGTCCACTGCCGGAGATCGTCGCGACCTGCGCCGTGTCGCTCACTGCCGCGTACAAAAATCCGATGGGAGTGGTCAGACTTTGCATCTGCGGCGAGCCGCCCAGCCCGGTCACCAGTAACAGGGAAGTCGCCCCCGGAGCGAATAGAATTGCGTCCGTGCCGGAGGGCGAGAAGGCAATCTGCGCACCGACGATGAACTTCGCGCCAGGGACGGCCTGCGCCGCGCCCAAGGGCAAACTCATGCTGCTGATGGAGCCGTCCGCGCCCTGCAGCAAGGCCACGCCGCTGCGTGCGGAGCCCGCACCGTTAACGTATAGCCCGGCCATTGTCACGGCCTGGCCGATCTGCGCTGCGCCCGGTACGCCCAGCACCGGCCGCAGCGTCTGGTCGGAGGTGTCCCACAGGTAGCCGAGCTGCGGGCCGTTCGCCACCGCCGCTGCGGGCGCCGAACCCGGCCCCGGAACCACTCCCACGCCGCAGCCAGCCAGCGCGCTGAATACCGCGATAGCGGAGCAAGCAGCGCTCCGGGCCTGAAGCCGGCGGAAGGTGGCGCGGGTGATCATCGCGGTGAGCCTCGTGGGAGCAACAGAGCCGATAACCGGAGAATCTGGCTTGGACGATACCCGAATGCCAAGTGTCGGTCAAGCAGATTGCGCCCCCGGAGTAGGATAGCGGGCAAGAGAAATCCCTCCGCAGGAGCACCCCGGGAGTATCGTATAGCCCCAAAGAACTGGCCCGCTTCATGACATCACATCACCCCCCAGAACGCGAGGTGGCCGCAATGCAACCAGCCCCGATGCAAATAACTTACGTACCGGTGCTCCCCCAGCACGCCGTTGGGATGGTCATCCTGCTCGCGTTGGGCCTCCAGGTTGCTCCGCTTTCGCCGGCGCAGTCCGCCCATCCCTCCGCGCACCCGGCCCCGAGCCCGGCTAAAGAGGCGCTCGAGATATCACTGGAACAGCAGATCGGCGGCCAGGCCCAGTCCGTGACCCCCAAACACGTCTTCGACTCCGGCGACATCATTCGCATCCGCGTGACCAGCGACTATGACGGCTACCTCTACGTGATGGACCAGGGCACCTCGGGCAGCTTCGCCACGGTCTTTCCTAGCGGCACAGCGGGTACTGACAATCAGGTTCACCGCGGCCAGTCCTACCTGATTCCCTCCACCACCGACGGCTGGTTCAAGATCTCCGGTCCTGCCGGCTTCGACGTGCTGTACTTCCTGCTCTCGCCGGAGCCCATCGCAACGCCCGCGGCGGCGAGCTTCGCCTCGCCCGGCCCGGTCAGCTCGCTCAAGCCGCGCTGCAACGACGCCGCCTTTCGCGCCCGCGGCGACTGCATTGACGTCCTAGCCGGCCCAGCACCCCTGCCCAAGGACGCCCCCCTGCCCGCGCCCATTGCTCCGCTGGCCGGCGCGGCGTCGCGCGACATTACGGTGGTCACGAAGAAGGAAGGCGTCACGGTCGCGACCGGGGGCAGCAAGACCGCGCCGGTGATCTACACCTTCCGCCTGGCGCACAACTAACATGGAGTTGGAAATGATGGCCGTAACAATGAGATTGTCATCCTGAGCGAAGGCACTCGCAGCTTCATCGCGAGTACCAAAAATAGAAGTTGTCATCCTAAGCGGAGGTTGGCGCGCTCTTCGCGCCAGCCGTAGTCGAAGGACCTGCTGTTCCGCTGGCGCGACGAATGCCGCCGAATCCTTTCAGCTGTAAGGAGTTCTCATGTCCCGCTGTCCCATTCTTGCCGCCGCTGTACTCATGCTTGCGCTGCCGCTGGCCGCGCAGCAAAAGCCGGACTCTCGCGACCTCAACACCGTTGGCCCGGCGACGAAGAATGCGCCGGTGGCGATTCCGCGCAGCTACGCTCTGGTCATCGGCGTCTCGCAGTACAAGAACCTGCCCGCGACCGCGCAACTGGAGTACCCCAACCGCGACGCCGAGGACGTCTACACCACGCTCATCAGCGCGGAGGGCGGACAGTTTCCCGCTGAGAACGTGCACAAGCTGATCAATGAGAAAGCCACCATCGCCAACGTCCGCCAAGAGCTGGAGGTGTGGCTGCCCTCGGTCACCAAAGACGACGACCGTGTGCTGATCTACTTTGCGGGCCACGGGTTCGTGGCCGGCGGCAAGGGCTACCTCGCGCCGTATGACGTGGACGTCCACAACATCGCCGCCACGGCCTATCCCATGACCGACCTGGGCGCGGACATCGGCGGCAAGATCAAGGGCAAGTGGAAGGTGCTGATTACAGACGCGTGCCACTCCGGCGCGATTACTCCGCAGGCGGACAGCTCCTCGGACCGTGCCACGCTGAACTCCACGCTGCTCGACTTGCAGAAGTCGCTCTTCTCGCTCACCGCCAGCCGCGACCGCGAGCAGAGCTTTGAGAGCGCGAACTGGGGCGGCGGCCACGGCATCTTTACCTACTATGTGATCAAGGGCCTCGAAGGCGAGGCCGACACCAACGGAGACGGCGTAGTCTCCGCCGACGAGCTGGCCGAGTACGTCCACACCAACGTCCGCCTCGCTACCCAGGCGCAGCAGAACCCCACCTCCGAGCGCGGCAGCTTTGACCCCGACATGGTGCTGGCCTACAACCCGACGCACGTCAAAGCCGCTAACCTGCCGCCGCCGCAGTTCGGCAACCTCATCATCGAGACCAACATGGACTCGACCGAGGTCTTCGTCGATGGCGTCAGCCAGGGCATCGTGAACAAAGGCACGCCGCTGCGCCTGCCGGGCATCGCGCCAGGAGCACATACCATCAAGGCCGTCCGCATGGGCTATGAGCCCGACGGCCCCCGCGAAGAGCAGGTCTATCCCGGCCAGGACACAACCGTCAGCGTGCGCATCCTGATTGCGCGCCTGCACAACCACGCCGCGGTGGAGCGCTTCGATGAGGGTATCAAGGACTACACCAAGGGCGGCGCGGCGAACTACAAGAAGGCCGCCGACGAGTTCCACGCCGCGCTGGCGCTCGATCCGAAGTACTCGCAGGCAGCGCTGTACCTGGGCCGCGTGGATAACGCGCTCTATCAGGACCAGGACGCGCTCGCCGCGTTCAAGCAGGCCATCGACAGCGACCCCGACTATGTCGAGGCCCGCGCCAGCTACGCTGCGGCGCTGCTGGACGCGGGCGATCTGGACGAGGCCGTCCGCCAGTTGAACGTGGTCACGCTGCGCCAGCCCGACAACGGCATGGGCTGGTATCTGCTCTCGCAGGCCTACGCGCGCAAGGGCGATTACAAGGACGGCAAGACCGCCGCCGAGCAGGCCGTCGCGAAGACACCGAAGAACGCTGAGGCGCACTTCTGGCTCGCCGAGTGCGAGCGCCAGCTCAACCAGCCCACCGATGCCATCCGCGAGTACAACAGCTACCTTTCGCTCTCGAACTTCGACTCCGGCTTCGGCGGCCAGTTGAACTACTACCTTGCGGGCTACCTCTTCGGCGCCGGCCGCAAGACCCGCGCCGCGCAGACCGACATCTGGCGCGAGCTGCGCGGGCAGGCCAACCTCGGCATCTGCGACTGCCAGTGGATGCTCAAGCAGTATGACGCCGCCATCGCCAGTTGCCAGCAGGCGCTGACGTACATCCCCAAAGACCTCTTCGCCAACTACCGGCTGGGCATCGTGTATGCGCAGAAGTTCAACCAGCAGAACTCCGTCAGCCTGCTTGCGGCGGCGAAGGAGCACTTCGTTGCGGTCGTCGCCGCCAACCCCGACACCGACGAGGCCGGCCGCTCCCGCAAGTACATCCAGATGATCGACTCCGCACTGGCGCAGCAGCCATAGTGACCAACCCGTAAGCTGCGGCGCTCAGCTCATCGCTTACAAGGCAGAGATCTCTTCCAGTGTGAACCGCCGCGTGATGTGTTGCGGGCAGTTCCAGTCGAAGGCCTCCACGTGGATCGTCATGGCGCGTTCCGGGACGGAGTACTTCTCGGGGATGTTGAGTTCCGCGATCAGCTTCGCGGCCTCGTCCGTGCCTTCTGCTACCTTGACCCGGCCCAGGATCTTCAGGCGGCGCTGCTCCACGTAATCCATCAGGAAGAGCGCGACGCGGTCGTCGTGGTTCAGGTTGCCGACGCTGATGTACTGCTTGTTGCCGCGCAGGTCGGCAAAGCCGAGGGTCTGGCCGTCCAGCACGCGCAGAAAGCCCTTCGGCCCTCCGCGGTACTGGATGTACGGCCAACCGGTCTCGCTGACCGTGGCCATGTAGAAGCCGTCGCGGGCGGCGATGAACTCGCGCTCCTCGGGGCCGAGTCGGGCGTCGTGCTCGCCACGTTCTTCCACGCGGCGGTACGACTCCCGGCTCCCGTGCCTCTGCTGCTGTTCCTTCACCAATGGCGTAAAGGCGAGCTCAGCGAAACTGCGTCCCATGGGATACCTCGCAATGACTCCTTGACGTTGGAGCTTCGATGAGCGCTTCAATTTTTCTGCCGCGGCCCATGCAGGCGATGTCGTTTCAGTGTGGGGATGGATGCTCCTAGCTCAGCATCACCGCAGCAAACACCACAATCGTCCCGGCCAGCGAGTACATCGCCGCGTGCAGCCGGTCGGACTTGATCTGCCGGATCAGCGAGATCATCAGCACCTCATCACACATGGCATGGAGCAGGTCCTCGTCCGCGGCTCCGAAGAGAGCGGCGGTATAGCTGGTGCGGTCCTCGCACAGCACGTCATTCACGGAGCTGCTCAGCGTGTGGCGGATCCAGTGGTGCGAAGGATGATGGCTAATAAAGAACTTGGGGACTGTACGGTCGGTGTGCGGCGCGCTGTCGCTGTGCGGCTTAATCACCGGAAAGATCACCCGCAGGCACACCAGCAGCGAGAACGCCAGAGCGGCGATAAAGACCACCAGCATTACCTTCTGCAGGTCGGTGTGCGGCGTGTGGTGTCCCTGCAGCACGCCCGCGGCCATGCCGGAGAGCAGGGTTACACAGAAGGCCGCCTTGGTATCGATGAAGCGGATGGTGTTCTGGGTGTCCTCCACCGCTTTATAGAGAAACTCCAGCCGGCTGGAGTGCTCCAGTTGCCGCACGAGCGCCGAGACATCGCAGTCCGCCATGCGCTGGAGTCTAGCAGAGCGCGCGAGGGCTTGCAGACGCCCCTCAGGCAGGATAGGCTGACGCGGTAATCCCAACGCGAACTCCAGATGCGGTGTTTCCACCGAGATGAACCGGATGAACCGACGATGAACGCATTTCCCAGATGCTGTGCTCTCTTCGGAGCGGTGGCTGCCGCCATGCTGACGGCAACGGTGGGCCGCGCGCAGGCCCAGACCGCGCCCCCCGAGCCGCAACAGGAACCCCAACAGGAGCAGCAGCGGCGCACCGAGCCGCCCGAGCGCCGCATCCCGCAACAACAAAATCTCAAGACCGGCGCGCTGCAGGGGCTGCTGCTGGACGGCGATGACCGCTCCCTGCCGGGAGTGCGCGTGGACCTGGTGCCCGCTGCGTCCGCGCCCGCGGCAGTCGCCGCATGGACCTCCGCGCAGAGCGCCGGGGATGGTGTCTTCCGGCTGCTGCGGGTCGCGCCCGGGACCTACGACCTGCTCTTTACCCCGCGCGACGGAGCCACCGTCCGCCAGAGCGGTGTGCGCATCGCCGCCGGTGAGGTGCTCTCCATCGAGGTACACCTCAACGTCTCCCCCGTCGCCTTCGCTCCGGCGCTGCCGCAGACGCCTGTAGAGCTGACCGGCGACGGTGTTTACCGCGAACTCAGCCGCCGTCCCGACTCCGAGGGCATGATCATCGCGCCGGAGTTTCAGTCGTTGCCGCCTGAGACCGCCGTCTCGGAGGCCCGCCCTGACCGCTGGAATGCCGAGTTTCCCGGCTACCATCGCTACCCCGGCATGGAGGCGCCCTACGTCCTCGGCCACTGGTATGACCCCTTCAACCGCAACCGGCTCAAGGGCGACAAACCGCTCTTAGGCAAGACGTTCTTCAGCTTCACCGGCGACAGCATCACCTCCACCGACGGCCGCCGCGTTCCGGTCACCTCCGGCGCCTCCACGGCTCAGCCCGGTGAGCCCGGCTTCTTCGGTCGCGGAGGACAGTTCTTCCTCGCCGAGACCGTGCGCGCCACCGCCGAACTCTTTCACGGCGACACCATGGCCTTCCGCCCGGTGGACTGGCGCATCCGCATCACTCCTGCGGCCAACCTGAACTACCTCGCCGTGCGCGAGAACGGCATCGTTCAGCCGAGTGTCACCGCCGGCACCACGCGCTTCGATACCCACGCCTCGCTGCAGGAGGCCTTCGGCGAGGTCAAGCTCAAAGACCTCGGACCCAACTACGACTTCGTCAACGTCCGCATCGGCATCCAGCAGTTCGTCTCGGACTTCCGCGGCTTCATCTTCGCCGACGAGCAGCCCGGCGTGCGGTTCTTTGGCAACCTGAAGTCGAACCGCATCCAGTGGAACCTCGCCGCCTTCGATCTGCTGGAGAAGAACACCAACAGCGGCCTCAACAGCTTTGCCCGGCGCGGCCGCGACGTGGCCATCGCCAATGTCTACATCCAGGACTTCCTGGCCAGGGGCTACACCACCCAGTTCAGCTACCACTTCGTGCGCGACAACGGTAGCACGCACTACGACGACAACGGCTTCCTGGTCCGCCCCGCGCCGATCGGGCTACCCGTCCCGCACCGCATCGATACGGACTACGCCGGATGGACCGGCGACGGCCATCTCGGTCGCACGAACATCACCCACGCCTTCTATCAGGCCTGGGGCACGGACCGCTTTAATCAGCTCGCCGGCAAGCGCAACGACATCAACGCGCAGCTCGCTGCAGTGGAGCTCTCCCGCGACTTCGACTGGCTGCGCTTCCGCATCTCCGGCCTCTACGCCTCCGGCGACGACAACCCGCGCGACGGCACCGCGCGCGGCTTCAGCTCCATCGTTGATGCGGAGAGCTTCGCCGGCGGCGAGTTCTCCTTCTTCAACCGCGAGGGCATCCGCCTCACCGGTACCGGCGTCGCCCTGAACGCCGGCGACAGCTTTCTGCCTGACCTGCGCTCCAGCAAGGACGAGGGCCAGTCCAACTTCGTGAACCCCGGCCTGTACCTCTACAACGCCGGCGCGGACGCCAAACTGCTGCCCACGCTCAAGCTCAGCGCCAACGTGAACTTCCTGCAGTTCGCGCGCACCCAGCCGCTGATCTTCCTGCTCCAGCAGAATGGAATCCATCGCACCATCGGCACCGATACCAGCCTGGGCGCAGTCTGGCGGCCGTTCCTCTCCGACAACATCGTCGTGGTGGGCGGAGCGGCGGCGCTGGTCCCCGGCCCCGGCTTCCGCGATATCTATACCGCACAGACCCTCTTCTCCCTGTTCGCGACTTTGCGCTTCCAGTTCTGATTTTTATTTCGAATTCCATTTTTTGTTTCGCATTCCGTGGCTCGTCCCTATACTTGGCGCAACATGCTCCATTCCCCAATCCAACGCCGCATCGTGATAGGCGCGCTCGCGCTCACCGCCTGCGCGCTGCTGCTGCTTGCGATGGCACACGAGAGCACGGTGCATGCAGGCAACGGCCAGAGCACCGCGGTCGGTCCCATGCGCCCGCCCCGCAACAATGACGCGCCGCGCGGCTCCAACGACTTTCCCGAGCGTGGCGAGTCGCCCGATCAGGCGCAGGCCGTCTCCACGGGCTGCATTCTCTGCCACACCGGCATCGAGCACCCCAACATGCACGCCGAGAACACCGTAGTCCTTGGCTGCACCGACTGCCACGGCGGCAACGCCGACATCACTGCTGTGGGGACCAAAGGCTCCGCCGAATACGCCGCCGCTGAGCGCAAGGCCCACATTCAGCCGCGCTTCAAGGAGAATGCCGCTCGTGGCGGCCATCCAGTCCGCGCCTATACCCGCTGGATCGAGGAGAGCGCCGCCTTCGTGCGCTTTGCCAACCCCGGCGATCTGCGTATCGCGCCCTACACCTGCGGCGTGTGCCACGCGCAGGAGACCCGCAACGTGAAGAGCAGCATGATGACTCACGGGGCCATGCTGTGGGGCGCGGCGCTGTACAACAACGGCGCGTACCCGCTCAAGAACCCACACTTCGGCGAGGCTTACGACATTGACGGCAAGCCCGAGCGTCTGCGCACCTTCCCTCCGCCCACGCCGGAGGAGACCCGCACCAAGGGCGTGCTGCCCTACCTCGACCCGCTGCAGCGCTGGGAGGTCTCCGAGCCCGGCAACATGCTGCGCGTCTTTGAGCGCGGCGGCGAGAAGCGCAGCGAGATTGGCAACCCCAACACCGACGAGCCCGCCGGCCAGCCCGATCTCAAGCTCTCCAACCGCGGCCTGGGTACCGGTCTGCGCACGGACCCCGTCTTCCTCGGTCTCCAGAAGACCCGCCTGCTCGACCCGCTGCTCTCGCTCCCGGGAACCAACGACCAGCCCGGCGACTACCGGGCGAGTGGATGTTCGGGGTGTCACGTGCTGTACGCCAACGACCGCGACCCCAGCCACGGCGAGCAGACCTCAGCCTTCGGCAACACCGGCCACAGCGCGAGCAGCGACCCCACCATCGACAAGAATGAGAGCGGTCATCCTCTGCAGCACGTCTTCACCAAGCAGATTCCCTCCAGCCAGTGCATGACCTGTCATATCCACCCCGGCACCAACATGGTCACCACCTACTATGGCTTCACCTGGTGGGACAACGAGGCCGACGGCGACAAGATGTATCCCGCGCAGCAACACAACCCCACGCTGCAGCAGTTGCATGACGTCGCCATGCGCAACCCGGAGGGCTCCGCCGCGCGCGGCAACTGGGCTGACCCGAAGTTCCTCGAGCAGATCGGAACACCGCAGTTCAACGCAGACTTGAAGGACACAAAGTTTGCGGACTTTCACTCCCACGGCTGGGTCTTCCGCGCGGTCTACAAGCGCGACCGCCACGGCCACCTGCTCGACCAGGACGGCAACCTGCTGCCCGACACCGGCGATGCGATGAGCAAGGCCGTCCACCTCGCCGACATCCACCTCGAAAAGGGGATGCAGTGCATCGACTGCCACTACACCCAGGACGTCCACGGCAACGGCAAGCTCTACGGCGAGACCCGCAACGCTATCGAGATCGGCTGTGTGGACTGCCATGGGACGATCTACTCCAGGGCGACGCTCAAGACCAGCGGACCGGCCAGCGCCGGCGATGCCTCCAGCAACCTGCTGCGCCTGCGCACGCCGTTCAGGCAAGCGCGCTTCTACTGGCGGAATGGCAAGCTCTGGCAGCGCTCCAACGTGGTCGAGGGCCGCGAGTGGGAGGTTGTGCAGACACTGGACTCCATCACGCCGGGCAATCCGCACTACTCGGAGAAGTCGCGCCTCGCGAAGACTCTGCAGAAGGACGGCGTGACCTGGGGCCACGTCGACGACATGGAGAAGCTGGCCCACGCCGACTCGCGTATGACCTGCTACAGC
>Ga0302154_10001796_pt1 | contig 16982 bp, 17 predicted proteins | sample I_Bog_N2_3_FD_193507 | JGI IMG/M metagenome (GOLD analysis project Ga0302154, IMG submission 193507) | Peat permafrost microbial communities from Stordalen Mire near Abisko, Sweden - I_Bog_N2_3 | ecosystem: Environmental > Terrestrial > Soil > Wetlands > Peat | place: Sweden: Abisko, Stordalen... | reverse complement strand
CTGCGACTCACTGTCACAATCACGTTTCGTTCGCATGGCACTGTGTCACGCGGTTGAAATATGGCGGATGCGGACAACAATGGGGGAGAACAAAGGGTGACGGGGGGCGCCGTGATGGCTATGACCTGAGCGATGCTGACCGCTCTTGCCATCCGCAATGTCGTGCTGATCGAGGCGCTGGACCTGGTGTTTCGCGCCGGGCTGGGCGTGTTGACCGGCGAAACCGGCGCGGGCAAGTCGATCCTGCTCGATTCGCTCGGGCTGGTTCTGGGCGATCGCGCCGACACCGGCCTCGTGCGTGCCGGCACCGATCAGGCCAGCGTCACCGCGACATTCGAATTCGATCGCCTGCCCGATGCGATCCGCGCCACGCTGGCCGAGGCGGACATCGCCATCGAACCGGGCGAAGCGCTGATCATCAAGCGCCGCTTGCGCGCCGATGGCGGCAGCCGGGCCTTTATCAACGATCAACCGGTCGGCGTTGCGCTCTTGCGCGAAGTGTCGCGCCATCTCGTCGAGCTTCATGGTCAGCATGATGATCGCGGGCTGGTCAATGCGCGCGGCCATCGCGCCCTGCTCGACCGCTATGCCCATGCCGATACCGCCGCCGTGGCGCAGGCCTGGCACCGCTGGAGCCGCGCCGAGGCGGATCTGGCCGAAGCGCGCGCAGCGGTCACGGCGGCCCGCGCGGACGAGGACTTGCTGACCGCGCATCTGGCCGAACTGGTCGCGCTCGATGCGCAAGTGGGCGAGGAAGCCGATCTCGCGCAGCAGCGTGCCGCGATGCAGAAGGGCGAGCGCCTGTCGAGCGACCTCGCCGCGTTGCAGGTGCTGTGGGAAGGATCGGATTCTGCGCTGGCCGGTTTGCGCAGCGCGGCGCGGCGGCTTGACCGCATTGCCGGCGAACATCCCCTGCTGGCCGAAGCGCTGGCCTCGCTCGACCGCGCGGTGATCGAGGCGGGCGAAGCCGAAGACCGCATTGCCGCCGCGATGGAAGCGCTGTCGCACGATCCCTTGTTGCTCGACCGCATCGAGACGCGATTGTTCGAACTGCGCGCCGCCGCGCGCAAGCACGGCTGCGCGGCTGACGAGCTTCCAGCCAAAACGGCCGAAATGCGCGCCGCGCTCGATGCGATCGAAAGCGGCGATGCGCATATCCTGCAGCTCGAACGCGCGGCGCACGATGCCGGGCTCGATTATCAGGCCAAAGCCGAGGCGCTGTCGGTGGCCAGGGCCGAAGCGGCGCGGCGGCTCGACGCGGCGGTGGCGCAGGAGCTTGCCCCGATCAAGCTCGATGCCGCGCGATTCCGTACCGCTGTCGTGCGGCTGCCCGACGATCGCTGGGGGCCGCAAGGCGTCGACGCGGTCGAATTCCTGATTTCGACCAATCCCGGCAGCGCCTTTGCCCCTTTGGGCAAGATTGCCTCGGGCGGCGAACTGTCGCGCTTTATTCTCGCGCTCAAAGTCGCATTGGCCGAAGAGGGCGGCGCCGCGACGGTGATTTTCGACGAAATCGATCGCGGTGTCGGTGGCGCGGTGGCCAGCGCGATCGGCGAACGGCTCGCCCGGCTGGCGCACGCCGGGCAATTGCTCGCCGTTACGCACAGCCCGCAAGTCGCGGCGCGCGGGCGCAACCATTTCCTCATCGCCAAATCGAGCGAAGGCACGGTCACGCGCACGTCGGTCGCCCTGCTCGATTCCGCCGGGCGCAAGGAAGAGATCGCGCGCATGCTGTCGGGCGCGGAGATCACGCCCGAAGCGCGCGCCCAGGCCGACCGCTTGCTCGAACAGGCGTGATCGGGCAAGCGCGCGGGCATGTCTTCACCGTTTGATCCCTTTCTCGACCGACCGGCATGGTCCGCATTGACCGGGCCGCAAGCCGCATTGGCGCATGGGTCGCCGCAAGCCTGGCGAATCGATCCCGCCTATGGTCCCTTCGCCGCCGCTGCGCCGGGGCAGGACTCGGCGCTCGCCGCCTTGTTGCGCGATGCCGATGACGAAATCTGGCTGATCGAGGATGACGGGATTACAGCGCCCGGTACTGTGGTGCGCAAAGTCGCGCATCTGGTGCAGATGATCGCAAGCGGGCCGGTCGATGCCGCAGCATCGGACGATATTGTCGCGCTGGGCGAGGCTGACGTGCCCGCAATGACCGCGCTGGCGCTCGCTAATCGGCCGGGGCCATGGGGGCCGTCGACCTGGCGCTATGGTCCGTTTTACGGTGTACGGCACGAAGGGCGCCTGATCGCCATGGCGGGCGAACGGTTGCGCCCGGCGCCGGGTATCGTCGAAGTCAGCGGCGTCTGCACCGATCCGGCGTTTCGCGGGCAGGGGCTCGCCGGGCGGCTGATCCGCCATGTCATGGCCGGGCATCGCGCGCGGGGAGTGGCTTCGTTTTTGCACAGTTATGCCGACAATGCCGGGGCCATCGCGCTCTATCGCAGTCTTGGCTTTGACGTGCGGCGCGAGCGGGTGGTGACGATCTTGGGAAAGGCGGGACATGACTGAGGCCGAAGCCGCCAACGAACTGATGCGCCTTGCCCGTCAGATCGCGCACCACGACAGGCTCTATCACACGCTCGATACGCCGGAAATTTCCGACGCCGAATACGATGCGCTGGTCCGTCGCAATGCCGAGATCGAGGCGGCGTTTCCGCACCTGATCCGGCCCGACAGCCCGAGCCGCAAAGTCGGCCACGATGTCGCCGCCTCGCCTTTGTCGAAAGTCCGCCATGAGGTGCGGATGATGAGCCTCGACAACGCCTTTACCGACGAGGAAGTCGGCGAATTCGTCGCGCGCGTGCGCCGCTTTCTCGCGCTGCCGCCCGAAGCCGGGCTGGTCATGACCGCCGAGGACAAGATCGACGGCCTGTCATGCTCGTTACGCTATGAAGCGGGCCGTCTGGTGCGCGCGGCGACGCGCGGCGACGGGCAAGTGGGCGAGGATGTCACCGCCAATGTCGCCACGATCGGCGATATTCCGCAAGTTCTGGCCGGCGCTGTGCCCGACGTGTTCGAGATTCGCGGCGAAGTCTACATGACCCACGCCGATTTCGCCGCGCTCAATGCCGCCCAGGACGAAAAAGACGAAAAGCTGTTTGCCAATCCGCGCAACGCTGCCGCCGGATCGCTGCGGCAAAAGGATGCCAGCGTCACCGCCAATCGCCGGTTGCGCTTTCTGGCCCATGGCTGGGGTGCCACCAGCGCCTTGCCCGCCGAGACGCAATTCGACGTGATGCAGGCGATTGCAAGCTGGGGCGTGCCCGTGTCGCCGCTGCTCGTGCGCTGCGCCTCGACGGAAGACATGCTCGCCCATTACCGCGATATTCAGGCGCGCCGCCCCGGCCTGCCGCATGACATCGACGGTGTTGTCTATAAAGTCGACCGGCTCGACTGGCAGGAACGGCTCGGCTTTGTCGCCAGGTCGCCGCGCTGGGCCATGGCGCACAAGTTTCCCGCCGAACGCGCCGAAACGGTGATCGAGGCGATCGACGTGCAAGTCGGACGCACCGGCAAGCTGACGCCGGTGGGGCGGTTGCGCCCGGTGCTGGTCGGCGGGGTGACGGTCACCAATGTCACGCTGCACAACCGCGACGAGATTGCGCGATTGGGCGTGCGCGTCGGCGATCGCGTCGTCCTGCAACGCGCGGGCGATGTCATTCCGCAAGTGGTGGACAATCTGACCCGCGACGAACCGCGCGAGCCCTATATCTTCCCCGACCATTGCCCGGAATGCGAGTCCGAAGCCGTGGCCGAAGACGGCGAAGTCGACGTGCGCTGCACCGGCGGGCTGATCTGCCCGGCGCAACGCACCGAACGGCTGCGCCATTTCGTCAGCCGCGTCGCGCTCGACATCGAAGGGCTGGGCGAAAAGACCATCGGCGAATTCTTTGCGCTGGGCTGGCTCGAAAGCCCCGCCGACATTTTTCGCCTGAAAGCGCGCCGCAACGACATCGTCGGGCGCGAAGGGTGGAAGGATAAATCGGTCGACAATCTGTTGTCGGCGATCGAGGCGCGCCGTGCGCCCGATGCGGCACGGCTGCTGTTTGCGCTCGGTATTCGCCATGTCGGGCAAGTCACGGCGCGCGATCTGATGAAGCGGTTCATCACGTTGCAGCGCTTGCGCGCTGTCGCCGAGCGGGCCCATGCCGGGGATGAAGAGGCGCGCGCCGATCTGCTCGGGATCGATGGCGTCGGCCCGGTGGTGGTCGAGGCGCTGGGCGAATTTTTCCACGAGCCGCACAACCGCGCGGTGTGGGACGATTTGCTGGGCCAGCTCGCTCCGCCCGACTATATCGTCGAAACAAAGGCCAGCGCCGTTGCCGGCAAGACCGTGGTGTTTACCGGCAAGCTCGAAACGATGAGCCGCGATGAAGCCAAGGCCCAGGCCGAAGCGCTCGGCGCGCGGTCTGCCGGGTCGGTTTCGGCCAAGACCGATCTTGTCGTCGCCGGGCCCGGCGCGGGGTCAAAGCTGAAGCAGGCCGCAGCGCTCGGCATCGAAGTGATCGATGAAGCCCAATGGGCCGACATCGTGCGAAACGCGGGATAACAACAATGGCATTGCACACCTGGTGGATGTTCGTGGCCACGGTCTTTTTCATCTCGGCATCGCCCGGGCCAAACATGCTCCACGTCATGACGCGCAGCATCGAACATGGCCTGATGCCGTCGGTCATGGCGATGTTCGGCTGTTTTACCGCCGTGGTCAGCCTGCTTGCGGCTTCGGCGGCGGGGCTGACCGCGCTGTTGCTGGCGATCCCGGCTGCGTTTACCGTGCTCAAGCTGTCGGGCGCGGCCTATCTCGTCTGGCTTGGCTACAAGGCATGGATTGCTCCGGTCGACGACGAAATCGATCCCGCCGAGGCCGAACTGGCGCGTGCCGAGGCCGGGCCTTCGCGTTGGCGCCTGTTCCGCACCGGCTTTTCGATCGGCGTGAGCAATCCCAAGGCCTTGCTGTTTGCCGCCGCGTTTCTGCCGTTGTTTCTCGATCCGGCGCGCCCCAAAGGCGGGCAGTTCGCGATCATGGTGGCAACGTTCGGCGTCGTCGAATTCACCTGGTATTTCGTCTATGCGCTCGGCGGGCGCGGCCTTGCCGCCTGGCTCAAGCGACCGGCGCGACGGCGGCTGTTCAACCGGGTGACCGGCGGCGTGTTCGTTGCGTTTGGCCTCGCCATCGCGGGCACGCGCACGTGACTTTGGAGCAACTCGCAGGTGTCGGCGCGCGGGCAGGGGCCTTGCTGGTTGCGCGCGGAGAAACGCTGGCGGTTGTCGACGGGGCGACCGGCGGCCTGATTTCCGCCGGATTGCTGGCCATGCCCGGCGCCTCGGCATTCTATAGCGGCGGCGGGATCATCTATTCGCTCAAGGGGCGGCGAATCGTGCTCGGTCATGAGCCGGGGACATTGCGCGGGCTGACCTCGGCGACCGAGGCCTATGCGCTGGCGCAGGCCGACCTGATCGCCAGACGCTATGACGCCGATTGGGGCGTTGCCGAAACCGGCGCCGCCGGGCCGGGGCGCCACCCGCTCGGCGTCGCCTCGGGCACCAGTGCGATCGGCGTCGTCGGCCCCGGCGGTATCCGCGCCGCGATCACGGTTCACACCGGCAGCGAGGATCGGCTCGGCAACATGCACGCCTTTGCCATGGCCGCGCTGACTCTGCTGGCCGAGACGCTGGAGCCCTGATCGGTCACCAGCGTTTCGGTCACCAGCGTTTCGACCATTCGGGCAGCACGCCGACCTGGCTCGACCGAACCCCGCCAAACCGGCGACGGCGCAGCCACAGGATCGACCAGTCGCCGCGCGTCATTCGCGCGGCAAGGCGCAGCCCCGCGCGGGTATAGGCCGCGCGCACGGCGGGTTCCTGCGTGGTCAGCAATCCCGAAAGCAGGATATTGCCGCCCGGCACGACGGCGCCAGCAAAATCGGGTGCCAGTTCGACCAGCGGCCCGGCCAGGATATTGGCGATCAGCAAGTCATAAGGCGCGCTCGCACGCAGCAGCGGATGGGCCATCCCCGGCGCGATGACCATGGCCATGCGCCCGTTGCCATCGCCCATGCGGACCCCGTTGGCTTCGGCATTGTCCGCCACGACCGGGCCGCAGACCGGGTCGATGTCGCTCGCCACCGCACGCGCCATCGGCCACAGATGCATGGCCGCAAACGTCAGCAGCCCGGTCCCCGTGCCGATGTCGGCAATATTGCGCACGACCACGCCGCGCCGCTTCATCGTGGCCAGCATGGCAAGGCACCCGGCGGTGGTGGCATGTTGCCCCGTGCCGAAGGCCAGGCTCGCCGGAATGACGAAATTGCGCACACCGGGCTCGTTCAACGGCGGATGATCGGCGGTGTGGACGTAAAACGGCCCTTCGCGGATCGGCTCGACCCCGGCCTGGCTCAGCGTCACCCAGTCGGTCGGCGGCAGGTGTTCGACATGCGCCTCGGGTGCGTAGTCGGCAAACAGCGCGCGCATCGCCGACAGGTCCTCCGCTGATGGCGCATGCGAAAGCCATGCTTCCAGGCGCCAGTCGTCGGGGAAGTCTTCGGCAATCTCGCTGCCGGCAAGGACAATCTCCGGATCCCAGTCAAACGCATCCTCGTGCGCCACCAGCGCCGCCTGAATTTGCGCGCGCGGGCCGAAAAAGGTGACTTTCCAGGCGTCTTCGCCTGGCGTGGTTTCATCCGACATGATTGGCTCCATTCGCATCGCGCGCGCAGTACACGCCGATAGGCGCAATCTTTGCCGCTGTCGCGATCCGTCATGCCCTGCGCCTTAGATGGGTATGACGGGCGCCGCAACGGGGCAGCCGCCCGTCCGATCGTGCCCCTGATATAAGACCTATGCATGTTACACTGCGGCACAGGTTGCGCGTTGCGGCATTTCCACTAATACGAATCGCGCTTGACGTCTCGGCCATACACGCCTTTGGCCGGGACATACTGTTGGGCTATGGTCGATGGGCCGTGGCCGTTTGGCATTTGAGGAGTTTTGCATGGCGCAGGCAAGCAGCAACCGGCCGATCTCGCCGCACCTCCAGATCTGGCGCTGGGGCCCGGCAATGCTGGTTTCGATCCTGCACCGCGTCACCGGAAACGGGCTGACCTTCGCCGGTCTTGGCCTGTTGCTGTGGTGGATCGGTGCAATCGCCGGTGGTGAACAGAGCTATCAGACGTTCATCGCCTATGTCTGGACCGGTACGGCCAGCCCGCTCAGCGGCCTGACCTCGATTCTGGGCAAAGTCGTGCTGATCGGCCTGACCTGGGCCTTTTTTCAGCATCTCGCGACGGGTGTGCGCCATCTCGTGCTCGACGTCGGCGCGGGCTATGAGTTGGATGCCAATGCCCGCTGGTCGGTGCTGACAATGGTGTTCTCGGTACTCGCCACCGCCCTGTTCTGGGCTTTCGTGCTCCTGCCGCGCTGACGCGTGGCCTTGCCGTAACGATCGAGGATTCAATGGGTAACGGTACTTCCATCGGCCGCGTGCGGGGGCTGGGCTCCAGCCACCATGGCGCGCATCACTGGCTTGCCACCCGCCTGACGGCGGTGGGCAATCTCGTCCTCATCCCCTATTTGCTGGTCAGCCTCGCGCTTTTGCCGGGCTATGACTATCAATCGGTTCATTCGTGGCTGGCGCAGCCGGTCCCGGCGACCGCGCTGGTGCTGATTTTCATCAACACGTTCTATCACGCGCGCCTCGGCGTGCAGGTGATGCTGGAAGACTATGTCCACGAAGACGCTGGCAAGATTGCTGCCTGGCTGCTTGTGAACATCGTGCCTTTCGCGGGTGCCGCGTTCGGTATTGTCTCCGTCATCCGCATTGCCCTGGGAGGCGCCTGAGCCATGACTGCCGCATACAAGATCATCGACCATACCTATGACGTGGTGGTCGTCGGCGCCGGCGGTTCGGGGCTGCGCGCGACAATGGGCGCGGCGCAGGCCGGCCTGCGCACCGCTTGCATCACCAAGGTTTTCCCCACGCGTTCGCACACCGTTGCGGCGCAGGGCGGGATTGCCGCCTCGCTGTGCAACAACACGCCCGATCACTGGACCTGGCACATGTACGACACCGTCAAGGGGTCGGACTGGCTGGGCGATCAGGACGCGATCGAATACATGGTCCGCGAAGCTCCGGCTGCGGTCTATGAGCTCGAACACGCGGGCGTTCCGTTCAGCCGCAATGCCGACGGCACGATCTATCAGCGTCCGTTTGGCGGCCACATGCAGAACATGGGCGAAGGCCCGCCGGTGCAGCGCACTTGCGCCGCCGCCGACCGTACCGGCCACGCCATGCTGCACGCGCTGTATCAACAGTCGCTGAAGTACGACGCCGATTTCTTCATCGAATATTTCGCGATCGACCTGATCATGGAAAACGGTGAATGCCGCGGCGTGATCGCGCTGTGCATGGATGACGGCTCGATCCACCGCTTCCGCTCACACTCGGTCGTGCTGGCAACCGGCGGTTATGGCCGCAGCTATTTCACCGCGACTTCGGCCCATACCTGCACCGGCGACGGCGGCGGCATGGTGCTGCGCGCGGGCCTGCCGCTGCAGGACATGGAATTCGTGCAGTTCCACCCGACCGGCATCTATGGCGCGGGCGTGTTGATCACCGAGGGCGCGCGCGGCGAAGGCGGCTATCTGACCAACTCCGAAGGCGAACGCTTCATGGAGCGTTATGCCCCTTCGGCCAAGGATCTGGCCAGCCGCGACGTCGTGTCGCGCTCGATGGCGCTGGAAATCCGTGAAGGGTGGGGCGTCGGTCCGCACAAGGACCATATCTACCTGCACCTCGATCACATCGATCCGAAGATTCTCGGCGAACGCCTGCCGGGCATCACCGAAAGCGGCAAGATCTTCGCCGGTGTCGACCTGACGCGCCAGCCGCTGCCCGTCGTGCCGACCGTCCACTACAACATGGGCGGCATTCCGACGAACTATCATGGCGAAGTCATGACGATCGGCGCCGACGGAAACCCTGAAACGGTTGTCCCCGGCCTGTTTGCAGTCGGCGAAGCGGCCTGCGTTTCGGTCCACGGTGCCAACCGCCTCGGCTCGAACTCGCTGATCGACCTCGTCGTGTTTGGCCGCGCCACCGGCCTGCGGCTCAAGGAACTGATCAAGCCGGGCACGAGCCACGCCTCGCTGCCCAAGGACAGCGCGGACCTCGCGCTGACTCGCCCACGGCACAGATCCGCGTCGAAATGCAGCGCACGATGAGCCAGCACGCCGCCGTGTTCCGCACCGACGAGCTGATGGCCGAAGGCAAGGTCAAGCTCGCCGCGACGTATGAACGGTTCCAGGATGTCGGCGTGACCGACCGCTCGCTGATCTGGAATTCGGATCTCGTCGAAACGATGGAGCTCGACAACCTGATCAGTCAGGCGTCGGTGACGATGCACGGCGCCTATAACCGCAAGGAAAGCCGCGGCGCTCACGCCCACGAAGATTTCCCCAGCCGCGATGACGTGAACTGGATGAAGCACACCGTGGCGTGGTTTGACGGTTGGGGCGGCCAGGGCGGCGGCGTCCGCCTCGATTACCGCCCGGTCCACGAATACACACTGACCGACGACGCCACCTACATCAAGCCCAAGGCCCGCGTGTACTGATCGCCGTTTCAAGCGAACAAGCAAAAGGCCGGGGTGGCAACGCCCCGGCCTTTTTGCTTGGCAAGATGGGCAAAAGCGCGGATGCGCAATCCATTGGCAGCGTTCGCCCCTGCGGCGAGTTGCGGAATCAGGAGAATTTTCATGGCAGACGAAGACTATGTCTATGACGAGGAAAGCGGCGAATGGATGGCCGCATCCGAGCTTGCCGAGCGCAAGGCGGCGGCTGATCGCGTCGAAGTGCGCGATTCCGTCGGCAACCTCCTTGCCGACGGCGATCAGGTCACGCTGATCAAGGATCTCGAAGTCAAAGGCGCGGGGCAAACGCTCAAGCGCGGCACGCTGATCAAGTCGATCCGCCTGACCGGCGATGCGCAGGAAATCGACTGTCGCTTCGACGGGATCAAAGGGCTGGTGCTGCGCGCCGAATTCGTCCGCAAACGCGCCTGATCAAGTCCTGCCCGCCTGGGGCAGGGCTTACTTCTTGTCCGGAACCGGCGGGATGTAGTGCGCGATCCGGCAGGCCCGCGCCTTGGCATAGCCCTTGATGAATGCGCGGCGGACGATGCCTGCGTAAAGATAGAGTTCGCGGTGATTTTCGGCGGCGTTCGCGCCGCTGATTTCGCGGACCACCCCGCCAAACGGAATCAGGCTGCCGACAACCGAGCGGGCGGTTCCGCCGATGGCGCGGTCGCGCTTTTGCTGGGCGCTGGGTGAAATGCTTTCATCGATGTCAGGCCCGAGGGCTTCGTTGAGATCGGCAACTTCGCGGTTCAGATCGGCGCAGCGCCCCTTGCCGGGAATCCGGTAGGGGTTGGCCTGGGCCGCTTCGAGCACCGGGGCGATCTTTTCCTTGCGCAGATTGAGATCGTCGAGCGGCTTTCCCGCGACATCGCCGGCCGTAACCGATTGGGGTGCGGCGGCAGTCTGCGCCGAGGCTGGAATGGGGTTTGCCATCCCGATACCACACGCAAAAGACAACAGCGCAAACGCCGAAGTCATCGGCGCAGTTCGTGGCGAGGGGGGAGTCATGTCTTTCATGGCGAGCTTGTACCACGTCTGGCTGCATACAGCCTTACGGCAAATCATCGCTTTGGTTCGCGCGCGCGCGGTTCATGCGCGAGTCATGCAGCCCCGCGCAGAAATGCCGCTTCAGACGCAAAAGAGGACGTCATGCCCAAAGTGACCTATCGCACGCACGGTGACCGACCGGCGCCGCGCCCTGTTCGCATTGCCGTGCCGGGCTGGGCCGGGGACAAGCAGCCGCGCGCCGACGGCAATCATGAGCAGCCCTGGCATTGCCTGCCCTTTTCGGAAAGCGCACGCTATGGCCTCGAACTGGTCTATCCGTTCGATGCCGAATTGCGCGTGACCACAGTCGACGGGCATGTGCGCCTTGATGCCGATTGGGGCCCGCCGCCGCCGGGCGAGCCCGCCTGGCCACCGTTTCGGCCGTTTGGCGCGGACTATTATTCCTATCAGCTTTCGCTCGATATTGCCGTGCCGCCGGGCTTTGCCGTGCGCACCGAGCCGCATCCGCGCTATTTCACCGATCCGACGCATTCGACGCCGCTCGCGGTGCCCGCGCTGATCCGGTCGGAATGGTGGCCGATGGTGTTCTTTGCGATATTTCGCAGCCCGCCGCCGGGCGTTACCCATGTCTTTCGCAAGGATGAGCCGATGATGGCCTTTGTCGTCATTCCCGAAGACCCCGAAATCGAGCTTGCGCCGATGTCGGACGAGGATGCGGCGCAGCGCGAACTGCGTGCGCGCCGCCTTGCCGTCAGTCGTGATGACCTGGCCGCAGGAACCCGCTGGATTTCGGACACGCGGACGGTTTTCGACGGCACCTATCGCAATCTCTATCGCGCCGCGCGGGCGCGCAAGCCGGTCGATGACGACAATCCCGCGCTGAACGGCGCCTGAAAGCCGCGTTCAGGAGCGACACGGCCCATGTCTGTTAGACAATGCAAGAGGGGCGGGGCCGATCAACGAAGCGAAAGGACACGACATGAAGCACAAGACGATCATGCTGGCGAGCGCGGCAGGCATTGCGCTTGTCGGCAGTGCGGCGCTCGCGCCGATGGCGATGGCAGACCCGATTCCGGCGGCGCGCAGCTATGCCGACCTGCTCGAACCCGTGCCCGATGCGATGGCGCGGCTCCATGCCGATGATGAAATGCAAAGCGAGGCGCACATGATCCCCGCCGGGCTCAACATCGGCATCGGCGTCAACATGCACCATCATCACCATCATCACCACAGCGCGCGGTGGTTCCGCTCGCACGGGTATTTCTGGAACGGTCAGGTATGGGTCATGGGCCCGCCGCCGCCGCCGCCCTATTGGCACAACCATCATGCCGACTGGTATCGCGGGCATGGCTATCGCTGGGACGGTCGCGTGTGGATTGGGCCCCAACCGCACCACCACCACCACCATCACCACTGGCGCTGACGATCAGGCCGCGCCCCGGATTCGGCCCGGGGCGCGGACGCATCATTGGGCGGCGAACGTATCGCAGACTTCGGGATTGCCGCCGCTGTCGAGCCCGGCCTTCAGCCAGTGCATGCGCTGCGCCGCGCTGCCGTGGGTAAAGGCCGCCTCGACCGGCGTGCGCCCCGCTTCCTTCATCAGCGTGTCGTCGCCGATCTGATGCGCGGCTTTCAGGCCCGACTGGATGTCGCCGGGCTCGATCCGGTCGGCATTGAGCGCGGCCCAGACCCCGGCATAGCAATCCGCCTGCAATTCCAGTTCGACCGACAGGTGGTTCGCCGCCGAAGGACTGCGCACCTGCGCCGCGTGGACTTTGTCCGAGGTGCCGAGCAGATTCTGGACATGGTGCCCGAATTCGTGCGCCATGACATAGACCCGCGCGAAATCGCCGTCCGCGCCCAGTTTTCCGGCCATTTCGTCATAAAATGCGGTGTCGAGATAGATGCCCTGATCGCTGGGGCAATAGAACGGCCCCATGGCGCTTTGCGCCTCGCCGCAGCCGGATTCGCCCTCGCGCGCATAGAATACCAGCTTGGGCGCACGAAACGGCACGCCCATCCGCGTGAGCACCGGCTTCCACGTCTTGTCGAGCGAGGACAGCGCGTTGCAGCTTTCGTGGCTATAGGCGTTGACATTGCAGCTTTGCGCGACGCTGTGCCCGCCGGGGGCGAACCCCGCCTGTTGCGTTCCGGCTTCGTGACCGACGTTGCGCAACAGGCCAAACGCGGCAAACCCCGCGATCGCCAGCGCCACGCCGCCGCAACCGAACCATCGCCAGACCGTGAACAACAGCCAGAACGGCAAACCGCCGCCCCCAAACCCGCCGCCGAAACTTTGGCCGCGCTGATCCTCTACATTGATTGAATCGTCGAAATCGTCGAGCCGCACAGCCGCCTCATCGTTGCATCGCAAAACCGTGCCCGCGCCATACCACATCGGCTGCAAAAGGCATCCGTGATGGCGGCAATGATCGGAAGGGTGCCGCTTTGGTGAAATGCGCGCTTGCGCCGAAACGCACCATTTGTCAGGCAGGTGGAAACGGGCATGTGCAGGACAATCCGCCCGTTGCAACAGGCCACCGCTGTAACAGGCCGCCCTTTTTGAAACTGGCCTTTTTGAAACAGGATCGCGCAATGGGGTTTCGGCAACAGCGGTGGCAGGCGCAATCGGCACGGCGGTCGCGGGCGCGTGCTGTTGTCGCTGTGCTGATCGCTTTCATGCTGATCGGCGCGCGCGCTGCGCCGCCGCCGGGCGGGTCGCAACCGGGCCCGCTCGAAACGGCGCTGCGCCACCATGTCGAAACTTTGGCCAGCGACGATTTCGGCGGTCGCGAGCCGGGCACAGAAGGCGAAACCAAGACGCTGCGCTATCTTGCCCGGCAATGGTTCGACGTCGGGCTGGTCAGCGGCACCAATGATCCCGGCAATGCGTGGTTCGCCCCGGTCGAACTGGTCGAGCGAGTCCCGCAGGGGAGCCGCGCCGTGTTTCAGCGCGGGCACCGCCATGTGCCGATCGATGCCAACGGCGTCTTCGTGGTGACTTCGGGCTTGCGCAGTCTGATCGAAGACGCGCCGCTGGTGTTTGTCGGCAAGGACACCAATCCGGAAACCGCGCGCACCGAACTGGCCGGTCGGATCGCCCTGATTCTCGACAGTCAGTCGCCCAAAGGCACGCCCGATACCGTCGGCCCCGACGACCGCGCGGGGCGCCTGCTCGATGCGGGCGCAGCGGCGGTGATCACCGTGCTCGACGGCACCCGGCGGATCGAGGATGTCGCCGCGCGCCGCCGCCGCCCCGGTTATGCGCTCGCCGGGCAGAAACTGGGCGGCGACTTGCAGGCCTATGTCACGACCGAAGTTGCCGAAACCTTGCTCGAAGCCGCAGGCGCCGGAAAACTGGCCGCCTTGCGCGTCATGGGCGCAGAGCCCGGCTTTGCTCCGCACCCGATCGGGCTGAGCGGCACGCTGGAGGCGACCGGGCGCGAAACGCGCATTCACACGCACAACCTGATCGGCAAGCTGGAGGGGCGCCGCCATGATCTGGGCGCAGTCGTGATCGTGGCGCACTGGGATCACTTCGGGCGCTGCGCCGACCCGCCGGCCGAACACCTGATCTGCAACGGCGCGGTTGACAACGCCAGCGGGCTCGCCGTGATCACCGAGGCCGCGCGCATGCTGTCGAACGGGCATCCGCTCGACCGCGATGTCTATTTCCTCGCGACGACGGGCGAAGAGCTTGGGCTGCTTGGCGCGCAGGCCTTTGCCGAAAACCCGCCGTTGCCGCTTGATGCGGTCATGGCGGTGCTCAATGTCGATTCGACGGGTCTTGTCGGGCCGGGGCTGCCGGTCAGCGTGATCGGCGCCGGGATGACCGATCTCGACGACAGCATTGCCAATGTGCTCAAAGGAATGCACCGCCGCCTGGTGACGGGCAACGGCGCCAATGCCTATGTCCGGCGGCAGGACGGCTGGGCTTTCATTCAGCACGATGTCCCCGCCGTCATGGTCAGCAGTGCCTATTCCGACCCCGCCCGGCTCGAAAAATTCATGGACGAGCGCTATCATCGACCGACCGATGTCGCCGCGCGCGTGGAATATGGCGGCATGGCCGAAGATGTCGTGCTGCAAGTCGAACTGGCGCGGTATTTCGCCGATGCGCATCGGTTTCCGGGCCCGCCGGTGCCGCGCCAGGACAGCGCCGCGCGCTGAATGCCCGGTTGAAACAGGGACGAAAAGAGCACTGGCCATATCCGCTTGGCTTGATTACATGGGCCGCCACGATTCCCCCCGGTTAGAAAGTGGCAGCCGTGATCGACATCCCCCTTGGCCTGACTTACGATGATGTTCTGCTGCGTCCGGGGGCCTCGGACCTCGTGCCAAGCCAGGCAGATACCCGCACACGTTTGACCCGCACGATCCCGCTCAGCATCCCGGTGCTGTCTTCGGCGATGGATACCGTGACCGAGGCAGACATGGCGATCGTCATGGCGCAGCTTGGCGGGATCGGCGTGCTTCACCGCAATCTGACGGTCGAGCAACAGTGCGCCGCAGTGCGCGCGGTCAAGCGTTTCGAAAGCGGCATGGTGGTCAATCCGATCACGATCACGCCGGAATCGACGCTCGGCGAAGCGCAGGCGCTGATGCGTCATCACAAGATCAGCGGTATTCCGGTGGTTGAAGGTTCGGGTCGACTGGTCGGCATCCTGACCAACCGCGACGTGCGCTTTGCCGACAATCCGGCGCAGCCGGTGCGCGAGCTGATGACGCACGAAAACCTCGCCACCGTCCCGCTCGGCACGACAGGCGATGACGCGCGCCGCCTGCTGCACCAGCGCCGCATCGAAAAATTGCTGGTCGTCGACGAAGCCTATCGCTGCATCGGCCTGATCACGGTCAAGGACATCGAAAAGGCGGTCAATTACCCCAGCGCAACCAAGGATGCCTCCGGGCGCTTGCGCGTTGCGGCGGCGACCACGGTCGGTGAAAAGGGGCTGGCCCGTACCCGCGCGCTGATCGAGGCGGAATGCGATGTGATCGTGATCGACACCGCGCATGGTCACAATGCCGATGTCGCCCGCGCAGTCGATGCGGTCAAAAAGCTGTCCAACGACGTGCAGGTGATCGCCGGCAATGTCGCCACCGCCGAAGCGACCCGCGCGCTGATCGATGCCGGGGCCGATGCGATCAAGGTCGGCATCGGGCCGGGCTCGATCTGCACCACGCGTATTGTCGCAGGCGTCGGCGTGCCGCAATTGACCGCCGTGATGGAATGCGCCGAAGAAGCCGAAATGTCGGGCGTTCCGGTGATTGCCGATGGCGGCTTGCGCACGTCGGGCGACGCGGCCAAGGCGCTGGCCGCAGGCGCGAGCACGATCATGATCGGCTCGCTGCTTGCCGGCACCGAGGAAGCGCCGGGCGAAACGTTCCTCTATCAGGGGCGCGCCTATAAATCCTATCGCGGTATGGGCTCGGTCGGTGCGATGGCGCGCGGCTCTGCCGACCGCTATTTTCAGCAGGACATCAAGGATCAGATGAAGCTCGTTCCCGAAGGGATCGAGGGTCAGGTGCCTTACAAGGGGACGGCCAAGGATGTCGTTCACCAGCTTGTGGGCGGGATCAAGGCCGCCATGGGCTATACCGGCAGCGCGACCATCGCCGAGCTGAAAGCCAAGGCACGGTTCGTGCGGATCACCGGCGCGGGCTTGCGCGAAAGCCACGTTCATGACGTGACGATCACGCGTGAGGCGCCGAATTATCCGACGCGCTGAACCGCCGCTGCCGGGCCGGAGCAGGCAATCGTGAACCCGGCGGCGCGCGTTCAGGCGGCGATCGATGTGCTCGACGCGGTCATCGCGGCGGCGCGGGGGCAGGGTGCCTCCGCCGATCGTATTGCCGCCGACTGGTTTCGCACGCGGCGTTTTGTCGGATCGAAGGACCGTCGTGCAATCCGCGATCTGGCGTGGGATGCGATCCGCGCCTGTGGCGATATTCCCGATAACGGTCGTGCCGCGATGCTGCGGCTCGCGCTTGACGATCCGGCGCTGGCCGCGCTGTTCGATGGGTCCGGTTATGGCCCCGCGCCGATCGGGCCCGGCGAAGTGGCGGCAGCGCGTGGAATCGCGCCGGGCTGGCTGGTCGAGGCGTTGATTCAAAGCGGGCTTGATCGGACCGAACTGGCCGCGCTGTTGACTCGCGCACCGCTCGATTTGCGCGCCAATCGTCTGCGTACCACGCGTGAGGCATTGATGGCGCAGTTGCCGGTCGCCGCCGAGCCGGGCCCGGCGCCCGATTCCCTGCGGCTGCCGTCGGGAACCCGGGCGGAGGCCTGGCCCGCCTTTGCCGAAGGTCTGTTCGAAGTGCAGGATGCAGGTAGCCAGCTCG
>Ga0302154_10001794_pt1 | contig 17002 bp, 14 predicted proteins | sample I_Bog_N2_3_FD_193507 | JGI IMG/M metagenome (GOLD analysis project Ga0302154, IMG submission 193507) | Peat permafrost microbial communities from Stordalen Mire near Abisko, Sweden - I_Bog_N2_3 | ecosystem: Environmental > Terrestrial > Soil > Wetlands > Peat | place: Sweden: Abisko, Stordalen... | reverse complement strand
GCTGGCTGGCGCGGCAACGCCACCAACCTGAACCTCAATCGCGATTACATGAAGGCCGAGGCGCCCGAGACCCGCGCCTTTCTGAAGATGTTTCACCGCTGGCTGCCCGACTTCTTTGTGGACGACCACGTGACCGACGGAATGGACTACCAGTACGACGTGACTTTCACCCTTGACGACACACCCGACGTTGCTCCGGCCACGGCTCAGTGGATTCACAACAAAGTGACCCCCGAGCTGGAACGCCGGGTAGACGAAAGCGGCCATTTGGCTTTCCCCACCTACGTCACGCTCAACGACGACACCGACCCCGCGAAAGGCCTGGCCTTTAACCCCGATCCGCCCCGCTTCTCAACGGGCCAGATGATCCTCGAAAACCGTCCCGGCCTGCTGGTCGAGCTGCACATGCTCAAGGACTACAAGACGCGCGTCACCGGCAACTATGAAATCCTGCGTGCACTGCTAGAGGTGATGAATCGCGACACGGCCAAGCTGATCGCCCTCAACCGCGACGCCGACGCCGATGCCGCCAAACTCGGGGCGCATTCGCTTGGCAACGACAAATTCCCGCTCGACCTGGACGGCAGCGGCGATACGACCCCGGTCCTCTTTCACGGCTACCAGTACACACGCGCCCTGAGCGAGGTTTCCGGCGCCATGTGGGTGAGCTACCGGCATGAGCCCTGGAACGTGACCCTGCCCCTGGCCACCGGCGTCAAGGTGACCGCCTCTACCGCGCCACCAGCCGGCTACATCGTCCCGCCGCAATGGACGAAGGTGATCGATGTACTTGCCGCGCACGACATAAGCTTTCGCCGCACCGCCGCCCCATGGACCGGCAAGGTCGAGCGCTACCGCTGCTCGGGGATGCAGTGGCAAGGCAAGCCGTTCGAAGGCCGCCATCCCATCTTCCCCGGCGAAGACGCGGGCGCCGCGCCCGGCCACTATGGCCAATGTACGCTCGCCGCGGAGACCCTCACCTTCCCCGCCGGTTCGGTCGTAGTCCCGCTCAACCAGCGGCTCTCCAAGGTCGCCATGCACTGGCTGGAGCCGGACGCGCCTGACTCCGCACTCCATTGGGGCTTCTTCGACACCATCTTTGAGCAAAAGGAATACGGCGAGGCGTATGTGCTGGAGAAGCTGGCCCGCGAAAACATGGCCAAAGACCCGGCGCTGAAGGCGGAGTTCGAGCACCGCATCCAGTCAGACCCGCACTTTGCCGCCAGCCCGGATGCGCGCCTGGAATTCTTCTACGAGCGCTCGCCCTGGTTCCAGCAGAACCACATCGGCGAGTACCCGGTGGGGCGGTTGCTATCGCTCGATGGGGTGCCGCTGGAGTAGCGGCTCAGACCAACAGAACTGGAACCCCATACTGCGCCAGCTTTTTGTCGCTGGTTACCAGAATCAGGCTTTCCACAAGCGCCTGAGCGACCAGCAAACGGTCAAAGGGATCGCGATGGTGAAGCGGCAGATTGCGGACAGCTTCGCCGTGACGGATCGTCACCGGCAATTCCGTCATTCCATGCGTTTGCAGCAGGTCCGAAACAGGCCGCGATAGGGTAAGGCTTCCAAGCGATTGCTTGATTGCCAGCTCCCAGCCGGTGACAGCACTCAAATAGACCTGCGGTGCTGATTCTAATTGCAAGATCACGAAATCAGGCAGCCGTTCAGGTTTCTGGTCCAGCCAAACCACGATATTTGAATCCAGTAGCAGCGCGGGAGCTGTCATTGTGATTCGACCAAAGAACTTTCTTCGCCGAAGGGATTTTCCTCACCCTCATCCTGGAAATATTCCAAAGGGATGTCCTTCTCCCAGTCGTCGGAAAGAAAGGTAATCCCCAGCAGGTTCTGTCCAAACTTTCGCAGCGGCTTCGATTCAGGCTCCAGCGCAATAAGCCGTGCCATCGGCTTGCCCGCCTTTGCAATTACGATCTCCTCACCCTTCGCCACCCGCTCCACGAGGCTGGAAAGCTGCGTCTTGGCTTCGTAAAGATTCACTTGCACAGGCTTGATGGAATGCTTCACTGGTGCTGGAATTGGATTCGCGGCCATGGCTGTACCCTCAATTCCAAATTGTGCGCCGATTTACCCTGTTGGTCAAGTTGGTCAAGCATGTCCTGGCCGACGTCATTCCACCCGCAAATCCCATGCTGTTTCCGTTGCCAGAGATTTCCATTGCAGACTCCTCTGTTTGGCGTTACCTTTGCTCCGAGCTTTTTTCTCACTCTGGAGCGTTCTCTATGCATCTCTTGGCGTTATTCCTGCAAAACCAGCCCGATCCCGCAGTGGTGCAGAAAATGGCCTTGGCCATGCTCGCCATTATCCCGATCATTATCGTGGTGGGCCTGGCCATCGTCATGGTGCCTTTTTGGTTCATCCTCAAAAAGGCCGGCTTCTCGCCCTGGCTTACATTGCTCTTCATTGTGCCCCTGGGCAACCTGGTGCTCTATTACCTGCTCGCCTTTGGCGAGTGGAAGGTCGTTCCCGCGCCCCAGGCTGGCTGGGGACCTCCGCCGCCCTACCCGCCGCAGCCGCCTTACGCGCCTCCGCCGCAGTATCCGCCCCAGGCCTGAGCTGCCACGGGGTGGGATATTGGCTCTGTCCCGGAAGGGAGCGAATGCTAGCATCGTGAATAGAAAGATACATTCACCATGCCCGATTCCGCTCCCTCCGCAGCCATCGCTCCCCGCGTCCGATTTGCCCCTTCGCCCACTGGCTTTCTGCATGTAGGCAGCGCCCGCACCTTCATCTTCAATTGGCTCTTTGCCCGCCGCAACCACGGAATCATGGTCTTGCGCCTCGACGACACCGATGTCGAGCGCAACTCCGAAGCCAGTGTCCAGTCCATCTTTGAGGGGCTGCGCTGGCTGGGTCTCAGTTGGGACGAAGAATACAAGCAATCCGAACGCCTTGCCCTTCATCGCCAGCAGGCCGAAGCAATCTTCGCCAAGGGCCTGGCCTACCGCGACTTCACCCCCGCTCATGCGTCGAATGATGAGCAATCCTTCGCGCAGGGCGCGTGGCTCTTCAACCCCGGCATGAGGGAACTCTCCCGCGAAGAGAGCGACCGCCGCGCCGCCAGTGGCGAGCCGTTCGCCCTCCGTTATCGCGTGCCGCGCGGCCAAAACCGCACCCTGCGATTTGCCGACAGCGTCTATGGCGAGCAGTCCAAGGCAGCCGACGAGGTCGAAGACTTCGCCCTGCTTCGATCCGATGGAATGCCCACCTATCACGTAGCCTCATGCGTTGACGACGCCGATCTCCACATCAGCCACATCATCCGCGGCCAGGATCACCTCACCAATACCTTCAAGCACCTGCTCATCTTCGAGGCCCTTGGCGCGGAGCCGCCGCAGTTTGCCCACCTGCCCCTGCTCGTCGCCCCAGATGGCGCCAAACTCTCCAAGCGCAAGCACGGCCCCGTCGTCAGCGTCACCACCTACCGCGATGCAGGATTCCTCCCGCAGGCTTTCGTCAACTTCCTCTGCCTCCTCGGCTGGTCGCCCAAAGATGATCGCGAGTTCCTAACCCTCGACGAGCTCACTGACGCTTTCACCCTCGATGGAGTCAACCGCGCCAACGCCGTGATCAACTTCACGGAAGAAGACCCGTTCGATCCCAAGGCTGTCTGGCTCAACGCCGAGCATATCCGCGCCCTGCCGGTCGAGAAACTGAGCGCCGAGCTGCTACCCTTCTTCGAGCAGGCCGGCTTCGCGCCCACGGCCGAGAAGACCGCGGCCGTCACCCCGCTCATCCGCGAGCGCATCAAGCTGCTGAGCGATGCCGTCGGGGCTGCCGACTTCTTCTTTGAAAAGGAACTCGCGCCCTATGACCCGGCCGAGCTGATCCCGTCAAAGGGCGGCGATGCAGAGATGGTCCGCCGCGTCCTTGAGCACGCGCTCGAAGTTCTGCCCGCCGTCAGCTTCGACCACGATTCGATCGATCAGGCACTTCGTGCTGCCGCGGCTCAACTTGGTCTAAAGGCCGGGCAGGCCTTTCAGCCCATCCGCGTCGCCGTCTGCGGACGCAAGAACGCCCCTCCGCTCTTTGAAACCATGGCCGTCCTTGGCCGCGATCTCTGCCTCGCCCGCATCCGCAAGGCCGCAGCCTGCCTGCAATCGCTCGGTTAAGCGCAGCAACATTCGCGCTGCGGCGGCCCACATCTCGATTCTTGAGATGTGGGCCAGACGCCACGTTGGTTTTCGCTTTTTTGGAGGCCCCAGAACACTCCTCGGGCATAAGAAAGCCGCCGAAGGTCGGCGGCTTTCGAGGAACGGCTTTTGAAGGAGACGCGCTATGCCGTCAGCTTCCTGCGGAATGCGAACAGGATGCCCACAAGCCCGGTGCCGAAGAGGGCGAGGCTGGAGGGTTCGGGAGTGGCCTCGGCGATGAAAGCCATGTCGCCATTGCCGATGGAGCCCTCGTAGTTGATGTTGATCACGTTGGTACCCGTGGTCAATAGGAACGTCCCCGAGCTGAAGTGGGAGTCGCCGAGTGCGGCGTTGATGTCCAAATCGAGTTGAGCGCCAACGCTGGGAGCGGAGGTCCAGCCAAGTAAGACCGACTCCTGCCCCGGATTCTGCCCCGGTGCAGTGAACGGGCTCGCCGCGGCCGTCATGAGCACGTTATTGTCCAGCACCTGGAACAGGTCGCCGCTTGCTTCCAGGTCGGTCACGGTGAGGGTACCTGGCCCATTGAGCGTGATCGTCCAGTTCGTTCCGGCGGGCGCAAGGATCGAGTCGGAGAACCCGCCCGGCAGGACCGGTCCGTCGGTGGCGACCCCATAAACGTCCCCACCTGAAACCGCACTCGGAACAGTCGTACCAAACTGCGCCGTATACCACTGGTTGGTTACGATGTTGTCGTCAGCCTTCGCGGCGGGGACCGCAAAGAACGAAGGGATCGCCGCGAGAAGCGCGATGTGAAGAGTCTTTTGAACACGATAAAGAACCTCCATTGTTTTCTCAGAATTTGCCAGCAGATCTCAACCCATGAAGTTTGCCGAGAGACTTCGACGCACGGGTCGCCGAGGAGTATGTGCTGACAACAAGCTACATTCCCACAAAGTTGCACGTCCAGGACCACAAATGTTCAATTGCATGCTTTTGTTAAATCTACTAATATCAATCACCTACAGTTTTTATGGAATCTCCAATTTACAATCGTAAAGCAATCTGTGCAAGAACTTGCATAGGCAGATGGAAAAAGCTTTCCCTTGCCGATTCTGTCGCGCGGGCTGCCCACATCTCGATTTCCGAGACTTGGCAAAGCCGTAGATACCCCCTCCGAGTGGCCTCCAATAATGCTTGTTGCAACGAATATCTTCCTCGCGCATCCAATCTTGTGTAAGGCAGAGGAGGTCAACCATGTCGCTTCGTCCGGTAAGAGAGATTCTTGAAACCAAACCCACCATGGAAGGTGCTGGTGTGAAGTTGCAGCGCGCCTTCGGCTTCGGCAAGACCAAGGAGTTCGATCCGTTCCTGTTGCTCGACGACTTTCGCAACGACAATCCGGCCGATTACCTGGCCGGCTTTCCGTGGCATCCCCACCGCGGAATCGAAACCATCACCTATGTGCTGGCCGGCGAGGTGGCGCATGGAGACAGCCTGGGCAACAAAGGCCGCATGACCGCAGGCGACGTGCAGTGGATGACGGCGGGAAGCGGGATCATGCACCAGGAGATGCCCAAAGGCGACGCCAAGGGGCGCATGCACGGATTTCAGTTGTGGGCTAACCTGCCGGCGGCGCTCAAAATGACTGCCCCGCGCTACCAGGACATTCCATCGAGTGCGATTCCCGAGGTGACGGAGGATGACGGGACCATGGCGCGGGTCATCGTCGGCGATTTCTGGGGCAAGAAAGGGCCGGTGGAGGGCGTGGCGGCAGATCCGAGCTACGTGGACATCTCGGTGCCGCCGGGGAAGCGCAAGCGCATCCAGGTGGAGACCACGCGCAACGCATTTGCCTATGTCTTTGCCGGCGCGGGCGCCTTCCGCGACGCTTCGGACCCACGGGCCGTGCTGACCGAGTCGGCAGTCGATCCCAACGCGAAGCCGGTCTACGACGCTAAGAACCATTCTTTGGTGCTGTTCGATCGCGGCGATGAGATCGTGGTGCAGGCGGGGCCCGAGGGCATCCGCTTCCTGCTGGTCTCTGGCAAGCCACTGGAGGAACCGGTGGCGTGGTACGGGCCGATCGTGATGAATACCCAGGCTGAGCTGCAACAGGCGATGAGCGAGTTACAGAAGGGGACGTTTATCAGGCACGGGTGAGACCTGCGCCGGGCATGCACAAATCCTGAACTGCCGCTAGAGGCTGGCAACTACTTTGCCTTATTCGGCAGTTCCCCAGACAGAATGTTCGCGGGCGTGAGTCCACGCTGGCGCAGGGCGCGCAGGCTCAGCGAGTCGTGGCGCTTGGCCAGGCGGCGGCCGTTTTGGTCGACCGCCAGGCGGCAGTGGAACCATGCGGGATTGCCGTAGCCCAGGGCGCGATTCAGCAGGATCTGGCGCGCGGTGGATTTGAGCAGGTCTGCTCCGCGGACCACCTCGGTGATGCCCATGGCCGCGTCATCGGCAACGCAGGCAAGCTGATAACTGGGAGCGCCGTCGCGCCGCCAGACCACGAAATCGCCAAAGTCTTTGCCAGCTACGAAGCGCTGCGGGCCGAGGTTCCCATCCTCGAACTCGATCGCGTCGCCGTCAGGAACGCGAAATCGCCAGTTGAAGCCGTTGGGCGTCTCGATCTCGCTCGCAGCAGTTCTCGACCGGCAGGTTCCGGGATAGATTGGCTCGTCATCCAGCGACTCGGCGTCGCTCTGGCTTTGGGGGCCAGGCGGATTGCCCTCGTGGGGCGCGGCAAGCGCAGACTCAAGGTCCTTACGCGAGCAGCGGCAGGGGTAAAGGAAGCCGCACCGCCGCAATTGGCGCCATGAGGCGAGATAGTACTCTCGACGGAGGCTCTGCACATATGGGGCAAAGGGGCCACCAGTGCCTGGATTGTCGAGGTCCGGGCCTTCTTGCCAGCGAATGCCCAACCAGCGGAGATCCGCGATGGCCGCCTCGGCGTAGACAGAGCGGCAGCGGTCCAAGTCGAGATCTTCCATGCGCATGACCAGCGAGCCGCCGGCTTCGCGCGCCCGCTCGAAGGCTGTCCAGAAGGTGCGCGCATGACCAACGTGCAGATAGCCGGTGGGCGAGGGCGCAAGACGGCCGCGATAACTTGAGACCGGCGATGAGGAGTGGCTAGCCATGCTGAATGTTAGTTTATCCAGCCTCCACAACAGGACCGGCCCCAAGGTGCTTCATTGACTGCCAGCCTGATTCTTCTCTTTGACCTTTGTGCCCTTCTTCATATCGTCCCGCGTCAGTGCGCCACGAACGGCGATATCCATCACCTTGCGCAGATCCTGCATGTGAACGGGCCCCAAAATCAGCACGATGCTCACTTCTTTCCGTTCTACATCGAGCACAAACAATCCTTGGGACTCGCCATTCACCAGCTTGACCATTACGTCGTTGGACTCGCCTGTCTTGCTATCCCGATCCTTTACCAGGGGGGACCACTCGCTGGTCTCAAAGTACTTGCGCAACTGCTCGACTTCATCGGCGGAGAATTGCCCCTCCTTTTCGAACTCGTACTCGCGGACGTAAATGCCTTCGAGGCCCTCGATAAGCTTCTGCGTGTCTTCTTTATCGCGGTTATCAAGCGGATTGGCACCTGGCTGTGTATTCTTGCCGTTCATGAAATTGGCGGCAAAGCTCAGCATTTTTTTGTCCAGCGTGATCTCATCCACATGAGAAGCGCGTGCGGCCAGTTCCTTCTCGATGGGCGAGGGCGCGGGCAACTGTGAGGTTTGCGCCAGCGCGGGCAGGGCCAGCGCGGCAGCACAAAAAACGAAAGCTGCGATTTGTTTCCGCATAGAAGGTTCTCCTTAATTCTGGTTAACGCGGCCGTGAGCCGCTCGTTGTTTGTTCATGTTGTCAAGCGCACGATTGGTAATGCGCAGCGCTATCATGACTTGCCGGAGAGCGGCTTCGCCCTTGCGGCGTTCCTCATGCTGGCGCCATGCAAATCCGGCGGCCACCACGGCGGCCAGCGCAATGGAAGCGGCCAACCGCTGCCACAGAACGGCCGGATGAGGCGAGCGCTGCGCACGGCGCTTCCGCATCAATTTGCTCTTGAAGCCCGGCGGCGTCGGCCGGCGCTCAAACGCCTGGCGCAGCTCACGCTCAAAATCGTCCATCGGTTCAAGCTCCACGAACATACTCCTTCAAATGGGTTGCAGCCTTGATGCGCAGCAGCTTCAGGCCCCGCTGCAAATTGCTCTTCACGGTAGCCAACGGCGCACCGAGCGTGACCGCAATCTCCTCCGGCGTAAGATCCTCCTGGTAGCGCAGAACCAGGGCCGCGCGTTGCGGCTCGGGCAGCGTGATCAGTAGTTCTTCGAGCCGCGCACCCAGCGGAGAGGCTTGCTCTTCGACCCCGAGGCCGTGGTGATCTTCCATTTCGACCCATAGGTTTACGCCGCGCACTTTGCGGCGCCGCATTGCATCGGTCGAGCGGCTCATGGTCACCCGGCGCAGCCAGAAGCAGGCGTGCGCGGCGGACTCGATCTTGCCCAGGTTCCTGTCCAGTTCCAGAAAAGCATCCTGTGCAATCTCTTCCGCCAGCCCGTGGTCGCCTGTCATACGCAAGGCAAGCGAAAAGACCATTGACTGGTGCTCGTCCACGAGTTGTTCAAAATCCGGCTGCCAGTCGTGGGCCATGGGTTTCGCTTCTACTCTCTTATCCGCGAAAATCGGCATGCAGGGATGCAGAGAGTACGCGGGGATGCAGAAAAAGTTCGCAGAGTGGGTATCTGGGGAGCAGGAGCATTCCTCCAGTTGCACTTCCTCAAGTCTGGGAGAAGAGCCAAGAGCAGTTTCACCATCATGGATCGTGCGGTTTCATATTAGGGCCTGTTCACACTACTGGTGTGGATGGCGCCAGTAGTGTGAACAGGCCCTAACCACAATGGAACAAAACGCTGGTCCCCTTGGGCCCCGCTCAGGATAGGCCTTCGACTCCGCTGCGCTTTGCTCCTGATGACAGGCGATGCTGGAAATCTGGCGCTGCGATTGAGCCTCGCGATGCTACACTTGCTGCGTAATGGACAGACGGACGCCCCCACTTCCGCCCTCCGACTTGCCGGCGATCTTCTGCGCGGAATGTGGCAGCGAAGTCGTCGCGGCCGCATCGCTCTGTGCAACCTGCGGCAAATCGCTCGATGAGCCCGGTGCGATAGCTTCAACGCACCCCTTCTCGCCGGCCACCTCCAGGAACGCCAAGCAGGCCAGAGGCACTTTCGAGAAGCTATTCCCTGTTTTGCTTGCTTTGGGCTTCGTCGTTGTATACGAAGCTGTCGATCCAAAGAATCCCCTGGGATGGGGCCTGGTTTTACCCGCGGTTGCTTTTCTCTTCTACCTTTGGGCAGATGGCTCTCTCGATAAGAGATGAGAACAGGGCCCGACTAGCCACGCACGGAGAGAGACCGCTGCGCTCTCATGTGAAACACATCTTCCTTCAGGGAACCTCTGATCAAGCTCATCCTGTTCAATCAGCATCCCTCGGGGGCTAAAGCCCTGCAGATCTTGCGACAGTTACGGCACGGCTAAAGCCGCGCCCTTTCAAAACATCGACTTAGTCAGAGGTTCCGTCCTTAGATTGAACCGGCACTCAGCGCCAGCGCCTTTGCGGCCCGCAACGCCGCTACCGGGTCGCCGGTGGGATGAAACTCCATGGCCACATTGTGGCGATAGTTCAGTTGCGCCAGCTTGCGGTAGATATTGGCGTAGTTGATCTCGCCGGTGCCGGGCTCGTGGCGGCCGGGCACGTCGGCCACATGGATCAGCCCAATCACATCGATGTGCTTGTCAAGCTTTTCGATCAGGTTGCCTTCGGCGATCTGCTCGTGGAAGAGGTCGTAGAGAAACTGCACCTGGGGATGATTTACCTGGCGCACCACCTCGATGGCTTCGGCGGCGGATTGCAGGAAGTACTTCGGATTCTCCTCCTGATCGATGCACTCCAGCAGCAGCCGCACCGGCTGGCCGTTGATCTGTCGGCCTTCCACCAGCGCGGCGGCTCTCTTGAGAGTCTCCGCACAGCTCCTGTGCTGCGCAAAGCGCGACAGCCCCGGAACCACATTCCCTGAGAGCAGAATCATGGCCGGGCAGCCGAGGGTTTCCATGGGCACGAGCGCCTGGCTCAACTCGGCCAGCAGCGCCTCGCGGCTGGCAGGTTCGCCCACGCCATGAGCCAGTCCGGCGGTGGCGTCAAAGTTGATGCCCAGCCGCTTGCGCGCGGCGTTGGCGTGAGCAAAGTCGTCGGCGGACCACTTGCTGTATTCGCCCACCAGTTCGACATTGGTGTAGCCGGCTTCGGCTACTTTTTCTAGCCGCTGCTCAAAAGGAAGCTCGGTAAAGACGGTCCAGAGCATGACGGAAAGCCCAAAGGGCGGGGCGGCTGCTTGCGGAGTTTGCGCAGCGGTGGCGGGCGCTGCCCGCAGCGGAGCCGCGGCGGCGCTCAAGGCGGCCGTGGCCAGTGCTTGCGTAAAGGTGCGGCGATTCATGCGAACCTCCTATGAACCCTTTATGGTTTTGGACTTCACCGGAGTCTTGCGCGAGCGGCACAGTTCCTTCCAGTCCTTTTCCGTCTGGTCGGCGTAGGCGGAGCCGAATTTGGCCAGCGCCTCGGCAAAGCCGTCCCCTGTGCCCAGGTAGCCGGCAATGACCAGAGGGTCGCCGGAGCGGGCATGGCCGCGCGCCAGCAGTTCTCCGCAGACCTCGCCATAGGCTTCGAGGCCGCCGCCGGCCAGATCCTCAAGCTCGATGGAGCCCTTGTGATCGTTGAGCTGGCGGACAAGATATTGGCGGCTGCCGATGTGCGTCCAGCCCAGGAAGGGATCGGACTGCAACTGCATGGCCCGCTGCCCTTCGGCAACGCGCTGTCCGTTGTGGTGCACTGGATGCGCATCGGGCAGATAGGCGTTGTAGCCGGAGGCCGGCTCCTCCTTGATTTGCAGGAAGAGCGGGTCGGCGGGGCCGTTGCCCTCAAAGTAGATGCAATAGTCGCGCAGTCCCACCGAGCCGGTGCCCACCACCTTGAAGGCCACATCCACGGGCCGATAGAACGACAAAAGATGCTGCCGCTGCGGTTCCAGCATCTCGCGATATGGCCCCAGCGAAGCCAGCACGGCAGCAGCCTGGGAGCCGGTGACGCGGGTGAGCATCGGCTTCATCTCCTTGAAGCGGCGGGGCGCGCCGGGCTTGGATGCTCCCGATCCGGGAACCGGCTCGGTGAGTTGCTCCACGGTGTGCGCCGGGGTCGAGCGCTCGGCCTTCATCAGCGCCACGTGGATCGGCTCAACCTGACTCAGCCGATGCACGATGTAGCGGCCCACTTCGACGCCCGGCATCTTGGCAAATGCCCGCATCTGGGCGCTATAGCGTTCGATGCACTTCTCCACGGCCTCGCGCCCCGCCGATTCCTTGTGGCCCGATCCGCGCCCCGCCAGCACCAGCGACGCGGCCATGCGTTTCAGATCCCACTCGAAGGGCCCGCGAATGGTCTCGTCGAAGTCGTTGATGTCGAAGACCAGCCGTCCATCGGGCGCGGCAAAGGCGCCCAGGTTGCGCACATGCGCATCGCCGCAGAGCTGGCTGACAATGCCGGTCGAGGGCAAAACGGCCAAATCCGCGGCCATCACCGGCACCGCGCCGCGAAAGTATCCAAAGGGCGACTCCGCCATCAGTTCGTACTTGAGCTTGATGAGCGCCGGCACGCGCCCGCGCATCGAGCGATCGAGCAGCGTTGCCGGCGCCGTCTTGCGCGCCTTGGTATTGAGTTCGCTGTGTTCCTGGCGGCCCACCTGCTTGCGCCGCGCCTGGCCGAGATTCGTGCGTTCTTCCGGAGTCGCCCAATGCATAGCCCGGACCATACAACTCTCTGCCGGTCAAGCGCAACCCGGCATACTGAGGGAGTTACACTTTTGACTGGATGCTTTGCTCTTGGAGGAATCTCCTTTGACGCGTTCAGCCGCGCTTTTGCTGTCAGCCGTTGTTTCTGTCTCCGTGCCAATGCCGTTTCTTGCGGCTCAGAATCCCGCCGATCAGGTTGCCGGAAAGCCTTTGACCGTGGAAGCGATCTTTGCTCACGGCCCGCTGATTGGGCATCCGCCTGAAGATCTCACGTGGTCGCCGGATGGAAAGCACCTGACCTATCTCGATGGCGGCGAACTGATCGATTTGGGGTCAGGGCTCGGGCCCGAGGCTGTCCCCGGCCAGGCGGCCCAACAACTCAAGCCGCACGTGCTGGTGAGCCGCGCCAAGCTGGCCGCTCTCTCAGGCGATGCCGGCTCCGAGACGGACCGCGACCATCGCGACCGCTACAAGATGGCCGGCTATATTTGGGCGCCTGACTCGGCGCACCTGCTCTTCGACTCGAATGGACGGCTCTGGCTCTACGACCTGCACAATGGCACTGGTATCGAGATCGGCTCTACCGGCGCCGGCTCGGGCGACGATCCCAAGTTCTCGCCCAACGGCGAAATGATCTCCTTCATTCGCGATCACGGCCTCTCCGTGGTGCGGCTGCGCGATCCCGGCTCGCCCGCGATTGCGGTGGCTGGAGCGCCCAAGCCGGAAGCGGGTTTGGCCATTCTGAACGGCGAAGTGGACTGGGTCTACGAAGAGGAACTCGATGTACGGAGCAACTATTTCTGGTCGCCGGATTCAAAGAACATCGCCTTCTTGCAGATGAATGAGACCGATGTGCCGCGTTATCCCATCGAAGATTGGATTCCCATGCACGCGCAGGTTGATTTGCAGCGCTTTCCGCAGCCCGGCGATCCCAATCCCGACGTTCGCGTGGGCGTGGTGAGCGCAGGAGGCGGCAAGACGGTATGGGTCAAGCTGCCGATTCGTCCCGGTCAGGATTACATTCCGCGCTTTGGCTGGGTAGACCACAAAACGCTGTGGATTGAAACCCTCACCCGCGACCAAAGGCATCGGGATCTCTATTTTGCCGACGCCGCCACGGGCCGCGCCCATCCGGTGCTTCAACTTACCGACGACAAGTTCTTCGACGAGAGCTATGACGTCTCGGTGGGCTCGGGAGCGATCGTCCTGACCAACTGGTCCGACGGCCACAATCATCTCTATCTCTATAGCTACGATCAGGCGGATCCCGTGGCGGCTACCGCGAAACTGGAGCGGCAGCTTACCAAAGGCGCCTTCGAGGTAAGCGAGGTTCTGCTCGTCGATTTTCAGAACAGCCTGATCGACTACGCTTCGAATGAGGGAAGTCCGCTCGATCGGCAGTTATGGCAGGTGAGCTTTGCCGGCGAACGCAAGCAGTTGAGCGCCGGCGCCGGGCGCCACGAAGGCAAGTTCGCTCCCACCGGGAACGCGTTTTCCGACAAGCAATCCACAATCCTCGATCCTCCTACCCTGCGTCTCTGTGCGGCTCCCGGCCAGTGCAGCGTATTTTGGCAGACGCGCGCTTTGGAGCCCTACCATTTGCGCGCACCCGAGCAGCTTGAGATCAAGGCCCACGACGGCAGCACGCTTTATGGCACGCTGCTGCTGCCCGAGGGTGCTGCAAACCCCGGCTCAGTGCCGCTGATCGTGAATCCCTACGGAGGCCCCGGCCCGCAAACGGTGGCAAACCGCTGGGGCGACAGCCTCCTCTTCGACGAACTTCTCGCCCAGCATGGCTTTGCCGTGCTCCACGCCGACAATCGCGGCACCGGCAATCGCGGACGCGATTTTGCCCAGGCGGCCTTTCACAACTTCGGTCCCATACAGCTAGAAGACCAGTTGACTGTGCTGGATGCAGTGCTGGCCCAATATCCGCAACTGGACGGGAAACGCCTCGGCTTTTGGGGCTGGAGCTGGGGCGGCAGCTTCACGCTCTATGCGCTCTCTCACTCCGACCGCTTTCGCGCGGGAGTTGCGGTGGCGCCGGTAACCGACTGGCGCAACTACGATTCCATTTACACCGAGCGCTACTTGAGCCAACCCGCGGAGTTTGCGTCCGGTTACACAAACTTCTCGGTCGTCAACTCGGCAGCCAATCTCAAGGGGCGTTTGCTGCTCGCGCAAGGAACCGGCGACGACAACGTGCATATGGAGAACATGGTCCAGTATGTGCAGAAGCTGATTGAAGCCGAGATTCCCTACGACCTGCAGATCTACCCGCGCAAGACTCACTCCATCGCCGGTCCAGACGTGCGGACGCATTTGTTCAACCGGATTCTGGCGCATTTTGAGGAGTATCTGAAGCCGGCGGTGCAATGAGCCTCCGTATGATCCTGGCTCGTCTCAGAACGGGACTCTGCACATTGAGGTAAAACACGGGCCTCTTGTAAGGACACGACTTCAGTCGTGCCGAGGGGACAAACTGAACTTCAATTGGGCATTTTCCCAAGCGGGCAGAGTACCTACTCTTCATTCCCCGCTCGAATTCCAAATATGATTGCCTGAGAGAATGCCTGACAGGAGGCAGCCATGCGGCGTTTGCGCTACAACGTGGCCATGAGCCTGGATGGATTCATCGCCGGTCCCAGCGGCGAGCATGACTGGTTCGTCGCCGACCCGGCGCTGGACTTTGCGGCCATCCACGCCCAGTTTGACACCCTGCTGATGGGCCGGCGAACCTTTGAGGTTGCCAGGGTGAGAGCGGCTCAGTGGCCTGATCTCGGCCACCGCTGGATCGTCGTATCAAGCACTCTGGAGCCAGAAGAGCATCCCGGCGTCACCATTCTGAGCAGCAGTATTCCAGAGTCAGTGGCCGCATTGAAGGCCCAGCCCGGCAAAGACATCTGGCTCATGGGAGGCGGCGTTCTCTTCCGCTGCCTGCTCGATGCCGGGCTCGTGGACGCGATCGAGGTCACTGTGATGCCTGTGCTGCTGGGCAGCGGGACTTCGCTGCTGCCGGGCGGACGGCGTCAGACCCTCCAACTCAAGGAGAGCAAGGCGCTGCCCAGCGGCATTCTCCAATTGAGCTACTCCGTTGTGCCGGAACCGGCGACAGCGTAACGCCGGGGCGCCCGGCCCTATTGAATCGACCGCAGATAAGCCACCACCAGCCAGCGCTGCGCCTCCGGCAGGCTGGACCACGACGGCATTCCGTGGCACAGGTCGCCTTGGCGATATGCCTGATGCCAACACAATCAAATAAAGTTGACAACAACTCACTCAATGATGCATCTTATAAGAGTCGGAACTTTATTCAACAGGCGGAGAAACCAAACATGGCAAAAATTATCGGCATTGACCTCGGCACCACGAACTCGTGCGTCGCCGTTCTCGAGGGCGGAGAGCCCAAAGTCATTCCTAATGAAGAGGGTGCGCGGACTACGCCCTCCATCGTCGCCTTCTCAAAGAGCGGCGAGCGCCTTGTGGGCCAGGTGGCCAAGCGCCAGGCGATTACGAACCCTGAGAACACCATCTTCTCGATCAAGCGGTTTATGGGTCGCCGCTACAACGAAGTAAACGACGAAATGAAGATGGTGCCCTTCAAGGTGAGCCAGCAGGGCGACCACGTGGGCGTTTTAGCCCAGGGCAAGGAGTACACCCCGCCCGAAATTTCGGCCATGATCCTGCAAAAGCTCAAGAAGAGCGCCGAGGCCTACCTTGGCGAGACGGTCACCGAAGCTGTGATCACGGTTCCGGCCTACTTCAACGACGCGCAGCGCCAGGCCACCAAGGACGCTGGCAAGATTGCCGGCCTCGACGTAAAGCGCATTGTGAACGAGCCAACAGCGGCCGCTTTGGCATACGGGCTGGACAAAAAGAAGGACGAGACCATCGCCGTATATGACTTCGGCGGCGGCACCTTCGACATCTCCATTCTTGAGGTCGGCGAGGGCGTCATCGAGGTGAAGTCCACCAATGGCGATACCCACCTGGGCGGCGACAATCTCGACCAGCGCATCGTCGAGTGGCTGATTGCCGAATTCAAGCAGGAGCAGGGGCTGGACCTCGGCTCCAAGGGCAACGAAATGGCGCTTCAGCGGCTCAAGGATGCGGCGGAGAAGGCCAAGATCGAACTTTCGACAACCATCGAGACCGAGATCAACCTGCCCTTCGTGACAGCGGACGCCACCGGGCCCAAGCACCTTGTCCGCAAGCTGACTCGCGCCAAGCTCGAACAGTTGGTCGGCGATCTGCTTGACCGTTCGCTTGAGCCTTGCAAGAAGGCCATCGCCGACGCCGGCATCACCGTCGACAAGATCGACGAAGTGGTTCTGGTGGGCGGGCAGACGCGCATGCCCAAGATTCAGGAGATGGTGAAGAAGCTCTTCGGGCGAGAGCCGCATCGCGGCGTCAATCCCGACGAGGTTGTGGCGATCGGCGCTGCGGTGCAGGCCGGCGTGCTTGCCGGCGAGGTCAAGGATTTGCTGCTGCTCGACGTGACGCCTCTGACCCTGGCCATCGAGACGCTGGGTGGCGTGGCTACGCCCATGATTCAGCGCAACACCACCATCCCGACCAAGAAGACGGAGACCTTCTCCACGGCCTCCGACTCGCAGACCGAGGTCGAGGTTCACGTGCTCCAAGGCGAACGGCCCCTGGCGGCGCAAAATCGCACGCTCGGCAAGTTCAAGCTGGGCGGGCTGCCTCCTGCGCCGCGCGGCGTGCCGCAGATCGAGGTCACTTTCGACATCGACGCCAACGGCATTCTCAACGTAACGGCCAAGGACAACGCCACCGGCAAAGACACGCGCATCACCATCACTTCGAGCTCCGGCCTCAGCAAGGACGAGGTCGAAAAGATGGCCAAGGAAGCCGAAGCGCACTCCACTGAAGACAAGGAGAAGCGCGAAGAGATCGAGGCGCGCAACCACCTTGACGGGCTGGTCTACAACATCGAAAAGATGCTGAAAGACAGCGGCGAAAAGGTGCAGGCTGCCGACAAGACCGAGGTCGAGGCAGTGCTTGCCGAGTCCAAAAAGGTG
>Ga0302154_10001783_pt1 | contig 17038 bp, 18 predicted proteins | sample I_Bog_N2_3_FD_193507 | JGI IMG/M metagenome (GOLD analysis project Ga0302154, IMG submission 193507) | Peat permafrost microbial communities from Stordalen Mire near Abisko, Sweden - I_Bog_N2_3 | ecosystem: Environmental > Terrestrial > Soil > Wetlands > Peat | place: Sweden: Abisko, Stordalen... | reverse complement strand
CTTGACCGAGGCACCGGCCACCGCCGAGAAGCCATAAGGGAACATGGAGAAACGGGCCTTCAGCTCCGAACCACCAGAGATAGCCGGAACGTTGTCGATGCGCTTCCCTTTGGAGTCCACGACCTTCAGGACCAGGGGCTTCAGCTCTTCGGTCTTCTTGTCCACGTAGGATGCATAGGAGGCGAACTTGAAGGTCACCGTACCGTCGTCGCTTTCAAAATACGGCATGTTGCCCTCGGATGGCTCCAGCAGCGTCTTACCGCGACCCAACTTCTTGAGCAGTTCAGGGCGGTCCACTTCGAATTGCTCGCAGATAGCCGCGTAGTTCTCTTCATGCAGCTTGTTGATCTTGTCGATCAGCGGTTGGGCGTCACAGCTCGGGACTGTCAGGTCGACCTTATAGACACCGCGTGGGTTGCCGAAACCCTTCTCTGGGTTGCCATAGTCTGGCTTCTGGATCGAGCAGTAATCGTCGGCAATACCAACCGGGGTAAAGTGGAATTCTTTCTTGATCATCATGACTCAATGCACCAGCCGGTTTCGAGCCGCTGGTAGTCGCCATGAACGGAGTTACCGGGACTCGGCGAAGGGATCAGAGACAAGCTCAGCGCACCATTTAGAAAAAGAGGAACAGAGAGTCTGCCTCATGATGAGCAGAAGGGGCAGCGAAGACCCGTCTTGGATTTACCCCAGGCGATACGACAAGCAACGTAGGACAAATCCAAAACGATAGATGTTTAAATCCTATAGAACAGTGCCGTTACTGCAATGCATCCCTCAGCGCCTCGGCCATGCGATGGACCCGCACGGCCCTACCCGCCCCGTATAGATCGAAAGTGATCGAACCCGAGCTGTGTCCGAGGATTTCCTGAGCGGTCCCCAGTGGAACCTCCGAGGCTTTCAGGGCACCTGCAACGAAGTGCCTCAACGAGTGGAACGACAGGTCGCCCCCTGACTCCAGCTTGAGAACTTCTCGAATTATCTCGTTCAGTGGCTTGTTAAAATAATGAGCCTTGGCAGTGAACAGCCGGTCAGAGATGCACTGTTTGACGAACTCAAGGAACGCTTCAAGGTTGAATCCAAATGCCCCATCGACCAGCGGAACGACACGGGCAGAATGCTTGTTCTTGAGGGTCTTCCCGTTGTCTGCGTTGATGTCGATAACCCACGCATCACCAATCTGTTTTACATCACCTTTGGCAAGCTGGTAGACCTCCCCGATACGCGCCCCAGTAAGAACGCCCAACGACAGCGCCCAACGCTTCCACGAATCGGGAGGGAGGCAATTGGCGTAGTCCATGAGGGTAGCTATCTGATCCTGCGAGAACGCCTCTCGGGTACTGTCGGCACCTTTGGTCAGCTTCAGCCCCTTGTCGTATGTCTTATCGAGATGTCCCGTGTTCACGGCCCAGGTCATGACCGTCGATAGCCGAGTCAGTAGCTTGTTCACGGTTGAGCCCTTGCGGGTTTCGAGTAGCTGCTCTTTGAGAGCCACCATATCGGCGCGCGTATGCGTCCGCAGGTCCAGTTCGCCAAGTGCCATAGCGATGACCTTACAAGACGTGGTGACCTCATGCATCGTGCTGGGCTGAACGTTCGCCCTGAGTTCAGACATGTAGAGGTCGGCAAGGAAGCTGAAGGTGATCGGTTCGAGGTCTTTTCGAGCCTCTACAGATAGAGGCAGGTTGACATGGGCGTTTGCCGTACCCGCCTGCTGACCGTCGAGTTCCCCAGCGATCCCCTGTAAGATTCGGTCGTATGCAGTTAGCGAGCTTTCCGCCGTGACCTGATCAGCTATGGTCAGTGTGTAGACCCGTAGGTCCTCCCACGTAGCCGACTGGTTCGCCAAATGGAATCCGGCGAGCCCCTTGAGGATATCCGTCGAGAGGTCCATGGCCCTGGAGCGCTCTGAGGTCCTGAGGGAAACCGTTACGGCAGCCTTGGCCCCTGTAGACCGTAGCCGCATGTAATAGCGACCATTCCTGCGGTAGTACCAAGGCTTAGCCAGCTTGATGTCTAACAGAACTCTAACATTGGTGGTCTGATTTGAAGCGATCATTTGGAGGAAACCTATATAAACCAAGGGGTTTCCTCTCCTGCTCTCAGTTCTGGGCCAATCCGGAAAACTTCGGCAAGTACTGGTGGTGATTCCCGTGAGCACATCCATCTGCCCCTGTGGTAGCGGCAACCTGCTGGAGGCCTGCTGCGGCCACTATCATGCGGGCCATCCCGCCCCCTGCGCCGAAGCCCTGATGCGCTCGCGCTACTGCGCCTATGTATTGGGACTGGTCGACTACCTGGTGAACACCACGTTGCCGATTCAGCAACCGGGACTGGACCGCCAGGCCATCGGCGAATGGAGCGCGCAAAGCACCTGGCTGGGCTTGCAGGTGGAAAGCTCGGAAGTCTTCGGTGGCCAGCCCGAGCATGCCTTCGTGACCTTTACCGCACGTTGGCACGACAGTAACGGCGAACACAGCCACCGGGAAAAGTCGTCCTTCGTACAAACCGACGGGCACTGGTATTTCATCGACCCCACCGTGCCCCTCAAGGCCGGGCGCAATGACGCCTGCCCCTGTGGCAGCGGGCAGAAATACAAGAAGTGCTGCTCCGGCTACCTGCTCAGCTGAGGCTCAGGTGTGAAATATCCGGCACCGTGACGACGGTTGCGGCCGGCAGTTGGCCCATGTCGGCACCGACCGGCGCCACACTGAACGCCGACAGATCCAACGCCAGCGCGACCGGCTCGGGCTTGGCGTCCTGCATATCGCTGCCGACTTCGGCAATGCCGAAGTCCGGCGCATCGACCGCACTGAACGCGGCCATATAGGCATCCCGCGGCGCCACCTGGGCACGGCCCGGCACTGGGGCCGGTAGCGGTGCCGTCATCTCGATCTCCTCGACGGCCATCTCGACCACCGTGACCAGCGCCCCGGCACGCTCGAGGGTGACCCGATACTTTTCCGCCGCTGCGGCATCGAGATTGCTCTTGAGCACCAGACGCCGTCCGGAGAACAGCAGTTCGATACGCTGGGCATCGGCCTGGAACAGCCGGGCCAGGTTGCTTTTGACCTGATCGGGCAAGGCACCAGGTAGCGATTCGCCACTAAAGACAATCTCGTATAGCATCATGATCACACTCCTGTGCGCCGACCTGATCCGTTGCGCGAATGCCCGGCAGTATCACCCAGCGGATTTACCGCCACAACCATGAGCTTTTTCTGCCACAGGCTTGCTATGCTGGGGCTTCGGCGGGAGGAACCCCATGCACTCACGGACACTTGGTACGCTCGGCCTGCTCATGCTGCTGACGCTTTCCGGCTGCGCGTCCTGGTTCGATGGCGGTACCCGCGAGCCCGAGGTTCGCCTGGTGCGGGTCGAACTGATCAAGGCGCGCCTGGTACAACAGAAATTTCGCCTGCACTTTCGCATCGACAATCCCAGCGACGACAGCCTGACCGTGCGCAGCCTGCATTATCGTCTCTACCTCGACGGCTGGCTGCTGAGCGAAGGCGAGTCCGACAACGGCTGGTTCACCGTGGAAGCCAACAGCCACGCGTCCCTGGTGGTTCCGGTCAGGACCAACCTCTGGGAACACCTGCGCGACCTGACCAAACGCCTGAAACATCCCCATGACCCGATCCCCTACCGACTGGAAGGCGAACTGGAAACCGGACTATTCCTCAGCCATGACGTGCACCTGGAGCGTAAAGGCGAGATAATTCCCGCCGAAATTATTCCGGAGTGACACCAGCATGACCCAGCAACCCCATGTCCACGGCCCTGATTGCAATCACGATCACGAGCATGAGCACCACGATCACGACCATGGTCATGTCCACGGCCCGAACTGCGGTCACGCTCACCAGGAGCCGGTACGCAACGCGCTGAAGGATGTGGGTCGCAACGATCCGTGCCCGTGCGGCAGCAGCAAGAAATTCAAGAAGTGCCACGGCGCCTGAGGCTTTCTGCCAGTAACGCCCCGCAGGAACGCGTTGATCCCACTTCAACGCAAAAAAAATCCCCGACCAGGTCGGGGATTTTTTATGGGCAGGTGCAGGACCGTGCTACTGGAACAGCGCCTCGCTGGACAGGCCATTCTTCTCGAGGATCTCGCGCAGGCGCTTGAGCCCTTCGACCTGGATCTGCCGAACGCGCTCGCGGGTGAGGCCGATCTCCAGCCCGACGTCCTCCAGGGTACTGCTCTCATGCCCGCGCAGGCCGAAGCGCCGTACGACCACCTCACGTTGCTTGTCGGTCAATTCCGAAAGCCACTGGTCGATGCTCTGGGACAGGTCGTCGTCCTGAAGCAGTTCGCAGGGATCGGTAGGCCGATCATCGGTGAGGGTATCGAGCAGCGTCTTGTCGGAGTCCGGCCCCAGGGACACGTCCACCGAAGACACCCGCTCATTCAGGCCGAGCATGCGCTTGACCTCACCCACCGGTTTCTCCAGCAGGTTGGCGATTTCTTCCGGGGAAGGCTCATGATCGAGTTTCTGGGTCAGCTCCCGTGCCGCCCGCAGATAGACGTTCAATTCCTTGACCACGTGAATCGGCAGGCGAATGGTCCGGGTCTGATTCATGATCGCCCGTTCAATCGTCTGGCGTATCCACCAGGTGGCATAGGTCGAGAAGCGAAAGCCACGTTCCGGATCGAACTTCTCCACCGCCCGGATCAAGCCGAGGTTGCCCTCTTCGATCAGGTCCAGCAGGGAAAGACCGCGGTTGACATAACGTCGGGCGATTTTCACCACCAGCCGCAGGTTGCTTTCGATCATGCGCTTGCGGCCCGCGGGATCGCCACTTTGCGACAGGCGCGCAAAATGAACTTCTTCTTCCGGGGACAACAAGGGGGAAAAACCGATTTCATTGAGATACAACTGGGTCGCATCCAGCGCCCGCGTGTAGTCAATGTACTTGTGCTGCTTGAGCGAAGCAGCATTCTTGGTCTTGGCACGAACTGGGGGTGGAGAACTGTCGTCCTCCGGCATCATATCCATGACGATGTCGGAGTCCATAAGGAGCACCTCATCATCGATGTCAAACCCCGGCGCTTCTTTACTGAGAGCCATTGTTATAGTCCTTTGGTGAGTTCGACCTCAAGCTCAAGCGGCGCCTTTATCCTTGGCAACGCTGGAACCTGTTCCCGCTACGTCAGGAGAACAGGCTGGAAAACGGATCAACGACGTGGCAGGAATTGCAGTGGGTCTACGGGTTTCCCCTGGCGGCGAATCTCAAAATGCAGTTTCACCCGGTCCGTACCAGTTGATCCCATTTCGGCAATTGTCTGTCCGACCTTGACCTGCTGACCCTCCCGAACCAACAGCCTACGGTTGTGACCGTAAGCACTGACATAGGTATCACTGTGTTTGATGATGACCAGCTCGCCGTAGCCCCGCAACCCACTCCCGGCGTAAACCACTGACCCATCAGACGCAGCTAAAACAGGCTGTCCCAAATCCCCGGCGATATCAATACCTTTATTCAAACTACCGTTTGAAGAGAATTTTCCAATCAAAATACCGTTTGAAGGCCAGGCCCAACCCTTCGGTGCGGGACCCGCCGGCGGCATCGGCGCCGCCGCCACAGGTGTCTGGGCCGCGGGTTGCGAGCTGCCTGCCGGGCCAGACGGCGAATTGGCCGGGCGCCGGGTGATGGTGAATTTGCCCGAAGGCGAGGCCGTCGACGACGTCGAGGCCACAGCAGCCGGTGTTGAATTTGAACGGCTGTCGAAGCGAATCGCCTGACCCACGTGGATGGTGTAAGGCTCGGGAATATTGTTGCGCGCGGCCAGGGCTTTCCAGTCCCAACCATAGCGAAAGGCGATCGAAAACAGGGTGTCGCCACGGGCGACCACATGCTGGCCGGTGGTGGTCATCGGTTTCTGTGGCGTCGCGCTGGCGGCTGTCGTTGTAGCATTGCCGTTACGATCAACGACGCGCACGCCGTTTTTTGGAGCACTGGAGCAACCAGCCAGTAAAGCACTGAGGGCAAGGCCGATCATCAGGCGCTGAACGCTTGCTTTACCCATACGCTGCCGAATGACTGTGAGACTCACCCGCCGCTCCCTTTGTGGTGGCTTAAATAAGAGTGCCTGTACAGGCGGTAATGTGACGTAAGTATAACTGGCTGTTGGAATTTCACTGACAACAAAGCCAAGTCGCAAACTCGACACATTTTAAACATGCGTGCCGTACCTGGTCCCGCTCTAAGACCTACGACCTTAAACAGAATTCATTGCCGTTCAACAAATGTTCAGGCCAACGGTCCGTTGAGCAGCGGAACGAAACGTACCGCGCCTAATACACGCCGGGAAAAACCCTGCTCTTCGCGCACGATCAGCATCAGTTGCTGGACTTCCCCGGAACCCACCGGAATCACCAGGCGACCGCCCGGGGCCAGTTGATCGAGCAAGGCCTGGGGTACGTCCGTGGCCACTGCGGTGACAATAATGCCATTGTACGGCGCCAGCGCCGGCCAGCCTTCCCAGCCGTCGCCCCAGCGGAACACCACGTTGCGCAGGTTGAGTTCGACCAGACGCTCCTTGGCGCGGTCCTGCAGGACCTTGATCCGCTCCACCGAAAACACCCGTTCCACCAGTTGCGACAGCACTGCCGTCTGGTAGCCGGAACCGGTACCGATCTCCATCACCTTGTCCAGCGGCCCGTCCTCCAGCAGCAGCTCGCTCATGCGCGCCACCATATAAGGCTGGGAAATGGTCTGGTTATGGCCGATCGGCAGCGCCGTATCTTCGTAGGCACGATGGGCCAGCGCCTCGTCGACAAACAGATGACGCGGCGTGCGGCGGATCACTTCCAGCACCTGGGCGTTGGTCACGCCCTCTTCATAAAGCAGCTGAATCAAGCGTTCGCGGGTTCGCTGGGAGGTCATGCCGATACCACGGCGCATCAGGTCGTCCTGCTCACGGGCCATCAGGCAAGCCCCTCCAGCCAACCGCCCAGCGACTGGAAGGCATCATTGAAGGTGCGATCCAGTTGCAGCGGCGTCACCGAGACAAACCCTTGCATCACGGCATGGAAATCCGTCCCCGGGCCACCGTCTTCGGCGTCTCCGGCGGCGGCGATCCAGTAACCGGCCTTGCCTCGTGGATCGACCACCCGCGTCGGCGCCGCGGCCCGGGCCCGATGGCCCAGGCGCGTGAGCTGGATACCGCGAATGCGCTCCAGGGGCAGGTTGGGAATATTCACGTTGAGCACCGTGCGCGCGGGCAGTGCCAGGCCTTCATGGGCCTGCACCAGCAGACGGGCGAAATGCGCGGCGGTGGCCAGGTTGTCGACCTGGCGCGAGGCCAGCGAGAAGGCAAACGAGGTACGCCCGAGGAAGCGCCCTTCGAGGGCCGCCGCCACCGTACCGGAATACAGCACGTCATCCCCCAGGTTGGCGCCCAGGTTGATACCGGACACCACCATGTCCTGCGGATGCTCCAGCAGGGCATTGAGCCCCAGGTGCACGCAGTCGGTGGGTGTGCCGTTGAGGCTGATAAAGCCGTTGGGCAATGAATGCGGGTGTAGCGGACGATCCAGGGTCAGCGAGCTGCTGGCGCCACTTTTGTCCTGGTCCGGGGCAATCACCGTGCACTCGGCATAGTCCGCCAGCGCAGCATGAAGCGCGGCGAGACCGGGTGCGAAAACCCCATCGTCGTTCGAAATCAGAATACGCATGAGCTGTCCGTCTGTCCTACCGGCACCAGATCGACGAGTTCGCGCACCAAAGCGGTGGCGAAGCATCCGGCCGGCAGGATGAATTCCAGTTGCAGAATGTCAGACTCGGGATAATGCCACGACAGCCGGCCAATGGGCAGCCGCAGGATGCGACGTTCGTGTTCCATGTTCGCCTTGACCAGCCATTGGCAGAGTTCGGCTTCGCGTTCGGCAACCGCCTGTTCCAGGGCAAAAGTCGCCCCCGCCGCCGGTGACGGACCTTCGCCCCACTGCGGACCGGTAGGATGCAAATCGAGAATGGCCAGGCGCGGGTCGCTGCACTCGGCCTCGCCGGCCGGGAAGAAACTGCGGCTGTCGGTAAACGCCAGCAAGTCGCCGACCTGGGCCTTGTTCCAGCTGCCGTCGGCGACACGCGCCGCCAGCACCTGGTTGAATAAATAGCTGCGGGCCGTGGACAGCAGCCGCGAGCGCACATTGCGCTGCTCGGGCAAGGCCTGGCGTGCAGCATAGGAACGGGCCTCGCCGAGGTTGCCGCCGAGATGGCCGAAACGCTGGGCACCGAAATAATTCGGAATACCTTGCGCGGCGATCTGCTCGAGGCGTTGTTGCAAGCCGTCCTTGTCCGCATTCAATTGGGTCAGGCGCAGGGTGAAGCCGTTGGCGGCATGGGCGCCACGTTGCAGCTTGCGCTTGTGCCGCGCGCTCTTGAGGATCAGCAGGCTGTCGTTCTGCGCCGCCGACAGGTCCGGATCGGCCTTGCCCGGCAATTGCACGCTGAACCACTGGCGTGTCAGGGCCTGGCGGTCCTTGAGACCGGCATAACTGACCGTGCGCAACGGCACGCCGGCGGCCTTGGCAATGCGCCGGGCCGCCTCTTCGGTATTCAGGCCGCGCTTCTCCACCCACAGCCACAGGTGCTCGCCCTCGCCGCTCAGAGGAATATCGAGGACTTCATCGACCTGGAAGTCTTCGGCCGTGGCCTTGAGCACCGCACTCCCGAGGACATCGCCGTAGGCACGCGGGCCCAGCAGTTCCAGTTCAGTCATGCGCGTAGCAACAAGGCGACGCTGTGCACAGCGATGCCTTCTTCACGGCCGGTGAAACCGAGCTTTTCGGTGGTGGTGGCTTTGACATTCACTTGATCCAACTCAACTTCAAGATCCGCGGCAATCAGCGCGCGTATCGATTCGATATGCGGCGCCATTTTCGGCGCCTGGGCAACGATGGTGTTATCGACGTTGCCGACTTTCCAGCCCTTGGCCTTGATCAACGACACCACGTGACGCAGCAGCACCCGGCTGTCAGCCCCTTTGTAGGTCGGATCGGTGTCCGGAAAGTGCTTGCCGATATCGCCCAGGGCCGCTGCTCCCAGCAGCGCGTCGCTCAAGGCATGCAGCAGCACGTCGCCGTCGGAATGGGCGAGCAACCCGTGGTGGTGCGCAATCCGCACGCCGCCCAGGGTGATGAAGTCGCCTTCGGCGAAACGGTGCACATCATAGCCGTGGCCAATACGCATAAAAAAACGCCCCGATGTAAGTCAGGGCGTGATTCTACCTATTTTGCGGGAGATTAACCGCTAAGAGCTGCGCTGTGATGACGCAGGTGGTCATCGATGAAACTGGCGATGAAAAAATAGCTGTGGTCGTAGCCCGGCTGCAGCCGCAACGTCAACGGATGTTGCGCCAGCTTCGCCGCCTGTTGCAGCGCTTCGGGCTTGAGCTGGTTGGCCAGGAAATCGTCGCGATCACCCTGGTCCACCAGGATCGGCAGCTTTTCAGTGGCCTCGGCGATCAGCACGCAGGCATCCCACTCACGCCAGCGCGAGCGTTCTTCCCCCAGATAACGGGAAAAGGCCTTCTGCCCCCAGGGACAATCCATCGGGTTGCTGATCGGCGCGAAGGCCGACAGCGACTGATAACGCCCGGGATTGCGCAAGGCGCAGACCAGCGCGCCATGCCCGCCCATGGAATGACCGCTGATGCCGCGCTTGTCCGAGGCCGGGAAATGCGCCTCGACCAGCGCCGGCAGCTCATGCACCACGTAGTCGTGCATCCGGTAGTGCTGGGCCCAGGGTTGCTGGGTCGCGTTGAGATAGAAGCCGGCACCCAGGCCGAAGTCCCAGGCCTTGTCCGGGTCGCCGGGCACGTCGGCGCCACGCGGGCTGGTGTCCGGCGCGACGATGATCAATCCCAGCTCGGCGGCCAGGCGCTGGGCGCCGGCCTTGTGCATGAAGTTCTCGTCGGTGCAGGTCAGGCCGGACAGCCAGTACAGCACCGGCAGCTTGCCGCCCTGCTCGGCCTGCGGCGGCAGATAGACGGCGAACACCATGTCGCAGCCGAGGACTTCGGAGTGATGCTTGTAGCGTTTGTGCCAGCCGCCGAAGCTTTTCTGGCAGGACAGGTTTTCCAGGCTCATGACCGACCTCAGAAATGGATGACGGTGCGAATGCTCTTGCCTTCATGCATCAGGTCGAACGCCTTGTTGATATCTTCCAGGCCCATGGTGTGGGTGATGAAGGTATCCAGCGGGATCTCGCCCTTCTGCGCCATTTCCACGTAGCTCGGCAACTCGCTGCGCCCACGCACGCCACCGAAGGCCGAACCGCGCCAGACGCGCCCGGTCACCAACTGGAACGGACGGGTGGCGATTTCCTGGCCGGCACCGGCAACACCGATGATCACCGACTCGCCCCAGCCCTTGTGGCAGCACTCCAGCGCGGCACGCATCAGTTGCACATTGCCGATGCACTCGAAGGAAAAGTCCACGCCGCCATCGGTCATGTCGACGATCACTTCCTGGATCGGGCGATCGAAGTCCTTCGGGTTGACGCAATCGGTGGCGCCGAGCTGCCGGGCGATCTCGAACTTGGCCGGGTTGATGTCGATGGCAATGATCCGCGCCGCCTTGGCCTTGACCGCACCGATCACCGCCGACAGGCCGATGCCGCCGAGGCCGAAGATCGCCACGGTGTCGCCTGGCTTGACCTTGGCGGTATTGATCACGGCGCCGATCCCGGTGGTGACGCCACAACCGAGCAGGCAGACCTTCTCCAGCGGTGCGTCTTTCGAGATCTTGGCGACGGAGATTTCCGGCAGCACGGTGTACTCGGAGAAGGTCGAGGTGCCCATGTAGTGGAAAATCGTCTCGCCCTTGTAGGAGAAACGCGAAGTGCCATCCGGCATCAGGCCTTTGCCCTGGGTGGCGCGGATGGCCTGGCAGAGGTTGGTCTTGCCCGACAGGCAGAATTTGCACTTGCCGCATTCCGGGGTGTACAGCGGGATAACGTGGTCGCCCACCGCCACCGAGGTCACGCCTTCGCCGATGGCTTCGACAATCGCGCCACCTTCATGGCCGAGGATCGACGGGAAGATACCTTCCGGGTCGGCACCGGACAGGGTGTAGGCGTCGGTGTGGCAAACGCCGGAGGCCACGACACGCAACAGCACTTCGCCGGCCTTGGGCATGGCGACATCGACTTCGACGATCTCGAGGGGTTTCTTGGCCTCGAAGGCAACGGCAGCACGTGACTTGATCATCCAGCAACTCCTGAAAAGTGAACAACGAAAACCTGAGTGTAAATCAGCCTCGATTGATTAATAATCCGATCAAAAGCAAAACATTATTGCTGTACAGGGACAATCCAATGAATGACAACCGCTGGGATGGCATCGACGAGTTCGTCGCGGTGGCCGAATGCAGCCAGTTCACGGCGGCGGCGGAGCGCCTCGGGGTGTCGTCTTCCCATATCAGCCGGCAGATCGCCCGGCTGGAGGAGCGCCTGCAAACCCGCCTGCTTTATCGCAGCACCCGGCGGGTGACCCTGACCGAGGCCGGGCAGACTTTCCTGCAACACTGCCAGCGCCTGCAGGACGGCCGCGAGGAAGCCCTGCGCGCGGTGGGTGACCTGACCAGCGAGCCCAAGGGCATGTTGCGCATGACCTGCGCCGTGGCCTATGGCGAACGTTTTATCGTGCCGCTGGTGACCAGCTTCATGGGGCTGCATCCGCAGTTGCGGGTAGATATCGAGTTGAGCAACCGCACCCTGGACCTGGTGCATGAAGGGCTGGACCTGGCGATTCGGCTGGGTCGCCTGCAGGATTCACGACTGGTGGCGACCCGACTGGCGCCACGGCGGATGTACCTGTGCGCGTCACCCTCCTACCTGGAACGTTATGGTCGCCCCCATAGCCTGTCGGAATTGAGCCGGCATAACTGTTTGATCGGCAGTTCGGATATCTGGCAACTGGAGCAGGACGGGCGGGAGTTTTCCCAGCGGGTACAGGGCAATTGGCGCTGCAACAGTGGGCAGGCAGTGCTGGATGCGGCGTTGCAGGGGGTCGGGTTGTGCCAGTTGCCGGACTATTACGTGCTGGAGCATTTGCACAACGGCACGCTGATCTCGTTGCTCGAAGCCCATCAGCCACCGAATACGGCGGTGTGGGCGCTGTATCCGCAACAACGGCACCTGTCGCCCAAAGTGCGCAAGCTGGTGGATTATCTCAAGGAGGGGTTGGCCAAACGGCCTGAGTACGCCGTTTGACCGGGGATGTCAGCGACGATTCGCCCAGCGCAGGCGCAGCCACTCCAGGTCTTCAGGGCGAGTGACCTTGATATTGTCCGAACGCCCTTCGATCAGGCGCGGCGCCTGCCCCGCCCACTCCATCGCCGAGGCTTCATCGGTGATGGTCGCATCGGCCACCAGGCTGTCGGCCAGGGCCCGGTGCAAGGCGCCCAGGCGGAACATCTGCGGCGTATAGGCTTGCCAGATCAGGGCCCGGTCGACGGTTTCCAGCACCCGCCCCTGCTTGTCCACGCGCTTCAACGTGTCCCGCGCCGGCACGGCCAGCAGGCCGCCCACCGGATCATCCGCCAACTCGGCGAGCAAGGTATCCAGGTCGCCACGGGACAAATTGGGCCGCGCCGCGTCGTGGACCAGCACCCAATCGTCCTCCGCCGCCCCCAGGGTATGCAGGTGCAGCAAGGCATTGAGTACCGAATCGGCCCGCTCGCCGCCGCCGTCGACCCGCTGGATACGCGAATCCGTGGCACAGGCCAGGCCCGGCCAGTAGGGATCGTGGGCAGCAAGGGCAATCACCAGGCCCTTCAAGCCCGGATGATCGAGGAAACAGCCGAGGCTGTGTTCGAGAATCGTGCGTCCGCCCAGGGACAGGTACTGCTTGGGACGGTCCGCGGCCATACGGGCACCGACGCCCGCGGCAGGAATCACGGCCCAGAAGGCCGGGAGAGAGAATTCAGTCATTGCGCCAGCTGATAAAGGGTTTCACCGTCCTTGACCATGCCCAGTTCATGGCGAGCGCGTTCTTCAACGGTCTCCATGCCTTTCTTCAGTTCAAGAACTTCCGCGTCAAGCACGCGATTACGCTCCAGCAGACGCTCGTTTTCGGTGTGCTGGTCGGCAATTTGCTGTGTCAGGTCGGCCACCTGCGCCAGGCTCCCATTGCCCACCCAAAGGCGGTACTGCAGGCCAGCCAGCAGTAAGAGCAGAATGAGGAACAACCAATTGGGACTGCGCATCGAATTTCAGTTATCCAGTGGAAAAGACAGCCATGCCAACCATTTCGAACCGACTGATAGCACGAAGCCTGGAAGATCCAGGCTTGTGCTCTCAAAGCATCAGATTAGTGCTAAAAAACTCGCTATAGCGACTTTTCCGACACAATCTGGTGTCTTTTTACCATCTACTGCTTAACCGCGAAACTCGGAGCGACCGTTGTACTTGGCCTTGGCGCCCAGTTGCTCTTCGATACGCAGCAGTTGGTTGTACTTGGAAACGCGATCGGAGCGGCACAGCGAACCGGTCTTGATCTGGCCCGCGGCGGTGCCCACGGCCAGGTCGGCAATGGTCGAATCTTCGGTTTCACCGGAACGGTGCGAGATCACCGCAGTATAGCCGGCGGCCTTGGCCATCTGGATGGCTTCCAGGGTTTCGGTCAGGGTGCCGATCTGGTTGAACTTGATCAGGATCGAGTTGGCGATTTTTTTATCGATGCCTTCTTTCAGGATCTTGGTGTTGGTCACGAACAGGTCGTCGCCTACCAACTGGGTCTTCTCGCCGATCTTGTCGGTGAGGATCTTCCAGCCATCCCAGTCCGACTCGTCCAGGCCATCTTCGATGGAGATGATCGGGTAACGCTCGGTCAGGCCTTTCAGGTAGTCGGCGAAACCTTCGGCGGTGAACACCTGGCCTTCGCCGGACAGGTTGTATTTACCGTCTTCGTAGAATTCGCTGGCGGCGCAGTCCAGGGCCAGGGTCACGTCGGTGCCCAGCTTGTAACCGGCATTGGCCACGGCTTCGGAGATCACTTTCAAAGCGTCTTCGTTGGAGGCCAGGTTCGGCGCGAAACCACCTTCGTCACCGACAGCGGTGCTCAGGCCACGGGCCTTCAGCACAGCCTTGAGGTGATGGAAAATCTCGGTGCCCATGCGCAGGCCTTCGGAGAAGGTCTTGGCGCCAACCGGCTGAACCATGAATTCCTGGATGTCGACGTTGTTGTCGGCATGCTCGCCGCCGTTGATGATGTTCATCATCGGCACCGGCATGGAGTAGACACCCGGCGTGCCGTTGAGGTTGGCGATGTGCGCGTACAGCGGCAGGTCCTGGTCCTGGGCAGCAGCCTTGGCGGCGGCCAGGGACACGGCGAGGATGGCGTTGGCGCCCAGGGTCGCCTTGTTCTCGGTACCGTCCAGCGCAATCATCGCGTGGTCCAGGGCCTTCTGGTCGGAAGGATCCTTGCCCAGCAGCAGCTCACGGATCGGGCCGTTGATGTTGCCGACGGCCTTCAGCACGCCCTTGCCCAGGTAACGGCTCTTGTCGCCATCACGCAGTTCCAGCGCTTCACGCGAACCGGTGGAAGCACCGGACGGCGCGCAGGCGCTGCCGATGATGCCGTTGTCCAGAAGCACGTCAGCTTCCACGGTGGGGTTGCCACGGGAGTCGAGAACTTCACGACCTTTGATGTCGACGATTTTTGCCATTGTTGTAAACACTCCAAAGTTGACGAAAACGACGCAGCTGAAGGAAATCTTTGATCGTCGGCAAGCGAATGAAAAATGGGCAGCCTTGCAGACGAAAAGGCTCTGAACCCAGGTCCAGAGCCTTGAATCGTGCGGTACTTTACCGGAGATTTAAGGATTACGCGGTTTCTACCGTCGGAAAACTCTTCACCAGTGTGTCCAAAGCCTTGAGTTGGGCCAGGAACGGTTCCAGCTTGTCCAGGCGCAAGGCACAAGGCCCGTCGCACTTGGCGTTGTCCGGGTCCGGATGCGCTTCCAGGAACAGACCGGCCAGACCCTGGCTCATGCCGGCCTTGGCCAGGTCGGTGACCTGGGCCCGACGACCACCGGCGGAGTCCGAGCGACCGCCCGGCATCTGCAGGGCGTGGGTCACATCGAAGAACACCGGGTATTCGAACTGCTTCATGATGCCGAAGCCGAGCATGTCGACCACCAGGTTGTTGTAGCCGAAGCTCGAACCGCGCTCGCAGAGGATCAACTGGTCGTTGCCCGCTTCCACGCACTTGCTCAGGATGTGTTTCATTTCCTGGGGCGCGAGGAACTGGGCCTTCTTGATGTTGATCACCGCACCGGTCTTGGCCATGGCCACCACCAGGTCGGTCTGGCGCGACAGGAAGGCCGGCAACTGGATGATGTCGCAGACCTCGGCGACCACGGCGGCCTGGGCCGGCTCGTGGACGTCGGTAATGATCGGCACGCCAAACGCCTGCTTGATGTCCTGGAAAATCCGCATCCCTTCTTCCAGGCCGGGGCCACGGTAGGAGGTGACGGACGAACGGTTGGCCTTGTCGAAGCTGGCCTTGAATACGTAAGGAATACCGAGTTTCTCGGTTACCTTCACGTACTCTTCACAGACCTGCATCGCCATGTCCCGGCTTTCCAGTACGTTCATGCCGCCGAACAGCACCATCGGCTTGTCGTTGGCAATCTCGATGTCGCCTACGCGGATGATCTTTTGGGCCATGCTTCTATCTCTCCGAGATCACGCGTTCTTCTGGTGTTGAGCCAAGGCCGCCTTGACGAAACCGCTGAACAGCGGATGGCCGTCGCGCGGGGTCGAGGTGAACTCAGGGTGGAACTGGCAAGCGACGAACCATGGATGATCCGGGGCCTCGACCACTTCCACCAGCGCGCCATCACCCGAGCGACCGGAAATCTTCAGGCCGGCTTCGATGATCTGCGGCAGCAGCTTGTTGTTCACTTCGTAGCGGTGACGGTGACGTTCGACGATCACGTCCTTGGCATAGCAGTCGTGTACCAGGGAACCGGCTTCGAGCAGGCAGTCCTGGGCACCGAGGCGCATGGTGCCGCCCAGGTCGGAGGTCTCGGTACGGGTTTCGACCGCGCCGGTGGCATCTTCCCACTCGGTGATCAGGCCGACCACCGGGTGACCGCTGGTGCGATCGAACTCGGTGGAGTTGGCGTCTTTCCAACCCATCACGTTACGGGCGAACTCGATGACCGCCACTTGCATGCCCAGGCAGATACCCAGGTACGGCACCTTGTTTTCCCGAGCGTACTGGACCGCGGTGATCTTGCCTTCCACGCCACGCAGACCGAAACCACCTGGAACCAGGATGGCGTCAACGCCTTCGAGCAGCGCGGTGCCCTGGTTTTCGATGTCTTCGGAGTCGATGTAACGCAGGTTGACCTTGGTACGGTTGGTGATGCCGGCGTGACTCATCGCTTCGATCAGCGACTTGTAGGCGTCCAGCAGTTCCATGTACTTGCCGACCATGGCGATGGTGACTTCGTGTTCCGGGTTCAGCTTGGCGTCAACCACCGCTTCCCACTCGGACAGGTCGGCACCGCCGCATTGCAGGCCGAAACGCTCGACGACGAAATCATCCAGGCCCTGGGAGTGCAGGATGCCCGGGATCTTGTAGATGGTGTCGGCATCTTCCAGCGCGATCACCGCACGTTCTTCAACGTTGGTGAACTGGGCGATCTTGCGACGCGACGAGATATCGATCGGATGATCGGAACGGCAGACCAGCACGTCCGGCTGCAGGCCGATGGAGCGCAGCTCCTTGACCGAGTGCTGGGTCGGCTTGGTCTTGGTTTCGCCGGCGGTGGCGATGTACGGCACCAGGGTCAGGTGCATCAGCATCGCGCGCTTGGCGCCGACTTCGAAACGCAACTGACGGATGGCTTCGAGGAACGGTTGCGACTCGATGTCACCGACCGTCCCGCCGATTTCCACCAGGGCCACGTCGGCATCGCCGGCACCCTTGATGATGCGGCGCTTGATCTCGTCGGTGATGTGCGGGATCACCTGGATGGTGGCGCCCAGGTAATCACCACGACGCTCCTTGCGCAGC
>Ga0302154_10001778_pt1 | contig 17054 bp, 9 predicted proteins | sample I_Bog_N2_3_FD_193507 | JGI IMG/M metagenome (GOLD analysis project Ga0302154, IMG submission 193507) | Peat permafrost microbial communities from Stordalen Mire near Abisko, Sweden - I_Bog_N2_3 | ecosystem: Environmental > Terrestrial > Soil > Wetlands > Peat | place: Sweden: Abisko, Stordalen... | reverse complement strand
ACAAGCCCGGCCATGACGGCGCCAGCCGATTCAATTATTTTGTCGCATCGCCTTACGCCAATTCTCGGCGATCGCTGAGCTTATCGCTCCGAAACCCAGCAGCGCAATTCTCGGCATTTCAACCTCCCGCGAACTCATCGTCCGGGTGAGGCGACATCAATGCAGCGCCTTGCCATTTGCTAGCGCTTGACCAATTCTGGACCCCGATGCCCGGACGTGTTCCGGGCATCCACGTCGAGACGTCGCGATACGGCTTCCGAATTGCGCGTTACACCGCGACGTGGAGGGCCGTCACAACCACGGCCATGACGTTGAGAGCGTTTAAAAAAACCCTCAAAATGCAAAAACTTAGCGCCTATCCCCTCACCCCACCCCCAGCTTGCGCTGCAGGCTCGTCGACGAGGTCGTGTACTGGAACACCAAACGCTTCTCGGGATAGACGTAGTGGTGGATGCGTTGCGCGGCGAGCGCGCCTTCGTGGAAGCCGGAGAGGATCAGCTTCAGCTTGCCGGGATAGGTGATGATGTCGCCGATAGCGAAAATGCCCGGCGTGCTGGTCTCGAAGGTTTGCGTGCCGGTCGGAATCAGGTTTTCGTGCAGGTTCAGGCCCCATTCGCCGATCGGACCGAGCTTCATCGTCAGGCCAAAGAACGGCAGCAGGTCGTCGGTTTCGACATCGACGATGTCGCCGGTTTCCTTGCGCAGCGTCACCGCACTCAGCCGGCCGTCGGCGCCCTTGAGCCCGGTCGCCTGACCGAGCAAGAAATCCATTTTGCCCGAAGCGACCAGTTCGTGCATCGCGTTGACCGAATGCGGCGCGGCTCGGAAAGAATCACGGCGGTGGACGAGCGTGATGCGCCTCGCCACGGGTTGCAGGTTCAGCACCCAGTCGAGCGCCGAATCGCCGCCGCCGACGATGACGACTCGACGGTCGCGGAACTGCTCGATGCGTCGCACCGAATAGAACACGCTCCTGCCTTCATAATCGCCTATATGCGGAATCGGCGGCTTCTTCGGCTGGAACGAACCGCCGCCAGCGGCGACGACGATGCACTTGCACTCGACGATCGTGCCGGCGTCGGTGCGGACGCGAAACTTCGGATGCTCGGAATCGCCGAGCGTCTCCAGCGATTCGACCATCTCGCCGAGGTGGAACGTCGGGCCGAACGGATGGACCTGCTTTTCTAGATTGTCGACGAGTTCCTGCCCGTTGACAATCGGGAAGCCGGGAATGTCGTAGATCGGCTTCTCCGGATAAAGCTCGGCGCACTGGCCGCCAATCTTGGGCAGGATGTCGATCAGGTGGGCCTTGATGTCGAGCAGCCCGAGTTCGAACACCGCGAACAGGCCGGCCGGGCCTGCGCCGACGATGGCGACATCGGTCGAAATGATTTCTTCCGACATCGGATCAGCCCTGCTTTCCGGGCGTGGTCACCACCAGCCCGTCGATCTGGGAGGTCACCTTGATCTGGCAGGACAAACGCGAAGTCGGGCGCACCTCGAAGGCGAAATCCAGCATGTCCTCTTCCATCTGCGAGGGCTTGCCGACAATCTCGGTCCATTCCGGCGCGACATAGACATGGCAGGTCGCGCAAGCGCAGGCGCCGCCGCATTCCGCGTCGATGCCCGGAATGCTGTTGCGAATCGCGGTCTCCATTACCGTCGACCCCACTTGAGCATCTACCGTGCGCGAAGCTCCGGCGGAATCGATGAAAGTCACTTTGGCCATCGAACGAAGTCACCCCTGCTCCCGGCGCCGAACCTGTCGAGCGCGCGCGCCTTCTTAAGGCCGGCGGGGCCGGAACGGAAGGGGGTTTACGCGTCCAAGAGTCGCACTCAGGCGGTAAGGCTGGTGATCGTGGCGCGCGCCTCGTCGACGGCGGCCTGCAAGAGGGCCAGCGGATCGCCGTTCCCCGAGCCGCCGGTCGCGACCATGGCGAAATGCGTCTCGGCCGCCGTCGCCGCTTCCGCGACGCGCCACGCGCCGATCGCCAATGCCGAACCCTTGAGGCGATGGGCGATGTCGGCCTTGGCCTGGGCCCCGACTTCAGGCAGGGCGAGGCGCGCCGCGAGCTTCGCCGCCTGCGCGTCGAACATCGCCAGCAGCTCGGCTTCGAGCGCCTCGTCGCCGTCGGTCTGCCTTGCCAGGTGCACGAGGTCGATCGCCGGCAAGTCGCCCGCCGATGTATCCTTAACGAGGGTAAACATAGATTCCCTAACGAAAACGGGTTTGGACCGGCATGCGATCATTTGGCTCTCCGGCAAGGCGCGTCGCGAGTTTTCCACCATAATCAAGCCGTTCGTCGCCCGCGGCGCTTGTAGCGACTCGTCTTCCGCCTTGATCTTGAGGGTCAACTCGTTAACGACGTTTTAAGAAACTGGCCAACATCAGGTTTCCCTGGCCCTGGCCCGTCTGTAGAGTGGGTTTGGTTAATCCTCTGTCGGAATCGGGACGCGAGGCCCAAGGCGTCCCTTGTCCGGCAGCGGGAGAAGTCTGCGCGCCCGCGCAGGCTCTATACGACTCGAGAACGCGGTCCGATTGGACTCGAGGCATAAAAGGCGGAAGACATGGCGAAACAGAACCCGGCCTCAGACGCGGTATCGCAAGCGATGCTGGCGATCGAGGACGCTCTGAACCTGAGCTCCGAGACCGAGGAAACCGCCGAAACGGTTGCGACGGCGCGGGCGCCGGAGCCTGCGCCTGCCATAAAGGCGCCGATTCCGCAGGCCGAGCCTCTGCTGGCTCGGGCCAGCCCGCCGCGCCCGGCGCCCGAAGCCAAGCCGCCGCTGCCGACCGAAACGCCGCCCGCGAACGACGACCGCGCTTCCGTGCGGCCGATCGTCCAGGCGTTGCAGATGCGTAAGCCGAGCCGCGCGCCCTTGACGCTGGCGACCGCGCTTTCCGTCGTCTGGGTCGCGGTTTGCCTGCTCTACGCCTATACGAGATATGCCGGCGCCGACTGGCGCGCGACGGCCCTGACCCCTGAGACGCCGTTGCTCGCGCTGGGCATGCTGGCGCCGATCTTCTTCCTGTTCGGCTTCGCGACCTTCGCGCGCCGGATTCAGGAGCTTCGCCAGTCGGCCGCGTCGATCGCGCAGGTCGCGATGCGGCTCGCCGAGCCCGAGGCGACCGCCAACGAGCATTTCGTCACGCTTTCCCAGGCGATCCGGCGCGAATTGGAGAACCTCGGGCAAGGCGTCGAAAAGGCCTATCAACGCGCCAATGAACTCGACGCCCTGGTCCGCGCCGAGGTCGCCTCCATCGACCGCGCCTCGGGTGAGAGCGAACGGCGCATCCGCTCGCTGATCGCCGAGCTTTCGGACCAGCGCAAATCGATCGTCACCAACGGCGATCAGGTGCGGGAAGCCCTGGGCGGCGCGCACGAGCGCCTCGCCGACGAATTGAAGACCGCCGGCGAATTGCTGACCGAATCGCTGAACGCCACCGGCGAACGCATCGCGAACTCGCTGGGCGCGGCGTCGGAGAAAATCGCCATTTCGATGGACGAAAACGGCTCGGCGACGGTGCAGAGAATTGCCCATCAGGGCGATTTGATCCAAACCAAACTCGCTTCCGTCGGCGATGAGGTCGCCCAGCGGCTGACCGTCGCCACGCAGTCGAGCGCTGGAAGCCTGATTGCCGAGATCGGCGGCGTCGAAGCCAAGCTGCGCGACGCGGGCCGCGCCTTGGTCTTAGAATTCGCCGCCAATTCCTCGGACGTTTCCGAACGAATCGCCGGCGCGGGCCACGAGGCGCTCAACGCCTTGCGATCGCAGTCGCTGTCGATGGCGGTGGAACTCGCCTCAGCCGCCGAAGCCGCCACGGAAGCCCTGACGGCGCAAACCCGCGAGATTTCCGACAAGATCGTGTCCAGCAGTTCCGACGCGCTCGAGGCGATGGCCGAACGAGGCGAGACCCTGGCCGCGCATTTCGCCGAATCAAGCCATGCGCTGGAGCGGCATTTCGACGGCCAATCCCGCGAACTCGTCGATCGCGCCGAGGCCGTGCGCGCGGCGATCGTCGAGAGCCTCGCTTCCGCCGAGTCGAGCCTGGAAACGCACGCGCAAGCCGCGCTGGGCAGATGGTCGGAAGCCGCCGGGGCGGCGGCCGAGCGTTTCGCCGGCATCGCCAGCGAGGCTGTCACGGCGATCGGCGCCAGCGGCGACGGTCTGGCCGAACAGCTCGGCGCGCGCGCCGCGGCTTTCCAGGCGCAGGCTCACGGCGCCATCGAATCGCTTGCCGAAACCACGACGCGGGCGGGAGACACTCTTGGCGCCGCCACCGCCGACGCCGCCGCCGCCATCGCCTTCGGAGGCGAGACCCTCGCTGACCACTTGAGCGCGCGCACCACCGCTTTCGAGGCGCAGGCCCAGCAGGCGCTCACCCAGTGGACCGAGATTTCGGCCTCCACGGCGGACCGCTTCGTTCATGCCGCCGGAGATGCGGTCGCAAAGATCAATGTCAGCGGCGACGCGCTCGCCGAGCAGATCGCCGCGCGAGCCGCCGCTTTCGAGGAGCAAGCACAGCGGACGCTCGCGCATTGGAGCGACGCGTCCGCCTCGACCGCTGACCGTTTCGTCCAGGCCGCCGGCGACGCCGTAAATACGATCAACGTCAGCGGCGACGCTCTGGCCGAGCGAATCGCCGATCGCGCCGCCGCATTCGAGCAACAGGCGCAGCAGACGCTCTCGCATTGGAGCGACGCGTCTTCCGCGACCGCTGACCGCTTCGTTCAGGCCGCCGGCGACGCCGTGAACATGATCAACGGCAGCGGCGACGCCCTCGCCGAGCAGATCGCCGCGCGCGCCGCCGCTTTCGAGCAACAGGCGCGGCAGTCGCTCTCCCATTGGAGCGACGCGTCCGTCGCGACCGCTGACCGCTTCGTCCAGGCCGCCGGGCACGCCGTAAACGCGATCAACGGCAGCGGCGACGCCCTCGTCGAGCAGATCGCCGCCCGCGCCGCCGCTTTCGAGCAACAGGCGCAGCAGACGCTCTCGCGTTGGAGCGACGCGTCCGCCGCAACCGCTGACCGCTTCGTCCAGGCCACCGGGGACGCCGTAAACACGATCAACGGCAGCGGCGACGCCCTCGCCGAGCAGATCGCCGCCCGCGCCGCCGCTTTCGAGCAACAGGCGCAGCAGTCGCTCACGCTCTGGACCGAGGCGTCCGCCTCGGCTTCGGATCGCTTCGTCAACGCCGCAGGCGAAGCCGTCGCGTCGATCAACGTCGGCGGCGACGCTCTCGCCGAGCAAATCGCCGCGCGCGCCGCCGTTTTCGAGGAGAAAGCCTATCAGGCGCTCGCGCAATGGAGCGACGCGTCCTCCACCACCGCGGACCGCTTCGTTCAAGCCGCCGGAGACGCCGTGGCGTCGATCAACGGCAATGGCGACGCGCTCGCCGAGCAAATCTCCGCGCGCGCCGGCGCCTTCGAGGAACAGGCGCAGCAATCGCTCGCGCATTGGACCGAGGCGTCCGCCTCGGCCGCGGACCGGTTCGTCCAGGTCGCAGGGGAAGCGGTGGCGTCGATCAACGGCAATGGCGACGCCATCGCCGAGCAACTGGCCGCGCGCGCGGCGTCCTTCGAGTTGCAGGCGCGGCAGTCGCTGGCGAATTGGAGCCACGTCTCCACTACTGCGGCGGAACGTTTCGCCAGCGTCGCTGGCGAAGCGGCGGCGACGATCAGCGGTAGCGGCGGCGCCCTCGCCGAGCTGATCGCCGCGCGCGCCGCCGCTTTCGAGCAACAGGCGCAGCAGTCGCTCACGCTGTGGACCGAGGCTTCTTCCTCCGCCGCCGAACGCTTCGTCAGCGCGGCCGCCGAATCGGCCACGATGATCGACGGCCACGGCGACATGTTGAACCAGCAACTCGCCGAGCGTGCGGCCGGCTTCGAAGAGCGCGCCCGCGCGACGCTCGCCGAACTCAGCGATATCGCCGCGCGGACTTCCGAGCGTTTGGCCGCGGCTGCGTCCGACGCCGTGTCGGCAATTTCGAACGGCGGCGAAGACGTCCACGCGCAGCTTTACGCCCGCGCTACGGCATTTGAAGCCCAGGCTCGCGAAGCGCTCGCGCATTGGACCGACGCCTCCAACGTCACGGCCGAGCGCTTCGCCTCGGCGGCGGGCGAAGCGGTCGCCGCCATTTCCATCAGCGGCGAAAGCCTGCACGACACGCTCACGGGCCGGCTCACCGCCTTCGAGGATACGATCGGCCAGCGCGGCGGCGACCTCGCCAACATGCTCGCCGATCAAACCGCGCGCATCGACGACCAATTGACTCGGCTCGGGGACCTCGTCGGCGCGGGTGGCGAAAGCGTCGTCGCCCATATCGGCGCCCACACCAACGCACTCAACGAAAACGTGCTGCGCCACATCGACACCATCGACGCGGTGCTGTCGGGACGGCGCACGGAACTGGATAACCGGCTCCAGGAGCATCAGGGCCGGTTCTCCGAAATCGCGCGTCGCCACGCCGACGACATCGAGGCCTCGAACGTCGAGCGGCAGGCCCAGCTCGACCTCGCCCTGTCACACCATCAGCGCGGCGTCGAGACTTCGTTCCAGGGCGCGCTCGAGGAGCTCGAGGGCGCCATCTCCCGCCGGGGTCAACAGGTCGCCGATCGCATCGAGGCCGACGTGCGCGCATTCGTGGCGGAACTCGGCGCGAAACTCGCGGCGCTCGAATCGGGCGTGCTCGCCGGCGGCTCCGAGATCGAAGGCCGCCTGAAGGCGCGCGTCGACGAGTTCTCGCATGCCATCAACATCGGGCTCGAAAGCTCGAACGCCAAGGCGAGCGAGCGCTTACGCGATATCGGCGCGACGCTGGAAGCGATCGCCGACCGCATCGATCAGAGCCTCGAACGACGCGGCAAGTCGGTCGCCGAAGCCCTGGCCCGGAATACCATCGAAGCGGCGCGCGCGCTCAGCGAAGGCGGCGGCGAAATCGGCCGCGCGATGGACGAGAAGTCGAAAGCGATCGTCGACACGATCGGCGCCAAGACGCGGGAAATTGCCGACACGCTGCAAGGCAATGCGGACTCGTTCGCGGTGAAGCTCGAAGATTTCGCCGGGATGGTGGACACGCGGCTGGTCCGGCGGCTCGAGGACGTGTCGGAGCGGCTGGGCGGCAGCGCCCGGCTGTTCGAATCCGAAATCATCCTGCCGCTGCAATTCGTCAGCCAGAAGCTGGAAACGCAAGGCGCCGAGACGGCGGCGGCGCTCGTCGATCATCGGCAGCGCCTCGAAGGCGCCGTGGCGACCCATCGCTCGAGCCTGGAGTCGCTTGCCGGGACGCATCGCGACGTTCTGCAACAGGCCATTTCCGCGCACGGAAATGCGATCGTCGGCGCGTTCGCGCAAGGCTCCGAGGGCGTGGACAGCCGCCTCGCCGCCTTGGCGGCCAATTTTCAGGTCTCCGTCGCGGCGGCGCTCGCCGTCATCGAAACTGTGCTGGAACAGCGCGGCGGCGAGGTCTCGGGCGCGATCAGCCGGAAACTGCAAGAGCTCCGCGCGCTGCTGGGCGTCGAAGGGCAGAATTTCGTCAATGAAATCGCCGCGCGCGGCGAAACCGCGACGCGCGAGATCTCCGGCGTCGGCGCCACAGCCGCTGAGGCGTTCGAGCAGCGCGTGCAGGCGTTGGTGACCTTACTCACCCGCCGCGGCGACGAATTGATCGCGGCCATCACGACGGGCTCCAAGGAATCGGTGCGTTCGCTCGGCTCGCTCAGCGGCGTGATCGCCAGCGAAGTCGAAACCGCGACCGCGAACCTGCGCAGCGCCGCGGACGCGGCGAAATTGCAGTCGACCGAGACCGTCGAAGGTTTGGTCGCCGACCTCTCGCTTCGGATCAGCGGATCGGCGGAGGCGTTGCGCTTCGCCGCCCAGGACGCCAAACGCCAATCCACCGACGCGGTGGGCGACCTCATCGCCGATCTCACGCGACAGGTGCAATCGTCGAGCGCGGCGTTGCGCGAGGCGACCGACGCAGCCAAAACGCAATCGTCGGACGCCATCGGCGGGCTCGTCGGCGACCTGACGGCGCAGGTGCACTCGTCGAGCGCTGCGCTGCGGCAAGCGGCCGACGCGGCCAAAATACAGTCGACGCAATCCCTGGAAGGCCTGGTCGGCGAGATGGCGCGGCAGGTTCAACTTTCGAGCGCCGCGCTCAACGAAGCCGCCAAGGCGACAAAGACGCAATCGTCGGAAGCCATCGGCGGGCTCGTCGGCGACCTGACAGCGCAGGTTAGGGCCTCGAGCGCAACGCTGCGGCAAGCGGCGGACGCGGCCAAAATACACTCGACGCAATCCCTGGAGGGCCTGGTCGGCGAGATGGCGCGGCAGGTTCAACTCTCGAGCGCCGCACTCAACGAAGCCGCCGAGGCGACGAAAACGCAATCGTCGGAAGCCATCGGCGGCCTCGTCGGCGACCTGACGGCGCAGGTTCAGGCTTCGAGCATCACGCTTCGGCAAGTGGCGGACGCGGCCAAAATACAGTCGACGCAATCCCTGGAAGGCCTGGTCGGCGAGATCGCGCGGCAGGTTCAACTTTCGAGCGCCGCGCTCACCGAAGCCGCCGAGGCGACGAAAATGCAATCGTCGGACGCCATCGGCGGCCTCGTCGGCGACCTCACACGCAAGGTCCAGGCCTCGAGCTTCACGCTCAGGCAAGCCGCCGACATGGCGAAGATGCAGTCCACGGAATCCTTGGAGGCGTTGGTCGGCGATCTCAGCAAGCAGGTTCAATTGTCGAGCGCGGCGCTCCGCGACGCGACCGACTCCGCCAAGTCGCAATCCTCGGAAGCCATCGCCGGACTCGTCGGCGAATTGACGCGCCACGTTCAATTGTCGAGCGTCACGCTCCGGCAAGCCGCCGACATGGCCAAAGTGCAATCCACCGAATCCCTGGAAGCGCTGGTCGACGATCTCACCAAGCAGGTTCAGCTCTCGGGCGCCGCGCTCAAGGAAGCCACGGAAGCGGCGAAGTCGCAGTCCGCGGAAGCCATCAATGGCCTCATCGGCGACCTGACGCTGCGGGTTCACACTTCGAACGCGGCGCTGCGCGAAGCGGCGGACGCAGCGAAGTCGCAATCGACGGAAACCATCGTCGGGCTGCTCGCCGATCTCACGCGCCGCACCGAGAACCTGAACGACGCGTTGCGGGTCGCCGCCGACGCCGCGAAGCGACAGTCGGCCGAAACGGTCGGCGGCCTGATCACCGAACTGGCGCGGCAGGTGCAATCTTCGAGCGTCGCGCTCCGGCAGGCCGCCGAAGACGCGCGCGCCCAGTCGGGAGAAACCGTCGACGGGCTGCTCGGCGAGCTTACCCGCGGCATCGAAAAATCCTCGGAAGCGCTGCGACTGGCGGCGGAAGCGGGTCGGCTTCAGTCCGCGGACTCGCTCGGCGCGCTCGTCGCTCAGCTCGCGACTCAGGTCTCCACTTCGACCTCGGCGCTGCGCGCGGCGGCGGATTCGGCGAAGACGCAGTCGACCGAAGCGGTCGGCGGGCTGATCGCCGATCTCGCCCGACAAGTCGAAACTTCGAGTACGGCTCTGCGCGAGGCGACAGATTCGGCGAAATCGCAGACCGTCGAAACGGTCGCGGCGCTGATCAACCGGCTCACCGGCGACGTCGGGGCGCACAGCGCGGCGCTTCGCTCGGCCGCGGCTTCAGCGACCTCGCAGTCGCTCGACACCATCCAGGGCCTCGTCGCGGGGTTGCGCGACGAAGTGGGCGCCTCTTGCGCTTCGCTGCGGGCGGCGGCCGAAGCCGCGAAAGCGCAGTCGGTGGAGTCGATCGGCGGCTTGATCGCCCAACTCGGCGGCGAGATCGACGCCACGACCGCGTCGCTGCGCGAAGCGATGGAGCGAAGCACGCGCGCCTCGGTCGGCGCTCTCAACTCGACCAACGAACGCATGCGCTCAGAACTGTCGCAGGTGCTCGACCGCCTCGGCCAGACCGCCGGACTGCTCGATCGCATCGTCGGCGACGCCGGCGGCAAGCTCGACGCCGTCGAATATGGCCTCGCCGCCCGTCTGCAAGAAATGCAGAAGGCGCTGGGCGGCATGGCGGCGCAGGTCTCGGAGCTCGACCGGCTGTCGGCCGACACACGCGGCGGCGCGGGCGATCTCGTCGAACGGCTCTCCGCGCGAACGCTCGCGCTGGCCGACGTGGCGCGCGACCTTTCCACGAAGCAGCAGACGATCGATCTCGCCTTGCAACATCGCCAGGGCTCGCTGGAGACCCTGCTCAGCCAACTCGACGAGCGCGGCCGCGCGCTGCACGAGCAACTCAGCGAGTTCACCGGCGCCATCGAGGGCAGCTTCTCCCAGGCGCAGACGCGCGCCCAGGAAATCGGCTCGGCGCTGTCGGCGATCACCAAGGGCACGGCGGCTTCGGTCACCGGCCAGTTCGAAGCGATCCGCGACAACGCGACGCGCGAACGCGAGCGCACGCAGGCGGCGATGCAATCGGCCTACGACCTTTCCAGCCGCCAGTTATCGGAATTGCTCGACGGCGCCTCGGAGCGCTTCCAACACTCGCTCGACGACGTGCGCAAAATGGCGGGTGACATCCAGAGCGAACTGGATAACGCCCGACAGGATCTCCGCCGCGGCGTGTTGGAACTGCCGAAAGAGACAAGCGAAGCCGCCAATGCGATGCGCCGCGTGGTTTCCGACCAGATCCGCGCGCTGAAAGAACTCGCCGCTGTCGTCCACGGCTCCGGCGCCGCGTTCGACATCGCCGAACCGGTCGCGCCGCCGGCCCCCCCGGCGCGCATCGAACCGGCGCCCCGCCGCGAACCGGCCCCGGCCGCGCAACGCGTCGCCGAAGATTACGGAACCATGGTCGCGACCATTCAGGCCGCCGAGCCGCGCCCCCGTGCGGCGCCCCCCGCTCCCGCGCCGACCCCGGCGGTGGTCACCCCGCCGCCGGTGGCGGCCCCTGCCCCGATCTCCCTCGCACCGGCGACGGATCGCGGCCAGTCGGGCTGGCTCTCGAACCTGCTCGCCGCCGCCTCGCGCGACGAACCGCGCGGCGCGCCGCGTTCGGGCGCCGACACGCTGGAGACGATCTCCGGCGAGATCGCCCGCCTCGTCGACAACGAAGCGGCCGGCGAACTCTGGGAGCGCTGGCGCGCGGGCGAAACCGGCGCGATCTCGCGGCGACTTTACACGGCCGCGGGACAGCAGACTTTCGACGACATCCGCCGCCGCTATCGCGCCGAAACCGGGTTCCGCGACTCGGTCAACCGCTACATCCAGGAGTTCGAACGGCTGCTCGCCAAGATCGGCCAGACCGACCGCGACGGCTCGCAGGCGCGGTTGGCGATGCTGTCGGATTCGGGCAAGGTCTACATCATGCTCGCGCACGCGGCGGGGCGGTTGGGGTGAGCGGGAACGAGAGTGGGAGCGCGCCGGCTTGAAGGGACTGCCATGGGATGGCTGGAAAATTGGCGACGCGGACGCGCGATCAAGGATTACGCCCGTCGCCTTCCGCGCTTGTTGGTAAAGGACTACGGCGGCTCAAACGCCTATAATCCGGCGCAAATCCGCGCCTCGATCCGACGCCACGGCCTGAATCCGCATTTTGAAGGCTACGCGGTGGCGATGTTTTCGGATCGCGAGCGCTTTGAACAGTTCCGCGCCGGGCAGGCCGAAATGCGCGACTACGATGAAATGCGCGGCCAAGCGGCGCTCGCCCATTTCGGCGCCGACTCCGACTTCAATGCGCTCAATTTTCTCTCAGATTCCGGTTTCGCCGAGGGCGGCGCCTCGGGACACGAATCCGGCGACGTCAGCAGCCACCACGGGCAGTGAAGTCGCCGGCTCGATTCTCACAAATCCCCAAACCCCTTACCCTCCGCCACGAGCCGCTCCAGCAGCGGCGACGGCTTGAAATCGTCGCCCATTTCGGCCTCGTAACGCTTCAGCGCCGTCAGCACCTTTTCGAGGCCGACGCTGTCGGCCCAAAACATCGGCCCGCCCGTATAGACCGGCCAGCCGTAGCCGTTGATCCAGACGATATCGATATCCGAGGCGCGCTGCGCCTTGCCCTCCTCCAGGATCTTCGCGCCCTCGTTGACCAGCGGATAGAGGCAGCGCTCGAGGATTTCCTGGTCTGAGATCGCGCGGCGGTTTACCCCCTTGGCGGCGGCGAAATCGAGGATGATCTTTTCCACTACAGGCGAGGGTTTTGCGTTGCGGTTCTCCTCGTAGTCGTAGAAACCCGCCCCGGTCTTCTGCCCGCGGCGATCCTGCTCGCAGAGGATCTCGCGGATCGTCGCGGAGCGCGTCGTCTCCTTGGACCAGCCGATGTCGAGCCCGGCGAGATCGCTCATCGCGAACGGGCCCATCGGCAGGCCGAAATCGTAGAGCACGCGATCGACGTCCCAGGGCATCGCGCCTTCCAGGATCAGCTTTTGCGCCTCGCGCTGGCGCTGCGCCAGCATCCGGTTGCCGACGAAGCCGTGGCAGACGCCGACCAGCGCGGCGATCTTGCCAATCTTCCTGGCTAGCCCCATCGCCGTCGCGATCACCGGCTTCGCCGTCTTGTCGCCGCGCACCACTTCGAGCAGCCGCATCACATTGGCCGGCGAGAAGAAGTGCATGCCCAGCACGCTTTCCGGCCGCTTCGTCGCCGAAGCAATCTGGTCGACGTCGAGATAGGACGTGTTGGAGGCCAGGATCGCGCCGGGTTTGGCGATTGCGTCCAGTTTGGCGAAGATTTCTTTCTTGATCGCCATATTCTCGAACACCGCCTCGATGATCAGGTCGCAATCGGCGAGTTTTTCGATAGCGAGCGTGCCGGTGAGCAGCCCCATGCGCGTCTCGACGTCGGCGGCGCTCATGCGCCCCTTCTTGGCGGTGTTCTCGTAGTTCTTGCGGATCACCGACAGACCGCGGGCCAGCGCCATCTCCGCCGTCTCGACGATGGTCACGGGAATGCCGGCGTTGAGGAAATTCATCGAAATGCCGCCGCCCATCGTGCCGGCGCCGATCACGCCGACTTTTTTGATCGGCAGAACAGGGGTGTCGTCGGCGATGTCGGCGACCTTCCAAACCTGCCGCTCGGCGAAGAACACGTGGCGCTGCGCCCGCGACTGGGTCGAGGCGAGCAGCTCGATGAAGGTTTTGCGCTCAAGCTTCAGCCCATCGTCGAACGGCAGTTCGACCGCGTCCTGCACGGCTTGAATCGCCCGCTCCCAGGCCTCGAAGCCGCGGAATTTCTTGGCGTTGGTCTTGCGGATCGCGTCGAACACCTCAGGTTTTCCGCGCGCCGGGGCGATTTTCTCTTCGAGATCGCGCACCTTGCGCAACGGCAAGGCCTTGTCGATCGCCTCGCGCGCGAAAGCGATGGCGCCCTCGCGCAACTTACCCTCCTCGACGATCCGGTCGACGACGCCCCACGCCGCCGCCTGCTTGGCCGAGAACGGCGTGCCAGAAAGGATTTCCTCCAACGCCGCCTCCGGGCCGATCAGCCGGGGCAGCCGCTGCGTGCCGCCGGCGCCGGGAATCAGGCCGAGCTTGATCTCCGGCAGGCCGAGCTTGGCGCTCGGCACGGCGACGCGGTAATGGGCGACCATCGCCACCTCAAACCCGCCGCCGAGCGCCGTGCCGTGGATCGCCGCGATCACCGGCTTTGGGCAATTCTCGATTTGCCCTTGCGCCTCCGGCAGGCTCGCGCCCGTCATCGGCTTGCCGAATTCGGCGATGTCGGCGCCGGCGATGAAGGTGCGCCCGGCGCAAATCAGCACCACCGCCTTGGCGGCCGGATCGGCGATCGCCTGGACAAACCCGTCGCGCAGCGCGTCGCGCACCTTCGCCGAGAGCGCATTGACGGGCGGCGAATCGATGGTGAGGACGGCGATGTCGCCCTCCAATGTGAGATCGGCGACGGCGTTGATGGCAGCCATGAATTTTCCTCCCTGAACTCCCGGCCCCTGGTTACAGGGCCACCGGCGTCGTCGCAAGCAATGGCCTGGCCCTCACCCTTTGGCGGTGGCGGGACGTTGCGCGCGCAGCGCGTCATCAATGCGCTGCGGCCATCCGGGCTCGGTGGCGCGATAGGCGGCTAATGTGTCGCGATCGGCCCGCAGACTTATGAGTTCCTCGGTCGGCGACGTCTGCTTGCCGCGCGCATCTCGTCGATCGACTTGGCGAGTTCCCGGAACACCTCGCGGAAAGGCCAGCGCGCATCCTGCTCGCCCTGCTGGTGCGCAACCCCCGCATCGTCGAGGAAACCCTCTCGGACGCCAGGGTCTGAGCGCCCTGGATAGGGGCTTAACAGCAAGCCTGCAAGGGAGGGCTCTCGTACTGGCTTCCGAACTACCGAAACGCTTCCTCCACCGCGTCAGGGTTATGCTCGATCACCCGCAGCAACACGCTCGCGGCAGGGTCCGGGCGCCCGCGCCCCTGCTCGCAGCCTTCCAACGTTCGCGCCGGTATGCCGAACCGGCGGGAAAACGCGCGCGGCGATTTGGCGACCGCCTTGCGAAGGGCTTTTAGCCGTTCGGGCGTGAGCGTGGTGATTTCGCGCGATGGCGGCTCGATTTCGCCGCGCCGCCACGCGGCGACTTCGCGCAGGCCTTGCAGCAGTCCGACGCCGAACTCGGTTTTCTTGTCATCGTCCCTCATTCGAGGTCTCTTTCATCAATGCGCGAGCGGCGTCGGCGGAATGCGAGTTTCGAGGCAAGCTCCAAAACCGCTCGTTATCGGTTAAATAAATCCGCGTGCGTCCCCGTCCGCTCGAACCGCACGGAGTCGTCCGAGGCCGTGGGAATCAGAATCCAGTCAGGCTCGACGTGCAGATCCCGGCTCGGCTGTCGCTCTCCTTTCAGAGGGCGATCGCCGAGTGTGCGCGGCAACGATTTTCCTGAGATCAGAAGTTCAATGACCGCGCGCAATCTAGCCATGTCCTTGCCACGCTTTTCTTGCCGTTTCACGTCACGCTCGAACTGGCCCGTGAAGCTCGGCGCGCGCATCAGATATCGAGTTGGCTGAACAACTCGGCCGCGTCCTTCGCGTGGCTGACATCCTCATCGCGCCGACTCATCGCGCCGAGACTTGCGCAAGGTCTTCGCCGTCAGCGCGTTAGGCGGCTCGCTCTCGTCGATGAAGCGCCGCATGAGTTCACGAACGATCTGCGCGGCCGGGCGATGTTGATCGGCGGCGACGGCCATGAAGCGATCCCGCAAATCCGCCTCCATTTTGATCGACATCTGGACTTCCTTGGACATCTCAACCTCATGGCCGGCGTTATCACCGCTATGCATATGGCATATCCAACAGATATTCAATGAGTAGCAAAATGGCGATCAGAAATTCCTGCCCTCGCTTGCTTTCACCCGCTCCTCCGCTAAGGTCGCATGCATCAAATTCCCAGGGAGGCCCAATTGTCGCTGTTCGATCTTTCGGCCAAGGTCGCCGTCGTCACCGGCTCGTCACGGGGCATAGGCAGAGCGATCGTCGAGCGGTTGGCGGAACATGGGGCGAAGGTCGTGGTGTCGTCGCGTAAGGCGGCCGCTTGCGAAGAGGTTGCGGCCGCGATCAACGCGCGCCACGGCGCCGGGACAGCGATCGTCGTTCCCGCCAATATTTCCTCGAAGGACGATCTGAAGCAGCTGGTCACCCAAGCTGAGCGGGCGCTGGGCCCGATCGACATCCTGGTCTGCAACGCGGCGTCGAACCCCTATTACGGCCCGCTCGGCGGCATTTCGGACGATCAGTTCCGCAAAATCCTAGAAAACAACATCGTCGCCAATCATTGGCTGATCGGTTTCGTCGCCCCGTCGATGCGGGCGCGCAAAGACGGGTCGATCATCATCGTCTCCTCGATCGGCGGCCTGAAGGGCAATGCGATCATCGGCGCCTACAACATTTCCAAGGCCGCCGATTTCAGCCTCGCCCGCAATCTCGCCGTCGAGTTCGGACCCGACAACGTGCGGGTCAATTGCATCGCTCCCGGGCTGATCAAGACCGATTTCGCCAAGGCGCTGTGGGACAATCCCGACAATCTGAAGGCCAGCAACGACAAGACGCCGCTCGGCCGCATCGGCGACCCCGACGAGATCGCCGGCGCCGCTGTGTTCCTCGCTTCCAGGGCAGGCGCCTACATGACCGGTCAGGCGATCGTCATCGACGGCGGCGCGACCATAACCTGAACGGAGTTTTTCAAATGAAAGCCGTGCTCAGCCGCGTCGTCGGCGGCCCCTCGACCTTGACCTTCGAAGGTGTGGCGGACCCGATTGCGGGCCCGTGCGAAGTTCTCATCGGGATCGGCGCCTGTGGCGTCAATTATCCGGATTCGCTGATCATCGAGGACCGCTATCAGTTCAAGCCGGCGCGGCCGTTCTCGCCCGGCGGTGAAGTCGCGGGGACGGTCATCGGGCTTGGCGACGGCGTTAAGAGCGTGAAGATCGGCGATCGCGTGCTCGCCTCGGTCGGTTGGGGCGGCATGGCGGAGCAAGTCGCCGTCAACGAGCGGCGCGTGCAGCCGATCCCCGCCGCGATGCCGTTCGACGAGGCCGCCGCGCTGCTGATGACCTACGGCACCACTTTTCATGCGCTGAAAGACCGCGCCGCGATCAAGCCGGGGGAAACGCTGCTGGTGCTGGGCGCGGCTGGTGGCGTCGGCTCGGCGGCGGTGGAACTTGGCAAGGCGATGGGGGCGCGCGTCATCGCCGCCGTTTCGAGCCCGGAGAAGGCCGAGGCCGCGAAGGCCTGGGGCGCGGACGAGACCTTGGTCTATCCGAGCGGCCCGTTCGACAAGGACGGCAAGAAGGCGCTGACCGAACTGTTCAAGGCCGCTTGCGGCGAAAAGGGCGCCGACGTGATTTACGACCCCGTCGGCGGCGATTATACCGAGGCCTCGCTGCGCGCCATCGCCTGGGAAGGCCGCTTCCTCGTCATCGGCTTTCCCGCCGGCATAGCGAAACTGCCGCTCAACCTGACCCTGCTGAAGTCCTGTCAGGTCGTCGGCGTGTTCTGGGGCGCCTTCGCAACCCGCGAGCCGGAGCGCAACGCCGCCAACACCCGCGAATTGTTCGACCTCTACGAAA
>Ga0302154_10001774_pt1 | contig 17077 bp, 9 predicted proteins | sample I_Bog_N2_3_FD_193507 | JGI IMG/M metagenome (GOLD analysis project Ga0302154, IMG submission 193507) | Peat permafrost microbial communities from Stordalen Mire near Abisko, Sweden - I_Bog_N2_3 | ecosystem: Environmental > Terrestrial > Soil > Wetlands > Peat | place: Sweden: Abisko, Stordalen... | reverse complement strand
ATGTCGCGCTTCTCGTCCGCTGTCCACCGGCGCCGGCGCTCGCCGCGCGTGATGACCTCGATGCGTTGCCTGCGAGCGCTCTTATGATCACTCGTATGACCGTCCTCAGCTTCCGACACCGCGTCCAGCATCCTGTCGTCCTTTCTCAAGGACGACAGCGGACCCTACTTCCCGCGGGATTCGCAACGTGATGCCGGCACATCGCTTACGCATCATCGCCGCTCTCAGGCAGAAATTCCACTTATCGACCTGTCCGAATTTGGCCAGCCACCTCTGTGGCCGTGTATGGCGCTAAGCAGGTGAAACGGCAAAGCACTCCGCCATCGTCGCGGAACCTCTCAGTTCCAACGGACCATGTCGTTCAAATTGACCGTCCCGAAAGACGGCGTAGCCAACGACCGGCTGGCGTCGCAATTGCCGTTCCCGGGGTAGCATTCCCAGGTGACGCTGCCGTCCGGATTCTTCCGATAATATTTGTACTGAAAGGAACTTCTGGCGGCCAGATTGACCGCATTCTTCCACACCAGATAGGTCGACGAATCGAGCGGAATGCCGAGATCGGTATTCCAATTGCCGAGCGTTCCGGTGTTGCCCGTCACATACATGTATTGGCCGTATTGGGTACTGGCATCGACGTTGATATCGACTTCCACCTCGCCAGACCCAGGCGTCAGGATGCAAGCGTAGTAGCGCGAGCAGACCGCCCTGGGGATGTCGATCACATGGCCGGCGGCGATATCGGCCAGCAAAGTGATGTACTCGCCTTGAGCCCAATTGAGCGCGCCCATCGAACCGGTGATGGTGCCGGGTGAGCGGCCGGCGGGCGTGCTCACGGTCCAGCCCGACGGATTGTCCGCATCGCCCGGTAGCGTGGTGCTCGAATTCCAAATCTGCTCGGAGATGAACCCCTGGGAAGTTGCGAAGGCCTTCAGTGCGGCTAGATAGGGCAACCCGGCAGTGCCGGTTCCTGTAGCGGCGATCTCGTAATTGCCGCGTTCGGCGTCGAAGATCGGCCACAGCCTGCCGCGACCGGTTGACCCGTTGTAGGGACTGCCCGTGTTGCTTTCGCCATAGCCGTCGAAATTGTATCGGAACCAAGCGGGATATGCGTTACGTCCGATCGTCTGCTTGATGACATCGTCGTAGGGGATGAGGCTGTTGGTGATGGTCCTGTCATTCGGCCGCTTCACCCCCATTCGGACCAGCTCAAGGAAGCCGCCGTCGATGATATCGATCGCCCTATGGTTCCCGCCGTTATTGCCGATTTCGATTGATATATTCGGATTGGGATACGCGCTCGGGTTCCATCTGCCGGGCAAGGCGCCGCCCTGCGGGCGCGATGTGTTGACACGCATATACATGCTGGTGCTGTTGCAATTGCTGCTGACGTTCGGACAGCCCTGGGTTGTGTAGGTCCAGCCGGTGACGTTCTGCTGCCAGTAGTCGGCAGCGTTCAGCCAGTTTGCTGCATCGCCGGCGTCGTTGTTGCTCAGGGCGATCTGGGCGGCATCGACCAGTCCCGCGATTTCGGCTGCAATGCTGGAGGGCGAATAGCCGCTGGTCTCTTCCCAGCGCTCCTGTTCGGTCCACGGGCCGGTGTTGTATAAGTAGTTCGCGGTCATCTTAATCTTGGGCCACAACGGGTTGTAGACCGACGGCCCCAGGCGGTAGGCCAGGATGATCGGCATGGCCTGTTCGTCCATCTGCGTGGCCTTGAAACTGGGCGTCCCGTCGACAAAGGCGTTCTGCGGAAAACGGCCGGTGGCCTGATCCATGTCGACGTTGAAGAGCCAGTTTACCGCCTGGGTGGCCGAAACGGTGTCGCCGGCGGTTATTAAAGCATTGGCGAATTTGTACATATCGCGCGGCCATACCAGGTGGTAGCCACCTGCATCGTTGTCGCCTTGCGAAGAACCCCAGGGAGTGCCTATTCCGGCGATCATTGCGCCATTGCTCTTGTCCTGCATGGTCTTGAGCGTCATCGCCGAAAGATAATACTGATTATCGGCGGCGCCGTTTTGGGTGCTGAGGCCAGCGGTGTAGCTGTGCCAAGCGTCATCATAGCTTGTCTGCTGGGTTGCGACGTTCTCCCCCAGCGTGCTGTTGGCTGCGGCGATGGCATTGGCCTGCGTCGAGCCGAAGCCGAGCGCTACGACGAAGGTGAGGCTGGTCGCCGAATTGTCGGCAGTGTTGAGCCAACCCATTTGGGCAACATCGCCGTTGGGAGCCGAGTTATAGGCCCACCTCATTGTGTAGCCGGACGGATTGTTGCCCAAAAGATCCTGCCAGCCGTCATTTACCCCAAAATACCCACTCGACACCATTGTTACGCCATTCTTTACGGTCCAACCGACCGAAGCACGAAACGCGGAGTATTCCGAACCGTCGCTGCTGCCGGCGACCAGGTAGGTGTTTCCGCTGGAGACGACCGTCGCGCCACTGTTGTGCTCCGCAGCGTTCTTTAGGTATGGCTTGTAGAGAAGGTAGATATTAAACTCGTTAATGGTCTTGCCGTTCAGCGCTTGAAAGGTGGTCTGCTGAATCAGGGTGCTGTTCTCCGGATCAGCAAATACCATCTTCACAATCTGCCAGCCATGGTCAGCATTGCGCGTCACCGCCCGCCAACGCATCGATTGGGGGTCAGGTTGGGTGACCGTCCAGCTTCGCAGATTTTCCTCGTCCACGAAAGTTTCGGCGGCGTCCCCGACCAGGAATTCCATACTCGACGCAGCGAGGGTGTCGACGGTAGGATAATAGATCTCGGATACTTCGCCTTCGTAGCCACTGAAATAGATGGATGAACTCGGGGAATTCACAGCCGTTCCCACCATCGATTTTTGCGATGGATCGTGAGTCGGGGGCAAGCCGCAGCAATTAGGTGCCGCTCCGGTTGTTTGGGCGACGGCCGCGCCGGGCCAATGGTTGGCCGCCAGACAGGCCGCGAGCCAGAGCACTGATGTGACCTTCATGGTCCTCTACCCGTTATATCCCGCTCTTTGGGTGGTAGCGTATAGTGGGACGGCTGCCGCTCCGGTGTGCCACTTTGGGTTCCTGGTTAGTAAAGTGGAACCGGCCGTTAGCCCACGATCCAGGATAGGGTTACCCGCCGACATAGCGAACGGTCAACAAGGTAATGTCGTCGGATTGCGGGCAGTTGGCAGCCCAGACATCGATCTCGGTGAGGATGCGCGGCAGCAGGGTGGCAATCGCTTCAGATTCCCCGCCCTGGAGGGTCTGCAGCAGTCGGTTGTCTCCAAACAGGTCGCCGGCGGCATTGCGCGCCTCGGTGATGCCATCGGTATAAAGCAGAATGATATCTCCTGGTGCCAGCCGGATGGTCCGGGACTCGTAGGTAGAGTCCGGCATGGGGCCCAGAACAAAATCATGAGGAACGTCCATGAAGCGCCAGGACAAATCGGTCCCGCCAAGCAATGGCGGATTGTGGCCGGCGTTGGCAAAGCACAGTTCCCCAGTCACCAAGTCGAGCATGGCGCAGAAGACCGTCACGAACATGCACGTCCTGTTGTCACGGGCCAGGATTCGGTTGGCTCGTGTGAGGATGGCGTCCGCCGAAGACTCCGCGAGGGCCTCGGCGCGCAGCAAGGTCTTGGTCATCGACATGTAGAGGGCCGCGGGCACGCCTTTGTCTGAAACGTCGGCAATCACCACGCAGAGCCGGCGCTCATCTACCAGGAAGGCGTCATAGAAATCCCCTCCGACCTCGCGGGCCGGCCGCATCAGGGCGGCAACGTCGATGTCGGTGCGGCCGGCGAAGTCGGCTTTGGTATCGGGAAGGAGGCTGAATTGGATTTCCTTGGCGATGGCCAGTTCGCTTTCGATTCTTTCCCGCGCCGCGGTCGCCCGTTCCAGATCCTCGATGTAAGTGCGAAGAGCCCGCTGCATACCTCCAAAGGCGCGGGCCAGCGTCGCCACTTCATCACGCCGCGTCCTCATGTGTGGGATCGGCGAAGCCAAGTCGCCGCCGGCAACCGCCTGGGCCGCCCGGGTCAACACCACCAAAGGATGGATGACCGACCAGATAACCGCCATGAGCGCACCGGCCAGCAACAGAAAGCCGGCGAATGCCTCGAGCGCCAGGACAGCGCTCTGGCGGTCTGTTCCGGAAAGGAATGTGTCCATAGGGTAAGACACCGCGAGCGACCATTTTGTTTCACGGATTGGCACGAACGCCGTCCAGGTTTGGCTCTTGTTGGTCGCCTCGCTGGTGATCATGCCACTTTCGCCACGCAACATCCGTTCGCCCAAAATTCGGCGGGACGGTATCGCCGCGGCATCTTTGAAGATGGTCGACGGCAGGATGTGTGCCTTTTGCGAGCGGCCTAGATAGACGCCTTTACGCGACAGCAGGAAGCCGCCGCCGCCACCAGCCAATTTATCCACCATGTCCTGAAGCGATGCCAGGCCGAGGTCGGCAGTAACAACGCCAAGTGCCGCGTTTTCGTTGTTGCGAGCAAATACCGGTAGGCTGTAGGTGACCATATTGGTCTCGGCGCCATAAGCATCAAAATAGGGTTCTGTCCATTCTGACTTGCCCGAGGCGACGGGCGCCGCGTACCATTCTGCCTGGTGAAAGGCCGATTCGGCGTCGTCCATTTCACGGTAGACGATCAAACCATTATCGTTACGATACCAATAGCGCGCTCGATTTCCTCTGCCGGAGGATTGTATCGCCACCGCAATACCCAGGATCGTCTTGTTCTGATCAAGCAGATCGCGCACGAAAGGCTCGAGCATGCGGGAATCAGGCTCATCGATGACGAAAGACCTGAGGCTGGTGACGACGACGGTGGTGGCACGAAGGATCGTCTCGATGCGCTCCGCCGTCAGCAGTACCTGGGCCTGGGTATAGATCTTGGCGGCCTCGGCAGCGTTCGAGCGGTTCTGATAGTTATTGGTGGCGAATTGCCCCGCCATTACCAGCAGCGCGATCGGTAACAGAAGAGCGATCAGGTGAATCGTCAGTCCGTGTCCCACCGGCGCAGTGTCGCATGCATTCTTATCGCTCCGATGCGGAACGTTCATCAGTTCACGTCCCCGTCGAGGTTGCGGGCACGGTCCATGGCGAATCTGTTGCAATTGCGATTCCTGACGCGTTCGTAGCTGAAACCGTCGACACCAGTGGTGGCCAAAAAAATGCCCAAACCGCCAATGCGCCGCACTTCCAGTGGCTTCGTCAATTCGTCCGGGGCCGGCAGATTGGCCAGGGGATCGAAGGCCTGCCCGCCATCGATTAAAACGATGATAGCTTGGGTTTTAGTGACCTGCCCTGTCACCTTGATCGTTCCTCCAAGCGCTGCGTTGGAATAGGCGTAGCCGATGATGTTGGTGGCAATCTCATCGACGGCCAGGCGCAGGCGATATGCTGCGCTTCCGTCAAGCCCCGCCCCAGCGGCAATGCCCTTCACGAACTGCCCGATTGCTTCGAGCGATTCAAGCAAAGCCGGAACCTCCAGCACGCTGGACTGCATGACACCCTCCCTGCCACTGCGGCGGAGGCGTTTACAGGCCGTTGCCGCGCAGAAACGCTTCTGTCGTGGAACCCTCTCATCGTCAGCGTCTTAGGCGTCGGCGCCTTGGCAGACGGAGCCTCCTCGATTGCCACCCTGAACGCGGTGGCTACACGGCAAAGCGATGTGCAAAGGCAATGGGGATGGCATCGCCGCTGACTGCGCAATCGATACGGAGCGTCATGGCTCCTGCTGCCTTCTGGCATTTCCGTCACCGCCCCACCAATACCACGGCGGACCGGCCGCCGACCAATACCTGCCCCTGATCCTGTAGGCGCGGTTCGGCCCCTGTGACGTGAATGTCTTCGGGGCTCTTCATTCCACTGTTGACCGCGATATGCCATGCCTGGTCCGCCGGGAGTGCCGGCAATTCGAAAGGCAACGCGGCCCAATGGCTGTTGAGGGCGACGTAGATGAAATCATCTCTCGGTCCATGTCCCGGGGGCGGCGCCAGCATGAAAGCGATGGTCCGGCTGTCCGGAGACCAATCGGCATTCCAAACGCGGGTGCCGTGCCAGCTAATGTCAGAATAGCCGCTGCAGGCGGTATCGTGCCGCCCGGTTAAATGATGGGCCTGGCGGAGGGCAGGATGCGCCTTGCGCAGGGCGATCATCATGCTGGCAAATCGCAGCAGGTCGGCTTCCCGTTCGACCAGCGTCCAATCCATCCAATTCAGGTCGTTGTCCTGGCAATAGGTGTTGTTGTTGCCGCGCTTGCTGCGCCCGACCTCGTCGCCCATCAGCACCATCGGGACGCCCTGGCTGACCAGCAGCACCACCCATGCGTACCTGATAAGACGCAGGCGCAGGGCGTTGATACCGTCGTCGGTCGTCTCGCCCTCGATACCGCAATTCCAGCTATGATTCTCGTTCGAGCCGTCGCGGTTGTCCTCGCCGTTATCCTCGTTGTGTTTGGAGTCGTAGCTGAACAGGTCGCGCAGCGTGAAGCCGTCGTGGCATGTTATGAAATTGATCGACGCGGTTGGTCCGCGCCGGTTCCAGCCATAGAGATCGGGCGAGCCGCTCAGCCGCTGTGCCACGGCGCCGGCCACTCCGCCATCCCCCTTCAGAAAACGGCGGATGTCGTCGCGGTACTTCCCGTTCCATTCTGCCCAGCGCCCAAAATCCGGAAACGACCCGACCTGATACAGCCCGCCCGCATCCCACGCCTCGGCGATTAATTTGCACTTGCCAAGAATGGGATCGAAGGCGAGCGATTCCAGTAGCGGCGGATTGGCCATGGGAGAGCCCCAGGGATCGCGCCCCAAGATAGAGGCAAGATCAAAACGGAACCCGTCGACATGGTAATCGGCCGCCCAATAGCGGAGGCAATCGAGAACCAGGCCGCGCACGATGGGATTGTTGCAGTTTAAGGTGTTGCCGCAGCCAGAAAAGTTGAAATAGGAACCGTCCGGTCTCAACATGTAGTAGGTCTGATTGTCGAGGCCGCGGAACGACAGCGTCGGTCCGTTTTCGTTTCCCTCAGCGGTGTGGTTGAATACCACGTCGAGAATGACTTCGATCCCGGCCCGGTGGAGTTCCTTGATCACAGTCTTGAGTTCATCGACCTGCATTCCAAGCGAACCGGAGGCTGCAAAGCCGGCCTTCGGAGAAAAGAAATTGACGGTACCGTAGCCCCAGTAATTATAAAGCGCCTCTCCCGTTTTGGGGCTGATGCGGCTGTTCTCGAACTCATCGAATTCGAAAACCGGCATCAGTTCGACGCAGTTGATGCCAAGATCGACGAGGTAGGAGATTTTCTCGACGATACCGGCATAGGTGCCGGGAAAGCGCACGCCGGCCGACGGATGGGCGGTAAAGCTGCGGACGTGCATCTCGTAGATCAGGAGATCGGCGATCGGGATTTGCAGCGGGCGCTCGTCCTCCCAGTCGAAATCCTCGAACACCAACCGGCCACGATGGGGGAAGTCATCCGTCCAGTTCGGCGTCTCGCCCCAGCGGTCGCGCCCCCCCACCGCCTTGGCATAAGGGTCGAGTAATATGCGACCGGGATCGAAGCGATGATGGGCGCGTGGATCGTTCGGGCCGTCCATGCGATAGCCGTACTCGATGGACTCCGGTTCGATGTCAAAGACGATCATCGACCATACATGTCCAATACGGAATGACACCGGGAAAGGAATCTCCGCTATTGGAGTCTGTTCGCCGCGTTCGAACAGCACCAGAGTGCAGGTGGTGGCATGGCGGGAAAAGATCGAAAAATTGACCCCGCCTGGCACCAGTGTCGCGCCGAACGGAAATACCCGCCCGGGACGCAATCGCCAGTCTCCATGCCGGTGGGTTGGGTAAGTGTCGATGCGGCGGTCGCCTGGACAGGCAGTGACGCGGCCGTTCATGCTCCTATCGCCCCGAGAATCGCCTGCGCGTCGTCGCGCGTCGCTACGAGGACGAAATAGCGCAGGAAGCCAGTCACCTTCATGGTGTCGGCGATCATCGGCGCGACGCCGACCAGGACCAGCCGACCATTTTCTCCCATCACGCGGCGGTGTATCAACAATAGCGTACGCAGTCCGGCACTCGAGAGGTACGACACCTCACTTAGATCAAGCAGCACGCGACCCGTGTGCGGCCAGAAGGCCATGCCCCCCTCCAACTGCAAGGCGGTCCTCCCGTTGATCTCGCCGGCGATACTCACTATCGTGATGCCAGCGTTGGTTACGGTTTGCACCTGCATGGACACCCTCACTTGCTAATCGGCACGGGAGCCAGGGTCCTCTTGACGCCTGATCCGACGCCGGTCGTTGGACCGCCCAGGCAGGTGCGTCAAAGTTGCATTTCGGCCTGGCGTTTTTCTCGATGTAGCGCCGGGCAGCGCCGCCGCCCCGGGGACGGTCTGCGATGGTCCCCTGGCCGGTCGTCTGTCGGGGCGGCAGCGTCCAGGGAAGACCAGACAATTACTCACCATCTTCCGGTCCGCATCTTTTCAGTCCACCCCGTACAGCGAGCGCACGAACACGTCGCGGAAATCACCGAGGCTCTCGGCTGCGGCCTGTCGGCGGGCGGGCGTCATGGCCATCGCCCCCAGCAACAGCGCGTCCAGAGCCTCCTCGCCGAGGCCGGACAGCAGCGGCAGGATCTCGGCGCGGAACGACTCGCGGCCGATGGGATCGGCGGCCTGATCGAGAATCATGGCTACCGCGGCTTCGGTCCGGGTCGCCGGAGCGTCACCCGCCAGCACCGCCAGGGCGGCCATGACGCGGACCTGCGGCGCAGGGTCGTCGAGCGCTGCCTCGGCGGCGAAGAGAGCGCCCGCCCCGCTGACGGCCACCGAACGCCAGCCCGCCAGCCGCTCCTCGGCTCGCCGGCCATCGAGAAGCGCACGCAGGATGGCGATCGCGTCCTCGCGCCGGCCCTCGACGGACCACAGCGCGGTGGCCAACGCCGCCTGCACCGTCGGATCCGGGTCGGCGAATAGCCGTTCGAGGGCGAAATCCGCGTAGTCAAGACCGAGCATCATCAGCGTCTCGACGACCTTCACCTTAACTGCTGGCTCACTGCCGGCAAGCAGTTCGGCGACGAAGCGCGGCACGTCTTCGGGGCGGCGGTGCTCGATCAGGTAGCGGGCCGCCTCCGCCCGCACCTGGCGTGACGGATCGCCGGCGAACAGGGCCTGCATCCGCTCCTGGAAGTAGTTCGCGAGGAAGGGGTGGCGGCCGATGTCGCGGAAGCTGCGCACGGCACGCGCGGCGTCCAGACGGGTGGCCTCGTCGGCCGAGCGCAGGGCACGGGCGATGTGCCGCAGTCCTGGCAAGTGTGATAGCCGGGCCAGGGTCTGCATGGCGGTGACACGGGTGTCGTGGTCGGCGGACTGCACCACGTCCATCAGTTTGGCGGCGGCGCGCGGATTGCCCCGCTCTTCAAGGCACTGGATCGCGTCGAGGAAAGTGCGGCGATCGCGGCTGCCGAGATTGTCCAGCACCGCGTCGGTATAGGCCGCCTTGACCCTGAGGCTGACGGCGCCCCACAGCAGCGCCGCCGCCAGACCGGCCCAGGTGACGACATCCACCGACCTGGCGTGGAACGCGGCGGGCAGGGCGTTCAGCGCCAGGATCACCGCCCCGCCAATCACTCCACCCAACGGATTGATCAGCCCGTCAATGAAGCCGCGCGCCCGGCCGCGGATTGCGCTGGGCACACCGTTGAGTGCGAGGTGGAACGTATTGCCCTGGACCGTCATGCCAACGATATCCCAGGCATAGCGCAGCGCCAGGCCGGGCAGGAACGAGAACCAAACGAGTAACGTGGCGAAGCCTGCCAGGGCGGTCAGCGGCAGGACAGCGAGGCCGCGTCCGACGCCGACACGGGAGAGGACGTGGCGAGCGAGGCCGAACTGAATCGCCATCGCCGAGATATTGAAGGCGATGCCGTAATATCCATAATAGCGCGCCAGATCGGCTTCGGAGTTGAAGGTTCGGTTCAGAATCCGGGTGTACTGGAAGTCTTGCAGCGACCCGGTAAGCCAGAACATCACGGCGATGACGGCAATTACCCGCATGAGGGGCGAACCGACGACGTGGTGCCAACCCTCGCGGTAATTAGCCAGCCGGCTCTGAGGTGGCTTCGCGCCCTGCTTGCGCCCGCGGACCTTGAGTTCGGCGCCGTGGTGCGCCTGGACGAGCAACGTCAGTGGAATCAGGCAGGCAATGGAAGCGGCCCACACCACCAATAGGTCGGCGGTCCCGAATGCTTTGATAAGCGCGCCGATTGACAGCCCGCCGAGGACGCCGCCCACGGTCATCCCGGTGCCGATGATTGGATAGAGCCGCCGCGCCTGGGCGGGACGCGTCAAGTCGCCGATGATTGTCCACACCTGGGTCCCCAGGGTGGAATAGCCGACCCCCTGGGCAAGCAGGACGATCGCGAAGAACAACACCAGGCGCGGGGTGAAATTGGCCTCGCCGACGTGCCGGCTTTCGACCAGCAGGCGTGAGGCTGCCAGCGCCGCCGCGGTGACCGCAGCAAAGGCAATCAGCAAGTGGTCCCGGCGCACCGCATCGGCGAACATCAGGTAGACCGACGAGCCGAGCATGCCCAGCAGACTGATGCCGATGTAGAGATAGGGCAGGAAATCGACGCCCAGGCGCTTGACCAACATGGAATGGATCGCCGCCCAGCCGATGGTGTAGCCCATTGCGAGCAAGGCGCTCATCAGCCAGGTCAGAATGACCTTGCTCCGTTCGTCCGGCCTGACATCAAGGATGCTCATCGTGCCGTCGGCGCAAGGATCGCCGTGATCTCGAGCAAACAGTCGGACCAAGGAAGCCGGACGGTCATTGCTTGTGAGCGCGGTCGCCTACCAGATAAGGGCTGCCGTCGTTGATCTGCATCGATTCTGGCCTGCACCGCGACGGACGGGCCGAGGCCGCAACCTGCACACGTCCCCGACGCCGCCGGGTCGGCCGTCTCATCAAGGCGATGGTCGGTGGCGGGGTTTAGCGCCACCGTCATCTCATCGCAGCGCTCAACATCCAGGATCTCGGTCATGCCCTCTCACGCTGCCATCGCCGCGACGGCGGCGTCGACCGTATCGAACACCTCGAAATGTGGCAGAAACCCTGTTATCGTCAGTAGATCACGAACGAAGTCGTTGATGCCGGCCAGGGCGAAGCGTGCCTCCGACTGCTGGCATTTCCGGGTGACCAGCAGCAGGATCCGTAAGCCCCTGCTGGCCATGTAATCCACCGCGGCGAGGTCGAGGACGATGTCGGCCTCACCGCGCTGGATCAGCGCCAGAAGTCGATTCTCCAGTTCGGGGGAGGTTGCGGCATCGATCCGTCCCCTCGGCGCGACCACGGTGACGAACGACCTGGACTGGCACAAAATCTCCAAGCTCACCTCCTCCCGGTTCTTTGGTTTAGGTGCCCACGGCACAGAGCGGGGCGGTCGGGCTCCAGAAATCATACGCGATACTGGGAATGAGCAGTTCCCACCCCCAGCGCCATCTCTCTCGGCGAACGCGAGTTCGGCGAAGGTGCACCGATATTGGTGCCTGTAGTAGCCTCTTGACGTCTGGGGCCGGCTGCATATCGAGTCTGTGCAACCGAAACGTGTTCGCTGCTTTCACGCAACCAGGTCCGCAAGCCGGCCATAACTATGTCCTCGATCAACATGGGATCCGCCGCTGCTGCGACACGCCAGATCGTCCAGGTCGTCTATCTCGACTAAGCAGAGACAGCGAGTAGAAGCTGTCCCAACTTGTTCACTCTAGTCCATCGCCCTGAAAGACATTCCGATGTCGTAAAGTCTAAACGCTCTGCGCCGGTTGCAGAACTAAAAAAGCGCTGACCCGTGTGCTGCGACCGCTGATGGCGCGTTTGATGGGGCTGTCACTAAGGCTCCGGGAAATCGAAGACCAAGGCCTATGTTTACTACGACATCAAGGGCACGGGTGCAACTGGTTTGCAGGGGAATCGCACCTGGAATGTTCTTGACAGGCGGATCGGGGCTTGCGCAGCTCGGGCGTGATCGATTCTACCCTTCGAAGTAGGAGAAACGTCGTGCTGGGAGGGTCTCGTGGATTTCACGAACCGAAAATATCGCCTTTCCGGACTTCCAGGAACTTCTGGTGATCGCCCTCTGCACCGTGCTGTGCGCGGTCAAGGCGCAACTTCGTCCTGGCGCTGAAGGGCTACCCGGTCGCTGCGAGATGACGTCAGCACATTCCTCGACGACCCGGCGTGCAAGGCCACGGAGAGCAAACACGAAAGTCGATGCGGATTACGGCCGCATCGAGACCCTTACGGCCACGGTCTCGACCGATATCGCCTGGCTGCAGGAGTATCACTACTGGCCTGGCCTCGCCACCATCGGCAAGGTGACCCGGATCCGTGAAACCGCCAGCAAACCATTGAGACTGCCTACACGGCTCGATGTCTGAGGGGAGGTTTGCGCCGGGCGCCACCTTCCGGCCAGACGGCCATGCCTGCAGCGCGGTTGTCCCTGCCGGCTACACGATACTTCGATGTTGCCGGGCCTCGCCAAGCGGGCGATGCGCACCGCCATGCCACAGCCCCCCGGACCCCAAACATCACTTGGCGTCGCTCTTGGAGAGATGGGCGGCCAGCCGCGCTGCAATTTGTTCTACTGATTCAGGCAAACACATCTCAACGTGGTTGGTAGGAACTGCAACAATGGTAACGCTACCTTTCGTATATGGTTGCCAGTCGAAGGTCCTTTGATCTTCCGGCTCTGGATCGAGCGCAGCCCGGAAAAGCAGAATTGAAGATTGACAGCACTTTATCACATGTGCACGCCGAAGATCCGACGCGATATAAACGAGATTATTCATGCGTTCAATCCAAGGCAGGGTTGCGATCACGGTCGCTGGTTGACCTTCGCGCTCGTCAGCGTCTCTGGTTGCCGTATCGAGCAAGGCGAGAAGACCGATCGAATCGCCTTGTTCCTCGATTTGAACCGCCATTTCCTGGGCTACATTTCCGCCGAACGACCAGCCGAGAAGATGATAGGGACCCCTGGGCTGGATTTCACGGATCGCGGTAACATAGGCCTCGGCCATCGCAGCGATGCTGTCATGCGGTTCGTCGGAACCTTCGAGGCCGCGGGCCTGCAGTGCCCAGACCGGCTGCTGTGGCCCGAGCGGGCGAGTGAGATCGCTGTAGACCGTGCCAAGCCCACCAGCCGGATGGACGCAGAAGAGCGGGGGGCGGGAGCCGGTTCTGCGCAGCGGCAGAAGAGGGCTGTAGCGGATGATGGAGGTCGCGAGCTGAGCGGCCAGTGCTTCGGGCGTCGGGTGGATAAACAGCAGCCGTAGCGGCAGGGTGCGGCCGGTGACATGGCGCAGCCGGGCGATCAGCCGCATGGCGAGCAGCGAATGCCCGCCGATTGCGAAGAAGCTGTCATCGAGGCCGACGCTGTCGGTTGCGGTCAACTCGGCGAACAGGCGGCAGAGCAGCGCCTCGTGCGCGTTGCGCGGGGCGCGGTAGGTGGCGCCGGTGTTGGCGCCGCCGGGGGCAGGCAGTGCGTGGCGGTCGAGCTTGCCGTTCGGTGTCAGCGGCAGGGCATCGAGCGCGACGAACGCCGCGGGCACCATGTAAGCCGGCAGGCCGGCGCTCAGTCCCGCGCGCAGTGTGGCGGCGTCGGGCAGGGGCTGGCCGGGTCGCGGCACCAGATAGCCGACCAGCCGCTGGTCGTCGTTCACGCTGTGGGCGATCACGGCAGCCTGGGCAATACGGTCGCCGAAGCGGGCCAGCAGCGCGGCCTCGATCTCCCCGGGCTCGATCCGGTAGCCGCGGATCTTCACCTGATCATCGGCACGGCCAAGAAAGCTGATGGCCCCGTCAGGACGCCGGCGCCCGAGGTCGCCGGTGCGATACATGCGCGCCCCGGGCAGGCCGAACGGACAGGCAACAAACCGCTCCGCCGTCAGGTCGGGCCGGCCATGGTAGCCGCGCGCCAGACCCGCACCGGCAATATAGAGTTCGCCGACAACGCCGTTCGGAACAGGTTCCAGCCAGGCGTCGAGAAGATAAAGCTGCGTGCTCCAGATCGGATGACCGATAGGCGGTGCCGCGTCCCCGTCCTCTACGCGACACAGCCAGAACGAGACGTCGATCGCAGCTTCCGTAGGACCGTACAGGTTCCAGAGTTGTGCATCCGGCAGCCAGCCCAGGGTCTGCGCTTGCACGGCACCGCCAAGCGTTTCCCCGCTGCTGACGATCGTTCGCAGTGACGCGCAGTCAGGCAGCTTGAGCTCTTCCAGAAACACGGCGAGCATGGAAGGGACAAAGTGCAGCGCACTGATGCCGTGCTCGTTGATGACGGCGCGCAGATAGGCAGGATCTTTCTGGCCGCCCGGGCGGGCGATAACCAGCGCCGCGCCGGTCATCAGCGGCAGGAACCATTCCCAGACCGAGACGTCGAAGCCGATGGGGGTTTTCTGCAGGACGCGGTCGGAGCCGTTCAGTGGCAGAATGCCCTGCATCCACTCGAGCCGGTTCGCGACTGCGTTGTGCACATTCCCCACCCCCTTGGGCCGTCCGGTGGAGCCTGATGTGTAGATGAGGTAGGCGAGGTTGAGGGGCGAGAGCGGTGTGCTGCGCTCGGCGTCGGTGACCGGGGCGGACGAGAGGGTATTGCAGTGTGCCGCCAGGTCAGGGTCGTCGAGGCAGAGTGCGGTTGGCACATCGGCCTGAAGGCTGGCCAGGCGAGGGGTAACGGTGATGAGGCGTCTGGCCCGGCTGTCATCGAGCATGAAGCCGAGCCGTTCGGCGGGATACTCGGGATCGAGCGGCAGGTAGGCGGCGCCGGCTTTGAGCACGCCGAGCATGGCGATGATCATTGCCGGCGAGCGGTCGAGCAGGATGGCGACGATGTCCTCGGGGCCGATGCCGTCGGCAATCAGCAGGCGGGCGAGCCGGTTGGCCTGGGCGTCGAGCTCGGCGTAGCTGAGTGCCGTGTCCTCGTACCGCAGGGCGATGGCATCGGGGCTGCGCGCCACCTGTGCGTCGAACAGCGCCGGCAAGGTCAGGCGGTCGGCGGGCAGGGCGATGGCAGGTCCCGCCGAGAGGGCGATCAGCGCCGCGCGCTCGGCGGCATCGATCAGGGGCAGGGCGGCGAGCGGGGTGGTCGGGTCGGCGGCGAGGGCGTTGGTCAGGGTGGCGAAAGCGCGGCCCCAGGCGGCGACGCTGGCCGGGTCGAACAGGTCGGCGTCGTATTCGAACCCGCCGGCGATCGCGTCGGTGCCATCGGGAGCGAGGAACAGGGTGAGATCGAACTTGGCCTGCGGCAGGCTGACGGGCTCGGCCATCACGGTCAGGCCGGCGAGATCGAGTGCGGCTGGGGGTTCGGTCTGGAACGCCAGCATGGCCTGGAACACCGGCGTCTGGGCGAGCGAGCGGGGGACGCCGAGCTCCTCGACCAGACGCTCGAATGGCAGGTCCTGATCGATCAGCGCGGCCTCGACGTTTTCGCGCGCGCGGGCAATCAGGTCGCGGCCGGTGCAGCCGCCAGCCAGCGATAGTGGCAGCGCCAGGGTGTTGACCAGAAACCCGACCAGGCCCTCGGCCTCCAGGCGGCTGCGGCCGGCGACCGGCGCGCCGATGACCACCGCATCTTGTCCGGCCAGCCGCCCCAGCGTCGCGCCATAGGCGGCGAACAGCACGGCGAACAGCGTAGCGTTCTCACGCCGGGCGAGCGCCTCAAGCTGCGCCACCAGGCTGGCCGGCAGTGTGACGTCCAGCCAGCCGGCGCGGCGGGCGCGCTCGGCCCGGCGGGGGTGGTCGAGCGGCAGGGCAAGGCTGTCGGGTGCCACCGCGAGGCGTTGGCGGGCAGCGGCGACCTTGGCGTCGATCCCCGCTGCCAGGCTGGCCTGCTGCCAGGCGGCCCAGTCGCTGTACTGTAACGGCAAGGCGGGCCATGCCGGTACACCGCCCGCCCGGTAGTCGGCGTAGGCCTCGCCCAGTTCGCGGCTCAGGATAGCCATCGAGAGGCCGTCGCCGGCCTGGTGGTGCAGCGTCAGGGTGAGGATGGCCTCGGCCGGTCCCATCACCAGCAGGCCGGCGCGCAGCGAGAGATCCCGATCGAGCTGGAACGGGGTCGCGGCCTCGGCGGCGATCAGGCGGTGCGCCTGTGCCTCGCGCCCGGCAGTCGGATGAACGCTGAGATCGGTGACCGGCAGCAGCGTACCGGCCGCGGGGACGGGCAACAGCCGGCCCTCGGGGGCGCCGTCCGCATCCTCGACGATGATGGTGCGAAGGGGCTGGTGACGGTGGAGCAATGCCGCCAGGGCGCGGCTCATCGCGTCGCGGTCAACCGCGCCGTGCAGTCGCACCACCATCGGCATGTTGTAGGTGGCCGACGCGCCCTCCAGCCGGTCGAGCGCCCAAAGCCGGCGCTGGCCATAGGACAATATCACCCGATCCTCGCCGAGATGGCCCAGCCCGGCGCGCAGCACCGGTCCCTGGTCGGCGTCGAGCGCTGCGAGCTGAACGGCGAGCGCTTCGGGCGTCGGGTGGGCAAACAGCAGCCGCAGCGGCAGGGTGCGGCCGGTGACGTCCCAATCATCCGTTCGACAGTCTGTCACCGGTGCCCAGGCTCCACATTCGATGCTTGGCCGGGTCATCACTCGAACGCGGTGACGGCGGTCTGCTCATCCACCGTAACCTGTACGATGGCAAGCGGTCAACTGTGCGGTTACTGGCTGGATGGCTCCGCGCGCGGGATGGGGCGCAGTGGCCGAGGATATTTATGCGGCGCCGCTCCCGCCGCGGCGATCAGGGTCGCGCACTGCTCCACCAACGACGGTCCGATTACCGATCCGCCATTTGCCACCGAACGACCCGTTAAGGCAACGCCCAGAAATTACCGCTCCAGCTCAGTCAGTTCGTTGTGTTGGCGATATGGTATAGTTCCAGTGCGGGTGGAAATCGTCTCCCTTGAGGTTGACTAGGGTATGCTCACATCTCGTGTCGTATGCGGATTGGTCTCGGAAAACCTTTGCGCGCATACGACGCGGTACGATTCGGTGCTCTCCGGCAACCGGAGAACACCAACCGCAATGGACTGGTCGCT
>Ga0302154_10001762_pt1 | contig 17172 bp, 14 predicted proteins | sample I_Bog_N2_3_FD_193507 | JGI IMG/M metagenome (GOLD analysis project Ga0302154, IMG submission 193507) | Peat permafrost microbial communities from Stordalen Mire near Abisko, Sweden - I_Bog_N2_3 | ecosystem: Environmental > Terrestrial > Soil > Wetlands > Peat | place: Sweden: Abisko, Stordalen... | reverse complement strand
GTGCGCCTCCGCCACGCCGTCCCTCTCTCAGCAGGTTGTTCTGTCGCAGATCAAGTTCACCGGCGACTCCACCCGCACCCAGGCGGAACTCCTCGCCTTCAGCGGCCTCAAGCCCGGCCCTTCCACCCAGCAAGCCGTGCAGGATGCCGCCCAGAAGCTCGGCGACACCGGCTTCTACGACGACGTCAACTTCCAGTCCAACGGCACAGTCCTCACCTACGTTCTCACCCCCGCGGCACCCTCCGCGCTGCTTCCGCTCTCCTTCACCAACTTCGTCTGGTGGGACGATAAAGACCTGCTCGCCGCACTCGACGGCAAGATCCCGCTCTACCACGGAGGCCCCGTGCCCATTGCCGGCAACACACGCGCCGCCATCGCCGCCATCCTGGAACCCATCGTCGCCGCCAAGGGCGTGCCCGAGCCCAAAGTCTCCTCGCAGACGGTCGCAACACTCTCCGGCAGTCACTTCGACACCATCGCCTACAGCATCGCTTCGCCCTGGGTGCTCATCCGTCAGCTCACGCTGCTCAACGGCTCGGCCGCCATGCAGCCCAAGCTCACCCGCGTCGTCAATTCATTCCTCGGCCAGCAGTGGGACAAGACCTCCACTCCCGCCACGCTGTCCGACCGCCTCAGCCAGAGCTATCGCAGTGCCGGCTATCTGGAGGCTGCCCTCACCAACCTCGACCGCTCCGACCCCACCGTCTCCGCCCAAAGCATCGACGTCACTCTTACCGCCACGCTGAGCGAGGGCCCGCAGTACCACGTCTCTCGGCTCACCTGGACCGGCTCTCCGCAGCTCTCCGCCGCCGACTTCGCCCACCAGGCGCTGCTCAAGCCCGGCGAAATCGACACGCCCAAAGCCCTCGGCGACTCGCTCGACATCCTCTCCGCGGCCTACTTCTCCGCCGGCTACATCGACGCCAAAATCGACGCCCCGCCGCAGATCGATCGCGCCTCCCACACCGTCGCCTACAGCATCTCCGTGCAGCCCGGCCTGCAGTTCCGCTTCCGATCCGTCCGCTACACCGGCCTGCCGGACGACCTCCAGAAGATCGTCACCGCCGCCTGGCACATGCAGCCCGGCGACATCTACGACGGCACCTACCCCACCCGCTTCCTCGGCGACATACCCGATTGGCACAAGCACGGATATTCGGCCACCCAAACCCTTATCCGCAACCCAGATCACACGGTCGACGTCACGCTCATCTTCAGCCCGATCCCTGCGGGGCTCAACCTGCCCCAGCACCACTGATAAACTCGAACCAGCATGTTTGAAACCCTAAGCGACAAACTCCAGCGTTCCTTCAAGACCCTCCGCGGCCAGGGCACCATCACCGACGAGAACATCGCCGAAGCCCTGCGCGAGATCCGTCTCGCCCTCATCGAGGCCGACGTCTCCCTCGCCGTCGTCACCGAGGTCGTCGACCACATCCGCACCCGCGCGCTCGGCGCCCAGATCGCCACCGCCCTCTCGCCCGATGAGCAGATCGTCAAGATCGTCCACGATGAGCTCATCAACATCCTCGGCAAGGACACGGCGCGCTTCCGCACCTCCTCGCAGCCGCCCAGCGTCATCCTGATGGCCGGGCTACAAGGTGGAGGAAAGACGACATCGTCTGGGAAACTCGCCGCCTGGCTCAAGAAGGCCGGCCACCGCCCCATGCTGGTCTCCGTCGACGTCTACCGCCCCGCCGCGCGCGAGCAGCTCGCCATCGTCGCCAAGACCACCGGCTCCTACATCTACGAGGGCAAACTCGACCCCGGCGTCACCCACGGCACAGACGACGTCCTCCGCCTCGCCCGCGAAGCCAAGCGCGACGCCGCCAGCTTTGGCTGCGACATCCTCATCGTGGACACCGCCGGCCGCAACCAGATCGCCGCCGACCTGATGGAGGAGATGGCCGCGCTCAAAAAGCTGCTCAACCCCTCGGAAATCCTCTTCGTCGCCGACGCCATGACCGGCCAGGACGCCGTCAACTCCGCCAAGGCCTTCCACGACCTGCTCGCGCTCACCGGCGTCATCCTCACCAAGATGGACGGCGACTCCCGCGGCGGCGCCGCTCTCTCCATCCGCCACGTGACTGGAGCGCCGATAAAATTCTTGGGCACTGGGGAAAAGCCCGACGCCTTCGAGCCCTTCCACCCCGACCGCATCGTCTCCCGCATCATGGGCATGGGCGACATCGCCACCCTGCTCGAACACGCCGAAGCCAAGCTCGACCGGGGCAAGGCGGAGCAGTTCGCCAAAAAGGCCCTCTCCGGCGATGGCTTCTCGCTCGACGACTTCCGCGAGCAGCTCCGCCAGATCAAGAAGATGGGCTCCATGAAGTCCATCCTCAAGATGCTCCCCTCCGTCGGCCCCTTCGCCGGCATGGCCCAGGCTGCGGAGAACGTCGACGAAGGCCAGTTCGCCCGCGTGGAGAACATCATCAACTCCATGACCAACAAGGAGCGCCGCGACCACGAGATCATCAACGGCAGCCGCCGCAAACGCATCGCCGCCGGCTCCGGCACCTCCGTCCAGGAGGTCAACAACCTCCTCCGCCAGTACGCCCAGATGCGCAAGATGTTCAAGACCATGGGCTCCGGCGGCGGCCTCAAAGCCCAGCAACGCATGATGTCCCAAATGCAAGGCAGGCAGAAATTCGGAAGGTAAGAACCGGCAGGAAACCACGAGTGCTATGCTCAGGTTATGCAGGTGACGGTGACCATTCCGGATAATCTGGCGGCTCAGCTTACTGCTGCGGGCAAGGACCCCGCTCGCGCCGCGCTGGAAGCGCTTGCCATCGAAGGCTACCGCGCCAGACGTCTGTCCGAGAACGAGGTCCGAGTGATGCTGGGTTATGAGACACGCATGCAGGTCCATGCGCTGCTGCAGGAACACGACACCTACCTCAATTACTCCATGTCCGACCTGGAACAGGAGATCCGTTCTTCGGATGAACTGTTCGCCAGGCGGGAAGAAAGCGGCCGCAAGCACGAATGATCGTCGTCGCAGACACCAGCCCGCTCAACTACCTCATTCTCATCGAACAGATCCAAATTCTCGAAGCTCTCTATGGCCAGGTAATTATTCCACCTGCCGTTCAAGACGAACTCTTGAGCGCGGGTGCGCTTCCGCAAGTCAGGTCATGGATGGCAACGCCGCCAGCATGGCTTGAAGTGCGCTCGCCGCTGCCCGCGTTCCGCGACTCCATCGCCCTGGGGGCTGGGGAGAGCGACGCTATCGTATTGGCGGAGCAAATTGGAGCCGACAGAATCATCATGGACGAGACATTGGGCCGCGGGGAGGCGTTGCGGAGAGGCCTCAATATCATCGGTACCCTTGGCGTCCTGCGCGATGCCCACCGGACAGGATTGCTCGATTTGGCGACCTCAATGGAACGCCTGCGGGCAACAAGCTTCCGTGCGTCGCCGCAGATTCTTCAGGCGATCCTGGACTCCGTCCAGTAAGGGCAGGTGGTCCAGGTCTCTCAATCACCACCGAATCGTATGCCCCGTTATCAACCCGGCCTTGACCTTCTCCAGCGAGACACCCTTCTCACCCCGCCGCGACCGCGACACCAGCACGTCCGCAATGTCTTCCCAAAGCGCCCTATGCACCTTCAGGTCGATCACTGCCGCCGTCTTCGTCCCCTTCTCATCGGTCAAAAACTGTATCCCGCCCACGGAAGCCTCCTGCAACTCTCAATCCTAAGTTATCGACCCGCCGGGTGCCCCACATCTCGCCTCTGAGATGTGGGATTCGGAAGGCCGCAGGTTCCGATGCCCTTCGTCATTCGCCATGCGGGCAGAGACAAACAATCACTTCGCGATGAGTTTGAAAAACCAGACAAGCAGCAGTTGCACCGAGGAGTAGATCGCCGCATACGCGCCCGCCCCCACAGGGAGAGGGATCTCCGGTTGCGACTCTACATTATTCCGGAGGAGTTGGGCCCGGTTGAAGAGATCGTGGTTGTTGTCCTTCGCGCTCTTGCCCATGATCTCGATCAAGGCGTCGGTCCAAAAAGACTTCCATTTCCGCTGCGCGATCACACAGACGCTGAAGCATCCAATGCAACCCAATAGACCCAGAGCAACGACTCCCGAGAGGGTGAAACCAAGTTTGCGAAAGCCGTCATTGATCAACTCGGCGCCGATAGCCAGGTAGAGCAAGTTGGTGGCGCACACCAGGATGATCTTGCTCATAAGGTTGCGGCGCAGCTTCGTGTGCTCAAGACGATAACTCCGATTGCGCCGCATCTCGTCGGAAAAGAACCAAACGCCCAGCCACCCAGACACCGGCGCAATCAGGCAAACGATAAAATGCTCGCCGAGTTTCGCGGAGGCCGCTACTTCTTCTGAGGGCAGCACCCCGTCCGCGGTAAATGCCGTAAGACTGCGGTCAAAGTAGTAGAGGCTCTGCCCCTGGTCCTTCAGCTCCTCGTCCGAAGCCTCGCTCACTTTGGAAAGCGTCGAGTAGACCGGATGATTTGGCAGCACCACCGAGCACAAAAGCAGGATCTCCCAGTCGCTCTCATGGTCCGCCCGCGCCTCCTGCATGGCGCTGTAGAACGCAAGGACTCCGATGACCAGAACGGTCGTTACAACCTGCAGAATCGTAAGCAAGGCGAAATGGTAGCCGAACACATTCACTTTGTTCGCTCCGTCAGGCTCTTTCTTTAGGTCAGAGTCTAAATCACCGGACAGAACCAACGAAAAAATCCGCCCCCAACGCCAAAAGTCCCACCCCCCGGAACCGCGGGAGATGGGACTCTGACAACCTTCTGGCAATGGAGCCGACTACCGGCGCGCGCCGCCGCCACCATGGAAACCACCGCCGCCACCCCCACCACCATGGAAGCCACCGCCGCCGCCACCACCATGGAAGCCTCCGCCGCCGCTGAATCCGCCACGCGCGCCACCGCTATACCCGCCGCGTGCAGCATAGCCTCCGCCGGCAACCCCGCCGCGTGCAGCATAGCCTCCGCCAGCATAGCCGTGTCCGCCGGCGTAGCCTTCCCGCCCGGACGCATAGCCGCCGCGTCCCGCGTATCCGTACCCTCCGCGGAAGCCGTACCCGCCGCGGTATCCATAGCCGCCGCGGAACCACGGCCCCGCGCCGAGGAACACGCCGCCGTTGAACCAACCCGGTCCGTAGAAGCCATACGGCGCGCAGGCGTACGGCGCATAGTCGTAGTAGCCATAGGCGCACGCCGGAGGTCCATAACCGTACCCCCCAACGCCGATGCCAACCGCAACCTGTGCATGGGATTGTGTTGCTGGAATCGCGAGAATCGAGAGCAGAACCAGATACTTAAGAAACCGCATTGTCGTTCCTCCTGGCAGGAACCATCCGTTCCTGCAGCCCCGAGTGCAATTTGCATTCGGCCTGTTCATTAGAACCCGTAAAGCCGGCAAACGTTGCGAGTGTAAGTTATTTGGTTTTAGATACTTATAGATACGAAGAAGTTGACCACATCTGCGAAAAAGTTGCCCGCAAGGCCCTTCAACTGGGAAAAAATTACGTAGTGCGCTCCAGCACCACCGCGAAGAAGCCATCGTAGGCGTGCGTGCCTGGCAACGTCCGCAGCGCACCGTCCTTCACCGCAGATGCCAGCAAATCGTCGCAGGCCACCTGCTGTACCACTCCGGCTTCCGCCAGCCCGGCTATGAGTGGCCCGATGGGCAACCGCTGCACGCCTGCCTCTGCCGCCACCGCTTCGACGACGCGCTCGTTCTCCTCCGGCTCCAGAGAGCAGGTCGAGTACACCAGCCGCCCGCCCGGAGCCAGACGCCGCAGCGCGCCGCTCAGGATCGCCCGCTGCCGCTCTGCCTGCCTTGCCATGTCTTCCGTGCGTAGCCGGTGGCGGATCTCCGGGTTCCGCGCCAGGGTGCCCGTCCCGCTGCAGGGCACGTCGCACAGGATCAGGTCGAAGGCGGCGCTGCCCTCGACCGCCGCCGCGTCCAGCACCTCGCAGCGAACGGCATCGGCAAACGGAAAGCGCCGCATCCGAGCCTTCATGGCGCCGAGCCGTCGCTTGCTCGCATCGGTAGCCAGGATCTCCGCGCCCGCCAGGCGATGCGCCAGAATCAGCGTCTTGCCGCCGGGTGCAGCGCAGCAGTCCCAGACGTGCGGCGTGCGCTCGCCGAGAGCCGGCAGCGCCGCCGCAGCCAGCTCCGCTACCAGGCGCGAGCCGTCGTCCATTTGCGGCAGGGTAGCGGTTTCCGTTGCGTGGGCAAAGTGCTGCCCTGCCTGTGGCTCGCGCTGGTCGTACTCGCAGATCGCCAGAGCGGACTCGCGGCCATACGCAGCCACCCAGCGCTCGACCAGCCAGCGCGGGTGGCCAAGCCGTTCGGCAAATGCTGCGGGCGACTCGAAGATGCGGGCGCTCGGCTTCTGGGCCGCGGCGAGCTTGCGGAGCACAGCGTTCACCATGCCCGCAGCGTGCGGTTGCCCCGCGGCGCGGCACAGCTCTACGCTCTCGTTCAGCACGGCATGTGGTGGAATTCGATCCATGTGGAGCAGTTGAAAAGCACCCATACGCAGCGCGAGCGCCACCGGCTCGGCAAGCCGCTGGTCCGGCCGCGCCAGCAGCTTGGCCACACGTGCGTCCAGTGCAATCTGCCAGCGCAGCACGCCCATCACCAGCGCCGTTGCCAGGTTGCGGTCCTCCGGCGTCAGTAGGTCGGTGCGCTCCGAGTGCAGCAACTCATCGCTATGGCTGCTACCTTCGCCCACAAGGGTCAGAATGTCGAAAGCCACTCGGCGCGCCGGACTGATCTTCGCGGCCGCCTCTGCTGCGGACGCGGTCGGTCCCGCGGAAGCCGGGCGCGCGCGCACAGCCGTCTTCGACCCTCGGCCTGTTGGTCTGTTCAAGAGCCCAGCCTTTCTCCCGACTTCACCTGGAAGCCGCGCAGGAAGTCGCTTGCGCTCATGCGCCGCTTGCCTTCCAACTGTACCTCGTGGAAGACCAGCGACGTGCCGCCGCCGCAACCGGCCAGCAACCGCTCGCCAGCCGGGCGCAGGGTCCCAGGCTCGATGTCGCGTTCGGCAGCGATCTGCATGCGATGGATGATCAGCTTCTTTCCGCGCAGCGTGGTGTGCGCTCCCGGCCACGGCTGGAATCCGCGCCAGCGATCGTAGGTTTGCTGCGCAGTCCGCGAGAAGTCGATGGCTCCGTCCTCGCGCGTCAGAATCGGAGCCAGCGTCGCCAGTGCATGGTGCTGCTGCTCGCCCGTCAACTCGCCGCATTCGAGCTTGGCCAGCGTCTTCACCATCAGCTCCGCGCCGGCTGCGGCCAGCGTCTCGAAGACATCGATGGCGGTCTCTTCCTGCCCGATGGGAACCACGTGCGCCAGCAGCATGTCGCCCGTGTCGAGCCCCTCGCCGATGCGCATTGTCGTCACGCCGGTCATCGTCTCGCCATTTGCGACTGCCCATTGGACGGGCGCGGCGCCGCGATACTTCGGCAGCAGGGACCCGTGCAGGTTGATGTTGCCGTGCGGCGGCAGGTCGAGCATCCACTTTGGGATGATGCGGCCGTAGGCAACCACCAGGATCGCGTCCGGCTGCACGTGCTCCAAGTGTTGACGGAACTCGGAGTTGCTCTTGATCTTCTCCGGCTGAACCACCGGAATCCCGTGCGCCAAAGCGGCCCGCTTTACGGGAGGCGCGTGCATCTCCATCCCGCGGCCGGCGGCGCGGTCCGGCTGCGTGACGACCAACGCCACATCATGTCCCGCAGCAATGACCGCTTCGAGCGTCGGTACGGCGAACTGCGGCGTTCCACAAAACACCAGTCTCATTGGTCACCCGGGAGATTCTTCGGCGCCGCGCATCTCAGCAGAGAGGAATCAGGCTGGCACTCCGCAGCGAAGCAGTCCAGAGCTGGGCGACGCACTACCATTCGCCATTCTTCTGCATCTTGCGGATCTTGCGGAGTGCGAGTTCTCGCTTGAGCCGGCTGATGCGGTCAATGAAGAGTACGCCGTCCAGATGGTCGATCTCATGCAGCAGCGCGCGTGCCAGCAGCTCTTCGCCTTCGACCTCGAACCACTTGCCGTGCTCGTTCTGCGCCTTGACCTTGACCCATGCTGCCCGCTGCACCTTCTCGCGAATGTCCGGCAGGCTCAGGCATCCCTCTTCTTCGACCTGCTTGCCTTCGCGCGCGACCACCTCGGGATTGATGAGGACCAGCTTGTCCTTGGGGTTCTTCTTGAAGCTGACGTCGATCACGGTCAGGCGCTGCGGGATTGCAATCTGCGGTGCTGCAAGGCCGATGCCCTGGGCCACGTACATGCTCTCGAACATCTCCGCCACGAGCGTGCGTAGCGCATCGTCGAACACTGTGATGGGGGCGCACATCTTCGCCAGCACAGGGTCTGGATACTTCACAATCTCGTGAATCTTCAACGCTTCCTTTGCCGCCATCTTCGTTCCCGACGCCTTCACTTTCCCTGTACTCTGCGTGCCGGAGCAAATTTCCTGTGGGTGTATAGGGGAGGCGTTCCATTCATGTCCGTTTTCTTCCAAGGAAAACGGTACTACACAGAACTCTCCACTCCACAGCAACAGGAAGTTTGCTCTAATAGGCCCGAATCTGCTCGCAGTAGCCTTTGTAGTTTCGTTCCATCTCGCGCAGCGAATCTCCGCCAAACTTATCGATCACCAGGCGCGCCACTGTGAGCGCCACCATCGCCTCCGCCGCTACTCCGGCAGCAGGCACCACGCAGACATCGCTGCGCTCGTAGGCGGCTTTGACCGGCTCGCGCGTGGCAAAGCTGATGGAACCCAGCGGTCTGCGAAGGGTGGATATCGGCTTCAGATATCCCCGTACGACGATGTCTTCGCCATTGGAGATGCCGCCTTCGATTCCTCCGGCGTTGTTCTGCTCGCGCGAAAACCGGGTGAAGCTGCCATCTTCGCTCCCGCCGGCGGCTTCGTAGCCGATGGCGTCGTGGACGGTCGAGCCCAGGGACTCCGCCGCGGTGACGCCGCGGCCAATCTCCACGGCTTTGACGGCCTGCAGGCTCATGACGGACTGAGCCAGCAGCCCGTCCATGCGTTCGTCCCAGTTGGCATGGGCTCCCACGCCAGGCGGCAGGCCGTGGACCACGACCTCAAAGACTCCGCCGACGGTGTCCCCGGTGCGCAGCGCGACATCGACCTCGGCCTTCATTTTTTGTTCGTCGTCTGGGTCCACGCAGTTCAGCAACACGTCATCCTTGGCCTGGAGTGCGGCAATTTCGTCCCAGGCAGCGGGCCGCGAGAGCCGTGCCGCACCGACGCGGATGACGTGGCTGGCGACTTCGACACCGAGCGCCCGCAGCAGCAGCTTAGCCATGGCTCCACACGCGACGCGGGCGGCACTCTCCCGGGCGCTTGCCCGTTCCAGCACATAGCGGGCGTCGGGGAAGTCGTACTTGAGGCTGCCTGCCAGGTCGGCATGGCCGGGCCGCGGACTGGCTACGGCCTTGTGCTTGGCGGGGTCGCCTGTTTCCACGGGCAGAATCTCCTGCCAGTTCTTCCAGTCGTTGTTGGCGATGGTCATGGCTACGGGGGAGCCGATGGTCTTGCCATGGCGCACGCCGCTCAGGATATGCGCTGTATCGCGCTCAATCCGCATCCTTCCGCCGCGGCCATAGCCCTTTTGCCGTCGCCACAACTCGCGGTCCAGAAACGCCTGGTCCACTGGCACGCCGGCCGGCAAACCGCTTACCATCGCCACCAGGCTCTCGCCGTGGCTCTCTCCCGCAGTCGAAAATCGCAGCATCTCTATCTCTCTCAGCCCAAACTGAGATTGTAACAATATCCCGGCTGCGCTCTGGTCGTGTTGTGCGTGGCTGCGCCGCTTCCATAAGGCTTTGCCGGTGGGATATGATTCAAGCGTTCGGAGTTTACTTCCGTCAAAAGCAGGGAAGTGCGATGCCTCCTCTTAAAATTAAGGTCAACAATGTCGTCTCCACGGTGGATGTGCCGCCGGACACGCCGCTGCTTTGGGTGCTGCGCGACGTGCTCGACCTGAAGGGCTCGAAGTACGGATGCGGAATCGGGATGTGTGGCGCGTGCACGGTCCACGTTGACGGAGTGGCGACGCGCTCGTGTCTGACCGACGTGAGCTCCGTGGTGGGCAAGTCGGTCAAGACCATTGAAGGCCTCTCGCACGACGGTACTCATCCTGTGCAGGTTGCCTGGGAGGAGTTGGACGTGCCCCAGTGCGGCTACTGCCAGGCGGGCCAGATTATGACCGCCTCGGCGCTGCTGGCTCACACGCCTCATCCCACAGACGCAGAGATCGACAACGCGATGGCCGGCAATCTGTGCCGGTGCGGCACCTATCCGCGCATCCGTAAGGCGATCCACAAGGCCGCATCCGCCGCTGCACCGGGCGCAACCGCACGCAAGAGTTAACGGAGGCACTGCATGCTTCTCAATCGTCGATCTTTTCTGCAAATGAGCGCGCTGACCGGCGGCGGCCTGGCACTGGGCCTGTTCGATCTGCCAGTGGCGACGCCCCAGGGCCCCCCGGGACGGCCTGAGTTGTCGCCGCGCGCATTCATCCGCATCGCGACGGACGGGACCATCACCATCATGGCAAGGGCGCCGGAGATTGGGCAGGGCGTGAAGACCATGCTGCCGATGATGATTGCCGAGGAGCTGGACGCCGACTGGAGCAAGGTCAAGGTCGAGCAGGCAGATCTGGACGAGACCCTATTTGGCAATCAATCCGCTGGTGGCAGCACATCCACGCAGAGCAACTACCTGCCGTTGCGTCGGGTTGGAGCCGCCTGCCGCCAGATGCTGATCGCCACCGCGGCTACCCGTTGGGGGGTTCCCGCAGCAGAGTGCAGCACCAGCCTCGGCCAGGTTCTGCATGCGCCGTCGGAGCGCTCGTTCGGGTACGGCGAACTCGCGGTGGATGCCTGCGCGCTGACACCGCCGGCCGTGGATTCCGTGAAGCTGAAGGACCCCAAGGATTTCCACATCATCGGCAAGCCCCAGCGGAATGTGGACAACCATTCCATCGTGACCGGCAAGCCGTTGTTCGGGATCGACGTGAAGGTTCCGGGCATGGTGCACGCGGTCATCGAGCGGTGTCCTGTCGTCGGCGGCACGGTAAAGAACGCAAATGTGGCCGAGATCAAGAAGATGCCGGGCGTGCGTCATGTTCTGGTCATCGACAGCACGCCGGCGAACTCCGGCGGCAGCTCCGACTCGAAGCTCGAACCCGGCATTGTGATTGTGGCGACAGGAATTGAGCCGGGTGTGGTGATCGTCGCCGACCAGTGGTATCAGGCGCAAAATGCACGGGCAAAGCTGAATGTGGACTGGGACTTTGGCACGGGTGGCGCGCAGACGAGCGACCAGTTTGCGGCGCGCGCTGCCGAGTTGCTGAAGGCGGCGCCCACTGACACGCTACGTGCCTACGGGGATGTGGATGGAGCGCTGAAGACCGCGGCGAAGGTGGTGGAGGCCACCTATGCCTATCCGTTCCTGGCGCATGGCACGCTGGAACCCATGAATACCACCGCATCCTACAAAGACGGAAAGATGGAGTTGTGGACGACGAGCCAGTCGCCCGGCGGCGGACGGGGACAGGTTGCCCGGGCCCTGAATATCCAGGCCTCCGACATTACGGTGCATATCTGCCGCATCGGTGGCGGCTTCGGCCGGCGGCTGAATACGGACTATATGCTGGAAGCCGCGTGGATTGCGAAGTCAGTCGGTGTCCCGGTGAAGCTGCTGTGGTCGCGGGAAGACGACATGACCCACGACGACTATCGTGCAGCGGGGTATCACTCGCTGAAGGGCGGCCTGGATGCACAGGGCAAGCTGATTGCTTGGCGGCAGCACCTGGCGACGTTTGGCGACGGCCCGCGGGTCGTGTCGGGTGGAGGGATCGATGCTACGGAGTTCCCTTCGGGGCGTGTACCGAACTTCGCCTCGTACACCTCCGCACAGCCGCTGGTGCTGCGGACCGGGGCGTTGCGCGCTCCCGGACACAACGGCTATGCATGGGTCCTCAAAGGGTTCATCGACGAGTTGGCAACGGCTGCGGGCCGCGACCCGATCGAGTTCAACCTGGAACTGCTGGATGCGACGCCAATCCCGATGACGGGCCAGAATGGCCGGCGCGGTGGCAACGACTCGCTGAATGCCGACCGGATGAAGGGCGTTATCAAGCTGGTTGCTGAGAAGTCGGGCTGGGCGGACCGCAAAAAGACAGCAGGGAAGGGGTTTGGTTTTGCGTGCCACTACTGCCACGCCGGCTACTTTGCGGAGGTGGTGGAGGTAACCGCCGACAAGCAGAATGGCATCAAGGTGGACAAGGTGTGGGCGGCGGGCGATGTCGGCAACCAGATCATCAATCCATCGGGTGCGGAAGCTCAAGTGCAGGGTTCGATTCTGGAAGGTATGGCGCAGATGGCGCAGGAGATAACCATCGACAAGGGACAGGTACAGCAGAACAACTACCATGCTCATCCGCTGATTCGGTTCCCGCAGTCACCAGTGATTGAGCTGTTTTGGAGTATGAGCGAGTTTGGCCCAACAGGTCTGGGAGAGCCGGCGCTGCCGCCGGTGCTGCCAGCCATTGCAAACGCGGTCTTCGACGCAACCGGCAAACGCATCCGTACGCTTCCGCTCTCGCGGAGCGGGTTCAACTTCGCCTGATCGTTGGAGACTGCGGCGGTTTTACTCCTCGTCCAGCCACGCCTGCGAGTCCAGGATGGGCCGGTTGTCCAGACTCCAGACTTTGTCCGTCATCTCGCCTGCGCTCTTGCCGTTTGCACGTGAACGTGCAAACTCATTGCGGACGGCCTGCATTTTCGCCTCCAGATCGTCCAGCACATTCAACAGAAGGGCTTCGGGAGTCATGGGCAGTTTGGGCGAGCCGAACTCGTATTTTCCGTGGTGGCTCAGGATCATGTGCTCCACCAGCACACGCAGCTTCTCCGGGAAGCCGGGCAGGGTGGCAATCTTCTCGCGCAGCATTCCCTGGGCAATAGAGATGTGGCCGACCATCTGGCCTTCGAGGGTGTAGCCGAAGGTAGTGCCCCAACTCAACTCGCGCACCTTGCCGACATCGTGCAGGATGGCTCCGGTCACCAGCAGGTCCGGATCAACCTCTGGGTAGAAGGGCGCAGTCGCCCGGCACACCCGGACGAGTGTGAGCACATGTTCCAGCAGGCCGCCAATCCAGGCGTGGTGTAGTACCTTGGCCGCGGGAGCTTCGCGATAGGCTGCTCCAATGGATTCATCGTCCAGGAACGCGTAGACCAGGCGCCGCAGATCGGCGTTTGCGAATGCATCGACATAGCCGCGTAGCTCAGCCCACATTTCACCAATGTCGAACTTCGTCGTCGGCACAAAGTCAGCGATGTCTACCTCAGACGCCGCAGCCAGGCGCATCTTGGTGAGGGTGATCTGATACTTGCCCTGGTATTTGGAGATGTGTCCCTGCACCTTGACGTAGCAGCCCTCGGCGCAGTTGGCCAGGTCGGAGGCGAAGTTTTCCCACATCCGCGCATCCATCGCTCCGGTTTTGTCAGTCAGGGTGAGGGCCAGATACTGGCCGCCGCCCGTCTTCTTGTCGCGCACGGAGAGGGACGACACGGCAAAAAAAGTCGTCACCGCCGCGCCGTCAAACTTTGCAGCGTCCGATATGAAGAAATCTTTCATGCAGGAAAGCATACGTCTCCCAGGCAAGTGCAGCCAGGGACACTGCGGTCTATTGCTGGGTTGCGGGGGGCGTTGCCGTCCCCGCTGGCGCCGTTGCCGGGGAAGGATTCGCAGGCGCAGGAGTGACAGCAGGCTCGCCATTCTCGCGGACGCTCTTTGGTGGAATCGGCGTTGCATCCGGCTTCGGTGCCGGGGGCGTTGGGGCCTTTTGCTGGATGCGCTCCTTGGGCGCGCCCTTCACCCGCTTGTGCTTCTTCTTGGTTGCCGTGTCGCCGCTCAGTCCGAGCGGAGCATCCTGGGTCGCCTGAGCAAGCTTGTCTTCCTGGGTCAGGGGTGCCGGCGTGGCCTTGATCTTCTCCTGCGCCTTGGCCACTTTCTTCACAGCCTTAGTCTTGGTCTCGGTGGCAGCGCGGTCGCTGTAGCGGGTCTTTTTACGCTCGGCCGGCGCGGGGCCCAGCGGGTCGGTATTGGCCGCAAGTGTTGTGGTCTGGTCGAGGGGGGCAATCGCCTCTCCCGGAGCTGGAATCGTGCTGGATGCTGCCCCTGGACCCTGGTCAGCGCCAGGAGCCAGAGTCTCTTCTGGCGCGGAGGGGAGAGACTCTCGCGGGGCCTGACCATAGCGGATTTTTTCGCGCCGAATCTTCTTGGCCTTCTTGCTCTTGCCGGTCGAAACCGTTTTGGTGCCAGGTGCCGATGTTGCGGCGGCGGACGTTGCAGGCGGAGATGTCTTGGAGGCGATTGCTGCCGCTGGACGGCTTGGAGCCAGGCGCGCCTTCACCTCTGTCTTTTTCTTCTTTACCGGCGGCGGCGTAGCGCCGGAGAATACCGGCTTGGTCTGTTTGGGGCTGGCGCCGGTATCCGTGAAACCTGGGGCAACGTCGATGTATGCATCTTCCCGCAGCTTGGTCAGATAGGCCCGCAATGCTGGCTGAATCGCCTGGGCGTAGATGGCCTCCTGCACCTGCTCATCCACGGCGCTGAGCGGCGGAATGCCGCCCATGTTGTGATCGGTCACCTTCAGGATGATGAAGCCCTGCCGCGTCCGGATCGGCGCCGTCCACTCGCCCGCCTTCAGCGCGAAGACCGGGTCATCCAGCAGCTTCGAGCCCAGCTGACTGCAGCTTTGTTGAGGGGCCGTGGATCCGGTGCGGCAAAAATCTCCAAGTTCACCCCCCGTCTCCGGGTTGGGCCCACCGGAGTACTGCTTTACCAGGTCTTCAAACTTCGCGCCCGCCTTCAACTGGGTCTCTATCTGGTCTGCCTTGGCCTGCGCCTGCGTCACCTGTGCATCGGTTGCGTCGTCGGGCGTTGGAATCAACAGTTCGGTAAGGCTGACGTGTTCCGGCTGCGCGTACTGCTGTTTGTGCTGGTCGTAGTAGGTCTGCTCATCCTTAGCGGTCAGGCGCAGGTTTCTGCCGACTTCATCGCGGACTACTTCCTGTGTTACGACGCCGTTCTTGATATTCGATTTGAAATCCTCAAACGAGAGGCCTGACTCGCGCACCGCCTTCTCCAGGTCGTCCATGGAGTCAAGGTGATTCTGCTTGCGTATCTCATCCAAACGCCGGATCACCTCGGCATCCGCGTTCACGTCAAGCTCCTTGCCGCGAGAGAGCAGCAGTTGCTGGTCGATCATGTCGCGCAGCAGATCTTTCTCGCGCTGCGCCAGTTCTTCGGGTCCAATATTGTTGCGCTGGACCTCGGCATCCAGGTCCTTCGCGGCACGATCATAGTCGCTGTTGTCGATGATCTGATCGTTGACGCGGACGATAGGATACTCCACCACGGTGCCGTTGGGCGTGACCGCAGCAGGTGCGGGCAGAGTCGGCGTCTGGGGTTTGGGAGCCTGGATGGGGCTCTGATACTTTGGCACAGCTAACTGGCCATGGGCCATATTCCCAAGCAGTGACGCCACTGCCAATACAAGGGACACCGCGCCAACCTTGACCAACATCCGCCGCCGTGCGGCAATTCCCAACTTCGTCTGCATCGTGTCCACGGACATCCAGTTCGCAAATCTCAAAAGGTCTCTCTCGCTTCCACTGCCGAATCGCGGCAATCTTCCCCAAGCCAGACCTCTAACGCCGGCGTCCCTGACGATTGGACTCGCCCGCCGCGTGCTCGATATCTGGTCGTCCCATTCTATCTGGCGCGCGCCGCATGCACCAATCCGCAGCCAGAGGGTGGCTGCTGTCCGCCCGGTTGCTACCCTCTGGGTGGTATACTCGTCAAACGCTGGAGTGGCGGTTTAAGTGGGTAAAGCGGTATCTGGCGCGCCAAGTCGCACTCCGTCCGCAGTCACTTTTGAGGTAATCCAAACTGATGGCTCCCCGTACCCGCCGCGCGCTTTTTTCCGTCACCCTGTTCCTTGCCACCTGCGCCGTTCTCGGCTCCTTCATCAGCGAAAAGGTCGCGGCGCAGTCTGCCACGGACGAGTCGACCCTGCGCGATTCGCTGCACGAGTTTACCGACGTGTACTCCATCGTCGAGCAGAACTATGCGGTGCCCCTGAATCAGGACCGGGTCGATAAGGCCATCTACGACGGCGCCATCCCCGGCATGCTGCATGAGCTGGACCCCCACTCCAACTTCTATGATCCCAAGGCCTTTGCGCAAATGCGCGAGGACCAGCACGGCAATTACTACGGCGTGGGCATGTCCATTCAGCCCCAGCCGGACAAGAACGGTGTCATCCACGTCGTGGTGCTGGCGCCGTTTGAGGGCACGCCCGCATTCCGAGCCGGCATCCGGCCCGGCGACATGATCATGTCGATCGACGGCAAGTCCGCGGAGGGGCTTGACTCCGCCGCTGTCGCCTCCATGCTGAAGGGCCCCAAGGGCACGCATGTGAGTGTGGTGATGAGTCGCGAGGGCAAGGATGGGCCCCTGACATTCGACCTCGTGCGCGATGCCATCCCACATCCGTCGGTCGACTTCTCCTTCCTGCTCCGGCCCGGAGTCGGCTATATCCACATCCTGAACTTCAGCTCGGAGACCACTGGCCGCGAGTTCAGCGATGCGCTGGACAAGTTCCAGGCGGCCAACGGTAACCTGCATGGCTTGGTCGTCGACCTGCGAGGCAACCCCGGCGGCCTGCTGAATGAGGCCGTGAACGTCTGCGACAAGCTGCTGCAGAAGGGCCAGATTGTGGTTTCGCAGCGTGGTCGTGCCTTTCCTGACCAGGTATACCGCGCGGCACATGGGGAAGAGGGGACGGCCAAATATCCCATCGTCGTGATCGTCAATCGGAACACCGCCTCCGCTGCGGAGATCGTCTCCGGCGCGCTGCAGGATCACGACCGGGCCTTGATCGTGGGCGAGACCACCTTTGGCAAGGGGCTGGTACAGACAGTCTTCCAGATCTCGGAGAATACCGGTCTGGCGCTGACTACCTACCACTACTACACTCCCTCGGGCAGGCTTATCCAGCGGTCCTACGATCACGTCTCGCTGTACGACTACTACTATGTGCGCGACGATGCCAAGAAAGCTGACAAGTCCAA
>Ga0302154_10001761_pt1 | contig 17182 bp, 13 predicted proteins | sample I_Bog_N2_3_FD_193507 | JGI IMG/M metagenome (GOLD analysis project Ga0302154, IMG submission 193507) | Peat permafrost microbial communities from Stordalen Mire near Abisko, Sweden - I_Bog_N2_3 | ecosystem: Environmental > Terrestrial > Soil > Wetlands > Peat | place: Sweden: Abisko, Stordalen... | reverse complement strand
GCCTCGGCGTTGAAGTAGACGGCGTCGCCGGAGTCCAGGGTGTCGAGCTTGCCGTCGTGCGCTATCTGGAGGGTGCCGGAGAGGACGCAGAGGAACTCCGTGCCGGCGTGGCGGTGGGAGCGGATGGGGCCGCGCTCGCCGGCGGGGAGGAACTCGGCGACGTAGGGGGCGATGTGCTGGTCGGCGGGGACCTGGCCCAGGCTCTCAAAGAAGTAGCCGGGCTGCTCGGCGCCGGTCTGGGGGAGGCGCTGGCGCTCGGAGGCGCGGAGGATGCGGAAGAGCTCGGGGCGCTCGGGCTCAAAGAAGTAAGCCATGTCCTTGGAGAAGACCATGGCGATGCGCGCGAGGTTGCGCAACGTGGGGACGACGCGGCCGGTCTCCAGCTGGGAGAGGAAGCTGGCGGAGAGACCGGTATGGCGGCCAAGCTCGACCAGGCCCATCTGCTTGCGCTGGCGGAGGTACTTGATGCGCTCGCCGATGCGCTTGTCTTCGATGCAGGACTCGGCGGCCTCAGAGGTGACGCCGGTCTCGGGGTCTGCGATGGCGGCTGCGGGCAGCTTCGGGGTGTGGGGCTTGGCCGCGCGCGGACGCCGGGGTGGTGCAGGTAGCGGCGGCGAGATGGCTTCTGCGAAGGCGCCCATGGAGACCGTCCGGGGGGAATTGCTGTCCTATAAACAGACGTTGAAGCAGGACGGAAAGATGCCTATAGCGGGCTGAAATCGGTAGTTGTGTGCGGAGATCGAACGAGCCGCCTCGGCGATGGTGCAACGGCTATGTCGTGGGGTTGCTGCGGATGCGGCGCGTGGATGCTAGGCTGAATCGCATGAGTCTGCACTGCGGCGACAGATTGGTGAGGCTGCTGCCCGCGGCTTGTGGCACGCTGCTGATGGTGGGATGCGCGAGCCCGGGGCCTCCGAGGCCGCCGTCGCTGCGACTGCCGGAGCCGGTGCGCGACCTGAGCGCTGCGCGCGCGGGCGACGGTGTGGAACTGAGCTTCACCGTGCCGTGGCAGTCCACCGACAAGCTGCCCCTGCGCGGAGCGAGCGTGCGGGGCCAGATTTGCCGCCAGTTGGAGCAGCAACCGTGCGTGGTGGTGGCAACGCTGATGCCCGAGCTGCACGGCCAGCACAATTTAGCGACATGGCACGACAGCCTGCCTCGGGAGCTGGCGAGCGGGCCGCCGCGGCTGCTGAGCTATCGCGTTGAGTTCTTCAGCGCTGCCGGGCGGTCGGCAGGGAGGTCTGATGCGGCGTACACGGTGGCAGGCAGTGCGCCTGCGGCGGTAAATGGTCTACGCGTGGAGGGCTCGCGGATGGGCGTGGTGGTGAGCTGGGATACGGCCGCCACAGCCGATGGCGAGGTGCTGCTGCAGCGTGATGATATTTCGCCACGCACTGCCGCAACCGCACCGGCGAAACATGCAGATAGGGTGGCATGGCTGAAGACCAATGCGACTGCGGGGACCACACTGGATGCCGGCGCTGAGCCTGATAAGGCTTACCGCTATGCTGCGGTGCGGGAGCGGGTGGCGCAGATTGGCGGACGCAGCCTGCCGTATCGCAGCGCGGAGTCTGCGCCGGTGGAGTTTGTGCTGCGATTGATCTATCCACCGCTGCCGCCTACTGGGCTGACCGCTGCAGGATTTGTCTCCGCGAGTGGCGGCTATGCGGTGGACCTGGTGTGGCAGCCGGTCAATGATGCTGGAATGCTCGCGGGGCTGGCGGGGTACAACGTCTATCGCGGGGCGGCGAAGCTGAATGAAGTTCCCGTGATGCTGCCAGGGTTCCATGATGCGACGGCGAATGCAGCGACACGCTACCAGTATCGCGTGACTGCCGTGGACAAGAAGGGCAATGAGAGTAGTGCGGATATGTATGTGCTGGAGTCCGTCCCGCAGTAGCTGGAGATACTAGCCGATCTGCACCCTGGGCAGAGCCATCACGCCGAGACGTTGTAAGGTCTTACGCGCCAGACCGGTGAGCGGCAGATGTTGCAATCGTGAGGCCGCTACCCACTCGCGCTCCGTTGTGGACGATAGCTCGTCGAGCAATGTGGGATCGTGCGAAAGCTCTGATGCGTCGGCAACGAAGAGGTCATCGTCGCCGGAGTCGTCGGCTTCAGCGCGGAGATCTGCGGACTCTGCGATCTCCTCGGAGTCGCGATCGTCGCGGGGTTCGGGCTGCACGCCTGGGGCGCGTTCGGCGTAAACCTGGACGTAGAAGTTGGTGTTGGTAATTGCATGACGCAGGCGCAGCACCGGCTCGCGGCCGGCGATGGACGCAAGAGGGAGTGGCGGAAGTTCGAGCATGCCCGGCATCTGGCCGGCAGTCTTGTCGCGCCGCTCGAGCAGGACCTCCGTGGTGATGCCGCGTTTGCGAACCGCGAGCAGATACGCCACAATCCTGCTGTGCTGACGCTCGCGCACAGCGGTGGCGTGTTCGCCTCGGGTGAGGCAGAACTCCGCGACCGGACATTGTGGGCAGAGCGGCGACCGCGGTAGACAGACGGTAGCACCCAGCTCCATCATCGCCTGGTTGTGATCTCCGGGCGGATTGCGTGTTGCTGTCTGCTTCACCTGCGACATCAACTGCTGCGCGACCGCGAGCATCGGCGCTCGCGCACGCGAGGATTTGTCTTCCGCACGACCAAGCAGGCGGAGCAGCACACGCTCAACGTTGCCATCCAGCACGGCGACGCTCTGGCCGAAGGCGATGCTGGCAATGGCTGCGGCTGTGTAGTCACCCACGCCGGGCAGCGTGCGCAGCGCCACCAGAGTGCGGGGCAGCTTGCCGCGGAATTCGCGTAAGACAAACTGGGCTCCGCGATGCAGCATACGCGCGCGGCGATAGTAGCCGAGTCCGCTCCACAGGGCGAGGACGTCGGCCTCATCAGCTTCAGCCAACGAGCGCAACGTAGGAAAGCGCTGCAGGAACTGGCCATAGCGCTCGATGACCGTGGCAACGCGAGTCTGCTGCAGCATGATCTCTGAGAGCCAGATCGAGTAGGGATCTTTGACCCCTCGCCAGGGAAGCTGGCGAGCATTGGCTCGATACCACTTGTTCAACTTCGCACGAAATGCGGCCGCAGAGAAGTCGATGGCCGGTGCGTTATCGATAGGCTTCGTGGCAGGACCTTTGGAGGGCGCGCGCTTGGCCGCAGTAAGACTCTTGGACTGTGTTGGCGGCTTCAGAGCAGGGGATGCGTTGCCGTTTGAATCTTTCGCGGCAGCAGTCGCCGCCGAACCACGCCGTCGCGGCGCTGTTTTGGGCCGAGGACTCTGTGGGTTCGACCTTATCATCTATCAGCAGTGTAGCCGGATGGGCGAATGAAGCTGTCATCAACCGGGGATTCATGCTTCTAGATCAGGCATTCTTCTCATACTTCCAATTGAGGTTCTTGCCCTCTGCGATCCATGGCACTGCGGTTGCCGCACGCTTCAAACGGGTCTCCTCACGCTTGGCCTCTGCGATCCAGTTACAGTACTCGCGGCGGCAGCCTGGAGTGAGAGCAGCAAACTTATTGCTCGCCGCCTTATGCTGTTTGAGAGCCGCCTTAAGCTCGGCCGGTACCTCCGGCTCCGGCTTGGCTACTCTGGGACGCGACCAGGCCTTGGTGCGCTCGCCAGTGGCGATTTTATTCGCTGCCAGCTTCACGTAACCCACCAGCTTGCTGCGCGCCGGCAGGTCGTCCAGTGTGGTGATCTTGCCGAAGGTTCCCATCCCTTCGCTCGACGCGACGCCGTCGGCGAGCAGCTTCCGTGCAATCTCAGTACCCCACAGCCCAAAGCTGCAATGCGCCTTGAAGGCTGAGATGTTACCGAGGATGACGTCCTGGTAGGTGAAGAATGGCCGCGACCACTTTATCTGCTCCACAACTTCCGGCGCACCCTCGTGAACGATGTCGCGCAGATGGCGCAAGATGGGCTGCGCAAAGGGCGATGCCTTTGCAATATATGCATCGACCTGTGCAATCCGGCCCGCTGCCTTGGCCATCTGCTGCCCCCTACTGGTGGATTTGGCGATCAGTATAAACGGCCCAGTGCCTGCGCAGAAACTCAGCCTCGAGGCTCACCGGATTCTTCCAACGCACAGACGCCCCGGCATCCAGCGCTGAAGAGTGATCGCCGTAAGAGGGATGCCTGCGGCCGCTGCCATGCGCTGCCAGTCGTCCTCCAGAAAGCTGCGCCGGAAGGATACGGGTCCATCGTGTCGCACGAAGGGATGCCATCTCGCGGCCGCAGCCAGCAGGCCGAAGAGTTTGAGTGGTGTGGCTTCGCGCGCCAGATCGTTGATAAACCAACCGAGCTCCGCGACGTTCTCCATCCAGCTTAGGAAGCGTACGATCTCAGCCTCCGGCAAGTGGTGCGTGAAGAGCGAACTTAGAACGACATCGACGGGTTGCGCATAGGAGAAGGCGTCACCGGTGATCCAGTGGATGCCTGCATCGGAGGCGGTGAACTCGCGAGCGGCGCGGGCGGCATAAGGGTTGAGGTCGATGCCGGTGAGTTGGACCGCGATGCCCCGGCGCGCGGCCCAGCGGGCAATCCTGCGCAACATGTCTCCTCCTCCGAAGCCCACGTCAACGATTCGTAACGGCTGCTTTGGATAGTTCGACAGCACGACTTGATCGAGCCACTGTAGCGTTGGCCGAGAGGCCAACGTAAGGCGATTGACCTGTGCGAGATCGACCAGGCAGGCGCGGAAGTCCTCGTAACTGCAAGGCTCGTCCATCCACTCGGGAAGTTCGGCAGGTTCTGCGCGGCGGCTAAGGTCGATTGACTCAGACCGCATGGAAGAGCATCGTCTCTGCGGTGAGGCCGGGGCCGAAGGACATGGCGCAGCCCTTCTCGCCGGGATGCGCAATCTGCATCAGGCGCTCCAGAACAAACATGACGGTCGCGGAGCTCATGTTCCCGAAGCACTCCAGGATTTGGCGCGAGGCTGCGAGCGAATTCTCCGGAAGAGCAAGGCCGCGCTCCACCGCGTCGAGGATCGACTTTCCGCCAGGATGAACAGCCCACAGCGCGATGTCTTTTACCTTGTAGGGGCCAAGAGCTTCGCCGCCGGTGGTGGCAAGACCGGCTCCGATAGCATTAGGAACCTGTCCTGACAGAAACATATCGAATCCCATGGCTCCGATGCGCCAGGTGATGAGGTCGCGGGTCTCTGGCAGCAAGACGGCGCGGAAGCTGTCCAGCGCGAAGCCGGTTGGCTCGGCGGTGATGATCGACGCCGCGCAGCCATCGCCGAAGACCAGGAAGCTGAGCACCTGTTCGAGCTCCTGTGTCTCCTGTAGATGCAGCGTGCAGAGTTCGAGGTTGAGCAGCAGCACCTTGGCTGCTGGCTCGGAACGGACGATGTGGCGAGCCTGCTTGAGACCGTTGATCGCCGCGTAACAGCCCATGAATCCGATCATCGTGCGCTCGACCGAGGGGTCGAGATGCAGATGATCGACGATGTAGAAGTCGAGTCCTGGTGCGTAGAGGCCCGTGCAGCTCGTAACCAACACGTGCGTGATGCCGCTGCGTTCTTCTTCCGTGAGTTTCAATTTGTCGAGTGTGCGCTGCGCGAGCTGCGGGGCGAAGTGCTCGAATATCTCCATGCGTCGCGCCGTGCCGGGGAAGTTGCCGTGACCGTAGACCTCTTCCGGAGTGACCATGAATCCGGTGCCTGTGCCGTTGGGCGTCATGAAGGAGAACCGCCGGCGAATGCCGCAGCGCTGCGCCATGCGCTGAAACACGGGCTTCACGCGCGGGTCTTTAAGCATGTCGTCGGCGAAGTTGACGAACGCCTGATGGACGTCGGCGTCGGGCACGGCGGTTGCGATGCGGTTGAGGTAGGCCTGGGTCACGAATGCCCTCCGGGACTATTCTAGGATGCACCAGGATGCATAAAAGGGCCGCCAAAGTCGGCGGCCCTTTTTAATGGGATTGGTGTCGTGAAAGTTCGTTAGTCACCAGCAACGGTCTCTTCAATGTTGCTCACGACCTCAGCTTTGCTGACCGGGGCTGCGGGCTTGATGCCACCCAGGCCGCCGATCTCACCAAGGGCGACGAAGCCGCCGGGAAGCTCGGGCTCCTTGAGGATCTCCTTGCGGTAGAGCTTGGCCATGCGGGCGTTCTCGGCGTCTTCCTTCAGCTTGGCGTCGCGGGCGCGAATCTTTTCCTCGCGGGCGTTCTTGGCGATGCCGCTCTTGTCGAAGGTGTCGTTCGCGGCCGAGTCCACATGCTCCTGGTTGAGCACGAGGTCGTACTTGGCTTCCTTCTCCAGGCCGACCTTCTTGCCGCCGGCGAAGATCTCATGCCGGCCATGCTCCTCATACCACTTGGTGAGCGAGCTGGTCATGTGCATCTTCTCAATGATGTTGCGCCAGCCCACGCCGGTGTTGTAGGCGCAGAAGCTGATCTCGCCTTCCTGCGTGGCATAGGGGATGATGCACTGCTCAGTGCGGCGGAAGTCGTAGTTGAAGAGGTCCTGGAACCACATGCCGGCGATGAACAGAAAGTTCCAGCGGTCGGCGCGGCGCTTCTTGATGTCGTCAATGGTGCGGTCGCCGGTGACCTTGCCGTAGTCACGGCCGGTGGCACCGAAGCACTTATCAAACTTCTGCAGCAGCGAGAAGATGCTGAAGTGCGTGGGCGAGTTCGCCGGCTCATAGTTGCGGATGAGCGCGAGACCCGCTCCGACCATGGTGAGGAACTTGCCGCGAGCTGCGTCATTGACGCGGGCGATGTCCTTGGCCAGACGATCGGCATTGAGGAAGGCGGTGACGGGCACAGCTTCCTTGGTTTCCTTGTCGATCATCAGCGCCATGCCGATGCCGCAGTTCGGGTGGCAACCGCAGGAGAGCTGGCCCCAGTCGTGCTCCGGGCCATGGACGAGATCGGCCCAGTCACTGAAGGTGGACATGAAGCTGATGGGGAACCAGTCGCGGACGGGCTCGCCGAGGCCGGTCTGGTTCTTGACGTCATGCGCCAAGTGCGAGAGCGTATAGCGCTGCGCCATGCGGCGCTCGTCGGAGACTTCTTCATCGCGGCCTGTGAAGGAGACGGGCTGGAAGCTGAGGAAGTTGATCTTCTTGGGGTTGTCGAGTGCGAACTCGATGATGCGGCCGACCTGCTCGTTATTGATGCCGTTGATGATGCAGGTGACGGGGACGATGTCCACGCCGGCCTCATGCAGGTTGTGGATGGCCTGGAGCTTTACGTCAAACGCGTTGCCCACCTTGCGGTGCGAGTTGGGAGCGTTGCCGATGCCGTCGAACTGGAGGTAGGCGTAGCGCAGACCAGCTTCGGCTGCGGCCTTGGAGAACTCCTTGGACTTGGCGAACTCGATGCCGTTGGTCGCGGCCTGCACGGAGTTGTAACCGACCTTGCGGGCGTAGGCGACAGCATCCAGGAAGTAGGGGCTGAGCGTGGGCTCGCCGCCGGAGAACTGAACGCTCATCTGGCGCTTGGGCTTGATGGTGATGGCGTTGTCCAGCATGGTCTTGATCTCGTCCCATGTGAGCTCGTGGACGAAGCCGACCTGGTTGGCGTCCATGAAACAGGGGTCGCACATCATGTTGCAGCGGTTGGTGAGGTCGATGGTGAGCACCGAGCCGCGACCGTGAGTGACGGTGGACGTGCCGTGGTTGTGCAGCTTCTCATCGTTGTGGGCGCGGATGTCGCGGCCGGGGAAGACCTCTTCAAGGTGCTTGAAGAAGGCGGTGTCGATGGACATCACATCTTCAAAGTGGCCATGGATGGGGCAGTCCTTCACCATCAGGATCTGGCCGTCGCGCTCGATGATCTGGGCCTTGATCTCGCCGACCTTCTCATTGAGCAGGATCTCGTGAGGCAGCTTGCCGTCGACGATCTGCTGGCGGATCTCGGGGACGCAGCGCGGGCAGAGGGAGTCCGTGGTGCGAGGCCAACCGAGGGGCGGCTTCTCCTTTTGGTAGGACTTGAGCAGGGGCTTGTCGCTCCACTTGGGCGTAAAGCTCTTGTTAGGGCTGATCGAGTTCAGCTTGTTGAACACGCTCCAGCCGGCCTTCGCGGTGAGCACCACGCCTTTTTCAAAGAGTTTCGTCGCCTTTGCCATATGCCTATCTATCTCCTGAAGATGCAACGCAGTGTCTGCGTAAGTAGTGAACTCCCAGCCAATCGAGCTACCCGAGGGTCCTTGAGGCTCTTCCCGGAATGGTGAGTCTCTACAGCTCCGGGATTCACATGTACATAGAGTCAGCCTAGGCGAACAGGGGGGCTAAGTCGCTGATAAAGCAGCGAATGGCGAGATTCTGCATTGAACGGGGATTAAACGACCGCGAGGGAGACGGGAAATGGCTCCCTGGGCCATGACCGCAACCAATAGCCAAGTAGAATGAACGACATGGAATTCCCCGCAACACGGCTGCGCCGGCTGCGCTCAACCCCCGCGATGCGCTCCCTGGTGCGCGAAACCCATCTGCATCCCGGGGCGCTGGTCTACCCGCTGTTTCTGTGCGAAGGCGAGGGCGTTAGGCGTGAGATCAGCTCCATGCCTGGCGTCTTCAACCTGTCTATAGATGAGGCCGTGAAAGAGGTCGAGGCGTGTGCGGCGCTGGGGATTGGCGGGTTGCTGCTGTTTGGTGTCCCGGACAAGAAGGATGAGCTGGGCAGCTGCGCCTATGCAGCCGATGGAATCGTGCAGCGCGGGCTGCGGGCGATCAAGGCGACCAAGGTTTCACAATCGCTGGTGACGATCGCCGACGTCTGCCTGTGCGAGTACACCTCGCACGGGCATTGCGGGGTTGTCGCGCAGGATGGGGAGCACTTTCAGGTCGAGAACGATGCCAGCGTTGCACTGCTGGAAAAGACCGCTGCATCCTTGGCCGAGGCCGGCGCCGATGTGGTCGCGCCCAGCGACATGATGGACGGACGCGTGGCGGCGATTCGCAGAGCGCTGGATGAGGCCGGTAAACCAAACACGCCCATTCTGAGCTATGCGTCGAAGTTTGCGTCAGCGTTTTATGGGCCATTTCGCGAGGCCGCGGATTCCGCGCCGCAGTTCGGCGACCGCAGGACCTACCAGATGGATGGAGCCAACCTGCGCGAAGCGATGCGCGAGATTGAGCAGGACATCGCCGAGGGCTGTGACATGTTGCTGATGAAGCCTGCGATGCCGTATCTCGACGTGATCCGCGAGGCGCGGCAGCGGTTCGATCTGCCGATGGGGGCGTATCAGGTGTCGGGTGAGTACTCGATGCTGCATGCGGCGTTTCAGCGCGGCTGGCTGGAGCCCGAGCGCGCCATGCTGGAGAGCCTGCTGAGTATTCGGCGTGCGGGCGCGGACTTTATCGTTACGTACTTTGCCAAGGATGCGGCGAGGGTCATCTAGTACACCATGGTCGAACACTGTGATCTGCACGGGGAATCATGCTCTGCGTGGAGACGCCAGCGTATGCTGGGGCGCCTGCTCACTGGATTGGTATTGGGCTGGCTTCCTGTTATGGGCTTAGTTGGCTGGTGTTCAATTAGGCTTTTCGTTGCTCCCACAGTGGACTTTGTCGTAGCTGCACTTTATGCGCTAACGGTTCTGACCGTTAGCGCAATCCGCGTTGACTTCCGGTGCCCACGGTGCAATGGTCGCCGTTACGCTCGCTTGCATGGATTCGTAATTAATTACTTTGCTAAAGAATGCGGAAGGTGTGGCTTGCGTAAATGGCAATGCGGAGACGTCAACTAAGACTCATCCAGCTCCGCGAACACCTCAGCCAACGAAATCGCTATCGATGTCCCCGGGATGCGCAGGACGCCATCCTCGGGCTGAGAAAATCCGCGGACGGTGGCATAGTATGCGAGCCGATTCCATGGATTGATGGCCCACACATTCGCCACACCCATACGTACGTAGTCATTGACCCGTTCCTGGAGTTCATCGAGAGTATCGTTACGGGAGAGTATTTCCACGCAAAGCAGCGGTGGAGTCACAACGATGAGCTCATAGGGGTCGCCCTCCCTGATGACGCAGAGGTCCGCGACCCGGTAATTCTCAGCAGAGGTTTGGACGCGCTGGTCGCCCATCGCAATGACGTGCCAGTCTTTTCGGTGTTCGCGGAAGATGGCCCCAAGAATGATTTGTAGCTGCGTATGAGGCCGTTCCCCCACGTTTCGCTCCTTCACTTCGCCGCAGATGTAGTCGCAGTCGGGGCGGTAGGTCGTCCGCAAGTACTCGCTGACCGGTATGAGAACCGAGCTCGCCATAGCGCACACTCCGTAGCTATATCCTAATCCCTGGCGCGGGAATCGGCATCAGGAGAGCGCCGTAAACAGCAGGCATTTCCAGCCGGGAACATCGAGCTTCCAGATGATCCGCGGCTTCCGTCCGGTTGCATGCGCTTCGCGCCAGATTGCTGCGTTGCGGGAGTCGCCAGTTAAGTCAAGCCTGTCTACTACCGTCATCCCGCGGGTCAGAGGGCTGATGGTTTCGATCTCAATGTAGTGTTCGCTAGCCTCCAGCGCCAGCTGGGGATCGAGAAGCAGCGCCATCGCGATGGGGTCGGGAAGCGAGATGCCGTGTTCCCCGGTCTGCTCCAGGTAGGCTTCACGGGCGCGGCCATTGCAGCGGATGGCAAACTCCGCGAGCGGCGTGCCAATAGCAAGAATCTGATCAATCTCCTGCGCATTCAATACTGCGTCATACCGCGAGAGTTGCCAGCCGACGAGCTCAATCTGCAGGCCAGACAGCAGGACCGCGCGGGCGGCCTCGGGATCTGCCCAGATGTTGAACTCGGCAGCGGGGGTGACGTTGCCCTCGCAACAGGGTGCGCCGCCCATGATGACGCAGCGGCCGATGTTGGCGACGATGCGTGGTTCGCGCGCGATGGCCTGCGCGAGGTTGGTCAGCGGGCCAAGAGTAATGACCTCGAGACCCGGATGCTGGAGTGCGGTGGCGATAATGGCGTCCACCGCGTGAGTTGGCTCAGGTACGCGCCTGGTCGGTGCATATCCGCAGTCGCCGAGGCCGTCCATGCCGTGGAACCAGGTTGCCGGTTCCAGTTCGCGAGACAGTGGCTTCGACGCGCCTGCATACACCGGCACATCCGAACTACAGAGTTCCACCGTATAGAGGGCGTTCCGCGTCGCCTGCTCCACCGGAATGTTGCCGGCGACGACTGTGATGGCCGCGACCTGAACCAGCGGCGAGCGGAGCGCCATGATGAGCGCCACAGCGTCGTCGGAGGCGGTATCGGTGTCCATGAGGACGATGCGTGGCATGTCCTCCATGCTATCCGGAGCAGCCGCCGGATGAGTCCAATCCGGTACTCGAACATCCAATTCTGTTGGGTATTCGTGGCAGCGTAGACTATGCTGGCAGCGTTTTACGAAGCAAACCCGAATGGAGCACACTCTCTTGGCAGAACCAATCTATGACCTTGCGATCATCGGCGGCGGTCCCGCCGGATACACCTGCGGCATCCGCGCCGCGCAACTTGGGCTTAAGGTCGCCATCATCGAAAAGACCGATAAGCTCGGCGGCACCTGCCTGCACTGGGGCTGCATCCCGACCAAGGCGATGCTGTTTTCTGCCGAGGTCTGGGACCACCTGAAGCACGCCGAGAGCTACGGCATTGAGGGTGTCTCCGCCCCGAAGCTCAATTGGGAGAACCTGCTCAAGCGCAAGAACGACATCATCGTGAAGCACACCAAGGGTCTCGACTTCCTGATGAAGAAGAACAAGATCACCGTGGTGCGCGGGCATGGGCGGCTTACAGGAAGCACCAAGGATGGCGTCTTTACCATCGACGTGACTGCCGAAGAGAAGGGCAAGGATCAGGGTTCCGAGCTGCAGGCAGCGACGAAGGTGCAGGCGAAGAAGGTGGTAATCGCCACCGGCTCCGACGCGCGCATGCTGCCGGGGTACAAAGCCGACGATACGATCCTGACCAACATCGAGATCCTCTCGCTGCCGAAGTTTCCCAAGTCGCTGATCGTTATCGGCTCGGGTGCGGTCGGTGTCGAGTTCGCTTCGGTCTTCAAGAGCTTTGGCGCGGAGGTCACCATCCTCGAGGCGCTGCCGCGCATCGTTCCGGTGGAGGATGAAGATGTCTCCAAGGAGCTGACGCGCGCATACAAGAAGCGCGGCATCGATGTGAACGTAAGCTGCACGGTCGAGAAGATTGAGAAGACCAAAGGCGGCGTGAAGGTTAGCTTCACCGACTCCGCTGGCAAGCCGCAGTTCCGCGAAGCGGAGAAGGTGCTGGTCGCCGTCGGCCGTGGCCCGCGCACTTCGGATGCGGGCATCGACAAGACCAAGATCCAGCTCGACCGCGGCTTTGTCCCGGTGAACGAGTGGATGGAGACCTCAGAGCCGGGCGTGTATGCCATCGGCGACATCGTTGCGGGGCTGCCGCAGTTGGCGCACGTCGGCGCGATGTGCGGCGTGGTTGTCGCCAGCAAGCTCGCGGGCAAGTACGCGCGGCCTGTCCGCAAGGACCGCGTTCCGGGTTGCACCTACTGCGATCCGCAGATTGGCAGCGTTGGGCTGACCGAGGCGCAGGCCAAGGAGAAGGGCTTCCAGGTGAAGGTCGGCAAGTTCCCGTTCGTCGGCAACTCCAAGGCCACGATCCTCGACTCGCACGATGGCTTTGTGAAGGTCGTCAGCGATGCGAAGTACGGCGAGGTGCTCGGTGTACACATCATCGGGCCGCAGGCGACGGAGCTGATCGCCGAGTGCGTGGTCGCGATGGAGCTGGAAGCGACGGTCGAAGAGCTGATGTTCACCATCCACGCGCATCCCACGCTGAGCGAGAGCCTGCTGGATGGGTTCTCCAGTGTTGAGGGCATGGCAATCAACGTGTAGCGTCTGTTGTGTGTTGACTCGAGCCCGGCGAATTACGCCGGGCTCACTCATCTTATGCACATCCACCTTCTCCAACTCGGCCGCATCTCTTACGCTGAAGGCCTGCGGATTCAGGATGAGCTGGTGGCTGCACGCAAGGCCGGTACGATCGGCGATACGCTGCTGCTGATGGAGCATTCTCCGGTGCTGACGCTCGGCCGCAACAGCACGCGGTCGAATATCCTCGCAAGTGATGAGCTACTCGCGCGAAAAGGAATCGGAGTCCACGAGATTAACCGCGGCGGCGATGTGACCTATCACGGGCCTGGACAGCTTGTGGGCTATCCGATCTTCGACCTGCGCGGTGATCTTCCCGGGAAGCGTGGGCCCCATCTGGGGCCGGTGGACTTTGTCCGGCTGATGGAAGAGGCACTGATTCTTACCTGCAAGGACGTCGGCGTTCCGGCGCAGCGCATCTGCAAGCTGACCGGCGTGTGGACGCTCGCCGGAGGCAGCGTTGTGGAGAAGAAGATTGCCGCGATCGGCATTCATGTCTCGCGGGCGGTGACCTCGCACGGCTTTGCGCTGAATGTCACGACCGACCTGCGCGATTTCGACTGGATTGTTCCTTGCGGCATTACGGATCGCGGCGTGACTTCGCTGGAGCTGGAGTCTCCGCAGGACGTTCCGCCGACGCTCGCGCAGGCAGCAAACAGCGTCGCGGCGAACTTCGGCCGCGTCTTCCAGCGGCAAGTGCTTGCGGCTGAGTCGCTTAACGCGCTGCTCGCGACGGCTTCCGCCATTTGATTCTCTACCGCTGAGTACAAAACCCCCGGATTCTGAGCGCCAGGCCCTGGTTTGCCGCCGTATAATCCAAGGGTTGCGCTCCCCGCGCCGCAAAGACCCTTCCGGAGACCCGTTCCCCATGCCAACCGACGTAGTGATGCCCCAGATGGGCGAATCGATCACCGAAGGCACGCTGACCAAGTGGCTGAAGAAGCCCGGCGACACAGTCGCCCGCGACGAGCCGCTGTTTGAGATCTCCACCGACAAGGTGGATGCCGAGATTCCCTCGCCGGCTGCGGGAACCCTGGGCGACATCAAGGTGCAGGAGGGCGCGACGGTCACGGTGAACACCGTGGTGTGCACCATCGACGAAGGCGGAGCTGCTGCTCCTGCTGCGGCCGCGCCGAAGGCGGAGACCGTGACTCCAGCGGCGGTAGTGACTGCGGCGGCGGATACCGCTGCTTCGGCGCCAGTTGCTGCAGCCGCAGGTCCTGGCACCGAAGTGCTGATGCCGCAGATGGGCGAGTCCATTACCGAGGGCACGCTCACCAAGTGGCTGAAGAAGATCGGTGACACAGTCGCGCGCGACGAGCCCATCTTTGAGATCTCCACCGACAAGGTGGATGCCGAGATTCCTTCGCCGGTGGCCGGAACGCTGACCGAGATCAAGGTGCAGGAAGGCCAGACGGTTACGGTGAACTCCGTGGTGGCTGTAATCGGCGGAGGCGCTGCTGCTCCCGCTTCTGCGGCCAAGCCTGCTGCTACTCCCGCTGCGCCTGCGCCAGCTCCGGTGACTCCGAGCGCTCCTGCTCCCGCGGCTGCCGCTGCGACGGGCGAGGGTCTGCGCTCCTCGCCGCTGGTGCGCAAGATCGCCAAGGAGAACAATGTCGATCTGGGGTCGGTTCCGGGAACAGGAGCCTCAGGCCGCATCACCAAGCAGGACATTACTGGATATATGGAAGGTGGAGCGGCAAAGCCGAGCGCTGCTCCGGCTGTAGCTGCGCCAACTGCCGCGAAGTCCGCGCCTGCTGCACCAGTCTCCGCGCCGCAGCCAGGCGAGCTGGTTCCGCTATCCAAGATGCGCAGCATCATCGCCAAGCGCATGGTGGAGTCCAAGGCGACGAGCCCACATGTCCACACCGTCTTCAAGGTGGACATGACGCGCATCGTCAAGTTGCGTGAGAAGGAGAAGAACAAATACGAGCAGCGCAACGGCGTGAAGCTGACCTACATGCCGTTCATCACGCGCGCTGCGGTGCAGGCGCTGAGGAAGCATCCGATCGTCAATGCGTCGATGCAGGGCGAAGCGATTCTGTACAACAAGAACATCAACATCGGCATCGCGGTCGCGCTCGACTGGGGACTGATCGTTCCGGTGATCAAGCAGACCGAGGAGAAGAACTTCCTCGGCATTACGCGGGCGATTGTGGATCTTGCCGACCGCGCGCGCAACAAGAAGCTCGCTCCGGATGAGGTCGCAGGCGGCACATTTACGCTGACCAACTCGGGCATCTTCGGCGAGCAGTTCGGAATGCCGATCATTGCTCAACCGCAGTCGGCGATCCTCGGCATTGGCGGTCTGAACAAGGAGGCTGTTGTGCTGACCGACAAAGACGGGCAAGACAGCATTGCAATCCGCAGCATTCAGCGGTTCACGCTGGGATTTGACCATCGCACGATTGACGGAGCCGATGCAGGCAAGTTCATGTCCGACTTCAAGGCGTATCTCGAAAACTGGAGTGAAGATATCGGGTAGCCGATACCCTCCCCCCTACTTCCGTTTTCTGTAGAGTCTCTGCAATCAATGATTTGGCGGGTGCCCCCGGGGTCAAAGTATTGATTGCAGAGATCTTGCAGGCAAAATATTGAAACGATATGAAATAAACGGCAGACTCTCCGCGAGTCTGCCGTTTTCCGTTGCGTGGATGCAAGCTGCTAACACCGTGGATGCCCGCATCCTACGCTTGAATCCGACACCTCGGATTCGACGGGAGTTTACTCATGGCGGTGATGATGCAGGCGTTCTACTGGGACGGCGCGGTGAAGGAGAAGAAACAGGGGGAGTGGTGGAACCATCTCTCCGAGAAGGTCCCGCAGCTCTCGGCCTCCGGGTTCGATGCGCTATGGCTGCCGCCGATATGCAAGGCGGCGAACCCAACGTCCAACGGCTATGACCCGTATGACTACTTCGACCTGGGCGATATCGACCAGAAGGGCTCGGTGAAGACGCTATATGGCAACCGCGCCGAGTTGAAGTCGCTGATAGAGAAGATGCACAAGCACAACATGGGCGCGATCGCTGACATGGTGATCAACCACAACTCCGGCGCCGACGAGGAAGAGGTGAATCCGCTGGACGGGCAGAAGCGGTGGACGAAGTTCAAGCCCAAGAGTGGCAAATTTCCTCGTGACTGGAACTGTTTCCATCCCAGCCGCTATGAACGAGTGATGGTCGAGGGCGAGAACTACGCCGAGTTCCCGCACCTGTGCCATCGCAATCCGAGCGTCTATGGCGCCATGTACGACTACGCACGGCTGATCATCGAGGAGCTGGACTTTGACGGCTTCCGGTTCGACTACGTGAAAGGCTTTGGATCATGGATGATCGGCCTGCTGGCCAAGTATCAGTATCAGAAGAAAGACGGCCGCGAGTTCACGCCGTTCGTAGTGGGCGAGTACTGGTCAGGGCCCGAAGATATCGAGGGCTGGCTCGACGGGGTTCGCGCAGTCACCGATCAACAGATGGCCGCGTTCGACTTCCCCCTGCGCTACAAGCTGAAGGACGTGTGTGACTCCCCCGGCTACAGCCTGATGAACCTGACCAACGGCGGCTCCGTGGTTGCGGCCAGGCCGTTCAATGCGGTGACCTTCGTGGAGAACCACGACATGGGCGGCAACGAGATCATCAACGACAAGATGATGGCCTACTCGTTCATCCTGACCGGTGATGGTTATCCGTGCGTGTTCTGGTGGGACTACTTCAACTGCGAGCTGGCGCGCCCCGAAACGCCGCATGGGATTGATGCGTTGATCGCGGCGCACCACAAACACGCAGGCGGCGAATCCACCGTGCTGCACGTCGATCCTGACCTGTACATCATGCAGCGTGGCGGCACAGAGAGCCAGAGCGGGTTGATCTATGTGCTGAACAACCTCGGCAACCAGTGGAGCGGCACTTCCGTGAAGACCAGGTGGCAGAACCAGAAGTTCAAGCCGGTCGCGTGGGACGGGCACGACGAAGCCTATCCGGATGAGCGCACGACCGATGGTGACGGCAACGCAGAGTTTCCGGCTCCGCCGCGGGGGTACTGCGTGTACGCGCCCGTCTAGTTGCGGCGAGCGCTCCAGTACGCGATGGCAACATGCAGAAACGTGAGCAGGCCGCCGACCCCGGCGGGATGAGTTCATGTCCGACTTTAGTGCTTATCTGGAGAACTGGTCGGAAGATATCGGCTAAAGTCCCGAGTAAATATCTAGCGGAAGACTCAGCTCGCTTAACTGCCAAACTGGTACCCGGAATACTCCGAGCACCTGCCTCTGATTTCTAACTGCGATTTGAACGTGCGTCTTGTCTTTGAATCCGGATCGATCAAACA
>Ga0302154_10001755_pt1 | contig 17206 bp, 12 predicted proteins | sample I_Bog_N2_3_FD_193507 | JGI IMG/M metagenome (GOLD analysis project Ga0302154, IMG submission 193507) | Peat permafrost microbial communities from Stordalen Mire near Abisko, Sweden - I_Bog_N2_3 | ecosystem: Environmental > Terrestrial > Soil > Wetlands > Peat | place: Sweden: Abisko, Stordalen... | reverse complement strand
CAGCGAGCCTGCGCCCATCAGCACGATGGCCGTGTAGGCGATGCGCTGCGCGCCGTTGTACTTGCCCTGTGCGGGCATTCCCTTGCGCCGGGCGAAGGGGAGGTGCAGGTCGTAGAGCGTGACCTGCAGGGCGTCCGCGAAGGAGCGGCGCTGCGGCCAGAGCACGCGCCACTCTCCGGAGACGGCGAGGTAGACGGCGTAGGCGATGCCGTTGATTGCGAAGAGCCACATGAAGAAGAAGTGCCAGCCCAGCCCAGTGGTGATGCGGTAGGGCGCGTTGAGGAGGTGCCAGAACCAGTCCGGAAAGAGGCGCACCAGCGTGAAGGAGCCGATGCCGATGCGGTAGACCTGGTGGGGATGGGCATAGGGCGGGATGGAGTCTCCCCAGTAGATGAGCAGGCCGCTCCAGATCATCACCGAGAGCACGGGGAAGTTGATCCAGTGCATCCAGCGTATGGCGCGGGCGTGTTTTTCGACAAGTCTCAGCGTCTCGCTTTGATCGTCACTCATGGTGCAGAAATCTCCACGGCAAGATTGCACTTTGGAGAGGGTTCTGCGCAAGGGGGTGCGCGATGATTTGGCCATTCTGTAAAAGACTTAATTATGCGTTCAGAATTACCTTCCAGGCAGCAGCGATAGGGATCGGAAGGGCTGCTGGAGCATCTGCCAAAAGATACCGACTTCCAGGCACGTGGCCGCGTCTAACCCGGTAGCGAGCGGTGAGTCCCGCTCTCATCGCAGGAGGCAGCCGTTCTGTCCAAAGCCCGCAGCCGCGCCGCAGCCGGAGTGATGATTGCCACGTTGTGGCGCATGGGAGCCGCAGCGCTCCCGGCCCAGGCGGTACATTCCAGCTTTGAGATCGCGACGCACCGCATGGATGTGGACGTGGACGGCGCGCCGAATGCCTATGGGCCGCCGGGATCCAAGGCGCTGGACAAGCTGCGCGACGCGCGCTATCGCGGCCACAGGCGCGGCGAGATCGTCGGCTATCTGACCGATGATGACGACCCGAAGATCCCCATCGTGCAAGGGCCGCGGGACCCGTATCCCGGCTACTACATCTCGCAGACGGCATTCACGGATCCCCGGCGCACCGATCCGCGCGACCCGCTGCGCTATGTGGATGCGACCCGGATCAACTACGTGGTGCTGGGCAACGCAGCGCAGCGCAAGGGCGCGCGGGTGGGAGACTTTGTGGCGGTGTACTCCAGGCGCACCGGCAAGTCGGTCTTCGGCATCGTGGGCGACGACGGCAATCCCAGCGGCGATGAGGGGTCGCTACATCTGCTGCAGGCGCTGGGCTACCCATTCCATGACGGCATTGAGGATGCCGTGGAGGGCCGCGAGATTGTCATCCGCTTCTATCCGCATTCCAACCCGGAGCGGCTGTTCTTTCATACGCAGGCCGAGTTGGACGCCGCCGCGAAGCGGCTGGGGCTAAGCAGGGAGTTTCTGGAGGCGAAGCAGTGAGGAAAGTTGTTAGTTTTTAGTTCTTAGTTGTAAGTTCATTGTCAGCAGATACAGTCTGCTCTTTCTAACAACCAAGAGCTAAAAACTATCGTCTGGAGTTTTTCATGGAATACCGCAGCCTTGGCCGATCCGGCCTGAAAGTTCCCGTACTCTGCTTCGGCACCGGCACCTTCGGCGGCGCGGGCAACAAGTTCTTTGAGGCGTGGGGCACCACGCAGGACGAAGAGGCGGTGCGGATCGTCGACGTGTGCATGGAGGCGGGGTGCAACTTCTTTGACACCGCCGATATCTACTCCGACGGCAACAGCGAGAGGGTGCTGGGCAAGGCCATCGCGCACCTCAAGCGCGAGGACGTGCTGATCTCGACCAAGGCGACCTTCAGCATGGGTGAGGGGCCGAATGACAAGGGCAGTTCGCGCTACCACCTGGTGCAGGCGCTGGAGGGCTCGCTAAAGCGGCTGAACACGGACTACGTGGACGTGTACCATCTTCACGGCTTTGACGCGACCACGCCGGTGGAGGAGACGCTGAACACGCTGGACAAGATGGTGCGCGAGGGCAAGGTGAGGTATATCGCGTGCTCGAACTTCTCCGGCTGGCACCTGATGAAGTCGCTGAGCGTGAGTGAACGCTATGGGTGGGCGCGGTACGTCGGGCACCAGGTGTACTACTCGCTGATTGGGCGGGACTACGAGTGGGAGCTGATGCCGTTGGCGCTGGACCAGGGCGTGGGCGCGCTGGTGTGGAGTCCGCTGGGCTGGGGACGGCTTACGGGCAAGATCCGCCGTGGACAACCGCTCCCGAAGGAATCGCGGCACGCGCAGGGCGGCGGCGAGGGCGGCCCCGAGATGCCGGATGAGTATCTGTATAAGGTGGTGGATGCTCTCGACGAGGTGGCGAAGGAGACCGGCAAGACCGTTCCGCAGATCGCGCTGAACTGGCTGCTGACGCGGCCGACGGTCTCCACGCTGGTGATTGGAGCGCGGGATGAGAAGCAACTACGCGCGAACCTGGGCGCGGTAGGTTGGACGCTGACGCCGGAGCAGGTTGCCAGGCTGGAGGACGCCAGCGCCGTCTATCCGGCGTATCCGTACTGGCACCAGTGGCAGTTTCCGTATCTGAAGAACAAGGTGGTGCGATAGGGATCGGCGAGGACTTCTGTCGGAGATCGGCATCCAAAGGCACCCCACCCTGCCGCGCGGTAAGACTGCGCGTCGAGGATGGGGCACCCGGGGTTGAGTTACGGTGCGGGCTTGGGAGCGGGCTTCTTGGGAGCGGCCATCTTGGGCTTCCAGAAGTCGGGCTCGGCCTGGATCCACGGCTCGGGCGGATAGCTCATCTTGGGATTGATCTGGAAGAGGTTGGTCTGCTGGGCCTCGATGGAGGCAGCCGACAGCTCTCCCAGCTTCGCCATGCCCTTGTCGCCCATGGCTTCGACGAACTTCTTGCCGGTGGCGAAGTTGGTGTCGATCTCAGCCATGGACTTGAGCGTGGTGATGACCAGGAACTCATTGCCGGGGACGCCGTAGGCCTGCTGGTACATCACCCAGCTGGTTTCGGGTATGCCCTTCTTGTAGCCGTCCTTGACCAGCTTTACGGCGTCGGACCACTCCTTCTCATGGCCGGGCTTGATGCGGAAGAGCTCGAGTTCCATGAACCGCTTGCCGACGAGGTTGCCGGTGTTGTAGCTCATCTCGTCATTGCGTGTCCACAGGCTGGCATCGGCGTCGGCGAGCAGGTCGCCGTCAGCGACGTTGGCGTGGTCCAGCGCGGCGCTGAGCGCGGCGTTCTTGTCCACGGCTTTGTTCTCGGCCTCAATGGCGGCAAAGTTCGGATAGCCGCTGAAGAACAAGGCGCGGTAGGGGCCGGTGAGAGAGTTCAGCGCGAAGTAGCGCACCGGGCCGTTGTGGTCTTTCATCGCGGCGATGAAGGCGCCTTCGGTCTTCTCATGCAACATGCCGCCCTTGCCGGGCTTGGTGAACTCACGCTGAATCATCAGCACCTTGGGCGGTCCGTTGGTGCCGTCGTCCTGGGCGCTGATCGCGAACGGCGCGCTGGCCAGGGCGCAGAGCAGCAGAGGCAGTGCGGTGGAACGTTTGCTGAAACGGAACGTCATGGGAGAATCCTCCTGGGATATGAACCTGAGTTGTGATGGTGAGGGGCCCGAAGAGCGACGCGCAGGGAAGTCCAGCGATTCAGTCGCGTGGGTTGCCCCAGAAGTGTCCGCTGCCGGCGGTGTTCTGTCAAGGAGGTCCGCCGGAGCTCGGGAACCGGCGCGGCCTTTGGACCGTACAGAACTTCGCGGAGTTGTGCGCGCTGCACAGCGTAAACTGGATATCAGATAGCCGATGGAGACCAAAGAAGCATTCCGGATCGCCGTGCAATCGCTGTGGGCCAACAAGCTGCGCAGCGTGCTCACCCTGCTGGGCGTGGTCATCGGCGTGGCCAGCGTGATTGCGGTGGTGACGCTGGTGAACGGCGCGAATGTGTACGTCGCGACCAAGATCAACCACCAGGGCGCGGACGTCTTTACCATCTCGCAGTCGCCCGCGTTTACCACCAGCTATAAGGAGTATCTGAAGAACCAGAAGCGGAAGATTATCTCGCTCGACGAGTATCGTGCGATCCAGGCGGAGTGTTCGTTGTGCGTGCAGGTGGGCGCGTTGCAGTCTACGACAGGCAGCGTGAAGTACGGCAACGACAGCAACACCGGTACGCAGATCCGTGGCTACACGGCGCTCATGCCGGAGATGCAGAACCTGAACATCGTGGAGGGCCGAGGATATACGCAGGCCGATGAAGACCACGCGGCGCATGTGGCGATCATTGGAGCCGACATCGAAGAGAACCTGCTGAAGCTGGAAGACCCGATCGGCAAGGAGATCCGCGTGGACGGCGTGCCGTACACGGTGATCGGGCTGGGAGAGAAGCAGGGCAAGACGCTGGGACAGAGCCAGGACAACTGGGTGGGGGTTCCGCTGACCGCGTACCAGAAGGCCTACGGGACGGCGAAGACGCTGACGATCTATGCCAAGGCGCCAAGCGGCGCACAGGCGATGCAGGACGCCAGCGACCAGGCCAGGTTGCTGATGCGCGGCATCCGCCATGACCGTGCCGGCGAAGACGACAGCTTTAGCCTGGAGACCAGCAGCGCGCTGGCCGGGCTGCTGGGGCAGGTGACCAAGAACATAGGCGCGGTGGCGATTGCGATTGCGGCAATCTCACTGGTGGTGGGCGGCGTGGTGATTATGAACATCATGCTGGTGAGTGTGACCGAGCGGACGCGCGAGATCGGCGTGCGCAAGGCGCTCGGCGCCAAGCGCGGCGATGTGCTGGTGCAGTTCCTGATGGAGAGCAGCATCCTGTCGCTGGTGGGCGGAGTATTCGGCGTGGCGCTGGGGGTGGGCGGTGCGCTGGGCGTAGCCGCGGTGGTGGACTTCCCTGCGACCGTGGCTCTGTGGAGCATATTTGCGGGGCTGGTGGTGGCTTTGAGCGTGGGCTTGTTCTTTGGCGTGTATCCGGCGAGGAAGGCAGCCGATTTGGATCCGATTGTTGCGTTAAGGAGTGAATTCTAAGGCAACGGCAAACGCGCAGTACGCGGAGTACGCAAAGGTACGCGGAGGAAGGCAAGAGCGATGGCGATGCGAGCGAGTGACCAGAAGGAATCGGTACGGATGGCGCTGGATACTCTGCGCGCGAACAAGCTGCGTTCGGGATTGACGATTCTTGGCATTGTGATTGGCGTGATGACGGTGATTACGATCTCGTCGGTGGTGAATGGGCTGAACTCGTCGGTATCGAACCTGGTGGCGTCGTTCGGGACCAACGTATTGTGGGTGTTCCGGTTTCCCTTTACAGGGACGCGGCCCACGGCGGAGATGCTGGCCCGCAAGCAGATGACGTACGACGATATGCTGGCGATCGCTCAACTGCCGCACGTGGTGGCGGCGACGGCATCGTTGCAGTACACCAACTATCAATTCAACGCCGGCTCAGTGGTGGCGAAGTTCGGGCAGAACAAGGCGGACAACGTGTCGCTGGAGGGGGACACCCCCAACAATGCCATGGTCTACGACCAGGTGCTGACGGAGGGCAGGTTTTTTACGCAGAACGACTACGACCGCGCAGCCGACGTGGTGGTGCTGGGTCACGATGTGGAGCAGGACCTGTTCGGGCCGGTCGACCCCATCGGCAAGGATGTGGTGATTGCAGGGCGGACGTTTACGGTGATCGGCGTGTACGAAAAGCAGAAGACGGCGTTCGGCGGCGGCAAGAACCCCGCGGACAGCTATGCCTACTTCGTGATCCCGACGTTTCACAAGCTGCACCCGGAGATACTCGACTACTGGATTAGCGCGAAGTTCGACGACCCGAAGAATAAGGAACTGGTGACGGGCGAGATCCAGGAGCTGTTGCGGCGGCGGCGCAAGGTAAGGAACGAGCTTCCGGACAACTTTGCGGTATTCAGCTCCGACTCGATTACCAAGTTGTGGAACCAGGTAAGCGGCGCGCTGTTTGCGCTGATGCTGGGACTGAGCGCGGTGGGGCTGATGGTGGGCGGCGTGGGCGTGATGAACATCATGCTGGTGAGCGTGACGGAGCGGACGCGCGAGATCGGCGTGCGCAAGGCCATCGGCGCGACCAAGAACATCATCCTGATGCAGTTCACGCTGGAGGCGATTGTGCTGTGCGCGGTGGGCGGATTGATTGGGGTGAGCCTGGGATCGCTGGTGAGCCTAGGGCTGCACTTCATCATCTCCAGCAGCGTGAGCCTGATGTGGATTGCAACGGCGTTCCTGTGCTCCTGCGCGATCGGGCTGGTCTTCGGGATCTATCCGGCGTGGAAGGCGGCGAATCTGAATCCGATCGACGCGCTGCGATACGAGTGAGGCACTACACTGTCTAGATGGACACCCTTACGCTTGGGATACAAGGCGCGGCCGCGCTGCTGACGGCGTGCGGCATTGCGTATGGGTTGATCGCGCTGTGGGCGGCCAGGTCGTTTGAACGGGCGACGAAGGACGTGCCGGCAACGGGCTTTGCGCCGCCGGTCACCATCCTGAAGCCGGTGCGTGGTGTGGATGCGCGCATGTACACCGGGCTGGTGAGCCACTGCCTGCAGCAGTACGCCGGTGACGTGGAGCTGCTGTTCGGAGTCAGCTCGCTGGAGGACCCGGCGGTCGCGCTGGTGGCGCGGCTGCGCGTGGAGTATCCGAAGGTGGACATACGGCTGGTGGAGTGCCCGGAGATGCTGGGCACGAACGGGAAGGCATCCAACCTGGCGCAGATGGTTCCGCGGGCGCGCTTTGAGCACATCGTGGTGAATGACAGCGACATCCGCGTCAGTCCGCAGTATCTGAACAGGGTGATGGCGCCGTTTGCGGCGCACACCACCGGCCTGGTCACGACGCCGTATGTGGGGCGCGCCGAGCGGGGGCTGTGGTCGCGGCTGGAGGCGCTGGGCATCTCGACGGACTTTATGGCGGGCGTGCTGACGGCGAGGCTGCTGGAGGGCAAGATTCGCTTCGGGCTGGGCTCCACGCTGGCGACCACTAAGACCGTGCTGGCCGTGGCCGGCGGTTTTGAGGGGTTGGCCGACCGGCTGGCCGACGACTATGAGCTGGGGGCGCGGGTCAGCGCCGCGGGATATCGCGTGGAGCTGGTGCATGAGGTGGTGCAGACCGCGGTTCCGGCCTACTCGCTGCGCGGGTTCTGCGAGCACCAGCTGCGCTGGGCGCGCAGCACGCGCGACTCGCGGCGCGCCGGGTATCTTGGGCTGGGCGTTACCTATGTGCTGCCGTGGGCGATAGCGGCCGTTGTGGCCAGCGGCTTTGCGCTATGGAGCCTGTCATTGCTGAGCCTGGCGCTGCTGGTGCGCCTCGCCGTAGCGCTGGCGGTGGGCGTGGGTGTGCTGGATGACGAGCAGGTGCTCCGCGACCTACTGCTGCTGCCGCTGCGCGACTGCATGGGGCTGTTCTTCTGGGTGTGGAGCTACGCCAGCGACGAGGTGGTGTGGCGCGGCGAGTGCTTCCGGCTGCGGCGCGGCGAGTTGGAGCGAGTGTAGGAGTGGAGCGCATGGCGCGAGGACCGGTGGCGGCGTCAATCAAAGGAGTGAAAGCCGCGCTGGGCGCTGGCGGGGAGGCGGTGCGCGCGGAGCTGGTGCGGGCGCTGCGCGACAAGGATAAGGCGGTGGTGGAGCGCACGGCGCGGACGCTGAAGAAGATCTCCGAGGCAGACGCGGCGGCGTTCTATGCCTGGCGCAAGGCGCTGCTGGCCGAGGCCTTGCGAGCGGCGGATGTGCGTGTGCAGTGGAACCTGTCCATCATCCTGGGACGGCTTCCACTGAAGGGCGCGGACAAAGCGCTGGCCGTGGAGTTGATGTTCGAGCGGCTGCGCGACAAGAGCGGCCTGAACCGCACGATGGCGCTGCAGGCGCTGATGGACCTCTCGGTGGACGATTCGGCACTGCGGGCGCGGCTGTCGCCGGTGGTAACGGAGTTCATCGAGCACGGAACGCCGGCGATGAAGGCGCGGGCGAGGAAGTTGATGCAGAAGCTGGTGGATAAGAACAAGCAACAGCAAAGGCCTTAACGCAGAGGGCTCGAAGGTTGCGCGGTGGGCGCGGACGACGGCGGGCTAACCCAGTAGGTCGTCGTCGCGGCGGGGTTCGTTGGGGCCCTGGACGTGCTCGTGGATGTCGCCCACGACGTCGGTGAGGTAGTGCAGCTTGCGGCTGAGCGCCTGGATCTCGGCTTCGGCGCGGCGGTTCACCTCAAAGTCCAGCTCGCTGCGCAGGCGGTCCTTCTGGTCCTGTCGGTTCTGGCTCATCATGATGACCGGCGCCTGGATCGCGGCTAGCATAGAGAGAAAGAGGTTGAGCAGGATGAACGGATACGGGTCCCACGACGTGCCGTGCAGCATGACCAGCGCGACGCTGAGGATGACGTAACCGATCATGGTGGAGAGGAAGAGGATGATGAAAGTCCACGAACCGCCGAAGCTGGCCACGTGGTCGGCGATGCGCTCGCCGAAGGTCTCCTGCTCGTCGATCAATTCATTCGGATTGCGGGAGGCGCGGCCGCGGATGACGCGCTGCGCGGTGTGGATCTCGCCGGCCATCACGGCCAGCATGTCCAGACCGGCCTGCGGCTTGCTGGCAAGCAGGATGGAGATGTCGTGCCGGTCGACCTCGATGCATGTGGTGGCTTGGGTGGCGATCGCGGTGGTGTGGTGCGGAATGCCCTCCAGCATGGAGGCGAAGCCGAAGAAGTCGCCGTGCTTGGGCTCGGAGAAGATGACCTCCTGCCCGTCTTCGTCGATGAGTGTGACCTCGACCGCGCCGGAGAGCATGACGTAGGCTGAACCGCTGGGCTCGCCGGTCTTGTAGATGCGCTGCTTGGCGGCGAAGTCGCGCAACTCCACCTGCTGCGCGAGCACGGCGAGCTCGTCGTCGTCGAGCAGCGAGAAGAGCGGAATCTGGCGAAGTTCGGCGGCGTCGCAGGGCATAAGGCGGAGTGTAAAGCGTAGAGAAGACCAAGAACAGATTAGCGGTTGTGCTGGTTGCTGACGATCTCCTTGCCGCCATTTTTTACGAGAATGTAAACCGGGCCGGGCAGGCGTGGCAACTGGTTCGGCGGATCGGTCAGGGACTGCCACAGGAAGATGCGCTGCGTGCCGCGCCATTTCGCGGCGAGCGAGCTGTCGGTCTCGAAGATTGGCGGAGCGTCGGCGAAGAAGCTCCCGTACCAGAGGTTGGAGCTGCGGCCGTCGACGATATGGATGTCCGCTCTTTGGAGGTAAAAGCCGAGCGAGGAGCCGGACTCATACTCGCCGTGGATGGCGACCATGTCCTGCGGCTGCACCTGCGGTGCGATGGCGGCCGCGAGTTGCGCGCTGGTGAGCACGGGGGAGAAGATGCGCAGGCCGAGGAAGACGGAGACCAGGAATCCGAACGCGCCCGCCGCGAGCGCGAGGTTCGCGGCGTGGAGCTTGCTCCTCGCCAACAGCAGGAGCGCGACGAGCGGGCCGAGGAAAAGGCTGAGCGCTGCAATCGCGAGCGGGAAGCGAAAGAGCGCGACCGAGGGCCCGGTGATGTCCATGACGTGGCCCAGCGACAGAGCGTAGTCGGCAGGCTGCTGCCGGAGCAGCGTGGCCAGGTCGGTGGTGGGCGCGAGCGCGCGGCCGTGGAAGAGCGCGAAGATGCAAAACGCCATCACCAGCGAGCCAAGGACCAGAGGCGCCATCAGGCACCATTTAGCTGCCCGCCGATGCTTTTCTGCCGCGGGTTTATCGAGTCCCCGTTGCGCCAGCCATCCGGCGATGAGGATCGCGAGTGTCGGCAGCGCGGGCAGCACGTAGTACTCCTGGCGCGTGGAGAGCGAGAAGAAGAGCAGGACGAACGCCGCCCACGCCACCAGCAGCGCCACGCCGCGCTGCGGCAGCGGCAGATCGTGGCGGCGAAGCTGGCTGCGCCAGATGTCGTCGCGCACCGGGAGCGCCCGCGCGATGGCTTTAAAGATGAACGCCGACCACGGCATCAGCCAGAGAAAGCACAGTCCCCAGAAGAGCCACAGCGGCACGGTGTCGTAGTCGTGCGGCACGCGCAGGTTCAGGTAGCGCAGCAGGTGTTCGTTTACGAAGTAGAACCAGGTCCAGCCGCGCACGTTGCCGTCGGTAGGCAGCGGTACCAGCCAGTGGCCCGCGAGGCCGCCCGGATCCCAGGCAAACTGGAACGGTGCGGGATGGCCCTGCGTCGGGTTCGCGAGTCCCGCGAGGATGTGCCAGGGAGCGGCAACCGCAAGGAAGACTGCTAGCGAGGTCCACGGATGCAGTTGCCGGACGCGCGATAGAGTGCCGCGCAGGCCGCGGCACATAAGAAGATAGATTGCGGCGATAGCCACCGGGAAGACAACGCCGATGAGCCCCTTGGTGAGCACGTTGAGCGCGCAGGCCACGGCAAAGAGGTAGCTGGGAAGGCGATAGTGAGCGCGGCGGGTCTCGGTGCGCCAGAGTGCGTCTATTGCGAGTGCGGTCCAGAGGCAGACGAGCGCGTCCGGAATCAGCATTCGCGTGAAGAGGAAGATGCCGAAGCTCGACAGCGAGATGAGCGCGGCGTACAGCCCGGCGCGCGGGTCGTGCAACATGCGCCGCGCCAGGCTTTCGACGACTAGCACCAGCGCCAGCACCGCCAGCGCCAGCGGAATGCGCGCGGCGGCGGCGAGAGAACGAGGGCCGGTGCGGCCCGCGAGTTGCGCGCCACGCATACTCGCGGCCATCGCCCAGTAGAAGAGCGGCGCCTTCTCCAGGTAGCGGATGCCATTGGCGTGGAGCGTGACGACGTCGTGGCGCAGCAGCATCTCGCGGGCGGCCTCGGCGTGCACGCTGTCGGCGTCGTCCAGCAGCGGCGGCGTAAAGAGCGCAAAGCTTGCGTAGAGCGCGGCCCATAGTAGCAGGATGGCGAGCAGCGTGGAGCGCGGGCGGGTTGGGGTGGGCGGTTGCACCGAGTTCAAGTGTATGCGGTGCAAACTGCAAACGCGGAGGACGCGGAGGACGCAGAGGACACGGAGGAACGCGGAGGCAACCGCGGGTCGAGTAGACTTTGCATGATGCCGAAGATGAAGCCAATCCGTCCGCAGCAGCCGCTGGTGCAGCTTGATGCAAGGCCCGGGCCGCCCGCGGAGATGATCTTCGGCGAGTGGTATCCTGCGCTGCGGGCCGATGGCCTGAAGCGCGGCCAGACCGCGCTGGCCATGCTGCTCGGCATCCCGCTGCTGGTGGGCCGCAAGGCCAGCGGCGCGCTGTTCGCGTTGCGCGACCTGTGTCCGCACCGCGGCATTCCGCTCTCGGCGGGCTGGTTCGACGGCGAGACCGTGCAGTGCAAGTACCACGGCTGGCGGTTTGAGCCCTGCAGCGGCCGCTGTGAGGAGATTCCCTCGCTCACGCAGTTTGACGACCTCGCTCCGAACAAGATCTTTGCCAACGCGTTTCCAGTCGTGGAGCGCGACGGCTACGCGTGGGTCTATGTGCCGGAGCCGGGCGCGGGGCGCGTGAGCCTGCTGCCGAGCGGCGACTACAACCTGGCCGCGCTGCCACAGGTGCCGGAGCTGCCGAAGTTCTCCGGTCGCTACCGCAGCGCGCACCTACGGGCCGAGCTGCCCTGCAACGTGGACCACGGCATCATCGGGCTCATGGACCCCGCGCATGGACCGTTCGTGCACCGCGCCTGGTGGTGGCGCAGCGCGGCGAGCATCCATGAGAAGACGAAAAAGTTTGAGCCCATTGAAAACGGCTTCAGGATGTCTCCTCACGCACCGTCGTCGAACTCCGCGCCTTACCGGCTGCTGGGCAAGCCGGTGACGACCATCGACTTTGTGCTGCCCAACCGCCGCTACGAGACGATTACGGCGGTGAACGCGAAGAGCAAACAGCGCTGGTTCTCCTCGCTGACGACGATTACGCCGATCACGGCCTCGACGTGCCGCATCGATGTGATCGCTGCGTGGGAGATCGGCTACCGTGTGCCCTTCGTTACGCCGATTGCGCGCTACTTTGGGGCGCGTTTCGTGCAGCAGGACCAGCAGACGATGATCGAGCAGGCGCGGGGCCTGCGCTCCAACCCCGGGCTGATGCTCATTGACGATGCCGACCTGCCCGCGAAGTGGTACTTCGCGCTCAAGCAGCGCCGGCTCACCGGAGTGGGCGCGCACCCGCTCAGCGGGCCGGTCGAACTGCACTGGCGCAGCTAGGAACCGCGCACCCGTTCTACACTATAGATATGCATGTTCATGCCAAACCGAATGGAGCGATGCAGCGGATTCTGAAGGTGTCGCTGGGGTTGACCGCGCTGTATATCGCGGCGACGCTGTTCTTCGGGCTGCGCGCGCACTCGCTGGCGCTGGTGTCGGAGGCCGGGCACAACCTCTCGGACTTTGCCGCGCTGGCGCTGAGCTTTGTCGCGGTGTGGCTGCAGACGCGGCCGGCGACCGACCGGCGTACGTTTGGCTATCAGCGCGCCGGGGTGCTGGCGGGGTTTGTGAATGCTCTGAGCCTGATGGTGCTCGCGTTGTGGATCATCGTGTCGGCGGTTGCGAGGTTTTTGCATCCGGTGACCGTGGAGCCGCGGCTGATGATGGCTGTGGCCGCGGCCGGCGTGGTGATGAACGGCGTGATCGCGGCGCTGCTGTGGCGGTTCTCCGGCGACGTGAACATCCGCAGCGTGTTCCTGCACATGCTGGGGGATACGCTTTCGACCGCGGCAGTGATCGTGGGCGGCCTGCTGATTGCGCTCACGCATCAACAGTGGATTGACCCGCTGCTCTCGCTGATTATTGCGGCGATGATCCTGCTGAGTTCGTGGTCGATCGTGCGCGAGACGCTGCACATCCTACTCGAAGGCACGCCGCGGTCGCTCAACCTGAGCGAGATTCGCGCGGCGATGAGCGGCGTGGAGGGTGTGGTGAACGTGCATGACCTGCACGTCTGGAGTTTGACCAGCCAGAGCCATGCGCTCTCCTGCCATGTGCAGGTGGTGGAGATGCAACTGGCGGATTGCGATGCGGTGCTGGAGCGGCTGAACCATCAACTCCGCGACCACTTCGGGATCCATCACGCGACGATCCAGCTGGAGGTGACGGAGTGTGCGACGGTGCATGATTGCGTCTCGCCGCCGGAGCCGGATGTGGTGGACGGGCACTCGCACCATCATCATGGGCCGGGGCATGTCCACGCGCATTAGGGCACAGTGCAGGGATAGAGTGTAGAACGTCGAAAAAAGCGATAGCCCACCACGGCTGTGGCTTTAACGAATTTTCTATGCCGATTCATACGCCTTCTTAATTCTTTTTTCGATGTACTGGGAGTAGTCCGCCAAAATCCTACTAATGGCGGAGTGAGGCTCCCTTGAAACACTTCGTTCGTATTGCATCCACCCTGTTTTTCGGCGTCCTGATGGCCTTTCAGGCCGGGCCAGTCGCAGCCCAATCCACCTTTGGCAGCATTCGCGGCATCGCCGCCGATAACACCGGCGCGCAGATTCCCGGCACGGCGGTGACGCTGCGCTCGGTAGACCAGAGCACCACACGCAGCAGCGTGACCGATGGCTCGGGCGCGTTTCTGTTTGAAAATCTTAAGCCGGGCCGGTACACCGTGACCGCCGCGCACGCCGGCTTTGCGACCACCAACCTGAACGGCATCGCGCTGGATGCACGGCAGGACCTGCGCGTGACGGTGACGCTGAACCTCGCGGCCGCAGAGGGGACCACGATTGACGTGACGGCGGGACCGGACCAGATCAACACGGAAGATGCGTCCATCTCGGACTCCAAGAACAATGCGATGATCACCGAGTTGCCGCTGAACAACCGTGCCAGCACGACCAGCCCGCTGGGGGCGCTGGCGCTGTCTTCGAACGTGCAGCAGGACAGCTCGGGATACATCGCGATGGGCGGAGCCAGCTCTTCGATGATCAACTTCTCCGTGGACGGAATCTCCACCGCCAACGTGCGCCAGAACGGAGCCCTGCAGGACGCTTATCCCTCGCAGGAGGGCATTGCCTCCGTGAAGGTGACGGCGTTCAACAACAGCGCGGAGTTCTCGCAGGTGGGGGATGTGACGTTCACCACCAAGAGCGGGTCGAACAATCTGCATGGCAGCGTCTTTGAGTATCTGCAGAACGACATCTTCGATGCGGACCCGTATGGATTTTCCGGCAAGGCGCCGAAGAAGTTCAATACCTTCGGCGGCTCGGCGGGCGGACCGGTGCTGATTCCGCGCCTCTATAACGGACGCGGAAAGACCTTCTTCTTTGTGGACTACGAGGGCAATCGGCGCTCCACCGCGACGCTGCAGCAGTTCCTGGTGCCCTCGGCGGCGGACCGCAGCGGCAACCTGGCGGACATCGGCGGGCCGATGATTGCGCCGAATCAGATCAACTCGACGGCGAAGGCGCTGCTGGCCTATTACCCGCTGCCCAACGCGGTTGGAAACTCCGGCTACAACTATGAGAACTTCCAGGCGACACCCTCCAGCACGGACGGCGCCGACCTGCGCGTGGACCAGACCATCGGCAGCCGGAACTCCGCGTATGCGCGGTTTAGCCGCAAGAACATCAGCTCCAATTACGCGAACAGCTTTCTGCCTGACGATGTGGACAGCGTTCACAACCGCAGCCTGCTGGTGTCCGACACGTTCACCATCACACCGAAGCTGCTGAATGAGGCGCGTTACGGCTTTACCAACGTGACGACCAGCGTGAACTTTCCCATCCCGGGGTCTGCGGCGCTGACGCAGCTTGCGCTGAAGGGTGTGGACATCAGCCAGCATCCGCTGACGCACGCGTTTCCCACGTTCAACTTCAACGCGGGCACCGGCTTTACACCCATCGGCCGCGACAAGGCGGGGATTACGCAGTCGCGCACCACGCAGTTCTCTGACAACGTGACATGGACGCTGGGCCGCCACACGCTGAAAGGCGGCGTGGACATCCGCCGCGTGCGCTACTTTGATCTGGAAAGCTTTGCGCCTGAGTTCGCCTCCGACGACTTTGGTGACTTTGTCTTTCAGAACACATTCACCGGCAATGCGTTCGGAGACTTTCTGGTGGGCGAACCGACCACGCTGTACTTCGCGGTGTCCAGCCCGGATGTGGGTGGCACGGCGACGCAGTACAGCTTCTTTGGGCAGGATGAGTTCCAGCTGAACAGCCGGCTCACACTCAGCTACGGCCTGCGCTGGCAGGTGTTGCCCAGCTTTCGGGAGGACGGCGGCAACTTGGCGAACTTTGACCAGAACACCAACTCGATTGTGGTGCCGGATAATCTGGCCGCCTACCTGCAGCAGCAGAAGATTGTTTCGTCGAACGTGGCGTTTCAGCAGTCGTTCAACGCCTGCAACCTGAACCAGACGAGCCTGCCATGCACGAAGTACGTCACCGCCAGTCAGGACGGCTTGCCCCAGGGACTGCGGCAGACCTACCTCGGCAACTTCCAGCCGCGGGTCGCGTTTGCATACCGCCCATTCAATGACACCAAGACGGTGGTGCGCGGTGGGTTCGGCATCTACACGATGACCAACCTCGGCCCGCTGAGCTTCAACAACAGCGGCAACCCGACATCGAACCTGCATGTGTACTCCAACTCGGGCACGCAGGCCGCGCCGCTCATCCAGTTTCCGAACACCGCGCCGCCCAGCGTGGGCGTGGTCTATGGAGGCGGAGGCCTGGACCAGGGCGTCGATCCGCACTTCCGCGATCCGCAGTCGAACCAGTGGTCGTTGACGGTGGAGCGCCAGTTGAGCGCCAACAACTCGCTGCGCGTGAGCTACGTGGGCATGCACACCTACCGGCTGAGCATTACCGAGGACCTGAACCAGATTCCCGCGAGCACTTCAGCGTATGACACCGGCGCCACTGCGGGCCCGTATGTGGACACGCGCGCTCCCTACCAGAACTGGACCACGCTCTACAGCACCTTCAACGCCGGCAAGAGCAACTACAAGGCGTTGGAGCTGGAAGCGACGCATCGCATGGCCAAGGGCCTGTACTACGACGCGAACTACACGCTCGCGCAGAACCAGGCGGACAACCAGGGCGACACGCCGAGCGGCTACGCGGGCGAGGTGAACTACGGCATCCCGATCGCGGACCGCTTTCACATCAACAGCGACTACGGCAATGAGGAAGGCACGCGCCGCCACCGCATGCTGCTGACCGGCGTCTACGAGCTGCCGTTCGGCGCGGGCAAGAGCTTTCTGACCCGCGGCGGCCTGGTGAACGGCTTTGTGGGCGGCTGGAGCGTGAATACGGTAACACTGCTTGAGACTGGACCGTGGCTCACGCCGAGCATCAGCCCGTCGCTGGATCAGTCCAACACCAATGTGGTGAACCGCGGCGCGTATGCGCGGCCGGATGTGGTCTCCAACAACTACTACAAGGGCCAGTCGCGGACGGCGTACTACAATCTGGCGGCGTTTTCCGCCACGCCGGCGAATGCGGGGCGGTTCGGCAACGCGGGCGTCGGCATCCTGCAGGGGCCGGGGACGGCGTCCGTTGCGCTGGGTCTGGCGAAGTCCATTCCGATCACGGAGGCCATCCACCTGCGCTTTGAGTCCACGTTCACCAACGTGCTGAACCACACCAACTTTGCCCCGCCGGCGACGCAGATTGACAATGCCGCGACCTTCGGCAAACTCACCTCGGCGACCACCGCGGAGAATGCAGGCAACCGCACCGGACAGTTCGGGTTGCGGCTGGAGTTCTAAGCCGCGACCACAGCAATAACAGAGCCCGCCGGGTGGCGGGCTTTGTTGTTGGTGCGAAGAACAGGCAACGGCAAAAGCGCTCACGCAGAGGACGCGAAGGTTGCGCAGAGGACGCGGAGGACACTCTAGACGAGCTGGGCGTCGAGGGTGATCTCGGCCTTGAAGAGTCGGGAGATGGGACAGCCCTCTTTCGCCTTCTTGGCGAGCTCGTTGAACTTATCGACCTCGATGCCCGGGACCTCGGCGCGGGTGGTGAGGTGGATCTTGGTGACGGTAGGGCCGTCGTCCGTGATCTCCAGCGTGACGGCCGCGGTGGTTTCCACGATGGTGGGCGGGTGCTCGTCGCTGGTGAGCTGCGCGGTCAGCGCCATGGTGAAGCAGCCGGCGTGCGCGGCGGCGATCAGCTCCTCCGGGTTGGTGCCTACGCCCTCTTCAAAGCGGGACTTGAAGCTGTACTGCGTGTCCTTGAGCGTGGTGCTCT